>Ga0066789_10000135_pt1 | contig 23531 bp, 24 predicted proteins | sample OrgsoiDNA2013049_FD_70960 | JGI IMG/M metagenome (GOLD analysis project Ga0066789, IMG submission 70960) | Permafrost soil microbial communities from the Arctic, to analyse light accelerated degradation of dissolved organic matter (DOM) -... | ecosystem: Environmental > Terrestrial > Soil >...
CAGGCGCCCATGGCTCTTCCGATGCTGCCGATCTTCGCTGTGTCAGCAGTAGTGCTGGGAGTACAGATCTACTTCCTGGTCACCCGGAAGCGTGCATTCGACCACCCCCCGTCCAGCCCGAGTCCATCGCTTGCCTAGCAATTGCGGATAGAATGAGGCCTACACGTTTTCGAGAAAGCCTATGACCACTGCTCGTCCGCAAACCGCTTCGGCTGAAATTCCGGCTATGCCGCTCACTATTGAGGGGTACAGCGTGCTGCATCAGATGATGCGCATTCGCTGGACGGCTTGGCGGCAACTGCGCGCGGGGCTTAAGCGGGAGATTGTTCACGAAGCTGCGGCGCTGCTGAGCGGGATGGAGCAAATGTCTTCGTCCGGTTCAGGCGGGCAGTCGGCGCTTTTTTCGCTGCTGGGACATAAGGGCGATCTGATGTTGGTCCATTTCAGGTCGTCGTTTGACGAGCTGAATCGCGCGGAAATGCAGATCGCACAATTGCGGCTCAGTGATTATCTGGAACCGGCTTCCTCTTACTTGTCGGTGATCGAGCTCGGGCTGTACGAGTCGAGCGTCAAGACGTATCGCGAGCTGGCGGAACAAGGGCTCGAACCGCACTCGGACGAATGGAAACAGGCGATCAAAGAAATACTGAAGCGGCAGACAGAGGCCATGCGGCCGCGGCTGTTTCCGGAAATTCCCAAAGCTAAATATGTCTGCTTCTATCCCATGGACCGGCGCCGGGGCGAGGACAAGAACTGGTACACGCTTCCTATCGAGGAGCGGGCGCGGCAGATGCATGAACACGGGTTGGTGGGCCGCCGCTATGCCGGAGAAGTGAAGCAGATTATCACCGGGTCGATTGGGTTCGAGGATTGGGAATGGGGTGTGGATCTTTTCGCCGATGATCCTCTCGTCTTCAAGAAACTCATCTACGAAATGCGATTTGATGAAGTCAGCGCCGTGTATGCTCAGTTCGGGACCTTCTACGTCGGCGTGCGCTGCTCGTGGTGCAATCTGGGCAAGCTGCTGAACGGCGAAGTTCCGGAAGTAAGCAGATGAGCCTGGGCCTCGGCGGAGTGATTCTTGCGGCGGGTGAATCCACGCGCATGGGGCGCGATAAGGCGCTGCTGCCCTGGCCTCCGGACGGGCGCGAGACAATTCTTTCCGCCGCGATCCAAGCGCTTTCGCAATTTTGCGACATGGTGATTGTGGTCGCGGGAAATAACGAATCCGCAGTGCAGGACGTCGTTTACGGCTGCGGCGCTTTTCTGGTGCGAAATCCCCATCCTGAGCGCGGACAGTTCAGTTCCCTGCAAACCGGCTTGCAGGAAGTGCTCAGCCGCGGGAGGGACAGCGCTATGGTCACGCTGGTGGATCGGCCTCCGCCGTCGACCGAGACGTTGGACAAGCTGGCTGGCGAGTTTCAGAAAAAAGATCACAGCGTGTGGGCCGTGGTTCCTGAGTATCAGGGAAAGCACGGGCATCCGATTCTGATTGGGAGAGAATTGATGGAGGCGTTCCTGCGGGCTCCGGTGACGGCAAATGCGCGGGAGATTGAGCATGCGAATCAGGAGCGGATTGTTTACGTTGCTGTCGGCGACCCACTGGTCGCGGTGAATGTGGATACGCCGGAAGCGTACGCGAAGCTTTAGGCTTTGAGCATAAAGAGTCAAGGGTGGAGCAGGGCTTCCAGCCCTGCATTACATGCGCAGATGTCGGTCAGGCTTCAGCCGCTGAGGCGCGTGGCCGGTGGTGTGCGAAGTACCTCAGGGGCTGGAAGCCCGCTTGTTTGAAGGTAGTCTTATGCAGGCCTGAAGGCCTGCTCCACCCAGTGCCCAATCAATCCAGTGCCTGATCAATCCAAAGCTAAGGTCTGACCCGAACCCATGGACAGCTCCGACACCCGCTCTCTGATTGAATCCGTGATGCGCCTCAGCCCGCGGCTTGCGGTTTTTGATTGCGATGGCACGCTCTGGTCGGGCGACGCGGGCGAGGGTTTTTTCTACTGGGAACTCGATCGCAGAATTCTTCCCGACGAAGTCACGCACTGGATGCGGGCTCGCCATGCTGACTACAAAGCCGGCAAAGTCGGCGAAGACGATATGTGCGGCGAGATGGTGACCATGCACAAAGGTCTCGCGGAGGACGAGGTGCTTAGCCTCGCGCGCCAGTATTTCGCGGAGAATTTCGTCGGCCGGATTTTTCCGGAACTGCGCCAGTTGATTGCACAACTTCGGGCTTCGGGATGCGAAGTTTGGGCGGTTTCTTCCACCAACGAATGGGTGATCCGCGAGGCCATGCCGCATTTGGGGATTGATCCGAAGAACATTCTGGCGGCGGCGGTTGAGATTGAAAACGGCATAGTCACCGACCGCATCGTGCGCATTCCGTCGGGGATTGGAAAACCTAAAGCGATACTTGAAGTTATCGGGCGGCCTCCGGATGCGGGGTTTGGCAACTCGCGCTGGGACCTGGAGATGCTGGCCATCTCACGCTATGCAATTGCGGTGAATCCGAACCCTGATCTGGAGCAGATCGCGCGGGAAAGAGGGTGGACGGTTTATTGGCCTCAGGGGACTAAATAGGAAATGGTCGAGGGCCAGGTGCCCTCACCTGCCCGACCCCTGGTGTGTGATGGAGCACATAACTGCGTCTCGCTTGACTGGTCAAATCATGTCGTTTGTTTTGGGGAGCGCGTCTGGGTCGGTGGTGGGGCAGGTGAGGGCACCTGTCCTACATAAGCTGTTCTATTTCGATTTCAGCAGCGTGGCGAGCGCATCCATCGCTAAATGACCAGCGTGAGTCGAGGCCTCAGGCAAACCACCTAGTTCCCGCACCAACTCTTCCCTGCTGACTGCGCCCGCTTCTTTCATAGTCTTTCTGACAATCAGCTCGGTCAGCGCTGATCCGCAAGCGATTGCAGGGACGCAGCCTTTGGCCAGGAACTTCACTTCGGCGATGCGGCCGTCGGTCAGCTTTGCGGTCAGTTTGAGAATGTCGCCGCAGGCTGGGTTTTCGACCTGCGCCGAGGCATCTGGAGAATCCACAACGCCTGCATTGCGCGGGTGTTCGAAGTGGTCGAGAACTTGTCGCGAGTACACGCCGACATTCTATTCGACGGCGCCAGACGGACGGAAAACTGAATCTGAGCCTGTGCCCGAGGCATCCCATAAGCAGCGAAAGTCCAGTCCAACTGGACGAAGGTTGTGACCATGGCCACCAGTCCCGAAGTGCTAGCCAGCGGCGAGTTTAATGCCTCCCGGCCGCTGCAAAGTGATCAGGTCGAAGGCCTTTTGCGGCTGCAAAAGGCGGCGCAGAAAATCACTTCAATCCTCGACCTGGATGAACTCATCGACAAGATCGTCAATGATGTAGCCCACTCGTTTGGCTGCGTGGAGGCCAACCTCTACCTGAACGACGTGGAGCGCGAGGAGATGGTGCTCGCGGGATCGTGCGGCTGCACCGTACACGGCAAAGGCCAGCGCCTCAAGATCGGCAAGCAGGGGATGGTTGGCTACGCGGCGGCGACCGGGCAAATGCGCTACGCGCCAGATGTGCGCCGGGACCAGTATTACATCGCATGCGAGGAATCCACGATGTCTGAGGTTGCGATTCCTCTGCTGGTCGAGGGACAACTGGTTGGAGTTTTCACCGCGTCGCACACCGAGTTGGACGCATTCCCTGCCGAGCAGCTGCGGCTATTGCAGGCGCTCTGCGTGCACATTGCCGTGGCCATCCACAATGCACGGCGCTTCCAGCACGAGCGGCACGAACGCCAGAAGATGAGCCGCGATGCCCACGAGGCTCGCACCATTCAGCAAGGTTTGTTTCCGAAGAGTTCTCCGTACATCCCGGGGTTTGTGATCTCCGGACTAAGCATTCCCGCGGGGGCGGTCGGCGGAGACTGGTATGACTTCATTCCCTTCGACGACGGGTGCTGGGGATTAGTGCTGGCGGACGTTGCGGGCAAGGGCACCGGAGCGGCTCTGCTGATGTCGGCGACGAGGGGCATGCTGCGGTCGTTGGCGGAGACCTGCACTGGTCCTGCGGAAGTGCTGACCAAGCTAAACCGTTTGCTGGCCGAGGACTTCCCTTCCGGCAGGTTCGTCACCATGTTGTACGCGGTGCTCAATCCCACGCTACGCACGCTCACCTTTGCCAGCGCGGGACACTTGCGGCCACTGCTGGTGAATGGGCATGGCCCGCGCTTTCTGGATTCGGAGCGTGGCGTTCCGCTGGGCCTGGGTTTCGGAACTTTTTCGGAGAGCAAAGTTCATCTACCGGAAGGTTCGCGGCTGGTGTTTTACAGCGATGGCATCACTGAGACTGAAAGCCAGGAAGGCGAAGAGTATGGAGCGGGCAGGCTGCAAGAGCATCTGCAGCAGCCTGACGTTTCAGCGGAGAGCATTCTCGCGGACGTGCGGCGGTTCGCCAACGGGGCAGGACTGCAAGATGACGCTACCGTGATCTTCCTCAAGACGTAGACCAGATTGTTCACCGAGTTTGTTTTCGCTTCTCCTCACCTGCAATACTGGCGCCATGGCCGATTACGTTCCGCGTCGCGTGGTGTCCCTGCAACCCAGTGCGACGGTTATTCTGCACCATCTCGGCCGGCTCGATTCCCTGGTGGCATGCACGAAATATTGTGCCGAGGTGTGCCCTGAAGTGCTGGGGAAAATGGCGATCGTTGCCGATTCCTGGACAGCACAGAGCCGGGAGATAACGGATGCTCATCCCGACCTGGTGCTCGCTGCGGTTCCTTATCAAGAGAAGGCGGTCGCGGAAATTCTCAAATCCGGAGCGCGGTTTCTTGGACTCGCGCCGAAATCGCTTGCGGATATTTATGGCGATATCGCGGCGATTGCGGGGATCATGGGCGCTCGCGAAGAGGGCGCGGCCGTGATCGCGAAAATGCGGGCCGCAATCGAGGCTGTGTCTTTGCGCACCAGGAAGCTGCCACGCCTTCGGGTTTTTTGTGAGGAGTGGGGCAAGCCGCTGATTGCGTCGCAGCTTTGGGTTGCGGAACTGGTGGAGGCCGCTGGTGGCGAGTTCATGGGAAAGCCGGGGGCGCAAACGGATGCCGCAGCGGTTGAGGCTGCGGCGCCGGAGGTGATCATCGCGGCATGGTGCGGGGCGGGAGACAGAGTGCCGCTGGAGAAGATCGTTAGCAATCGAAACTGGGAGAACGTTGCCGCCGTCGCCAACGGCCGCGTATATTGCATTCGCGATGAATATCTGAACACGCCGGCGCCGACGCTGGTCAGTGGGCTGCATGCGCTTGCTGCTGCGATTCATCCCGAGTGTTTTCCACAGAGCGACGGACTACGATGTATCAACTCTACCCGCTGAGCAATATCGCCGGTTCACGCAAGGGTCAACGGCCTGGGGAACGTTGGATATGAAACAAGTCGTTGCCGCGCTTATCTGGAAAGACGGAAAGATCCTGATCTGCCAGCGGACGCGGCATCAGGTGATGCCGCTGAAATGGGAATTTCCTGGCGGTAAGATCGAAGAAGGCGAGCAGCCGCGCGACGCATTGCGCCGCGAGCTGGATGAGGAACTTGGTATCGCCGCAGTTATCGGCGACGAGGTGGCGCGCATTCGACACGAATATCCGAACCACAGCAGCGTGGAGCTGAGATTCTATGCGGTGCACGAATATTCCGGAGAGATGGAGAACCGGATCTTTCGCGAGATCCGCTGGGAGGCGCCAGCCGAACTGCCTAAGTTCGATTTTCTCGAAGCGGATTTGACACTGGTGAAGGACTTGGCAAACAGCAAACTTGCCGGCTGATTCCTACAGGCCGCCCGCGGTGGGCATCAGGTCCAATTCCTCGACCGTCGTATCTTGCGGAAGCTTTAGTGCGCTGACCAGGATCTCGGCTACGGTCGCAACTCGTATCATCTTCGCGCGGGGGGCGTCGGGCCACAACGTATCCCAGATGGGAGTATCGGTGGGGCCAGGCAATAAGGCGATCACGCGGATGCCTTCGTCGCGGAGTTCTGTGCGCAAAGTGCTGGTGAATCCGAGCGCCCCGAACTTTGAAGCGTTATAGGCAGCCAGATTGGGGAACGCGCGCTTGGCCGACATGGAGAGAATATTGGCGATGGTGGCGCCGCGCTTCATCAGTGGGAGAGCGGCTTGCGTGACCAGGAATATTCCAGTCAGGTTGGTGGCGAGGACATCGTTCCAGGTTTCGACGGGTAGCTTGCCGATCGGAGTGAAGGCGTGAGCGATGCCGGCGCTGTTCACCAGAATATCGAGGCGGCCGAATTTCTTGCGGACAGCGGCAAATAACTTCGCCACACTCTTTTGATCGCGAACGTCGCACGGCACAGCCAGCACACGGAATCTCTTTCCTACGAGCTGCGCTTCGACCGTGCGGAGCCGGGCTTGATTACGTCCGCAGAGGACGAGGGTGCAGCCCTCGTCCGCTAATGCGCGGGCGATTTCGAATCCGATGCCAAGGGTGGCACCGGTAATGAGAGCTATCTTCCCTTTGAGCGGATTCTTGCGGGGAGGAGCGGACGCGGAGGATTTCTTCACCGCTCAGACCCCGTTCGGCCGCTGGCGAATCAGCGACAGGAACTCGGTGCGCGTTTCCTGCTCTTCGCGGAAGCAGCCCAGCATGGATGAAGTCACGGCCTGCGAATGCTGCTTCTCGACTCCGCGCATCATCATGCAAAGATGGCGGGCCTCGATCACTACACCCACGCCTTGCGGCTGGATTACCTTCTGGATGGTCTCGGCGATCTGGGTGGTAAGGCGCTCTTGAATCTGCAGGCGGCGGGAGAAGATTTCGATCAGGCGCGGAATCTTGCTTAAGCCGATCACCTTGCCGTTGGGTATGTACGCTACGTGCACCTTGCCGAAGAACGGCAGCATATGGTGCTCGCATAGGCTGAACACTTCCACGTCTTTCACAATCACCATTTCGTCATAGGTGACGGTGAACAGCGCCTTCTTGAGCATGGCCTCGGGATCTTGGTGGTAGCCGCGAGTGAGGAATTCAAATGCCTTGTGCACCCGCTCCGGGGTGCGCAGCAGGCCTTCGCGCTCGGGGTCTTCTCCCAGGCGAACGAGCATCTCCCGCACCAGCTCTTCGAAGCTGGCGGAGGTCAGGGTCGGGGTTTCGAGTTGTGGCATAAGTGAGCTTTTAGCTTCCAGCGAGCCTTGAACTGGTTTGCTAACGGCTAAGAGCAAATGGCTAAAAGCTGACTTCAAACGCGTTCATCATCGTCTCTTCCAGCCGCACCTTTTCCAGATGTGCTTTATCGAACTCACGCTTCAGAATATCGTATATGACTAGGCAAAGGTTTTCCGTGGTGGGGACGGAATCGGCGAATTCCGGCCGCATATTGAGATTCTCCAGATCGAAGCGGGTGACGACTTCGCGCTGCACGCACTGGTCGAGATCAACCAGATTGCAGACCATTCCCGTGCTTTCTTCGACCTGTCCGCTGACCGTCACGTCGAGGACGTAGTTGTGGCCGTGGCCGTGGGGATTATTGCACTTGCCGTAGGTAGCCTGATTTTCCGCGTCGGACATTTGCTCGCTGTGCAGGCGGTGCGAGGCGGAGAAGCGGTAGCGGCGGTTGAGATGGGCTTTCATAAAAAAGCTGCTAGCTCCTAGCTCCCAGCTTCTAGCGTGCTCTACTATTTTGGTTGCTAGCAGCTAGAAGCTAGTGGCTAGAAGCTTTTTATTCCTCTCCGTAAAAGTCCACAAACAAATCATGGTTCTCGTGCACGCGCACCCGGTGCAGCTTGGCATTGGTCATCTTGGGCGCGAGGCGCTGCCAGATGGCTACGGCTAAATTCTCGGTGGTCGGAATGCGGGTTAGGAATTCGGGGACTTCTTTGTTCAGGAAACGGTGGTCCATGGCGTCGAGGACCTCGCGGTGCATGGTTTCCTTGAGCTGTTTGAGGTCAACCACAAAGCCGGAGCGGGGATCGATCTCCCCCTTGACCGTTACTTCGAGGACATAGTTGTGCCCATGTCCGTTGGGGTTATTACACTTGCCGAAAATGCGCCGGTTCTCCTCAGGGGAGAAGTCGGGATTGTGGTAATAGTGCGAGGCGGCGAATTCAGCTTTACGGGTGAGATAGAGCAAGGGGTTCCTTCTCTGAGAAAATAGCTACCTTGTATGCGCCCAAATGAGCAGGTCATATAGCGCCCAACACGCCCCGTCAGGGCAAAAAAGCTTGCGAGAAAGGCTCAAGGCTTTCGCCATTGCGCACGCGCCAACTCGCCGTCTTGCCGCGGAACGTAGAGGAAAAAGTACAAACCCAGGCAAACAGGCACAACCCATCTTAGTTGGGCGAGACCTGAACCCCGCATTTCCAAGACTGCATCGAGTAGCATGAATGTTCCCAGTGTAATCCTCAGCCAAGACGGCAGGAAATCAGTCGGACGAGCCACCTGTTCTTCCATTTCTAGGTTCCTCCGAGGCCAGCCAATTCACGCGGGGGGGTAGTTTCGTCCCTTCCACATCACTGCCCCTGTCCTGCGCAATCTTACCGCCTTCGCCAGCAAATACGAAAACACTGGCAATCCTATGACGGCTGCCAGACTCGACAGCGCCGGAAAGTGCGCTTTTCGGATCCGCATAGCGAACCAGCCGGACAGAATAATTGTCAGCAGCACCGTTTGCAGGGCGAGGTTGGGTCGTCCGGACAGCTTTGCCCAAATCGCGGCGATCAGATTTCCTACGATAAGCAGGAACTCTGCCATCCGCAATAATGCCAATGCTCGCGGACGTGGAAACAGGAGGGCCAGGTTTTTTGTCCAGCCTTCGCGGAGTTGGGCGAAACTGCGGTACATGTGGGTGCGGACGGCGTCTCCGCCGTAGCGGAAGAATATCTTCCGGCCCGAGCGTTTTACGAGTCGCGCCAGTGCAACGTCTTCAAGCAGATCGGCGGCGATGGTTGTGTGTCCGCCGACTGCGTGATAGGCCCCGCGGGAGATCATCAGATATTGGCCGTTGGCGGCGGCGATGGGAGAAGTGGGATCGTTCACGGCTTGCGGCGGATAGGTTGTGGCCAGCTCGGCGAAGATCACGGGCATGACGGCCTTTTCCCAGAAGCCGTGGACCTCCTGCGCGGGAGAATACGAAAGCAGTGCGGCGCCGTGCTCCCCGGCTTCGGCGATGGCGCGGGCCAGCGATCCGGGCTGGTGAACGGTGTCGGCGTCGGTGAAGAGGAGCCAGTTGGCTTCAGTATTTGCCACCTTCGCTCCGGCGGACATGGCGTTGTTTTTGCCGGTCCAGTTATCGGGGAGCGGTGGAGCGGAGATAACCGTGACGCGGGGGCGAGAAAATTCTTCGTCCGGCGAAGAGTTCGCCGGACGCGGGCGGACGAGGGCGTCCGCCGCTGCGCGGTTCGTGGAGCCCCGGGCATCTTCGTCCGGAGATGCGATTACCGCACCCCACGGTTGCGCGAAGGATCGCGCGATATCGGCGGTGCGGTCGGTCGAGTCGTCGTCAACCACGATGATTTCGTAGGGAATTCCGGTTTGGACGACCAACGACTCCAGGCAGGCGGCGAGGTTGGCCTCTTCGTTGCGCGCGGGGACGATGATGGAGACTTGCGGATTGTGGTCGGTCGTCATCACCTTTTTTAAATCGATGTCATTCCGAATCGCGCCAGCGATGAGGAACCTGCTTTCGCCGGCAGTTACTACGCCGCACGCGAACAGCAGGTCCCTCGCCCGCCTTTGGCGAGTTCGGAATGACATCACTTAATAAATTCGGCTCCCGGCACTGCCGTGCGGGCTGGGTCGTGGTAACTCCACCGGTCGAGTTGTTACCCCATGTGTCGTGGCGGAACGTTTATTATATCTGCGTGCGACTAGCAACTCTGGTTCTTCTCTTTCTAACCGTCGGACTCTCGGGTTGTTACCGTGGATCGAAACCTTCGAGCATTGGCACTATGGCGCCAGATTTCACCATTCAGGATTCCGACCGCAGCGTCACCTTGAGCCAACTGCGCGGCAAGATTGTGGTGCTGAATTTCTGGGCGACGTGGTGTCCGCCGTGCGTCGAGGAAATGCCGTCGCTGGTGCAGATGCAGAAGATGATGCAGGGCAAAGGCGTCATCGTGCTGGCGGTTAGCGCGGACGATGACGCGGATGCATATCACAAGTTCCTCAAAGACCATGGAGTTGATCTGCTCACCGTGCGCGATCCCGGCCATGAAGATGAAAAGGGAGTTGTCGCGGACGAGGCCTCGCGCTACGGGACGTTTAAGTTTCCAGAGACCTACATCATTGACCGCAACGGGATTATCCAGCGCAAATTCATTGGGCCGATCGATTTTAGCCAGGCGGAGGTTGTGGAGTATCTGAGCCGGCTGTGAAAGACGCGGCTCTGGGCTCTTGGGTCACCGCGGGACGGTTGGTCCGGTTGAACTCCGGGAATGTTTAGAATGCTCACGTGAAGTCCTGGGACGTCATCATTGTCGGTGCAGGGATTATCGGGCTTTCGCTGGCGATTTCGCTGCGCAAGCAGGGGCTGCGGGTGCTGATCGTTGAGCGCGGAGAGCCGGGGCGGGAAGCTTCGCACGCGGCGGCGGGGATGCTGGCGGGGTCTGGTTCGGAAATTCCAGCTAGGTTGCGAGTTCTGGCAAAAGACAGCGCGCGGCTTTATCCCGAGTTTGTGCACGAACTGGAAGATGAATCTGGGATGCGGGTTGATCTTCGCGATCAGGGCACGATTCTGCTTTCGATGTCGCGGGAGTATCCGGAGGCAGCGGAGCAGATTTCTTTCGAGCAGATGCGCGCGTTAGAGCCTGGGCTGGCGGTGGCCGGGCGGGGACGCCCGGCCCCCCATAAATCAATTGCGGAGTTTACGGCAGCGTATTTGTCGGAGCGCTCAGTGGATCCGCGGGCGCTGGTGGCGGCGGCGATCAAGGCGGCGCATCATCGCGAGGTGGATATTTCATCCGGTAGCGAGGTCACGGGACTACTGGTCGCCGCGAATCGCGTGGCCGGAGTCCAGACCGATAGGACCTCTTATTCGGCGCCGCTTGTGGTGAACTGTGCGGGCGCGTGGGCGGGGTACATCGGGGCACATCGCTTTCCGGTGAGGCCGGTTAAGGGACAGATGCTGGCGGTGGTCGGGGGCCCGGCTTTGAAACATGTAATGCGGGGGGAGAAAGTTTATCTGGTGCCGCGCAGCGACGGACGGTTGGTGATCGGCTCGACGCTCGAAGAAGCTGGATATGACAAGCGTACTGAGATAAATACGATCCAGCGATTACTTCATGCAGCGCTTGAGATCATTCCGGGTCTTGCCGAATCCAGGATCCACGAGGACTGGGCGGGATTGCGGCCGGGGACTCCGGATGACCTTCCGATTCTTGGCGAGTCGGAAGTGAAAGGATACTTCGTCTCGACTGGCCACTTTCGCGACGGGATCCTGCTGGCGCCGATTACGGCGCAAGTCATGACAGATCTGATTATTGGCAAAGCTCCGTCTTTTGATCTGGGGAGTTTCTCTCCCTCTCGATTCCACACCTAAAGCTAAGAACAAAGAAAAAGAATGGTCACCTCCGCCGAGATTCGTGAGCACTACGACTCGCTGGCGTTTATCTATCGCACCTTCTGGGGCGACCACCTGCATCATGGCCTGTTTGAAGCTGGAGACGGCGCGCCGGCGGTGGCGCAAGCTCGGCTGCTGGAGTATTGCGTTGGCCTGCTGGGCGACTGCACCGGACTGCGCGTTCTCGATGTAGGTTGCGGGCACGGCGGGAGCATGCTTTATCTGGCGCGAAATCACAGATGCCGTTGCAGCGGGATCACGCTGAGTCCGAAGCAGGCGAAGATTGCCGGCGACCTGGCGGAGAAAGCTGGGGTGAGCGTTGATCTTCGGGTTGCCGACGCCGGGCAATTTGTCTTCCCTGAGTCTCAATTCGATCTGGTGTGGGCCATGGAATCCACCGAGCACTTTCTGGACAAGGCCCGTTTTTTTGAAAACGTCGCGCGTACGTTGCGGCCCGGGGGACAGCATTTGCTGGCGGCGTGGACGGGATCGATGGAATCGGCGCGGGTGCGGGAGGTGGCGCGGCGGTTTCTCTGTCCGGAACTGTGGAGTGCTGAGCAATATCGCTCGGCTCTTGAGGGCGCGGGGATGAAGGTCACGCATTGCGAAGACCTGACTTCGGGCGTGGTGCACACATGGGAGATTTGCCAGCAGCGGGCTGAGGCGGTGCTTTTGGCGGTGAAGCTTCTGCCGCATGCGGCGAGGGAGTTCGTGGAGGGGATTCCGGTGATTCTGGACGCATACCGGTCGGGGGAGTTGCGTTACACGGTGATGACGGCACGGAAGTGAACGCGCGGGACTCACGCGAAACGACTGCGAAAAACGACGACTTCAAGAAGCAAGATCAGAAGCAACCTCAACGTCAAAGGCGTCGGACAGGAATGTCCGACCCACACGGGCAATTCGTCTCCACGCTTCAGCTATACTCAGATTTTTCGCCTTGCATGAAAGGACTTTTCCATGGCTTCCCCGGCAGTTGAATTTGCGCGTCAGAACCGGCAGCGGTTTCTGAGTGAGTTGAAAGATCTGCTGCGCATTCCCAGTGTGAGCACCGCGCCTGAGCATAAGGTTGACGTCCAGCGAGCGGCGGATTATGTGGCCAGCGAACTGCGACGCATCGGGATGGAGAACGTCGAGGTCATCGCGACCAAGGGGCATCCGCTGATTTATGCCGACTGGCTGCACGCGACGGACAAGCCGACCGTGCTTTGCTATGCGCACTATGATGTGCAGCCTCCCGACCCGCTGAACGAGTGGATTTCGCCTCCGTTTGAGCCGGCGGAACGCAACAACAATATTTATGCGCGGGGCGCGGTGGATGACAAAGGGCAGCTTTGGATGGAGGTCAAGGCCATCGAAGCGCTGATGCAGGGGCATGGCGGGAAGCTGCCGATCAACGTGAAGTTCATCATCGAAGGCGAGGAGGAAGTCGGCGGAGAGTCAATCGCGGAATATGTCCGCAAGCAGAAGGCAAAATTGAAAGCCGACTTCGCACTGGTTTGTGATACCGAACTGTTTGCGCCCAACTTGCCGACCTTGTGCGTGGGGCTGCGCGGACTGGTTTATACCGAGATCGAAGCCAAAGGGCCGATGACCGATCTGCATTCCGGAATGTATGGCGGGGCAGCGCCGAATCCGTTTTTTGCGCTGATTGAAATCATCAGTAAATTGAAAGATTCGAAGGGGTACGTTCTGATTCCAGGCTTTTATAAGAATGTGAAGGCCCCGAGTGCGGCGGAGCTCAAGGCTTGGAAACGGCTGCCGTTTAACGAAGAGCATTACCGGAAGACGGAAGTGGGATCGAAGACGCTGACCGGGGAGCCGGGGTATTCGGTGCTCTACCGCACGTGGGCGCGGCCGACGCTCGAAGTCCACGGCATGCCGGGAGGCTTTACCGCGCCGGGAGCGAAGACGGTGATTCCGGCGCGGGCGCAGGCCAAAGTTTCCCTGCGGCTGGTGCCCAATCAGGATCCGGACGACATTCTGAAGCGCTACGCGGCGTACGTGAAGAAGCTCACGCCCAAAGGAATCGAGACCAAGATCAAGCTGTGGAGCAAAGGCCCGGCCTGTGTGGTGGGCACGGACAACCGCTACATCAAGGCGGCGACCGAAGCGCTGCATGAAGTTTTCAAGAAAGACACGGTGTTCATACGCTCCGGCGGATCGATTCCCATCGTGACCGATTTTCAGGATGTGCTGAAGATTCCTTCGGTGATGATGGGATTCGGGTTGCCGGACGACAACCTCCACGCGCCCAATGAGAAATTTCATATCCCGAATTTTTATCGCGGGATTGAGTCGATTTGCTTGTTCTTTGAGCGGCTGGGCGGGTAGCGGCACTCAGTCCTGCCTGCGCGCGGACGCCGCCGGCGAACAGCAGGTTCCTCGACTGCGAAGTCCGTGCGGGTTGCGCACGACATTCTTCGCTCGGAATGACAGTTCCTAGTTAATCTCCACTGCCGCTTCGCGCAGCCGCTTGGCTGCCGTCTCCGGCGAGACCGGCGAATAATACACTTCTTTGAACGTATAGGACTTGGCCTTGGCGGCGAGGATGGGCAGGATCTCGATGTGCCAGTGGTAGTCGTCGTCGAGGGTTTTCCAGTATCCGAGACTTGCCGACGCGTGGGAGCGATTGGGGGCGGTGTGCAGCACCAGGTGGAAGGACTCGGTGATGGTGCGGATGCGCTGCAGGGTGCGCTTGATCAGGCCTCCGAGGTCGCGCATCTTCCCGGGATGCGCCAGGGCAAAGCGTTCAAACGCCGCGTCGTGGGTGCGGGGCAATATCCAGGTTTCGTAGGGGGCGCGGGTGGCATAGGGGCAGAGGGCGACGAAATCTCCGCGAACTTCGATGATGCGCTGGCCCTGCTGCATGTCCTGAGCCAGCATGTCGCAGAATACGCAGCGTTCTTTTTGCTTGAAATAATCCAGGCCCGAGCGCAATTCGTAGAGCACGCGGCGGGGGATGAAAGTGGTTGCGGTCAGCTGCGAGTTGGGATGCTCGAACTCTTGCCCGGCGCCGGGGCCGTGATTCTTAAACACGCTGATGTAGCGGAAACGGCCGTCTCCCTTCAGGTCTTGAATGCGCTGGGCGGTGAGGAGCAGAAACTGTTCGATCTCGGAGTCATCAGCTTGCCACAACTGGCGGTCATGTTTGGGATTTTCGACTAGAACTTCGTGCGCTCCCAACGGGGGCATGCGGTCGTAAAGCCCCTGCCCGCGGCGCTCGACCTCGCCCTCGATGTGATACACCGCATTGGGATGGACCGCTGCGAGGGCCGACCACTGGCCTCCCTGATCCATGACCGCCGCGCGGCTCGAGACCTGCTGCAGGCGGGGTCGCGCGCCGGGGCATAAGCGGCATTCGATGGCGGGAACCGGCGCGGTTTCGGGAATGTCGTCGCCGGTCAGCACCCAGGAGCGGGTGAGGGGATCTTTGCGCAGTTCCATAGAGATATAGAAATCAGGAGCAGAGAAATTAGGGGCAAGGAATTATCGCACGAAGGGCTTAGGGACGGGTTTTCCACGGGGTAGCACAGGTAGAGTGGTTGTTATAATCCGCGCAAGAACAGCTGCTAGAAGCTAGCGGCTAGAAGCTTGCTTTTGAGTCCATGACTGAACCCACCACGCCGCTGATGCGGCAGTATTCCGCCATCAAGAAAGAGCATCCTTCGGCGCTGCTGTTTTTCCGACTGGGCGATTTTTACGAGCTGTTCTTTGATGACGCAGTGCTGGCGGCGAAAGAACTGCAGATTACGCTGACCGCGCGCAATAAGGAAAAGGGCATGGCCATCCCCATGTGCGGAGTTCCCTTCCACGCCGCCGAAGGCTACATCGGGAAGCTGATCCGCAAGGGCTACAAGGTTGCGGTCTGCGATCAGACCGAAGACCCGCGATTCGCCAAAAAGCTGGTCCGGCGCGAGGTGACCCGGGTGGTCACACCGGGAACGGCGGCGGACTCGTCGCTGGGTTCCGAGGAAAACAACTTCTTGGCGGCAGTGGTTTCGTCGGGAGACCGAGCCGGGTTTGCGGCCTTGGATCTTTCGACCGGCGAATTTCGGGCCACGGAATTTTCCGGCGAGGGCGCCGAGCAGCGGATTCAAGATGAGTTGCTGCAACTGCGTCCCAAGGAACTGTTATATGGGTCGTCGGCGCCGTTGTTTGACCGAACGGAAAGAGTTTCCGGAGCTGCCGAGTCCACAGCAAAGACAGGATCGCCATGGGCGTTAACTCCGCTCGACGATTGGATCTTTTCTCCCGAACACGCCATTCCGATTCTGGAAAACCATTTCGGGGTGCTCTCGCTCGAGGGCTTTGGTCTGGCGGGAAAACCTGCAGCGGCCGCCGCAGCGGGGGCGATTCTCTACTACGTGCGCTCGACCCAGCGCGGCTCGCTCGACCACGTCGACCGCATAGGGTTTTACGAACGCCACAACTGTTTGGTGCTGGATACGGTGACGGTGCGTAATCTGGAATTGATCGAACCGCTGTTCGCCGGGACCGACGCCGGAGTCACGCTGTTCCGGGCAATCGATGCGACGATTACGCCTATGGGCAAACGCCTGCTGCGGGCGCGGATGCTGCGGCCGGCCTTGGACGCAATCGAAATCAATCAGCGCCTCGATGCGGTGGAGGAGCAGATAAAACAGACCATTGCCCGCGAGGAGTTGCGGCGAGCGCTCGAAGGCGTGCTCGATCTCGAACGCTTGCTTAGCCGGGTGACGCTTGAGACCGCCAATCCCCGTGACCTGCTGGCGCTGGGGGCTTCGTTGGGCAGGATTCCGGTGGCCAAGGCAGCGCTAGGGAAGCTGGCGTCTTCACGACTACAAGCGTTGCGCGCGGGCATGGACGAACTCGCTGACCTGCGGCTGCGGATCGAGCAGACTATTGTTCCTGAGCCGCCGATCTCTCTCAGCGACGGAGGCGTGATCCAGCCCCAGGCGGACCGCGAGCTCGAAGAACTGCGCGAGCTCAGCCGCAACGGCAAGCAGTTTCTGGTCGAGATGGAGCAGCGGGAACGCGAGCGCACCGGAATCTCGTCGCTCAAGGTGCGTTTCAATTCGGTGTTCGGTTATTACCTCGAAATCTCGAAAGCCAATCAACACCTGGCACCGGCGGATTATGAGCGGCGGCAGACCCTGGTCAATGCCGAGCGCTTCACTACTCCGGTGCTAAAGGAATACGAAGCCAAGATTTTAGATGCCCAGGAAAAGATCGTCGAAATCGAGCGGCGGATTTTCGCCGAGCTGCGCACCGCCATCGCCGGCGAGGCCCGGCGCATCCGGCAGACGGCGCTGGCGCTGGCGGAAGTGGATGTGCTGGCTTCGTTCGCGCACCTGGCGGCGTTGCGCAACTACTGCCGTCCGCAGTTTGACGACTCTTCGGATCTCGAAATCGTCGGCGGTCGGCATGCGGTGATCGAGCAGCAGGAGTTCGTAGCTCCGGGGTTGGCTGGAACAGAAAACGCGCGCTTTGTGCCCAATGATCTTTATTTGAACGCGACCACCCACACCATTCTGCTGCTCACCGGGCCCAACATGGGCGGAAAGTCCACTTACCTGCGGCAGACGGCGCTGATCATAATCTTGGCGCAGATGGGGTGTTTTGTCCCGGCAACCCGGGCGCGGCTTGGAATTGTCGACCGGGTGTTCACCCGCATCGGCGCCAGCGACAATTTGGCCCGCGGACGGTCAACCTTTATGGTCGAGATGACCGAGACTGCGGCCATCCTGAATACCGCGACACCGCGGTCGTTAATTCTGCTGGACGAAGTGGGCCGGGGGACTTCGACTTACGATGGCCTGGCCATCGCCTGGGCGGCGGTCGAGTACCTGCATTCCCGTACCCGTGCCAAAACGCTTTTCGCCACCCATTATTTTGAGTTGACTGAGCTTGGGGAACAGTTGTCTGGGGTTAAAAACTTTCATGTGTCGGTAAAAGAAACTGGCAGCGGAATTGTGTTCCTGAGAAAGGTCGAACCCGGCGCCGCCGACCGCAGTTATGGAATCGAAGTCGCCAAACTTGCGGGGTTGCCCGAGGAAGTGGTGCGCCGCGCCCGCGAGGTGCTGGCCGAGCATGAAGGCGCCGAGGCTGAGTTGAGCGCCCACCTTGCTGGCGGCCCGTCACCCGCACCGCGAGCGGCGCAGCTGACCATCTTTACTCCGTTATCTCAGCCCGTCTTAGAACGTCTGCGGGAGGTGGACCTCGACCGGTTAACACCGCTCGATGCGCTGAACTTGCTATCCGAGCTCAAGCAGCAAGTAGAATAAGCCTCGCAGTGCAATGACCCAGAAGAAGCGAATCCAAAAGGACGAATCAGCCGGCCAACTGCTCATTCTCGGCTTCGACGGCACCGAGATGTCGCCGCCGCTGGCTTCCCTGCTCACCCGCATTCAGCCCGCGGGCGTGATTCTCTTTGCACGCAATATTCCGAACGCCCAACAGACGCATCAGCTGCTCAAGGACTGCCAGCGCCACGTCCGCGCACCACTTTTCAGCTGCGTGGATCTCGAAGGCGGGAAGGTGGATCGCTTCCGCAATGTGACTGGTCCGGCGCCCTCGGCTGCGGATGTGTTTTCGACTGGCGACCGGAAGCTCTATCGCAAGCACGGGCAGCTCATCGGCAAGATTTGCCGGGCTTTGGGTTTTAACGTGGATTTTGCCCCGGTGCTGGATCTGGCCTTTAAGGCCTCGCGCAAGGTGATGAACTCGCGGGCGGTTTCGATTGACCCCAAAGCCGTCGTGCTTTACGCGCGGGAGTTTCTTGCCGGCCTCGAATCGGCGGGGGTGATCGGCGCGGGTAAACACTTCCCCGGCCTTGGCGAAGGGAATCTGGATTCGCATCATGATCTGCCGGTGATCAGGAAATCTTTCAAAGATCTTTGGGACGCGGACCTGGTCCCTTATCGCGCAATGAAGCGTGACCTCTCTATGGTGATGGTCAATCATGCGAATTATCCGCAGGTAACGCGGGACACGCTTCCGGCGTCGCTCTCGAAGAAGTGGATCACGGAAGTACTGCGCCGCCGCATCGGCTATCGCGGGCTGATTGTTTCGGACGATCTGGAGATGGGCGGCGTGCTCAAGGCGGCGCCGGTGGATCAGGCGGCTAGTGAGTTCATTCGCGCTGGGGGAGATTTGTGCCTGATCTGCCATCAGCTGGAACTGGCGGAGCGGGCGTTTGAACGCATGGTGCGCGAGAGCGAGCGGAATGCTGGGTTCCGCCGCCGGGTGCTGGAATCGTCAAAGCGGGTGGCGGGGTTCAAGAAGAAATCCGTCACGCTGAAAGGCCACACCCCTCCGCCAACGCCCGAGAAAATCAGCCGCCTGGCGACCCAGCTCTGGGAATTCAGCGAGCGGATCCGGTTGCGGCAACTGATGACGGAAGCCGGAGCCGAGGCGGGAGCAAAGGAATGATTGTCGCGGGGGTGATGAGCGGGACCTCCGCCGACGGGATTAACGTGGCGCTGGTGCGGGTGATGGAACGCCGACGCTCAACTGGGACGACACTGGAGTTCCTTGGCCACGCGGAGTTTCCCTATCCTGGTAACATCCGGCGGCTGGTGCTGACCTCAATGAATTCCCAGCGCGCACGGGTCGCGGATTTGGCACGGCTGAATTTCCTCCTCGGAGAGTTGTATGCGGAGGCAGTCCTGGGGGTGCAGAAGAAGCTGCGTTTGAAAGCAGAGCTGGTCGGCTGCCACGGGCAGACGCTTTATCACCAGGGGACGCCCGCTCCGTTTTTCGGAAAAAGCCTGGCCCTCACCTGGCAGACCGGAGAAGGCGCAGTGATTGCGGCGCGGGTGGGGATTCCGGTGGTTTCGGATTTTCGTCCGGCGGATATGGCGGCGGGCGGCAAAGGCGCGCCGCTGGTCCCGTACCTTGACTATCTTCTTTACCAAAACCCAACAACGGGAAGGATCGCCCAGAACATCGGCGGTATAGCCAACCTAACCGCAATCCCGGCGGGAGCGTCTCTCGATCAAGTCATTGCCTTCGACACCGGGCCGGGGAATATGGTGATGGACACACTGACCGAGCAATTATTCTCAAAGCCCTTCGACCGTGAGGGCAAGATCGCTGCATTGGGGCGAGTGCTTGATCACGTGGTTATGCGTTTCTTGGGGGAGCGTTTTTTTCGGCAACGACCTCCGAAGACCGCCGGACGCGAGGAATTTGGGCGGGAATTTGCACGCGAGTTTCTGCGAGCTTGCCGTGCTCGACGCTCGGGGAAAGGCAAAAAACGCAATGTCCCGGCGGAGAAGAGCGATGTGATTGCCACCGCCACTGCATTCACCGCATGTTCCATACGTAATGCCATAGAGAGGTTCATATTGCCCAAGCGCAGCTTCTCGGAGTTGATCGTTTCTGGCGGTGGCGCCAAGAACCCGACTCTGATGGCCGGGCTGGCTAACCAAGTCGGTGAAATCGGTCTGCGGCTGCGTTCGTCGGATGAGTTTGGGATTCCTTCCGATGCCAAGGAAGCGATTGCCTTTGCGGTGCTGGCCTTTGAAACCTGGAACCGTCGGCCGTCGAATGTGCCATCGGCGACGGGAGCCATGAGGCCTGCGATTCTGGGGAAGATTTCGTATCCGTGATGTAGTGGCTAGTGGTTAGTGGCTGGCGGCTAGTAAAATCGCGGGCTGAGCGCCGATTGCACCACGACACGAAAGGTTTCCTAACCACCAGCCACTAATTATGCCGGCTTGCATTGCCATGCTGCGGGGAATCAATATCGGTCCGCATAAGCGGATCAAGATGGATCGCCTGCGCGAGTCGTTCGAAGGATTGGGATTCGCTGCAGTGAAGACGTACATTCAGAGCGGGAATGTGGTGTTCAAAACCAAGAAGAATTCGACTACGAGTTTGTGTAAGAAAATAGAGGCGAAGCTGCTCGATGACTTCGGATTTTCGATCTCCGTGATTTTGCGCACGCGGGAAGAGATGGAGAAGGCCATTCGCGGCAACCCGCTGCGGAAGGAAAAGGGAGTTGATCCCTCGAAGCTGCATGTGGCTTTCTTGTCCGAGGCCCCGGCACCTGCGGCGGTTGCGAAATTGGGAGCGCTCACCCAGTCGCCGGATCGGGAGCGCTGTGTGGGCAAAGAGCTTTATTTGTATTTTCCGAAGGGGGTCTCAGGAAGCAGTTTGTGGAAACATCCATTGGATCGGGTGCTGTCGGTTACGACTACGACGCGGAATTGGAATACGGTAAACCAGTTGTGCACCATGGCGAAGGAATTGGACTGACGGATATGGCGGGCGATTCCGAGCGCGGGGTGTCGTCGTGGCGCACGCAAAAAGCAATTCGTCCCTTCGGGACGAAAGCCCGGACGAGGGCGTCCGGGCCTACGCGAGTTCTGGTAATACAGGCGCTCGCTGCGTTTGGCTTATCGCTTCTTCTGCTCTCCTGCGCTCATCCGCCCGAAGCCGACACTCTGGTGATGATCATCGAATCCAGCCCGACTAATCTTGATCCCCGGGTGGGCTTGGATGCGCAATCGGAAAGAATTGACGGCCTGCTGTTCGATAATCTGCTGGCCCGTGATGAGCATTTGCGTGTCCAACCGGGACTGGCCGAGCGCTGGGAAATCCCCGATCCCAAGACCTATATTTTTCATCTGCACTCCGGAGTGAAGTTTTCGGACGGCCGTGCTCTGACTTCGCGCGATGTGAAATGGAGCTTTGATTCCCTGCTGCAAGGAAAAGTCCGCAGCATCAAGGCCAGTACCTACCGCTTCGTCGATCACATTGACGCCCCCGACGACCAGACGGTGATTTTCCATCTGAAAGAACCGTGGGCGGCTCTGCTGTGGAACGTGGCGGGCGGAGCCGGGATGGGAATTGTCCCCTACGGAAGCGGCAGCGAGATAAGCCAGAACCCGGTCGGCTCGGGTCCGTTTCGTTTCGTCCGGGCAGAACAGGATAAAGAAGTCGTCATCGAGAGAAACAACAATTACTGGGGAGACAAGACAAAGGTCTCGCGGGTGCGTCTCATGGTGGTGCCCGACTCCACTACGCGGGCGCTTGAATTGCGCAAAGGCAGCGCGGACCTAGCTATCAACGCGCTCGCACCTGACACTGTGTTTACGTTGCAGCGCGAACCGAAATTACGGGTTCTCCAGGGGCCGGGAACGGTGTTGGGTTACGTTGCCTTCAACCTGCGCGATCCCATCTTGAAAGACGTCCGCGTGCGGCAGGCGATTGCCTATGCAGTAAACCGGCCACCGCTGGTTCATTACCTGATGCGAGATTCGGCGCGGTTGGCAGGCAGCGTTCTGCCTCCCGAAAGCTGGGCATACGACGGCGACGTCCAACAATATTCGTACGATCCTGCCAAAGCCCGGCAATTGCTCGATGCGGCGGGGCATCCGGCGGTGGACGGCGTGCGCTTTCACCTGACCATGAAGACCTCGACCGAGGAAAGCTCACGCGCCATGGCTGCGGTTTTCCAGCAGCAACTGCGGGAGGTGGGAATTGCGCTCGACATCCGCAGCTTTGAATTTGCAACTTTCTTCGCAGACGTGACTCACGGAGAATTTCAGATTTACTCGCTGCGCTGGGTGGGCGGCAACGAGGATCCCGACATTTTTGGATACGCGTTTCACTCTTCGAACATTATTCCCAAGGGCGCCAACCGCCAGTATTACAACAACCCGCGCGTGGATAGTTTGATTGATGCGGCGAGGATTGAGACCGACCAGAATGTTCGTAAGCAGGATTATGCGACGATCCAGCGGATACTCGCAGAAGACGTGCCCTACGTTGACCTCTGGTATTTCGACAACGTCTTGGTGTATTCCACGCGGGTAAAGAATCTGCAACTCAATCCCTCCGGGAACTACGATTTTCTGCGGACAGCGGAACTGACGACGGCTCGATAAAGTCAAAATCAATCCCTCGCCTGCGGCGAGGGGCGGGCGGGAACGCCCGCCGCCCCACAAACATTTAGGGCCCTACGAAACTCAGCAAAAATCTGCGTGGTACCATCGAAACCGTGCGCATTCTCTTCATTGGCGACATTTTCGGGCGGCCTGGACGCAACATCGTCCGCGAAAAACTGAAGGAACTGGTCCGCGAGCAGCGCATCGACCTGGTCCTAGCCAACGGAGAAAACGCGGCGGCGGGATTTGGGATCACGCCGTCGCTAGCGGAAGATTTGTTCGACCTCGGCGTGGACGTGCTGACTACCGGCAACCACGTCTGGGACAAGCGCGAGATTGTGGACTACTTTGCATCGGTGGATGGAGACGCACACGGTCCGGCGCGGCGCGTACTGCGGCCAGCGAATTACGCCAGCGACCTTCCGGGACGAGGAGTTTATGAAGGCCGCAAGAATGACGTTCCCTATGCGGTGATCAATCTGCAGGGTCGAATTTTCATGGCGGCTAACGATGATCCCTTCCGCACCGCCGACCGCCTACTCGACCAGATCAAAGCGAAAATCATTTTTGTGGACGTCCATGCCGAAGCGACTTCGGAAAAGATTGCTCTGGGCTGGTACCTTGACGGTCGCGTCACTGCGGTGGTGGGCACTCACACCCACGTTCCCACCGCCGACGAGCGCGTGCTCCCGGGCGGCACCGCTTACATCACGGATGTGGGCATGACCGGGCCTTACGACGGCGTGATTGGCGTGAAGAAAGAGCTGGTGGTCGGACGCTTTCTGAACAACATGCCGGTGCGCTTCGAGCCGGCCACGGACGACGCGCGCCTGTGTGCGGTGGTGGTTGAAGGCGATGATGCGACCGGCAAGGCGAGCTCAATCCAGAGAATCATGCTGAGCTAAGCGACTGGCCCAGCCTCACCCGCAGCAATATCCCTTACTATTGTCAGTATGGCTCAATCAAAGTCTTCTCAGAAGGCCCGCCTGCTTTCCTCGCGGGAATCCTATCGCGGCCCGGCATTCTGGGTCACCACGGACGAGGTGCTCGAGCCTTCAGGCATTCGGGTGCGGCGCGACGTGGTCAGGCATTCGGGATCGGTGGTGGTGCTGGCGGTT
>Ga0066789_10000136_pt1 | contig 23508 bp, 23 predicted proteins | sample OrgsoiDNA2013049_FD_70960 | JGI IMG/M metagenome (GOLD analysis project Ga0066789, IMG submission 70960) | Permafrost soil microbial communities from the Arctic, to analyse light accelerated degradation of dissolved organic matter (DOM) -... | ecosystem: Environmental > Terrestrial > Soil >...
GGGTACGAGAATCGTGCTTCGTCGTCCTGCCGGATCGCTGCCAGCACCGCGTCGTGGCGGCGCAGAAAGCTGCGCAGGATGGCGTTGGTCAGTCCGCGTGCGGAGCTCCTTTTCACGCGCGCGGTTGCCTGCACCGCCGAGTTGACCACCGCATGCTGCGGGGCGCTGGTGTGGATCAGCTGGTACAGCGCGACCCACAACAATGCCTGGACGCTCGCGTCCGACAGCGGTCGGTCCGCGAGGTGGCGAACGACGGCGCGGAGTTGCCCGAGAAAGCGCAGGGTGCCGTACGCCAGCTCCTGGATCAGCGCGCGATCGTCCTCCGCCAATCCGCCGGCAGCAGCAAGCGCGACCGGCAACGTCGAACCGGCGAGGACGCGGCGGACGGTCCTGGCGGCGACGCGCTGTGCATGTTCCATGGCCCGGCCCGCGGCGTTAGTTAGGCCCCGAGCCGTGCATTCGGCGCGAGGGGATGGCCGGCGAGAAAAGCCGCCACGGGCAAGCGCCTGCCTCCCGCGCGTTGCAATTCGCGCACGACGAGTGCGCCCTGGCCGCACGCGACGACGATGCCGCGCCCATCCGCCTGCACGACGTCCCCGGCGGTGCCGAAGCGCCCTGCGGCCGGTTCCGCCTCCCAGATCTTGATCGGCTCGCCGGCAAGCGTCGTCTGTGCCGAGGGGACCGGGTTGAACGCGCGGATCTTGCGGTCGAGGGCCGCCGCCGATTCGCTCCAGTCGATCGTGGCCTCGCCGCGATCTATCTTGCTGGCATACGTCGCTCCTGCTTCGGGTTGGGGAATCGCAGCGAGATGGCGTTCGCGCCGGAGTCGGCCGAGCGTGGCGACGATCACCGCTGCACCCGCCGCAGCGAGCTTGTCATGCAAAGTCAGCGCCGTCTCGCGAGGGGCGATCGGTACGACGCTTGTCGCCACCAGCGGCCCGGTATCGAGCCCCGCATCCATCTGCATGATGCTGATCCCGGTCTGCCCGTCCCCGGCAAGCAGCGCGCGCTCGATCGGCGCGGCGCCGCGCCAGCGCGGGAGCAGCGACGCGTGAATGTTGAGACAACCATGCCGAGGCCACTCGAGGAGCGGCCCCGGCAGGATCAACCCATAGGCCGCGACGACAAGCACGTCGAGGACGAACGCCGTCAGTTCGCCGCGAACGGTGTCTTCCTTGAGGCGCGGTGGCTGCAAGACGGCGATGCCGTGGGCCCGGGCGAGCGACTTGACGGCACTCGTGGCCAGTTTCATCCCGCGCCCTTTGGCAGCATCCGGGCGGGTCAGAACCAGGCTGACCTCGAATCCGGCGTCGAGGATTGCCGCCAGCGCCGTCGCGGCAAAGGGTGGGGTTCCGGCGAACCCGACGCGAAACGCTTCGGCCATTGCGGCCTTTAGCCCGCGAGCCGTTGCTTTTTCCTGAACTTCGCAGCCAACCGCGCCCGCTTCATCGGCGAGAGATAGTCGACAAAAACCTTGCCCAAGAGGTGGTCCATCTCGTGCTGGATGCACACCGCGAGCGTCCCCTCGGTCGTGAGTTCGAAGGGGCGCCCATCTTCGTCCAGCGCCCTCACCGTTACCTTGGCGGCGCGCGTGACCAGGTCGTAATACCCGGGGACCGACAGACAGCCCTCCTCGCACTCCGCCTCGCCCTCGATAGTCACGAGCTCGGGATTGATGAAGACATGCAGCTGGTCCCGGGTCTCGCTGATATCGATCACGATGACGCGCTTATGTACGTCTACCTGAGTCGCCGCGAGGCCGACGCCTGGCGCCGCGTACATGGTTTCAGCCATGTCGCGGACCAGCTTCCGGACCTCGGGAGTCACCGCCAAGACAGGCGCCGCGACCTTCCTAAGCCGGGGGTCGGGGTATTCAAGAATTGGGAGCTGCGCCATAAATGCTTGCAAAATGCATACTCGGGATGCAGAATGGCCCTTAAGCCCTTATTTTGCGGCGGTTTAGGACGTTTGCAAGTTGTTTGCAACCCCTGCCCAACCATGTTGCGGAGAGGCCTTATGCGCCTAAAGTTTATCACAGCGACTGCGCTGCTTTCGGCCTGCCTGCTGCCGCTCCTGTTCGCGGCGGCACCGGTCTCGGCCGAAGAAATCCTGCTCCAGGAGAATCGTCCTGAGAGCTACACCGTCCAAAAAGGGGACACGCTTTGGGGCATTGCCGGCAAGTTTCTCAAGCAGCCCTGGCGTTGGCCGGACATCTGGCGCATGAATCGCGACCAGATCAAGAACCCGCACTGGATTTACCCCGGAGATGTGATATCGCTCGACAAGGTCAATGGAGAGTGGCAACTGTCGATCAACCGGCGCGATGGGCCAAGCGGGCGCAACGTGCGCATCTCGCCGTCGGTCAGGATCGACTCGCTGCAGGCCGAGGCCATTCCCAGCATTCCGCCCGGCGACCTGACGCCCTATCTGACGCAGCCGATCATCACGGGCCCCGAAGGTTTGCCGAATGCGGCGAAAATCATTGCCGCCCTGGATAACCGCGTCGTGCGCGGCGAAGGTGACTCGGTCTATGCCGTCAGCATCGACGAAAAGCTGGGCACCGAATGGGTCATTTACCGGCCCGGCAAAATTCTTCGCTCGTTCGACAGCAACGAAACGCTCGGTTACGAGATGCGCTATCTCGGCACAGCCCGCGTAGTGCGCTTCGGCGAGGTCAGCCGGATGCTCATCACCACCGCGCGCGAGGAAATCCTGCTCAACGACCTGCTCGTCCCTGCGCCGCGCGAAACGCTGGTCAACTATGTCCCGCATGCTCCCGACATCGCCGTTGACGGTCGCATCATCGAACTCTACAACGCCGGAACCGAGGCGGGTCGTGGTTTCATCGTCGTGCTCGATCGCGGCGCGAGAGATGGCCTCGAAATCGGCAACGTGCTCGCGGTCTACCATCCGTCGCCCGTGATTCCCGACCCGCGTCCCTACGAGGGCCCGGATGTGTTTTCGAAATTGTCCGAAGCAACCCGCGTCATCATCCCGCCGACGAAATTCCTGAACGTCCCGCCCGAGCGCTCCGGCTTGTTGTTCGTCTTTCGCGTGTTCGACCGCGTGTCGTACGCGATCCTGCTCAACACCTCCGAGCCGGTCGTCATCGGCGACATGGCGCGCAAGCCCTAAACCGCTTCCGCCCACGCACCGATGGAGATCGACGCTCGCGTCGAGGCTTGGGCGTCGCTGCAACTCCTGCCGCGAGTGTCGGCGCGTGCGCTGGTCGCACTGCTCAAGTCCCTCGGCGGCCCGGCGCAGGTGCTCGCGGCTGCGCCGGCCATGCTCGCCAAAGTTGTGCCCGGTGAAATCGCGGCCGCCATCGCCCGCGGTCCGGACCCCGCGGCGCTCGACCTGACGCTCACCTGGCTGCGCGAAACCGGCCATGCCCTTGTTGCCTGGGACGACCCGGTGTATCCGCGCGCGCTGCTCACGATCGCCGACCCGCCGCCTGCCCTGTTCTTCAACGGTCGCATCGAATTGCTGAATCGGCCCGCGGTGGCGATCGTTGGCAGCCGCAATGCAACCGCGCAGGGACGCGAAACAGCGGAAGCCTTTGCCGAAGCGCTGTCGGCCGCCGGCTTGACGATCGTGAGCGGTCTCGCTCTGGGGATCGACGCCGCGGCGCACCGCGGCGGGTTGACCGGTGCGGGCTCGAGCCTGGCCGTGGTCGGGACGGGCATCGACCGTATCTATCCCGCCGCCAACCGCGACCTGGCCCACCGCCTCGCCGTTGAAGGCGGGGTCCTGTCCGAATTCGTCCTGGGCACGCCGCCGCTGCCCGCAAACTTTCCACGGCGCAACCGCCTGATCAGCGGACTCGCGCGTGGCGTGCTCGTCGTCGAGGCGACGCTCGCCAGCGGTTCGCTGATCACCGCGCGCTTCGCCGGCGAGCAGAACCGCGACGTCTTTGCGATCCCGGGCTCGATTCATTCGCCGTTTTCCAAGGGGAGCCACCGATTGATCAAGGACGGCGCCAAGCTGGTCGAGAGCGCACAGGACGTCCTGGAGGAATTGGGGCTGACCGCCTCAGGCAGCGCGTCGGCGCCCGCACCGGCAGGAGCCCCCGAAGGCGATACTGCGCGCGTCCTGACCGCATTAGGGTACGATCCGGCTGGCATCGACGCGCTGACGTTGCGTTGCAGCCTGCCCGCCGATGTCGTGATCGTCGCTCTGGTCGAATTGGAACTTGCCGGCGACGTTGCGAGTCTTCCGGGCGGTCTGTACCAGAGACTGCGCTAACCTGTACCAAGCCCGCCTTGCCCCACCGGCGGCGCTTGCTTATCATCTGCCCTCCTTTCGCCCGGGTAACCCTTCAAGCCTCATGGCCAAAAGTCTGATCATTGCCGAGAAGCCCTCCGTCGCCGCGGATATTTCGCGCGCGCTGGGAGGCTTCACGCGTCACGACGACTTTTTCGAAAGCGACAAGTACGTGCTGTCGTCGGCCGTGGGCCACCTCCTCGAAATCGGCATGCCGGAGGAAGAGGAGGTCAAGCGCGGCAAATGGACCTTTGCGCATTTGCCGGCGATCCCGTCGAAATTCGCGCTCAAGCCGATCGAAAAAGCCGAGGCGCGACTGAAAACGCTGCTGAAGCTGCTCAAACGCAAGGACGTCACGAAACTCATCAACGCCTGCGACGCCGGCCGCGAAGGCGAGCTCATTTTCCGCAACATCGCGCAGTACTCGGGTACCGGCAAGCCGATCCAGCGCCTGTGGCTGCAGTCGATGACCCCCGCCGCGATCCGCGACGGCTTTGCGCAGCTCCGATCGGACGAGACGATGCTGCCGCTCGCGGACGCCGCGGTGTGTCGATCCGAATCGGACTGGCTGGTCGGGATCAACGGGACGCGTGCGATGACGGCGTTCAATTCCCGGTCCGGCGGATTTCAATTGACCACGGTCGGCCGTGTACAAACCCCGACGCTCGCGATTCTGGTCGAGCGGGAAGCCAAGATCCGCGCGTTCAAGTCGCGCGGCTATTGGGAGGTGCAGGGCACGTTCCGCGCCGCGGGCGGCGAGTACGGCGGGCGCTGGTTCGACGAGAAATTCAAGAAGACGGACGACGATCCGGACGCGCGCGCCGAACGGCTGTGGGTCGAGGACTCCGCGCGCGCCATCGTTGCCAAGTGCGAGGGCAAGCCGGGGACCGTCACCGAGGAAACCAAGCCTTCGACACAGGCCTCGCCGTTGCTCTACGACCTCACGAGTCTGCAGCGCGAGGCGAACGGCCGCTTCGGATTGTCTGCGCGCACGACCTTGTCGCTGGCGCAGGCGCTATACGAAAAGCACAAGGTGCTCACGTATCCGCGCACTGATTCACGCGCGTTACCGGAGGACTATATCGCGACCGTGAAGTCGACGCTGGAGTCGCTGCGCGAGTCGAATGCCTATGCCATGTTTGCCGGCGAGATCCTGAAGGGCAAGTGGGTCAAGCCGAACAAGCGCATCTTCGACAACAGCAAGATCTCCGATCACTTCGCGATCATCCCGACGCTGCAGCGCCCGAAGAGCCTCAACGAACTCGAGGCGAAGCTCTACGACCTCGTCGTCAAGCGGTTCCTCGCGGTGTTCTATCCGAGCGCGGAGTATCTGCTGACCACTCGCATCACACGCGTCGTCGGCGAGCCGTTCAAGACCGAGGGCAAAGTGCTGGTCACCCCCGGGTGGCTCGCCGTGTACGGCAAGGAGGCGCAGTCCGACACCGATGCAACGCTGGCCCCGGTCAAAGCCAACGAGAAGGTCGCCACCGAGAAAATCGAAGCGGTCGCCAACCAGACCAGGCCGCCGGCACGTTTCAACGAAGGCACGTTGCTGTCGGCTATGGAAGGCGCGGGCAAGACGATCGAGGACGACGAACTGCGCGAGGCGATGCGCGAGAAGGGCCTCGGCACACCCGCGACGCGGGCGCAGATCATCGAAGGCCTTATCATGGAAAAATACGTCCACCGCGATGGCCGGGATCTCACGCCGACCGCGAAGGCGTTCTCGCTCATGACGCTTTTGCACGGGCTCGGCGTGCCGGAATTGTTTTCTCCGGAACTCACCGCCGAGTGGGAGTTCAAGCTCGCGCAGATGGAACACGGCAAACTCAAGCGCTCGGACTTCATGCGCGAGATCGTGCAGATGACGCAACATATCGTGGGGCAGGCGAAGAACTACCAGAGCGACACCATCCCGGGAGACTTCGCCACGCTTTCCGCGCGCTGTCCGAAATGCGGCGGAGAAGTCCACGAAAACTACAAGAAATTCCAGTGTCAGGCGTGCGACTTCGGCATGTGGAAGATCATCGCGGGGCGCCAGCTCGAGATTCCCGAAGCCGAGGCATTGCTCACCCACCGCGAAGTTGGTCCGCTCGAAGGTTTTCGCAGCAAGTTGGGCCGGCCGTTCGCGGCCAAGCTCAAGCTCAACGATACCTTTGAGGCGCAATTCGATTTCGGCGACGGCTCGGGTGACGGAGCCGACGGCGACGCGCCGGATTTCAGCGGACAGGAATCGCTCGGCCCTTGCCCCAAATGCAATTCGCGCGTGTTCGAGCTTCCGGCAGCGTATGTCTGCGAAAATGCGGTCGGCCCCGAGAAAACCTGCGACTTTCGTTCCGGTCGCGTGATATTGCAGCGCCCGATCGAGCGCGCGCAGATGCAGAAGCTGCTTGCTTCCGGCAAAACCGAGCTGTTGCAGTTTGTCTCGTCGCGCACGCGCCGACCGTTCGCGGCTTTTCTGGTGCGCCAGCCCGACGGGAAGATCGGCTTCGAATTCCAGGCGAAAGGCCCCGGCAAGGGCCGCGGCGCGCGAGCGGGCGGGGGTGGCGTAGCTGCGTTGCGCGTGCTCGGTCAACACCCCAAGGACAAACAACCCGTCGAGTTGCACAGCGGTCGCTACGGGCCGTACGTCAAGCACGGCGCGGTCAACGCAACCTTGCCCGACACGGATCAGGTCGAGTCGCTCACCCTCGCGCAGGCGCTGGACCTGCTCGCGGCAAAAGCGAAGAAGGGCGGTGGCAAGACCGCCAAAGCCCCACCCAAGGCGGCGGCGAAACCTGTCCGGCGCAAACGCGCGGCCTGAGCGCCGGGCAGCGTACCCCTCGCATCCAATACTGTCGCGATTCCAGTGAGGTTGCACGCACGGTGATCGCTCCAGACGTGTCACCGTTTCATCATCGCGCATTCGCCCGCTTCTGGTTCGCGCGCGTGGCCACGACGATGGCGTATCAGATGCTGGCCGTCGGTGTTGGCTGGCAGGTCTATGCGCTGACGGACAGCGCGCTCGATCTCGGTTTCATCGGCCTCGTGCAATTTCTGCCAGCGTTGCTGCTGGTGCTGGTGTCCGGTCATGTTGCCGACCGTTACGATCGCCGTGCGGTCGTGCGCATCTGCCAAATGATCGAGGCGATCGCGGTCGCCGCGCTGGCGATTCTCAGCGCTCGCGGATGGATCACCGAGGGCCTCATTTTCGCCCTGGTCGCACTGGTGGGCTCCGCGCGCGCGTTTGAAGCGCCGACATTGCAGGCGCTGCTTCCGGGTCTGCTCCCGATCCCTCTGCTGCCGCGCGCCGTCGCCGCGTCCGCCTCGGCGAATCAGACTGCGGTCATCATCGGTCCGGCGGCGGGCGGCCTGCTGTATCTGCTGGGTCCGACCGCAGTCTATGCGGCGAGCGCATCGCTGTTCCTGCTCGCGAGTGTTCTGGTCTGGCGGATCAGGATCGAGCGCGTGCCGCCGAAGCGCGAACCCGCAAGCCTCCAATCGATCTTCGCCGGCATCGCGTTCATTCGCAGCCAGCCGGCGGTACTCGGCGCGATTTCGCTGGATCTGTTTGCGGTGCTGCTTGGCGGCGCCACGGCGCTGCTGCCGATCTACGCCCGCGACATTCTCGGCACGGGTCCGTGGGGGCTCGGTCTGTTGCGTTCGGCCCCGGCGGTGGGCGCGCTGTCGATGGCGCTGTTCTTCGCGCGGCACCCGCCCGCCCGACGCGTTGGGAAGACGATGTTCACCGGGGTCGCCACGTTTGGGTTCGCCACCATCGTGTTCGCCGTCTCCACATCGTTTGCGTTGTCATTGGTCTCGCTCGTCGTACTCGGCGCCAGCGACATGGTCAGCGTCGTCATTCGCTCATCGCTCGTGCAACTCGATACGCCCGATGCGATGCGCGGACGCGTGAGCGCCGTGAATTCCGTGTTCATCGGCACTTCCAATCAACTGGGTGAATTCGAATCTGGGGTGACCGCAGCGTTGCTTGGCACCGTTCCGGCCGTGTTGCTGGGCGGCTTCGGGACGTTATTGGTGGTCGTGCTCTGGATGCGCCTGTTTCCCGCGCTGCTGCGGCGCGACAGATTGCACTCGGTCGTCTGAGCCAGTGGTTACTGGCAGACGGTTCCGGGCGCGCGGAACACCTGCCGCGTAATCGGCTTGGTCTGCGTTGCAACGTTGATGCCGTCGTGCACGACATAGGCGAACGCGCCGGTATTGCCATCGGTAAAGCTGACCGCGGCCGTACCCACCGGCACGCCATGCACCTGCGCCGGCAGAAACGGCACCGCGCTGAACGGCGGCCCGTATTGCGATACAACGTGCCGGAGAACGCGCTTGGTCCCGTGGACTGCAGCGTCGCCGAGTACCACACCGGATTGCGATTGACGTCGTAGGTGAACCACGTGGCGAAGATCGTCGTCCCCTGCTGGGGCGTGTGCCGGCACGGTTGTCGCGACGAATGCGGAGAGCAGCAGTACACACGCTGACCCGGCTATTGCGCGCAACAACATACTCAGACGTCGAGATTGCGGACACCCAGTGCGTTGTTTTCGATGAATGCGCGCCGGGGCTCGACCTGCTCGCCCATCAAGGTCGTGAAGATTTCATCGGAAGCGATGCCGTCCTCGATCTGCACCCTGAGCAGTCTTCTCGCCTTGGGATCCATGGTCGTTTCCCACAGCTGCTCCGGATTCATTTCGCCTAGGCCTTTGTAGCGCTGAATCGATACCGCGTCGCGCGCTTCGGTCAACAGCCAGTCGAGCGCCTGCTTGAAGGTCTGCACTGCGGCGCTGCGCTCACCACGGCGCACCACCGCGTCGGGGTGCATCAGCCCTTGCATGACCTGTGCCGCCGCGCGAAGCTGAACGTAGTCGCCGCTGGCGATGAAATCCGCATCGATGCCGGTGGTGTGCGGCGTGCCGTGCCGCGTGCGCACGATGATCAGCCGCTGTTGCTCGGTCTGTTCGTCGTAACGCGATTCGACCGTGACATCGGGGTCGGCGATCGCGCGCACAAGCTCGCTGGCGCTGGCTGCCGCGGCAGCCGCGCTGGACAAGTCCAGATGCACCCCAGTCAACAATGCGAATAGCGCCGCCGGCTCGATGGCCCGCGAGACCCGATCGATCACTGCCTCGGCCAGGAGGTATTGGCGCGCAACGTTCTCGAGTGCGTCGATGGAAAGCGCCGGACGGCCGGCTCCCGGTTCCAGTACCGCGCCTTTCAACGCGACCTTGAGCAGATGCTGCTTTAGATCGTGGTCGTCCTTGAGGTAGTTCTCCTCCTTGCCCTGCTTGACCTTGTACAGCGGCGGCTGCGCGATATAGATGTGGCCGCGCTCGACTAGGTCGAGCATCTGCCGATAGAAAAAAGTCAGCAGCAGGGTGCGGATGTGCGATCCGTCGACGTCGGCGTCGGTCATGATGATGATGCGGTGATAGCGCAATTTGTCCGCGTTGTACTCGTCCTTACCGAAGCCGGTTCCCAGTGCGGTGATCAGCGTCAGGATTTCCTGTGAGCTGATCAGCTTTTCGAAACGCGCGCGTTCCACGTTCAGAATCTTGCCGCGCAGCGGTAGGATCGCCTGGAATTTGCGATCGCGTCCCTGCTTGGCCGACCCACCCGCGGAGTCGCCCTCGACCAGATAGATTTCGCACAGGGCAGGGTCGCGTTCCTGACAATCCGCCAGCTTGCCGGGCAGGCCCATGCCATCCAAGACGCCCTTCCGGCGCGTAAGTTCCCGCGCCTTGCGCGCCGCTTCGCGCGCCCGGGCGGCGTCGATGATCTTGCTGCAGATGATTCGCGCGTCGGTCGGGTTTTCCAGCAAGAATTCGTTAAGCTTCGTGCCGACAACCTCCTGCACAATTGGTTGCACTTCGGAGGACACCAGCTTGTCCTTCGTCTGCGACGAGAACTTGGGCTCGGGCACCTTGATCGACAGCACGCACGTGAGACCTTCGCGCATATCGTCGCCCGTGGTCTCGACCTTGGCCTTTTTCGCGAGCTCTTCCTTTTCGATGTAGCTGTTGAGCGTGCGCGTCATCGCCTGCCGCAGCCCCGTGAGGTGCGTTCCCCCGTCGCGCTGCGGAATGTTGTTGGTGAAGCACTGCACCGATTCGGCGTAGGAGTCGTTCCACTGCATCGCGACCTCGACGATGGTCCCGTCCTTCTCGCCGACGGCGTGGAAGATCTTCGAGTGCAGCACGCTCTTGCTGCGATTCATGTACTCGACGAAGGCTTTGATCCCGCCCGTGAACGCGAAGTTTTCGCTCTTGCCGTCGCGCTGATCGACGAGCTCGATCTTGACGCCGTTGTTCAGGAACGAAAGTTCGCGAATTCGCCGCGCGAGAATTTCGTAGTGGTACTCGACCACGCTGAATGTTGCCTTCGACGCCATGAAGTGCACTTCGGTCCCGCGCCGCTCGGTGGGGCTGATCAGCGCCAGCGGCGCGACCGGGACGCCATCATGGAATTCGATCTGGTGCGCCTTGCCGTCGCGCCAGATCTTCAATCGCAGCCACTCCGACAAACCGTTGACGACAGACACGCCCACGCCGTGGAGACCGCCCGAAACCTTGTAGGAATTCTGGTCGAACTTGCCGCCTGCGTGCAACTCGGTCATAACGATTTCAGCGGCGGAGCGCTTGAACTCGTCGTCGTCCTTGATGTCGGTCGGAATGCCCCGGCCATTGTCGACGACCGACACCGAGTTGTCCGCGTGTATGACGACCTTGATGTCGTCGCAGTAGCCCGCGAGCGCTTCGTCGATCGCGTTGTCGAGCACCTCGAACACCATGTGATGCAAACCTGTGCCGTCGGACGTGTCGCCGATGTACATGCCTGGTCGCTTGCGGACGGCTTCCAGTCCTTTCAGGATCTGGATGCTGCTTGCATCGTAGTCGCTACCGTCGTCGGCAGGCTTGGGACTGGGTTGGCTCATTTGCTGTTTGCTCGCCTGTTTTCCTGCTGGTGGCCGCCCTCAAAAGCGCAGACGCCGACCCGGGGTCGGCGCCGACGGCTGGCAGCACGTGGTGATTGCACTTCTCAAATCCGCATCGGCATGACGACATACTTGTAATCGCCACGCTCGGGCATGGTCACAAGCGCGCTGGAATTTGCGTCGCCGAAGGCGAGAACAACGCGGTCGGTCCCGAGATTCTGCAGTACGTCGAGGAGATAGGTGATGTTGAATCCGATATCGAGGGCGTCGCCCTTGTAATCGACTTCAAGTTCCTCCTCGGCCTCTTCCTGTTCGCTGTTCGTGCAGATGATTTTCAACTGGTCGTTGCCCAGCACCACGCGCACGCCGCGAAATTTTTCGTTCGAGAGAATCGCGGCGCGCTGCAGCGCCTGCAGCAACTCGGTGCGCGACAAATCGATCTGCTTGGAATGCCCGGTCGGTATGACCCGGTTGTAATCCGGAAACTTGCCGTCGACGACCTTGCTCACCAGTTCAATGTTGGCAAACCGGAAGCGCACCTGATTGGCCAGCAGGTCGATGGTAAGTTCGGACTCGCTGTCCTCGAGCAGTTTGCCGAGCTCGAGCACCGTCTTGCGTGGAAGAATCACTTCCTGCCGGGTATAGCTCCCCGGGACCACCAGGCTTGCGTACGACAGGCGATGCCCGTCGGTGGCAACGGTTTGCAGCGAGCCGTTGTCGACGACCAGCAACATGCCGTTTAGGTAGTAGCGGATGTCCTGCTGCGCCATCGCGAATTCGGCGAGCTTGAGCAGGCCGCGGAAATCCTTCTGTGGAAGCTTGATCGTCTGCTGCTTCTCCTGCGCGAGGCTGACGCGCGGATAGTCCGCGGCAGGCAGCGTTTGCAGGTTGAAGCGCGAGCGGCCGGCACGCACCGTCATGCGACTTGCCGATGTTTCCGCCGTCACCAGTGCATCGTCGGGCAGCGCGCGCAGCAGATCCTGCAGCTTGCGCGCCGCGACCGTCACGGCCTGCTCCTGTTTCCCGGCGAGTTCGCTGTGCGCGGTGATCTGCATCTCGAGATCGGTCGCGGTGACGTAGAGGCTGCCGTCCTTTTGTTCGAGCAGGACGTTGGCCAGAATCGGCAACGTGTGGCGCCGTTCGACAATGCCCGATACGGCCTGGAGCGGCTTGAGTAACGCGTCTCTGGGTATTTGCTTTAGTTGCATTATTTAAACCTGATAACAGCTAACAGGAGTCGGTGCAATTGCGGGACAACACCCGAAAATCCAATCCTCTCCGATGCTTGCCGCCAGGTGGACACGCGGGAAAACGGATGTGCAGCCTGTGCAGGGTTTGGGGATGAAAACACGGTCAGCACGCTGCTGCCGATAATCAACAAATTATAGACTGATTCGACGCCGATTCATACCCGCTTCCGCACTCAGTTTCGAAGCACCTGGAGGAGAAAATTCACGTCGTGACTGATCCCGGGTACCGATTCGCGCAGCTTGGCGATCTGCCGGCACGCGTGTAGCACCGTCGTGTGGTCACGGCCGCCAAAATTGCTGCCGATCTCCGGCAGCGACAGCTGCGTCAGTTCCTTGGCCAGCGCCATCGCGACCTGGCGCGGCCGCGCCACCGCACGCGAGCGCTTCTTGGAATGCATGTCGGAAATGCGTATCTTGTAATAGTCGGCGACCGTCTTCTGGATGTTCTCGATCGAGATCTGACGGTTCTGCACCGCGAGTAGATCGCGCAGCGCGTCCTTGGCCAGCGCGAGCGAAATCTCCTGCTCATGGAAATTCGAATAGGCCAGTACACGCTTGAGCGCGCCCTCGAGTTCGCGCACGTTGGAGCGAATGTGTTTGGCGATGAAAAACGCGACCTGCTCGTCGAGCTTGATGCCGCTCTGCGCCGCCTTGGATAGCATGATGGCCACGCGCATCTCGAGTTCGGGCGGCTCGAGCGCGACCGTCAGGCCCCAGCCGAAGCGCGAAATCAGCCGCTCCTCCATGCCGGAGATCTCCTTCGGATAGGTGTCACACGTGATGACGACCTGCTTGCGCGCCTCGATCAGCGTGTTGAACAGGTAGAAGAACTCTTCCTGCGTTCGATTCTTGCCGTTGAAAAACTGTATGTCGTCGATCAACAGCAGGTCGAGCGAGCGGTAATAGCGCTTGAATTCGTCGAATGCCTTGTGCTGGTAGGCTCGAACGACGTCGGAGACATAGGTTTCAGCGTGGATGTAACGGATCTTCGCGTTCGAATTGTTTTCGAGGATGTGATTGCCGATCGCCTGGATCAGATGCGTCTTGCCCAGGCCAACACCCCCGTACACGAACAGGGGGTTGTACGACGTCGGATGGTCCGCGACCTGCATTCCGCCGGCGCGGGCGAGCTGGTTTGCCTTGCCAGAGACAAAGGAGGCGAACGTGAAGCCGGGGTTCAGGGCCGCCTGCTCGCCGCGCCTTGCCGCCGCGGGCGCAGGTTCGGGGGCCCTGTGCGCGGACACGGCGGCGTTCGGGCGCTGCGCCGCATCGGCGACGGCAAAAACCAAACGGAGCGGTTGCCCGCCGGTCCCGGCCGCCATTTCTTCGATGCGGCCGGCATAGCGTTCCTTGACCCACTGCAGGACAAAGCGATTGGGGGCGACCAGGCGCAGGCTGCCGTCCGCCTGCTCGAGGCGCAGCGGGCGGATCCAAGTATTGAACTGTTGCGGCGTGAGTTCGCGCTGGAATGATTCCAGGCAACTTTGCCAGAAAGCGGGGGTCGACATATTCGGGATACGGGGGCCACGGCAGAAAAAAAGATCGGGCACCGCAAGGAACCCGTCGAAGCGCCATTGTATATCGCTTGGCGCAAAGTTATCCACAGCAATCCACAGCCCCGCAAGCGTGATTGCGCTTGACAGTACACAGCGCAAAACGCTCTAATGTAAGGCTTTTTCCTACGAAGGCAGATCATGAAACGCACCTACCAGCCATCCGTGGTTCGCCGCAAGCGCACCCATGGCTTTCGCAGCAGGATGAAGACCGCCGGCGGCCGCAAAGTACTGCGCGCGCGTCGCGCCAAGGGCCGCGCGCGGCTCGCGGTCTAGCCTCGCGGTCCAGTTCGTCCCGACGGCGCTGCGCGATCGGCTCGAATCGCAGCCTGCGGCTCTCCGGGGCCGGGGCATTCGCCAGGCTGTTCCGGGAGGGGCGTCGCCTGGAAGCGCGTTATGTGCAGGTGCTTGCCGCACCGGCGGCATCCGGCACAGGCCGGGTCGGATACGTGATTGGCAAGCATCAACTCAGCCGCGCCGTGGACCGGAACTATCTGCGCAGGATTCTGCGCGAGACAGTGCGCCGGCGCCGGCCGGCGTTAGGCCGTTTCGATATCGTCGTGCGGCTGCGCGTGCGCTGCGCACGAAACGTGCTGCCCGGCTTGGCGCTCGAGGCAGCAGGCCTGCTCGACGCGCTGGTTGCTTCGACTCACCCATGAAAGCATTGCTGCTCTTGCTGCTGCGCGGGTATCAGTATGCGATTAGTCCTCTGCTGGGGGCGAATTGCCGCTTTTATCCCAGTTGCTCGGACTACGCACTCGACGCAATCGAGCGCCACGGTGTAGTCAAAGGTACATGGCTCGCGCTGCGTCGCGTCGCGCGATGCCATCCGTATCATCCCGGCGGTTTCGACCCCGTCCCCTGATCCACCCGGACCAAAGCGTTCATGGACACCCAACGTCTGATCCTGTTCGTCATCTTCTCGTTCTCCGCGCTTTTTCTGTGGGAGGCGTGGCAACGCGACCACCGGCCGCCGGTGCCGCAGACGACAACCGCCCTGCCCGCGCCGAAAGCCGGAATCGATGCGCCGTCGCCAGGCGGGACGGCGGCACCCGCGGTCCCCGGCGCAGCGACTGCCGCCGCGGTCCCGGCGGGGGAAAAGGTCGTCGTCAAGACCGACCTGTACGTTGCGAACATCGACACGGCGGGCGGCGTCCTGACCCAGCTCTCGCTGAGCGCACATCGCGATACGCACGACGAAAGCAAGCCTTACGTATTGCTGCAGCAAAACGCGGAACGCACGTTTATCGCGCAGTCCGGGCTGCTGGGTGAAGGCATGCCGAACCATCGCACGCTCTGGCAGGCGCTGCCGGGTCCGCGTGAACTCGCTCCCGGCGTGGACGCGCTCGAGGTCAAGCTGCAGGCGACGACGGCGAGCGGCGACAAGGTGGTGCAGACGTTGACGTTCCACCGCGGCAGCTACGTCATCGATGTTTCCTACCAGATCATGAACGCCGGTACCGCACCGATTGCACCCTACGCGTACTTTCAGCTCACTCGCGACACCAAGACGCCCGATGTGCAGAGTTCGATGGCGCCCGCGGCGTACACCGGGCCGGTCATCTACAACGAAACGGACAAGTTCAAGAAAGTCGAGCCGGGCGAGCTGGACAAGCTCGCCGGCGATCCTTCGCGCAAGCTGCCCTATACCAAGAACACGGACAACGGCTGGGCAGGGATGATCGAGCACTACTTCCTCGCCGCATGGCTGCCTTCCGACAGCCCGAGAACACCGCGCGAGTTCTACGCGAAGAAACTCGACAACGGCTTGTACGCCGACGGCGTGATCTTGCAGGCGGCGCCCATTGCGCCGGGCGCCACCGGTGAAATCAAGGTTCCGCTCTACGTCGGACCGCAGGAGCAGGACACGCTCGCGAAACTCGCCACCGGCCTCGATCTCGTCGTCGACTACGGCATTTTCACCATTCTCGCGGCGCCGTTGTTCTGGCTGCTGAAATGGCTGCACGGCATCGTCCACAACTGGGGCTGGGCGATCGTTCTGCTGACGATCATCATCAAGTCGGTCTTCTACCCGCTCAACCACGCCAGCGCGCGGTCGATGGCGAAGATGAAGGTCATCGCGCCGAAAATGAAAGCGCTGCAGGAGCAATACGGGAGCGACAAGCAGCAGCTCCAGGTGAAGATGATGGAGATGTACAAGACCGAGAAGATCAATCCGCTCGGCGGCTGCCTGCCGATCGTGGTCCAGATCCCGGTGTTCATTGCCTTGTACTGGGTGCTGCTGTCGGCGGTCGAATTGCGGCATGCGCCGTGGATCCTGTGGATTCACGATCTGTCGGCGCCGGACCCGTACTTCGTTCTGCCGGTCATCTATGCGATCACCGCCTACCTGCAGGTCAGGCTCTCGCCCACGCCCATCCAGGATCCCGTGCAGGCGAAAGTGATGCAGATCATGCCGATCGCGTTTTCGGTCATGTTCATCTTCTTTCCGTCCGGGCTGGTGCTGTACTGGCTGGTCAACAACTCGTTGCAGATCTTCCAGCAATGGCACATGAACCGCGTGCTCGAGCGCGAGGCGGCGACGGCGGCGGCCAAGCGCCGCTGAGCGTGATGCAGCAGGGTCGCGCCTCCGGCAAGGCGCATCATGGCGCCCGACGCTGACGTCATCGCCGCGATCGCGACGCCTCCCGGCCGCGGCGGCATTGGCGTGGTACGCGTGTCGGGTCCCGACGTGTCGCGCGTCATCGACGGTGTCGTAGGACACGCGCTGCAACCACGCGTAGCCACGCTCGCGAATTTTCTCGATGCGCGCGGCGAAGTGCTCGATCAGGGGCTGGCGTTATGGTTTCCGGCCCCCGCGTCGTACACGGGCGAGGCCGTGCTGGAACTTCATGGCCATGGCGGTCCCGCGGTCCTTGGCGTGATCCTCAGGCGTTGCGTCGAACTCGGCGCCCGGCTCGCCCTGCCCGGCGAATTCACGAAGCGCGCATTCCTCAACGACAAGCTCGACCTGGCACAAGCCGAAGGCGTCGCCGACCTGATCGATGCGGCCACCGGGACCGCGGCGCGCGCGGCGGCGCGCAGTCTCTCCGGCGCTTTCTCGCGCGAAGTCGCGACCATCGTCGCCGCGCTGACCGAATTGCGCATGTTCACCGAGGCAACGCTTGATTTTCCCGACGAGGATATCGATTTCATCCGCGCCGCCGACGCGCAGGGAAATCTGTCCGCACTGCGCGAACGCGTCATGGCGCTCACCGCTCGCTCGCGCCAGGGCAGGCTCCTGCGCGACGGCCTGCACGTCGTGCTCGTCGGTGCGCCCAACGTCGGCAAATCGAGCCTGCTCAACCAACTGGTCGGCGACGACATTGCGATCGTGACCCCCCACGCCGGAACGACGCGCGATGCGATTCGCGGCAGCGTGGAGATCCGCGGTATTCCGCTGCACATCATCGACACCGCGGGGTTGCGTGACGCCGTCGACGAAATCGAAAAAATCGGGATCGAACGCACCAGGTCAGCAATCGCTGGTGCCGACCTCGCGCTGATCGTGACCGACGCGCGCGAAGGCGACGATCCTCCGGCGTCGCTGATGGCACAGCTTCCTGCCGCGTTGGCGCGCGTTGTCGTGCGCAACAAGATCGATCTGACGAGCGATCGGCCGAAACGCGCGGCCGAAGGCGGAGGACCTGCGGTCTGGCTCTCCGCGAAAACCGGGGCGGGGATCGACTTGCTGCGCGATGCGATGCTGGACATTGCCGGTGCGCACGAGGACATGGAAGGGACCTTTCTCGCACGCGAGCGGCATCTGCACGCGCTTGCCGTCGCCAACGAGCATCTCGCGGCTGCGGCTGCGCACCTCGCCAGCGCGGTGCCACCACTTGAGTTATTTGCCGAAGAGTTGCGCGGGGCGCAGGACGCGTTGTCGGCAATCAGCGGCAAGTTCACCTCCGACGACCTGCTGGGCGAAATCTTCAGCCGATTCTGCATCGGAAAATAAGTGACGTCCCACGGGGTCCCGGCGGGTCCCTCGAGGTGATGTAAGCTACTGTTTAATATAAAAGTCAGTCCCCGGGGGTACTCGACAATCCCGCCACAGCCTTCAATATTTCGCCGAAACCAGCGATCTTGGACACATTTTCCAAGACCTTGGACACACGGAGGAAACGTGGCACTCACCGACATCAAGATTCGCGCCCTCAAGCCGAGAGATCGCGCGTACCAAATTGCAGATGGCCGCGGCCTCGTCATCGAGGTGATGCCTGGCGGCGCGAAGGTCTGGCGCTTTCGCTACCGGCAGGATGGCAAGCCGCAAAAGATCACCATCGGTCATTACCCCGAGTTCGAACTTGCGAAGGCACGACTCCAACGCGAAGAGTTGCGGATCGCGATTGCTGATGGTCGTTCTCCGGCCGTAGAAAAGGCTGAGACCAAGCAAGCGGAACCGAACTCGCACTCGCTGATAACAGCGTGGAGTCATTCGCGCGTTTCTGGTACGCGGAGGTTGTCGAGAAGGTCAACAAGAATCCGCGCAATGTGAAGCGGTACATCGACAAGGACATCGTTCCGTCGCTCGGCACGAAGCAACTTGCGGATGTGACAACGACCGACATCCTGGAGCTCTGTGATCGGATCAAGAAACGCGGGGCGGATCAGTGCGCACTTGCGGTGCGGAACGTCTTGAAGCGCATGTACGCCTATGCGATTGCGCGCGAGCGAGTCAGCTTCAACCCTGCCGCAGCAATCCAAGCGCAATACATCGCAAGGGCGAAGAGTCGCGACCGTGCGCTTACGAAAGAGGAAGTGGGGAAGCTCCTCCGTGCGGTATACGCCTCCGGAATGCGGCGATCACACAAACTCGCCATCCATCTCCTCCTCCTCACGATGGTGCGGAAAGGGGAGCTCATCGGCGCGAAATGGGAGCACCTCGACGTGAAGGGTCGCGAGTGGCACGCCGAAGTCACATTCCCCGTCAAGCGGCCCGTACTCAGCGCAGGCGATACCTTCACGTTTCAAAAGAAGGACCTGACGAACGACAGTGTTCTTGGCAATCAGATTGTCACAATCACTGGTCGTAGCGAGAGCGGGTATTCGCTCACCGTAGACAAGAATCTGGATTTTAATACGACCCCGATGGAAGAGCTCTCACCCGATCTTGGATGGAGAGGAAAGATTGACGGAAAGCCGTCAGACGCGAAGTGGCTCGACTTTCCCCTCGTCCAAGGAAAGACATGGAAGTCTCACGCGCTCTGGAAGAACCCAATTGGTGCGATCGGCGATGAAGATATCGACTACACGGTCGCTGGCGTCGAAACGATTACCGTCCCAGCCGGAACGTTCGAGGCCGTTAAGGTGCACGGCACCGGGTGGTGGCAGATGACCGGCATGAGCGTTCAAGGGGGCGTAGGAAGGCCGTCGGCCAAAGGGCAAACCCAAATGATGGACGTTTGGTATTCGCCCCAGGCGAAGGCGATTATCAAAATTGAATATTCAAAGACCGTCCCGAGCGGTGTTCGGCACGAAGCCTATGAGCTCACGGCGTCCAAGCTCAACAAGGAGGCATCTGCCGCTCCGAAGTAGCGTGCCGGTCGACAGCGCAACCCGCGTCTAATGCATCGGCCCAACCAACCGCAGTAGGGTTGCGACGTGCCGCAGTCCGCGCTCGGATTCTTGGACATCTCCGAGCACCTGGACAGGACGTTCGGCACAGAGTAGCTCGCGATACCCGTTCAATAGCGGCGCAGGCACGACCACACGAGAAAACGTTTCGGCCACTTCGATGATGAGCACGGTGGCCGGATGCCCCGGTTCGTCCGGAGTCGTTTCATCAATATCGGCAATCGTGCCGCGGAACGCGAAGCTGATCATGAGAGTCGTCGGGCCGGAGCCCATAATCGGGCGGTCATGACCATCAAGCGTCGCGGTTATTGGGTTTTCACACCAGGAGACTGCGGAGGAGCCTTTTCATAAGCAACGAGTTCGGTGCGCCTCGACTCAAATACGCCCAGATTTCCCGTCGTCTCAAACGTGTCACCAACTTCCATGACAAGCACGGTGGCCGGATGCCCCGGCTCATCCGGCGTCGTTTCATCAATATCGGCAATGATGCCGCGCAACGCGAAGCTGATCATGAGGGACTCGGGAGCGGATTCCATAATATAGTAGAACGACGGCTGCCCGACAGACGGCCATAGGCACAAAAGGGGAGAATCGAAATGGCAATTCGAAAAGTGATCTGCATTTCTGTGGCCGGACTGCTTGCTTCGGCTCTGGCAAGCGCTGAGTCGTGGGATTATCGGACTTATGCTCCAGGTAGCGCTTCGAGACTAGGCGGGGCTTCTGCACCGGGATACTTGACGCTCCAGGAAAAGGCTGGCGAGAGCCGCATCAATATTGTTGCACCGAACCTCAACGCTTGCTACGAATCAGAACTGCAAGCCTCCGTAGAAAGGACAGACCAATCAATCGTGATTACGGTAATGCCTCGATTTCCAAGTTGCGAGGAAGTCAGATTCGTCATCAAAGCGGACGGTACGGGGGGTGTGCGGCAAGTCAAGCGTGGCGGAGCATGGGCAGATGATGGTACCGAGCGAGGCTTAACCATCCGCAAGTAATCCAGCGCCTGCTCACGCCACCTGCCCGGAAGAGACATGAACAAACGGAGCCTCGTGCTCCGTTTTTTTGCTACTCACAACAACGGCATCCTGCATCAGCAATTACGGCACTTCGCCGCACGCGTCGCAGTTTCTGCGCGCGAAGAGGTAGGCGGTTTTCAATAAGCTGGGAGTCTAGTGCAACGTCGGCTTGGTCGCCTGGAGCTGATCAAGCAGTTGGCCACGAGCACGTTTGCACGAAAGAGTTGTCTTGTTCATTTCTGTTTCAGCAATGATCGTCATTTGCTGAATATTGCGAACCAGCGCCTTGAGGTCATCGGACGTTGCGGGCTTGCTCGGGTCGTCAAGCAAATGCCCCATTCCTGCGAACATGGCTCGCAGTTCAGCAAGTACGCCAAGTGCTTCATGAGCGCGCTTCGGTAAATCAATATGTTCCTCAGGCCCGAAAAGGCCTTCGACGAAGCCGTCCAGTTCCTGCCTGCGAACTAGAGCGAAATGCGTAAGACCTTCTCGCGTCTCGGCCACGTCGAAACGCAGCAGTCGGAATGGATGACGGCTGCTCTGGTGCGTGGTCAAGCGATTCCAGAGGCCTGCGACCAACACGTGAAGCAGTTCATTCACCGCCTCCATGGATTCGAATTCCGGCAGCTCCCCACCCCAAAGCTGCTTGACGGTCTCCATCGGTGAGACACTCATGACAGGTGACGCGATGTTGCCGAGAAACCGCGTCCGCACTTCATGAAATGGCGTCGGGCACTTGTAGCGCTTTAAGAGTGCGATGACCTCGGCGTCGCTCGCCCCGGTCATGTTGGGCTTACGCAGAGCACTCACTCCTTCGTCTTCAACCGCCCCTCGTTCGCCGCAATGAATGCCCGGATGTCATCGGACATCGCGAGGAGCTTGAGCCACTGCTCCTTGTAGAGCGTCACCGGAAAACGTCCCATCCCATAGATCGATACCGCGCCCTTCTCGCTGACCTTCATGGTAATACCCGTGGCCGCCCCCTTCTTGAGCGCGGTGTTCTCGCTACGCAGCCGCTCCAGCTCGGCCTTCAGATCGTCGTCCGACATCGTTACGCCCCGTGAGTGAGAAATGAGTCACTAGCCCAACAGCAGCTCATTATACGGCGTGCAAACTAGGGAGAGAGAATGAACCGAAGCCCCCGCGAGAACCAACCGCGCCCCGCATCAGCAATCACGGCACAACTCAAACCCCGCCCCTCGATTGACGCCCTGCGCTCACTTGCTACGATGAAGCTACTCCATGCAAAACAACAATCTCGTCAGCATTGCCGCAATCATCGCTGCACTCTCAAACTGAGATGAGTAGTCTGAATATGAAAGCATTCGGCGGCCTTCTGTTCCTTCTCCTTGTCATGGGAGCACTCATATTCATTCCCGCATGGACGCTTAATTACTGGCAGGCCTGGATGTTCCTCGCCGTGTTCGGCGCGTCATCGTTGGCGGTCACGCTGTACCTGATGAAAAATGATCCGAAGCTCTTGGAACGGCGAACGCAAGGAGGTCCAATTTCCGAGAAGGAGACAAGTCAAAAGATCATACAGACCATCACCGCGATAGGGTTTGTCGCGATACTCCTCGTTTCTCCGCTCGATCATCGCTTTGGGTGGTCTCCGATACCGTTGTATGTACCGGTCGCAGGTGAAGCGCTTATCGTTTTCGGAATGCTCATCATCTTTTTTGTGTTCAAACAAAATAGCTTTGCCTCATCAACCATCGAAATCGCTCCCGACCAGAAAGTCATATCGACGGGACTCTATGGCCTCGTGCGTCATCCAATGTATATGGGAGCCTTTTTCTATCTCGTAGGCATACCCCTCTCGCTCGGCTCTCTCTGGGGACTCCTTGTGATTGTGCTGATGATGCCAGCGCTTATATGGAGACTCGTTGACGAGGAAGAATTCTTGGCAAAGAACCTGCCGGGCTATGTGGAATACCAAAACAAATTAAGGTATCGCTTGATTCCGTTCATTTGGTAACAAGCAGGGATTTGAAATAACAATACTGCCCCATCCCATCCCCATATCTCTCACGCCAACGCGTTTGAATTCCTGACAAGAAAAAGTACTCGCGCCGCCGGCGCCAGCGAGCGCGACGTGATCTTCACCAATGTCGCGCTGACCGACGAGGGCGATGTGTGGTGGGAAGGCAGTATTCGCTACCCACCCGCAGCTCAGCGCCTGGTTGCGTGAGTGATCGAAATTCTCCGGCGCACTACGTTCCGCCATCAATCTCGATGTAGATCTCGATAGGGTCGATGACGGTGTGCTTGGCCTTCCGAGCGGCCGTCTCCGGAGAACTCATCGCGGCCTGCATCTTTTCAAGATCCACGCCGCTCCACACAAGGCATACTTGGTTGTTGGTGGCGTGTTTCAAAATGCGGTAGCTTGAGCAGAAGCTTTTGAATAGTGCCTTCCGCTCATCTCCACCGTTGAGCCACGTTTCCATATCGCCGACTGCGTGTGCCCCAACCACCGTTGTCATTGTCGTTCTCCTCACGAAGTGCTGCAATCAGGTGCGGCGGGTAATCCACACCGTGGGTACCCCGATCACGCCGGCGCTCTTCATCGCGGCCGTTAGTTCACCGGAGTTGGTGAATGCCTTGGCCGCGTCGACGTTGTTAAACTCATGCGATACCGTCACATCATTACCATCGTCAACGTTACAAGAAACGGCCTGCGCCTGCACCCCGAATTTTATCCGAGTTGATTTGAACGCGTCGTAGGCTTTGCGCCATACCGCGTAGTCATGCACCTTGTGTCTCACGAACAGGCGAACCATGGTCATCCTCCTCCTTGAGTGGGGTGGATCAATATACCAGCGAAGCGGCTGCCCGCGCGTAACCAATCGCAGTTCTCCGCCCCCGTCCCTCGGGGCTTTTTCTTCCCGCCCTCAATTGACGCCCTGCTCTCACTTGCTACGATGAAT
>Ga0066789_10000137_pt1 | contig 23482 bp, 27 predicted proteins | sample OrgsoiDNA2013049_FD_70960 | JGI IMG/M metagenome (GOLD analysis project Ga0066789, IMG submission 70960) | Permafrost soil microbial communities from the Arctic, to analyse light accelerated degradation of dissolved organic matter (DOM) -... | ecosystem: Environmental > Terrestrial > Soil >...
TCCGCGGTGATGTTCTTGATCAACTGGATCGTGCCGACCTGGTGATCGATCAATAGCAGAGCGGACTGTTCGGGCTTGAAGTGCGGTGATTTTTCCATCGCTGGTTTCCTTTGGTTTCGAAGGGTCAGGCGGCAATAGAATCAGCGAGCACCGGGTAGTCGGTGTAGCCTTTGGCCCCGATGCCGTAGAACAGGGTCGGGTCGGGCTTGTTGAGCGGTGCGTTGGTGCGGAATCGTTCGACCAGATCCGGATTGGCGATGTAGGCCACGCCGAATGCCACGAGATCGGCATTGCCCCTGGCGAGAACGGCGTCGGCCTTTACCTTGTCGAAGCCAGTATTGACGATGATCGGTACCGAAATCATCGGCCGGAAGGTTTCGGCGACGTTGTTGATCTGCACGCCGCGCCCAGCGTCCTTCGCGTTCGGCTCGAGAAGGCAGAGATAGCCCACTTGAAGCGCATCGAGCGCGCGGACGACAAAGCCGAATGTTTCGAGCTTGTTGCTGTCATCCACGCCGTACAGGTAACTTGAAGGGGACAGCCGCACGCCGACTCGATCGGCTGACCAGGCGTCGATCATGGCCTTCGCCGTTTCCAGCATCAGCCGCGCGCGGTTCTCGATCGAGCCGCCATAGGCATCGGTGCGCCGGTTGCTGCCATCCTGCAGGAACTGGTGCTGCAGGTAGCCGTTCGCTCCGTGCAACTCGACACCGTCGAACCCAGCCTCACGGGCGTTGCGCGTGGCTTGGGCGAAATCGGCGACGATGCCGGGGATTTCGTCGACGCGCAGCTCGCGAGGCACGGGGAATTCGACACGACCGCTGGGTAGGAAGAAGTCGCCCGTTGCTGGGATAGGCGAAGGCCCGAGCGGTTGCTCGCCGCCGCGCATGTCCTGATGGGCGACGCGGCCGCAATGCCAGATCTGGCAGTAGATGCGTCCGCCGGCGGCGTGCACCGCATCGGTGATCCCTCGCCATGCGACGATCTGGTCGGCGCGGTGAACGCCCGGCGCGCGGATGATGCCGTGCGCTTGGTCGGAGATCTGCGTGCACTCGGTGACGATGAGCCCGGCGGAAGCGCGCTGGACGTAATAGTCGCGCATCACCTCCGTGGGCACATCGTCTTCGGTGGCGCGGGTGCGCGTCATCGCCGACATCACGATACGGTTGGAAAGCGTGAGACCCTTGAGGTCAAAGGAGTCGAACAGTGCGGTCACGATGTTTTCCTTTCGGGAAGCAGGAAGCTTGGTCGGGCGAGGCCCAAGGCGAGGAAGGCGAAGACAGCCATAGCGACATGGGCCGCTCCCGCGATCGGGATCGGGGCCGTGAGCGCGGGCAGGAATGGCTCGCCTATCCAGAACGGCGCGTAATAGCCGAGCATCAGGATGAGGCAGATCGACCAAGCGACGGGCGTCCGCCACCGGTCCGACCCGAAGAACAGCAGGAGGAAGACGGCCATCTTCGCGACGTCACCGCAGACTTCTCGAAAGACATGATACCAAGCGTGAGACGGACCAAGCGGGTACGCAGGCACGAGGAAGTTGGCGTTGCCGATATGCCCGACACTTTCCTTCCAGCTCACGAGGCCAATCAGAAGCCCGATCAAGAGCGACGACCTGGCAATGTTCAGTCTCGAAATCATCGGGTTGTTCTTTCTCAGATCAAGTTTCACTGCAGCTGGAGAGCCGGATCACAGCATGTGCTTGCCGCCGTCGATATTGAGGGTCTGCCCCGACATGAAGTCGGCGTCGGGCGAAGCCAGGAAAACGACGGTGCCGACCAGATCCTCGCCGGTCTCGTCGCGCTGGATGGCGCGGGCCTTGACCTGCGCCTGGACCATCTCGGGCGGCATGGCCTTTGCGACCGCTGGCGTCATTGTGAGACCCGGGGCCACGAGGTTAACGGTGATGCCATCCTTGCCGACCACGCGCGCGAGACTGCGCGAGAGGCCCAGGACTCCGGCTTTGGCCGCGACGTAGTGGACCTGCGTATCGACGCCATCGAACGTCGAGCCCGAGCCGATGTTGATGATCCGGCCCCAGCCGCGCCCGGCCATCAGGGGCAAGATTGCTTTCACCATCAGAAAGACGCCGGTCAGATTGATGCCGATGACCTTGTTCCAGTCGGCCAGCGACATCTCCGTGAACGCCTGGGTGGGAAAGAAGCCCGCGCAGTTGACCAGCACGTCGACGTGGCCGGCCTTGGCTAGGGCGAAAGCCGCGAGTTTCGCGCAGCTCGCCTCATCGGAAATGTCCGCCGCCAGAGTGAAAAGCTTCGCACCATCGGCCGAGCCGTCCGCCAGTTTGGCGAGGGCCTCGTCGGTCGTGTCGGTGGCGATGACCCTGTCGCCGTGGGCGAGGAAGCGCTTAGCGAAAAGTGCGCCCATACACCCGGCAGCGCCTGTGATCAGGACTACTCGGCCCCTTTCCATGTCAGGCCGTCTTCCCAGAGGCAGCGGAGTGTTCGGCGTTGCCCGCCGCCGCGAGTTCGGCGAAGAAGGCTCGCAAGGTCCTAGGCTCCCGGCCGAGGATGGCGCGAAGGGTCAGGGCGTTGCCCTGAAGCCCGCGCCTGTTATACCAGTCGAACATCTTTTCGAGGCCCGGGGCGGCGGGTCCTGCTCTCGCGGCGGCCGCTTTCGGGTCGATCCTCTCCGCTCGTATCGAGCGCCCTAGCACCTCGCCGATGATGGCGGCGACATCTTTGCGGTTAAGCCAACCCTCAGCGCACAGCTCAAAGGTCCCGTAGAGAAGTCTGTCTTCGGTCAGCGCGATTGCGGCCGCCTCGGCGACATCGCGATAGTCCACGCGCGAGAACCGGGTATCCACCGACCAAGGCTCCGCGAGAACGCCACCCTCAACTATCCTTGGCCAGCTATCAGTGAAGTTTTGGAAAAAGAGTGTGGGGTGCAGGAACGTATATTCCAGGCCGGAGGAGAGCGCAGCGTCCTCAACAGGCGCCTTCGCTGCGTGATTGGCGAGCTCACCCAAGACCGGATGGATCACGGACGAGAAGACAAAGCGCTTTACACCGGCATCCTTCGCGGCTCCGACAACCGCCACTCCGACCTCGGCTTCGTTTGGAAGGAATGCGGGAGCGATATAGAACACGCGGTCGACGCCCTCCATCGCGCGGCGCACGCTGGCTGCGTCCGTTAAGTCGCCAACGATGACGCTATCGGCTCCAACCGCCTTTACCGCGTCGATTTCGTCAGAACTCCTGACAAAGCCGCGGACCTTTGCTCCGCGCTTCGTTAGTTCAGGAACGACCATGCCGGCGAACTTTCCAGCCGCACCCATGGCCAATATCAAGGGCGGTTTCTCAGACATCATCAACCTTTCAGGGCTACCTATTACCGGGCCCAACAGTCTCAAAACGAGTCTGAGTTTGGGGAGCGAATGATGCTCGACCTTCAAACCCAAGTATCGCGCGGCATTGAACGGCGCAGGAGCTGAAGGTCGGACACCCTTTTCCTGCGCGAGAACGATGAAACACCATCATCGCTCTTGGCGTTGGTCGGCGGCTTAACCTGGATCAGGAAATGAACGATTGTGGTAGGCAGCGGGCAAAAAAACTTCCTGGAGAGCCACCGCCGGCCATCTAGCGGTGGTCCGGATCGCTCCATCCAGGAGGTCGCCCGCCGTCGATCTGCAGGAATGCCGAAAGCGAGCGGTCATTGAGAATTTACAGCCCCGCTCTTTTCGCCGCATTGCAAGATTCCGCGTTCGAGCCGTCGGTCGGCGGCCATTCTGTGGCGCTCGGAGAACCGATCAAACGCCTAGGGGTGGATCCCAAGTCCGATAGCTGCACATGCAAACGAGCACACTCCCAATACCGTCCGCAGCCAATGATTGCGCTGCCAACGATCGCGAACGGCCATCCATGTCGGCGGGGCGGATCCTGCCTGCCAAGACTGAACCTGTGTGTTGATTGGAACCTCAACCGTCATCGTTATCACTAAGACAATGACTTCCAGAGCGCCCGCTGCAGAGAACAATGCTCGTTGTGTCGACAGCGTCAGAATTGCCGAACAGATCAACCCGAATAATGGTAGCAGAAGGGAAAGGGGCATTGTCTTTGTGAACAGCTTATCTTCCACTTGAAAACGAAGAGTCCAACTTGTCTCAGGCAATTTACGCGCCGCGTGGTTGGCGAGAGCTATAGCCAGCATTTGGCCGGCTATTAGTCCGCCAAGTATCACAGAGATCGCGGTTACCGCGGATGTACCAATGTCATAAGACATGACGTTCCATTACGGGCGTTCGAATCGGAGCGCCAACAAACAAGAGGGAGGACTGAGCGTCAGATGCAACCAAGGTGTTGGTTGATGTCATCCGCACATACTGACTGGTTCTCGTTTCGACTTCGATGACTGTCTCCACCATATTGGCTCATCAGTTTGCTTAATGTCTCGTCGCGTAAGGTCCCATCCGTCGATAACTCGTCCCCCACTGAGATGGAAGGGTCCTTCGACTTCTCATCGCTCCCGCTCGTGACAGCGTCGCCATGGCCACGCCGATCACGGGAAAAGGCCACGCGTTTGCTTCGCCTGCCGAACCACTTCCACGCCGATAGCCTAGCCTCCTGGCTCACGACGCTGCGGGGAAAACGACACGCACAAGCTTGGCTGTTCTGAAAATGCCGTCCGGGGGCGCTGCAGTGCCTCCGTCGGTCGCGAAGTAAGCCGTACGTCCGTGGTCGCCGGGGCCCCGCCGCCATGCCCCGCTCGACGGCCCAATGAGGACATCGGTGAAAGGCTCACCAGCGACCACTGTCCTGCCGGAGCGATTGCCGTCTGGTTCCAGCTTCACGCGATCAATGGTGTTTTCGCGATGCGTGGTCGCATAGGCGACCTGCGCGTCTTCATCGATCAGGAAATCATCCCACTGTCGGCCACCCGCTATGAACTCGGGAAGATCGACCGGATCCAACGTGCGAGGATCGACCCGGACGCGCATCATCAGTTGTTGGGACGTCGTGGTGTAGAAGACATAGCCCGACCTGGCCGCATATTGCACGCCATTGGCGCCAGGTTGATCGGGTTTCATCTCACCCGGTCGGTTCTTCATGTTGTCGTGTTGAAGCCAGATCCGCGCCGAGGCGGTCCCGTCGTCCGCCAAGTCGACACGCCAGATCAGGTTGGCGGCGCCTGCGGCGAGCAGGACGTTTGGGGCTAGCAAGCACCCGCCGTTGAGACCGACTTTCGGTTCGGGAAAGTCCAAGAAGAGGCGCGGCGCGGCCTTCTGGCCGACCGCCCAGCCCCGCATGTCCATCTCGTACAATCGCGCATCGCGTGTGTGGTACACGTCGGAAACGCCGACCAGAAAACGGTCGGGACGCCATTCGACAACAAACATCGTGTTGAACTCGAAGGTGTGGACCCGCGCCGGCTCGACAAGTGTCCCCTCGGCGGGCGCCGGGACGAGCCACAACTCGTTCCTGTTCAAAGCTGTGACGAGGATAGAGCCGTCTTCGCGGACGGCGAGGTTCTCAAGGAAATACTTTTCCGGGAATTCGGCGACCACGGTCAGTTGCGCTTGCGCTGCAATCGGCATTTTCATGACTCCTTCGGGGACGGATGGCTTCGATCGCGTGAAGCCTCGGCTGCGGCGGGCGCGGGCACGGCGAAGGCGTTCAGCAGCGAGCACACCATGTGATAGCAGCCGGCGAGCACGACCATATCCACCAGTCCCTTCTCGCCGAAATGGCCGGCGGCGGTTTGGTAAAGCTCGTTTTCGACATGCAGTTCAGTGCCGAGCTGCAGCGTGAATTGCTGGGCGATCCGTTCTTCCTCGTTCAGTTCGGCCGGCGCTCGGCCAGCCGCCAGGTCGCGGACGGCGTCATCGGATAGCCCAGCCGCCCGGCCAGCCGCAGCATGCGCGTAGAGCTCATAGGCGGACTGCCATACCGAGCCGACGGTCAAGATGACGATCTGGCGAACACGCCCGCTCAACGCGGTGTGCTCTTCCTCCACATGCTGCAATGCCAGGAAGGCCCCCCCGATTTCGGGACTGAAGAGGATGGGGTTGAACGGACCGATGTATCGGCCGTCCTCAGTCTTGCTCTGGAATCCCAGACGATCGGCCCAGGGCGCCATGGCGGCGTCCATCCGATCGTACAGGTCCCTCTGCGTGGTCGTGAGCGTCTCGGGGTCGATCAGTGGCAGGCGGCCACCTAATTCTATCGTCACATCTGACATCGTGCCCTCCTTGCGTTGGGGGAGGCCGCTTCATAGCGGCCACCGAGCGCGTTTATGGGCTATTGGTCGAGGCCGACCGCGTTGGCCGGCACGTCGAAGGCGCTGAGCGTGGCGCTGACCATGGTGAACCACCCGATCAGCACGGCGACGTCGACGATGCCCGCGTCGCCGATAAGCGTCTTGGCGCGACGGTAGAGACCGAGCGGCACGAGCCGCGGCGTCACCAAGGCGGACGCGATCTGATAGACAATCTCTTCCCGAGCGTCTTCGAAAGAGACCGGCAGCCCGGCGATGATCCGCTCGACCGTCTCGGCAGGCAGAAGACCCTGCTCCTCGCCGATCTTCTCATGTTCGTAGCTTGCATAGGCGGACAACCAGCGAGCGGTGATGAGATTGGTGACGATCTCGATCTCGGCCTTCGTCAACGTCGAATGCTTTTGGTAGTAGGCGCCCGTCGGCACGATCGTCTTAGAGAGCTTAGGGTTCGCCAGCCAAATCCGATGCGGGCCAGGGACCAGGCCGCGTAGCCGGATGGTGAAGTCATAAGCGTCCCGCATTTCCGCGGACATTTGACCGACAGGCGTTTCGATATAACGGCCAAAGGTGCCAAAATCTGATGGCTCGGACATATCGTCGACTTCCTTCTGGGCGGGGAGCGCCTCCCCATTGGGAACAGGCACGCCGCTGATTGATTTAGTCATAGGACGCTCGTCGCGAGCTGACGTTCAGCGGCGAAGCGCGATGTTCAATTTTGAACTTTGCAAGCGCCTCGGCATCGACGCCTTGCACACCAGCACGTATTCAGGGTTGATCCCAATGACTGGCCCATTGCTCGCCGCTGCGTCGATTTCCTCAGATGATAGACCCGTGTTGGCGGCCATCTTGGTATTGGCCTGCCATTCGTAAGGGCTGTTTAGGACCTTTGCAGCGCGCAGGATGATCATCTCTCGCGTCTTCGGGTCAATCCCTTGCACCTCGAACACCGCCTTCACAAGGCCAATGATAGCCTCGAACACATCCTCTGTGCCGGCGAACATCTTCACGACGTTCAGCGCTGTCGCCGGATCGTAGGATTTGCCGACCACCTTCCGGATCGCTCCGTCGGAGGGCATGGGGATCATCACGTGCGATGTGTAGAGGGTAGGGTGGGTCATGGGCCTTCCTTTAAACGGTCAAATCGAAGTCGGAAGCACAACCGACCCAGCCGTGTTAGTTGAGAGCATTCGTCGCGTCGCTTGATTGAGGGGATTAAGCGATCCCAAGCTGGCGCGCTTGCATGGCAGAGTCCCAGAAGGCGGAAATAACGATGAGCTGGTCGCCGTCCCACTTCGAGGTCTGGCTGAACTCAGTGTCGTACGCTTTACCTGTCGGGGCGATCACCTTGCCGTCGGGCAGGGTCATCTCCCCTGTAAAGGTCCCTGTGGTGCGGGTGATCACGGTGATCCAGTCGCCGCTTCCAAAATGGATTGGGTAGGGGTCATTGTAAACGTGAACATCGGGGAAGCTTCGGAGCATCTGCTTCATTGCCGCGGCGTGCGCTGTCCGTCCGTAGATCGGCTCTGCGAGCCCAGTGATATAGGCGATCATGTCTGGGTGGTGGATCTCGTCCATCGCCGCGAAGTCGCGGGAGTTGAAGGCGTCATCGCCTTTCTTCATGAGCGCGAGGAGGTATGTCGTCCGGTTGGTGCTCCAGCTTGCGACGCCGCCGGTTGCGGAAATTGCCGCGCCAGCGCCTGCGACACCCGGGCGGGTCTGCGATTGAACGGTCACGATGTCCTCCAGTTTGTGGCAGCCATAAGGGTTCCTTCCTCTGATTATTCGCTAGACCACCGGTGATGATGGACTGAGCAGGCCAGCGCGCTTGAAATCGCCCGATAGGACGCGGGCGGCGGCGGCGACCCCATCCTTCGGCAACTTGAGAAACGCGAGTGCGGCATCAGGCGCATGCTGATGGATCGCATTGATAATTTTTTCGAACAGCTCGATACTTTCGTCGGGCTGGCGGATACCGCCTCCAATCATGATGCAATCATATTTCATCCGGGAAAGTTGATCGCTGACCTGCCTTTCGGCGGCGCCGTCGAATTTGACTGAACAAACATCGGCGCGGTCGCCTTGTTCGGCAAATTGCCGACGCGTTTCCTCGATTTGCGCCGATAGCCTCTCAGCCGTCATTCCAGGTGGAACGTTCGGGCCAGAAAAATCAATCGCGTGGGAATCCAGGCCGACGATCAAAAAGGTCTTCATCGATTTTTCCGATACATCCAGCTGTTTTCGCTCAACGTTTCTGCTTGGCGCGCAAAGGCAGACCAATTTCGAGCTTCTCGGCTGCCGCCTTTACGCTTCGGACCCGTCCGGCGGCGTTCTTAGCGGCATGCCTCTGTCGATAGAGTATCGCCCTGGCCGGTCAGCGCACCACGCCGTCCTTCGCCGTGACGCCAATATGGTCGGCTCCCACGCCAATTCAGCAATGACGTCTGTTTTCAGTTTGTGGTCGCTCGCTATTCATCATCTTCTCCTGAGTGGCTGCTGATACGTTGCGCCAGGCCGATTTCGGGAACTGGTCGGATCGAACCGTGCAGTCGGATTGAAGCATCCGACCGACTATTGCTGATGGCGTCGGTCGCCGGCTTAACCTGGATCAGGAAACGGACGATTGTCGCAGGCAGCGGGAGAAGCGTGCCGGAGAATCTCAATCGGATTGGCCCAGGGCCTGGCCATCGCCGACGCGCTGAAAGACCAGCCGATAAATCACGCCGCTCTGACGACGTGGGCCGCCACAGCTCCTCCCAAGGGATTGCGAGCGATGGTCAGAAGATGGGAGCGGCAGCGTGATAAAGCTGGCAGCCGCCTAGCTACTGCAGATCCGGCGAGCCCAACGACCAGACGCCGATCGCCGGCCTTGCCCGTACCGGCGAAGGCTGGAGCAACCGCAATGCCAGTGCCTGCTGTGACAAGCGATCTTCGACTTAGCGATGTCGGCCGTCCTGAATTGTCCATTGTTTCCTCGTTTTGCTTTGCCAGCAGACGTGAGAGCCCTCTATCGTCTGTCCGTGCGCGCTTCTACGCGAGCGCGAAAAGCTGCAAGCTCGCGGGCCACAGGTTCGGGTTGTTCCATCGGCATCATGTGCGTGCCGGGATCGACGGAGCGGAACTCGCCATTGCGATAAGCCTCGGCGGTCCGCTGCATATCTTCGGGGTGCGCCGAGAGATCCTGCTTCCCCGATAGCGAGAGGACGGGCTGGTCTAGATCGGCAACCCTCTCGAGAACGTCGAGGCGCGCCATGGCGCGCCATGATGCAGCCCAATCCTCGACGCGAGCACGACGGACGCAGTTTCGCGCATAGCGGATTTCCCAGGCATCCACCGCGATCGTGGCTGGCAAAAACCAGCGGATGATCGACTCGGCGACCTGGGCCTCCATGCCTGCCGCCTCCGCGTGCGTGGCCCGCTCAGACAGCATGTCGAATGGAGCCTTCGATCCTGTCGCGAGAAGCGCGAGCGATCGGACCCGAGTGGGCGCGTTTAGGATAATGTGCTGTGCGATCGCGCCCCCATAGGAGGCTCCGTAGACGTCGACCTGGTCAATGCCAAGGATATCGAGCAGGGCTAGGGCATCGCCCGCGACATGGTCGAGCGACTGGGTGGGCGGCGCTCCTCGGGCGCGACCATGCCCGCGAATATCATAAGCGATGACCCGCCCGGATTTGGCAAGGATCGGATAGACCTTACGCCAGAAGCGGAGATCCATGCTGAGCGCATGGATCAGTAGCATTGGAACACCTTCGCCCCCGCTGTCCCAGACGGTGGTATCGTGGTCCCCGAGCCCGACGATGCGCTCGACCGTGTGGGGCAGGCGTTCGGCGCGGAGTTTCCCCAGTCGCTCCGCAAGCACGCGGGCTGCGTTTACCGCCCGAGGGGCTCCGGCGTATAGGCACGCGAGATTGAGGACATCCGTAATTTCGTCGTCGGTCGCGCCATTCAGCAAAGCTGCATCGGTGTAGACGCCGAGTTGATCCCCGGCATCGCCGATTGCGGCCAAGATTGCGATCGTTAGCAGCGCCCAGTCACGGTAGCCGGTCGTGAGGTTTGCGCCAACGGTGCCGAATCCCTCGCGAAGGATGAAGCGGCCAAGGTTCGGCGCAGATCCTTCAAGATGACGGATCTGTTCGAGCATCGTCGCGCCGGCCAAGGTCTCGCCCTCGTGTTGTCCCAACGCCATCTCGATATCGACGATTTCTGCCATGTCAGCCTCGTGGGTTAGATGTTGCGCAAATTCGATTTCCGGCCGGTCGGAAGTGATTCCGCGGGCGGGCGGCAGGCTCTTCTTCAGGGCCCGAGGTCAGAGCTCCGCACCGGCGTCTCGCCGATCGCAGATGAGTCTCAGGACGGCGATTTCAGCGGGTAGACCAGCGTGAAATTCAACCGAACCCCCCACCTTTGGGCGCCGGATGGCCCCACGGCGAAGTAACGGGGCCAACTCCGAACTGAATCTGCTGACCGTCGATCGTCACAAGCTGGTTGATGAATATATTGACCGACACCGTCCATTGACGCGCCGTCCAATCATCAGTGCTTTCGGTGTTTAGAGCGATCGTTGTCTTGGTCGGAAAGGTGTAACTCACGAAAGGCTGGATGAAGGTTGCATCCAGCTTTTCCTTATCTTGTGGGGTTCCGCTCACGCTCCAGACATGATTTGCCAGCACGCCGAACAGGACGGGTCCGACTTTCTGAACGACCACCGCCGTTGGCCCGAGACCGAGCTGATGCGAGCCGAGGGCATGATCGGTCGCCGTCGGAAGCAGGATTATCGGCCCAAAACCGTAGGTGAATCCATGCCCGGACCTTGGCGAGAGAAACAGGCTCTCCGAGGCGTCGCCGAGCCCGAAGTCGCCACCGCTGTCCCGGATCGGCAATATGGTCCGCGCGATAAGTGTCAGATTGCTGGTCAGCTTGATGGGAACAACAGGCTGAACATTGAGAAGATAATTGGTGCCGCTCGTCCGACCGCCAAAATCGATGTTGTTCTGGAACGGGACGCTTATGATGCTCGCCAGCGGGTTGCTCAACTGCTGCGCGGTATCCGCACCGCCGGAATCGGGCACCGCGGCCACGGTCTGTGCCGACGCCCCGCCGGCGGCCGCCCAAAGAGCCAGTACGAAGCCCCAACGCCACCTCATGGCCGAACATCACGCTGCGATCGGGTTGGGCTGTGCGAGGCCGGCGAGAAACTTGTCCATCGCGGCGTTGACCAAGTCCGGGCTTTCGCGCGACGCCAGGTGGGCGGTGCCGGGCAGGACGACAAAGGTGCTGCCTTCAATCGCGTCCGCCATCTTGCGTACGGTGTGGACGTGAAACTGACGATCCTCTTCGCCAGCAACGACCAGCACAGGCACGTTCCGTATGGTGCGCAGCAACGCGTGCTGATCCTTGCGCGCGAGCAGAATGCCCTCCATCGCGAAACCGATGGACTTGGGATCCTCGGCGAGAACGACATTGATGTAGTTCATGAATTCGGGCTTTTCGGCCTCGGCGGTGTCGCCGGCGAAGGCGGCCTGCGCCAACGGTATCCACCAGGACGGCACGACCGCATTCATGCGCGCCAGAAAGGCCAGTGCGGTCATCTTGACGGTTTCCGGCATCGTCGGCAGCGATGCGGTACCATTGACAACGATCGAGGCCACCAGGCGCTCGGGATGCCAAGCCGGAAAAACACCGGCCAGCATTGCGCCCCAGCTGTTGCCGACGAAGATGCATTTCTCGATCTTCAGCGCGTCCAGGATTTCAACGAGGCAGTTCGAGCACTCACGCATTCCGATGTGCTCGCGCAGCGCTTCCGACTTTCCGATCCCAGGGCTGTCAATGAGAACGATCCGGTATCCGGCCGCATAATGCTCATACTGGAAGCGCCACATCGTGCCGGTCATCATCAGGCTAGGCCAAAAGACCATGGCAGGACCGTCCTGGTTTCCACCGATATGGACCGCCACGACCCCAAGAGAAGTGTCGATCTGACGAAGTTCGAGCGCATCGATCCAGCTCTCGTCGGGCATCGTGGTCAAAGCTACGTTCATCTGATTTTTCCAGTTCGGCTGAATCATGACGTCTTCCGACGGCCCAATTGTTACTATCGCTGTTGGCGTCGGTCGTCGGCTTAACCTGGATCAGGAAACGGACGATTGTCATAGGCAGCGGGAGAAGCGTGCCGGAGAACCTCAATCGGATCGGCCCACGGCCTAGCCATCGCCGACGCGCTGAAAGACGAACTTATAAATCACGCCGCTTTGACAGGGGAAGCCACAGCTCCACCCAAGGGATCAAAAGGTGGGAACGGCTTTATGACAAAGCTGGCAGCCGCCTAGATGCGATCGGATTCGAAGCTGTTGGACATATTGGCCAATAGCGCCAGGGACTCATTCATCCTGGCCTTGGACTCTCCGGCGGCCGCAGCTACCTCCGTCTTCACTTCGGCAGCTATCTGAATGACTTCAACGGCTTGATCGAGCGACAGGATGCGATGATCGACGAGCATGTGGATCAAGCTTTCAGTGAGCAGCAGCGCTGCCTGGCCGTGCGCGTCGGGCTCGACTTTCGACGGCAGGGCGGAAACGGATTTTGTGGGTTCGAGGTGGGTCATGGGGTGCCGCATTGAACGTCAGGCGGAAGCGCGACGCGTCTCCCTGCCGTCGGCGCCTGAGGAACGGGTGCCCACGATCTGGCCGTAGTAAACTGATCGGCAGAGTGAAGTGCTAATCTAGGTCAACATAGACTGCGAAATTCTTTTGTCTCCCGTGCCGCCACATGCGTCTGCCCAACCCAACCCAGCCAACCGGGGCAGCAGTTCTTTCCATGTGGTTGCGTATGATATTGTCGGTCGGCACGTGGGGTAATTATGCGCGGCGACAACAGGGTGGCGGCGACGTTTAAGCTGGCAGCGCGTCAGCAGTACGCCACAGCTTCTCCACGTCTGGTGAATTCTTCAGGAAGTCGATGAAGGCCCGCACTGTCTGAGACAATGCTCGACCACTCGGGAATACGATGCTCACCTCTAAGGCGGGCATCTTCCACTCGGGAAGCAGCCGTACGAGCCGGCCCTCCCGAAATTCGGGCCCGCAAATAAATCCCGATAAGACGCCGATGCCTCCACCGTTCACAATCAGTCTATAGATCGTCACGGCGTCATTCGCACTCACGCGCGGCTTTTCTTCAAACCTAACAGTTTGGCCGGTCTCATTGGAGAAGACCCAACTTCTTGGCCGGCCGCTATCACCTGGCGTCTCGATCCTATCGTGATCCCGAAGCTCCTCTATCGTGCGCGGCGTGCCTCGCCGTTCCAGATATGCGGGCGCGGCACATAGATAACGCTGCATTGACCCGAGACGGCTGGCGATGAGCTGCGAGTCCGCCAGCGGCCCTGTGTGGATCGCCAAATCAATGCCATCGCCCAGGAGGTCTATCGATCGGCTTCCCAACCGCAGCGAAACCTCGATCTCCGGGTATCGTTCGAGAAACTGCGGCAGGGCTGAACCGAGCATGTGGACGCCGAAACCGAGGCTGGCACTGACTCGAAGTAAACCGCGAGGCGCGGATGCGAAGCCGCCGACAAGGTCAACCGCTTCGCCGATGCTTGCCAGAATGTCCATACAACGCGTTCTGAGCAGCATGCCGGACTCGGTCAAGACAACCTCTCGCGTCGACCGCTGCAACAGGCGCGTTCCCAGCTCTGTTTCCAATCGCGCGACGCTGCGACTTACACTCGATTTGGGCTGTTCTAGCGCGCGCGACGCTGCCGAGAAGCTCCGCAGAGCTGCGACTCGCTCGAAAACACGCAGATCGTTCAGGTCCAACATCCCAACATTGTCCCACTGTAGGAACGGTGTGTCCAGGACACGCGTTGATCGGAAGCGCGGTTTGGGGGTTACATTGGTAGGTTCGTAATCGCCGTTCTTCGTCGGTTGCTTTTTCGAGAAGGTGCCGGAGATGGGTCCTTCAACGGGCCCCTACCGGCTGGCCCGCGGACATATAGCTGGCGGGGAGCACCGCATGCCGAACGCCTTCGTCACGAAGCTATGCGGCCATGGCCTATTGCCATCGGAGGACATGAGCTTGCTCGATTCCGTCTGCGGGACGCAGCGAGACGTTCGGGCTCAGCAAGACCTGATCTGCGAAGGTGACGAACCCGGCCCGGTTTTCGTTGTCCTCAAGGGCTGGGCTTGCCGCTACAAACTGCTTCCCGAAGGCACACGTCAGATCACGTCGTTCCTAATGCCAGGCGACTGCGGTGACCTGCATGCATCTGTCTCTCATCGCATGGAGCATTCGATTGCGACACTGACGCCGGCGCGCGTCGCCAAGGTTGATCGAAAGGAAATGGAAGAACTCATCGTGACGCGGCCTGCCATCATGCGCGCCTTCCTGTGGACCCTGTTAGTCGATGAAGACACCCTCCGAGCCTGGATCGTCAGCATGGGCCGGCGCGACAGCGTACAGCGAGTGGCGCACCTGATGTGCGAACTCTATGTGCGGGCCCTCAATATCGGGCTGACGGTTGGCGATCGATTTGAGATGCCGCTTACACAAATTGTTCTCGGCGATGCGCTCGGCTTGACACCAGTGCACGTCAATCGGGTCCTGCGAAAGCTGAAGGCCAGTGGTGTGATGAGCCTGAGCCGCGGAAGCCTGGTGATTGCAGATGTAGCCAAACTCGCGATCGTCGCAGGCTTTGATGACAACTACCTTCATCGGCGCTTGCGCCGACCACCGGCGGGCCGAGAACAATGAAGAAGATCCGATGTCTATGTTGACAGCCACATAAATGCACGCTTGAGCGGATCACGGCCGTGCGCGCGCAATTTTATCTTACCCGATTGGCGGGTGGGCCGCTGACCGCGGGCCAGCCCCTCTCGCCCATCGCCGCTGCTCAAGCCCAGTCGTGCTGATTCCGACGATCTCGCCCGGGTGTACCGATTTGATCTCGCCCAGGATTCCGAGATCACATAGGCCGCACGGACAGAATATTCGCTCCGGTCTTGCTTGCGCAGCAAGGACGTTAAGATCATTCTCTCTAATGGTTCAATAATCCATGGCTTTCAGGTCAGTAATAAGGTCTGGGCCTGTTGGCGTCCAATCTAAGTTGGCTTGGGTCCAAGTGCTCGATGCTATCATGTCCATTTTCATGAAGGGCGCAAACCAGCCGAAATGTTGGGGAGCCTCCTCGCTCGTCAACGATACAACGGGCACTCCCAGTCCGGCTCCAACGGCTTCGGCGATTTGACGCAAGCTGACTCCCTCCTCTGCGACTCCATGGTACCGGGCACCGGCCTCGTTGCGCTCAAGGGCCAATCGGTACAGCCGCGCAGCATCGTCGACATGCACCGCTGGCCATCGATTGGTTCCCTCACCCACATAGGCAGACAGACCCTTCGCTTTGCTAACCTCGATGAAGAACGAGACAATACCTTGCCTCTCGGCATTATGCACTTGGGGCAGGCGAACCACTATGACCGACACGCCCTTGTCCGTCGCCTCAGCGCCTGCCCGTTCACCTGCGATGCGCGGCAGCGCGTGGCTCCAGTCGACCACCTGCTCCACCGCCGGCTCACCCGGTTTGGTGTTGCCGATGCCCGTGCTCGAGGTGATAACAAGCGGCCGATCCGAGCCCACAAGTACCTCTGCGATGGCACCGATGACGCGGCTGTCCTTCTCGCAATTCTCCGCGAAGCGTGAGAAGTCGTGGTCAAAAGCCGTGTGGATCACGGCGTCCACCTGCGCTGCTCCGCGCGCGAGGCTATCGACATCTTCGAGCGTGCCGCGATAGGCTGTGGCACCCGCCTGCTCCAGCCAGCGTTCACCGGCGTCGGAACGGGTCAGCCCCAGGACCTGATGACCGGCGCCAAGAAGTTCCTTCAAGACGCGAGAACCGATGAAGCCGGTTGCACCGGTAAGGAAAACACGCACGAGACACCTCCGATTTGTTCGGCGGCGAAGATGGCGCTAAAGGTAGCCCCGTTAAAGTAGTGATCTTATCCCGGTATAAATCTCAATAGGATTGGACGTGGCCACTAAAGAGGATTCGCTCGGTTCGTACCTCCGGAATCGCCGCACCCGCCTCGATCCCGCTACCTTCGGGTTGGCGGTCGCTCGGCGGCGCACACCCGGACTGCGGAGGGAGGAAGTCGCGCAACGCGCAAGTATCAGCGCCACTTGGTACACGTGGCTCGAGCAGGGGCGCGGGGGCGCTCCATCGGCTGCAGTGCTTGACCGCATTGCCGAGGGCTTGATGCTGACCGAGCCCGAGCGCGAACACCTGTTCATGCTGGGGCTCGGTCGGCCGCCGGAAGCCCGTTACAGGCATGGCGAGGGCGTCAGCCCGCGGCTGCAGCGGGTTCTCGATACGATGGAATTTAGCCCTGCCATCATCAAGACGGCGACGTGGGACGTGGTCGGATGGAATAAGGCGGCAGCCGCCCTGATAACGGATTATTCCAGGCTTCCTCGTGAAGAACGTAATATTCTGCGCCTGATGTTCGGCAGTTCCCGCAAACGCGCGAAGCGGGAGGATTGGACCAGCATCGCGCGCTACGTGGTCGGCGCGTTCAGGGCGGACGTCGCACGCGCGGGAGCCGGCGCCCGTGAGGAAGCTGCCCGATTGGTGGAGGAGCTATGCCGGCTCAGCCCCGAGTTCGAAGCGCTGTGGCAGGATAACGAGGTCGTCGCGCACGGTGAGGGCATCAAGTGTATCCATCACCCCGAAGCGGGTCACCTCGATATGGAGTTCTCTTCGTTTGCGGTCGAAGGACGGCCAGAATTGGCCATGATCATCTACAATCCAGCGTCGTCGATGGTGGCCGAGCGCGTGCGGGCGCTCATTCTTGCGAAAGCGGGGTGACGGCGAAATCTCCTCGACCCTCGTGTTTCGAAAATCTCTGATCGAAGCCTATATTCTATGTGCGGCGCCAACCCCGGGATAACCCCGGCTACGTCGGGAACGAACGCAAACACCTGCGGTCGGATGAGACCAAAACGCTAGACTTTTCAGCGCTACGCGGCCCGATAACCAGGTTCGGGACGCAGGGGTCGCAGGTTTAAATCCTGCCACTCCGACCAATATAATCAACCACTTAAGCCAACTGCGAATTTCTTCAACCCCAGATTAGCCCAAGATTTGATTGACCTAAAGCACGCTTCGGTCTCCACGCAGGGGTGCGCAGGTATCCATATCCGAGTTTATAATCGATTTTCATTCGAGTTCGCCTCCGAACTTCGACGTTCGGCAATTTCCATTGATCGCTCGATGCGTGAGCATTCGCGTTCTGCACTAATTTAATGCGCGATAAGAAGCCAAAGACTGAATGACGTCGGACCTCGCGCAGTCGGAGACCTTTGTGCGCGTGGAGAAGTTCTCTTACGGGGAACCCGGGAGGTCTGATCCATGCCGGCTCGGGAAGGCGACAAGCGGCACGGCACGCCGAGCATTGACTGATTGCGACTTCGAGAGCGGGTCAGCGGATTGTTGAAACGCGTGCTCTCCTGTGGTCACAGTGAGCGCGTCGGCATAGAGCCCGAAGTACGCTCATGCGAGAATCGCGTAATGAGCAGCCCTGCAATGTCGCGGCTTAGCGGGCCCACGCAAATGTACGTCGACCGTAGCGCTCCGGCAGGTCGCGCCACGGCGCACCGGATCGCAGCACCCAGAAGATGCCATTCAACACGCGCCGATCATCGACACGCGGCACGCCTCTTGGCTTGTTGGGTAGTAGCGGCTCGATCACGCGCCATTCGAAGTCGGTCAGGTCATATTGGCTCATGTTGAACCTGAATCAGAATTCGGCGCGAGATGGAATCCGCCAGTCGGCAAAAGCCCCCAATTGCGGACGTTCAAATAGGTGCTACGGTCTATCGTTTAGTCAACTTCGGAGGCTGAGGTGGACAATCCGATCGTTACGGTAGTCGGGGCCACAGGGACGCTGGGCGGTCACATTGTCGAAGCTCTCCTCGAAAGAGGCGCGCATGTCAGGGCGATGGTTCGAGCGACTAGCGATCGCACAAGACTGGAAGCGCTCGGCGTAACAGATTTCGTGGTGGCCGACCTCAATGATCCCGCTTCGCTTCAACGCCTTATGGCGGTTGAGCCCGTCGCGACGGCTGTTGTCGCCAGCGCCGCTGGGTTCACCGGTCATTCGGCGCTGACGAAGGGCGATAATTCCCGAGCGGACACCGATGGATACCGCAGTTTGGTAGACGCTACGCGGAGCGCGGGGGTGCCGCGTTTTATCCTCATTTCGATCCTTGAGTGCGACAAGGCACCCGGCGTGCCGCACTTTTATCAGAAGTTCGAGACCGAGAGGTATCTCACCGAAAAAGGGCAACCATACCTCGCTCTACGAGCCGGAGCTTTCCTCGACCGAGCCAAGGACATCGTGCCCGACAAGGTGCGGAACGGGGTCTTTCCCGATATCCTTCCCGGTGTGCCCATGGCGCTGACCTACTCTCGGGATTTGGCTCGATATGCAGCACAGGCCGCTCTTGATGTTCCAAACTCGGCCTTAAACAAGAGCGTGGATATTGGCAGCGACGTTCCAGCCACCGGGACGATGGTGGCCGCGGCCTTCACGCGGGTTCTGGGTAAGCCAGTGATCGCAAAACCTGTTTTTCCGCGCATCGTCTTCACGATGCTGCCACTGGTCGCCAGGTTCGTGCCGCGGCTCCGGGACAATCTCTCTGTATTGAAGTGGCTGCGGAATGGCAGCTATGTCAGCCACGATACTCAGAAGCAGAAGCAACTATTCGGCGACCTTCCCACGATCGAGGAAACGGTTGCGCGATATTGCGCGGACAAGGGCCTCTCGTAGGGGACGCAAGTCGGCCATAGTCGTTGCGCCTTGGAAAGGCTGGAAGCCGTGCTTACGCAATAGCTTTGTCATCAAAGCTGCGGCGCGCGTCCTCAACCTGCTTTAGGTTCTCCGCAGCCCACACCCACACGCCGCAGAAGGCTGCGCCGAGGCTGAAGCCGAGCGGCGTCAGCCTGTATTCGACTTTCGGCGGCACCACCGGATGCACTGTCCGCGTGATCAGACCCTCGCGCTCCATGTGACGCAGGGTCTGCGTCAGCATTTTCTGGCTGATGCCCGGGATCGCGTCGCTGATGCGCGTGAACCGCAATTCGCCCTTTTCCGTCAGCACCTCAAGGATCAGCATCGTCCACTTGTCAGCGACCTGTCCGATCAGATCGTGCACCAGCGCCTCGATCCGGGGATCGATATTGTCGGGCGGCATCGTCGCCGCATAGGCCTTGGCCATGGCAATCTGCTTTTCGGTGAATTGCGGCATCGTTGGGCTGTGACACTCTCTTTTCGGTAAGTATTGAACTTTAAGGTGCCTACTATCCTTTGGAGAGTGATTGATTAGAACGCCGGGAGCAAGCACAAACGCCAGGAGCTCCCATGAAACTCGCAAATAAGACCATTCTGATCACCGGCGGAGCCAGCGGTATCGGCCTCGAACTGGCCCGGCAGCTCCAGCAGAGCGGCAACGTGGTGATCGTGACCGGCCGCGATCAGGACAGGCTCGACGCCGCCCGCCGGGCACTCCCCGGCCTCCACACCTTCAACAGCGACGTCAGCGATGTCCCCGCGATTGCGTTCCTGCACGACACCGTCCTCGCGCAGTTCCCGGCGCTGGACGTGTTGGTCAACAACGCCGGCATCATGCGTAATCTCGACCTTCAACGCGACCGCGATCTCGCCGATGTCACCCGCGAGATCGAAATCAACTTCAGCGGGCCGGTGCGGATGGTCCAGCAGTTCCTTCCGCATCTCAAAACACGCAAGGATGCGCTGATCGTCAACGTCTCGTCGGGGCTGGCCTTCATCCCGCTGCCGATCTCGCCGGTCTATTCCGCCACCAAGGCGGCGATCCATTCCTATAGCCAGTCGCTTCGCGTGCAACTCGAGGGCACCGGCGTCACCGTGGTCGAACTCGCCCCGCCGGCCGTCGAGACGCCGCTTGGCGACGCGTTCGCCGAGGAAATGGGAGGTCAGAAGGTCATGGACGTGACCGTGCTGGCTCGCCGGCCATCGCCGGCATCGAGGCTGGCAAGGTGGAAATTCGCCCGGGCCTGGCCAATGTGCTGAGAATGATGAGTCGGATCGCGCCGCAGTTCATGCTCGGGCAGTTGGCAAAGATGAGAAAGCCCGCGAAGCAGGCTGCGGCGGGCCAGCGTTAGTCCCGAACATGAAAGCCTCCCTGGGCGTCATCATTCTCGCATCGCTGTGCGTCGGCGTCACCGGCTGCAGCATGCCGCTGGTCGGCATCGACCCGCGGCTTGCGCCGGCGCAGAGGGATCAAAGCCAGCGCGATATGCCAAGGCCGCCGCTGCGCGGCGACTTGAGGCGGTGCGCCGCTTGCGCACGGCGTTGCAATGACCTTTTGAATCCACCACGTTCAATTTCGCGCGCCATCAAATTCAATCTGGGCGCGTTCCAATTCAGGGCCGTTGGTCAGCGCCCACTCGTAAATCGCGGACAACGGCTGCTTGAGGGACTTGGCGAGCGGGGTGATTGTATACCTAACGCCAACAGGTGTGGTGGGCAGCACGTCTCGTCGAATTAGTCCATTCCGCTCCAGCCGTTTTAGCGCGTCGGCGAGCGCCTTATGGGTGATGCCATCGAGCCCACGCAAGATTTCGTTGAAGCGCGATGGACGGGAGCACAGGACAATAAGGATCAGCACCGACCACTTGCTTCCGATCTGTTCCAAGATCGGCCGCGCTTTTAATGCGTCAATGGCAAGGTCTTTTTCCGTCCGTGCCCCGACCGATGGTTTTCCACCCTTGTGAGGCATGGGTTTACTCCGTGATACCTAGTTTAGATATGGTGCGTCATTGACAGTAGATATAGAAAATATACCTGTGGGTCCATCGGTTTTCAAATGGAGTTCACATGAGCAGACTGCCCAACAAGGTCGCCGTCGTGGTCGGCAGTGGCAGCGGCATTGGCGCCGCCATCGCAGAACGCTTCGCCGCTGAAGGAGCTCACGTCTACGCCACCAGTCGGACGGCTGAAGATGGCGCCTCCCGCGCGTCGTCGGGCAGCGCAGGCAGCGTCCGCGCCGTCCGCGCCGATGCAGGGAGTCTGGCGGACCTCGAACAGGTCTTCGCACGGGTCCGTTCGGAAGAACGGCGGATCGACGTCCTTGTAGTCAATGCCGGCGTCTCCGAACACGCACCACTAGGTAGCATTAGCGAGGGCCATTTCGACCGAATCTTCGGACTGAACGTCCGCGCGCTCGTCTTCGCGGCGCAAGGCGCCCTCGACCTCATGCAGCCAGGCGGATCGATCGTGCTGATCGGCTCGATAGCCGACCAGTTCGGCCGGAAGGGACAAGGCGTCTACGCCTCCAGTAAGGCGGCGGTGCGCTCGTTTGCGCGTACATGGGCAAACGAACTCGCCCCCAAAGGCATCCGGGTTAATGTTATCAGCCCGGGTCCGATCGCCACCACCTGGCTAAAGGCCCCGGCCGAGATTCGCGAAGCTGTAATCAAACTCATCCCCCTCGGTCGACTGGGTAGACCGGATGAGGTGGCCGCCACGGCCCTCTTCCTCGCCAGCGACGACAGTAGTTTTACCACCGGCGCTGAACTCTACGTCGATGGCGGCGCGGCACAGGTCTGAAAGGATTCTACGACGGAGGGCCGCGTTGCGCGGTAAGCAGAACGATTTTTCCAAGTTTCCCTCGAGCGCCGAACGCTTCGTAGGCCGCGGCAGCCTCGCCAAGGGGATAGGTCGCTGCGATCGGCACCGTGATTTTCCCCGCGGCAACGAGCGGGAGCACTTCGCGTTCGACCGCGCGGGACGCCATCGCTTTCTCTTCCAGGGGGCGCGACCGTAAGGTGCTCCCCCGAACTGTGGCACGCTTCATCCCCAGGAGTCCGAAGTCGAGCATGGCTTCCCGCCCTGAACCCACACCGACGATGACGATGCGTCCTCCCGGGTTCAGGGAGCGAAGACTGGTTTCGAAGTTGGTCGCGCCAACCAATTCCAGGACAACGTCATAGGGCCCGTTCGCTTCGGCGTCGGACGGGTCAATGGCTTTGGACGCTCCCAGTCGCCGAATTGCATCCAGGCTGGCGGGATTCCGAACGGAGGCAATCACCTCCGCTCCCGCGGCGGTCGCCATCTGCACGCCCGCGACACCGACGCCACCGGCGGCGCCATTGACAAGCAGGCGCTCTCCGGGGCGGAGCATCCCTTGCGTGAAAAGCGCGTCATGCGCGGTGACGAAGGCTTCCGGGAAGCCGCCGGCCTGCGCCCAGTTGAAGGCATGCGGCATGGGCATGAGCTGACGCTCATGGACCGCCAGGAGCTCCGCCTGCGCGCCCCCACCAACGACGCCCATCACCCGATCGCCTATCGAAAAGCGGCCCGCCGAAGGACCGACTGCCGCTACCTCGCCGGCGAACTCGAGACCAGGAATGTCCGAAGGTGAGCCGGGAGGCGCGCGATACAGGCCGGCCTTCTGCCCGAGATCGGCATTGTTCACGCCGGCCGCCCGGATACGCACCAGCACCTCGCCAACACCTGCTTCGGCGTCCCGATGCTCACGGATCGCAAGCTGACCTTTGGGTTCAATTGTCACGGCTATCATCGGATTTGCTTCCTTTGGGGCACTTGCGCCGCCCAGCAACTTTCAGTGCTGCCAGTTACTGCTTGAGACTGGTAATCTGGGTAGTCCGCCGATAGAAAGAAGAAGGCACGTTGACCTCAGTAGGTGAGGTGAAAGTAATTCATGGAAAATGCAGACAGGATCCATAATCTGGAACCGGTGACGAAGATGTGCGGAGACGGCGAAGCGAAGCCGCTGCGTGAATTCATGGCGAAGGTCGGTGACAAATGGACCGTTCTGGTGGTCGTCATGCTCGCCCGCTTTCCAGACAACAAAGCGAGGTTTTCCGAGTTGCAACGCGCGATCAACGGCATCTCGCAAAGGATGCTGACGACGACGCTCAGGCACCTCGAGCGGGACGGATTCGTGACGAGGGAGGTCTTCCCTGAAGTTCCGCCACGGGTCGAGTACAGATTGACAGACTTGGGGGTAAGTTTGATCGATCCAATGCGGCACCTGGCAAGTTGGACCGGTAACAATTGGGCGACCATCAAGAAGGCTCGAAAGACCTACGATGCTGCATTGTTTTCGAGATAAAGTAGGTAACACCCGGCCCGGAGTCTTAAGGATCCGTGCCCGTCTGCTTTCAATCTGATCTTCCTGGTCGTCGTAGTCACTGATGGCT
>Ga0066789_10000138_pt1 | contig 23450 bp, 16 predicted proteins | sample OrgsoiDNA2013049_FD_70960 | JGI IMG/M metagenome (GOLD analysis project Ga0066789, IMG submission 70960) | Permafrost soil microbial communities from the Arctic, to analyse light accelerated degradation of dissolved organic matter (DOM) -... | ecosystem: Environmental > Terrestrial > Soil >...
ACCGAACGCCACGAGTCAGTGTGCTTTGACGTACCGCTTAGGTCATACCGCCCCGACAACCGTCCCGACTGCCACCGATTCCAGCTCACCGACGAACCCGGGTTGGCGCCCCGCGCATAAGCGCCGAAGGCCAGGGCGCGCAAGCGCCGCCTCGGATGGGGGCCGTTGAATAGCGGGAGACCGCGTCGGAGCTTCACTACGGTGTTGGCTTGTGGTGACCGGCTCGAAGCCAGTCCTGAGGAGATCGTCGCCCTGGACCAATGTCAATACAGCTCGAAGAACCGGCATGGGCGTCCTCCACCACAACACCACAGCGGCTATCGCAAGAGTTATCGCCCTCATCACCAGATGAAGACCCAAGCTGTCGGTCGCGGCATCCTCTGGACGGTACGGGCCGTCGGCCCGTCCTGGGCCACCGGTACGAGCCCCACGTCATCGACACGATCAGAATTTGCGCTCGCAGCACGCGGGCTCTGGCCGTCGTGACGGTGTGGTCGGCCGTGGTGACGGCGCAAGTAGTACCCCGACGTCTTCCGGGGTGAACCACGCAGGCGCAAGCCTTGTTCGACCCCACGGTGTGGGAGACCTCGGGCAGGAGCGTCCTGCCGGTTCCGACGGCCCGCAGACCAGACGGTTCTGGGCCCGGTGGACTCTCCCGGGCGTCAGAGCGCCCGCTGGTCATGGCGGCCCATGATGGTCAGCTCTGGGTACGGCCATGGCGCCTGACGGTGTCCTCGGGCAGACCCGCTTCGGCAGTCACCTATGAGCTTGGTACGTAGGTGCCGGTGCAGATGTTCTCGTAGTGGTTGGGGTTGAAGACCTGGCCGTGCTGGGGGAAATACCACTCGACGGCCTGGTACATGAGCTTGCCGTCGCAGGTTCCCAGGTTGAAGGCGACGACGGTAGCGGGCTCCTCGGTGCCGGCGCTGACATTCTGGTTGGGCCCGACGTAGTCGCTGGTGGCGGTCCCGACCGCGTCAGGGGCGCCCCACGTTTTCCAGACGACGTGGGTGAGCAGGCCGGTGGGGTCGCCTCCGTTGAAGATCTCGGACGGCTCAACCTGCCCGAAACCCTTGCCTGCCTGGGCGAAGTCGCCGGCCAGCCGGCCGAGGGTAGGGACGGCTGGCTGCGGCACGGTGGAGGCTAGGGCCGCGGGGCGGCAGCTATGGGCCCCCCAGTTCCACACGGCCAGGACCGAAGCAGGCACCGAGGTCGGGCACCTGGTGCCGCCAATGCCGGCCAGCCCGACGTCCTGCGCCGTCCGGGCTCCGCCGGCCGGACGGTGGAAGAGCAGGTAGCTGCCGTCATCCTGGGCGGACACCTGAGCTCGAGGTGAGGAGGGGCTGGGCAGGAGCCCGGCACCAGCCCAGTAGGTAGCGGTGGCCGGGTCGTAGGCATAGTAGGTCTGGCCCGAGGCCAACCCGGTGTAGGCCGACGCAGGCAGGCCGCTGAGGGCAGCTCCCGCTTGCATCAGCTGGCTGCGGACGTCGCTGGTCACCACCAGGTTCTCGGCCTCCGCCCTGGTGGTCGTCGGCAACGGGACGGTGGTGCCGTTGAGCTGCGATGTCGCCGACAACGGCGTGACGGGCAATGAGCTGGACGAGGCCGACGCGGTCGCTGACGTCCCGGCGGTGGACGGATGTGTGCCCGAACTGGTCGAGCAGCCGGCCAGGGTCACCGCGGCGCCAACAGCTGCGGCGAGAGCCAGCCGTCTGTTCTTCCCGCCCCGTGCGGTTTCGCGACCCAAAGCCCCCCGGGCAGCAGTGATGGCACCGGCGACACGGGCAGACGTCTTGGACATGGCATTGGCCTCCGGTATCTTCCCGGCGAGTGGTGAAACTCGCTGCGCGTTATGCCCTGCGGTGTGCACTATTCCGTGCGGGCCTGGTTGGTGTCCGTCGCCACGTCTGGGCGGTCGTGTTGTCGGAACCACCGGCTCGACAGGGCGAGCAGGACCATCCACGCTCGGACAGGACGCGGCGGTCGCCGACGTGACATTCCTCGTGGCGCGATGACCGGGACGGCAGGCGAGCTCGAGCTCACGGGTCCAACCCTGCTGTGTGCCGAAACCTGCCGTGGGCACCCTGGTGAGCTCATCTTTTCGTTCCGACTCTGCGGCAGGATCTCACCCATGCAACTGGTCCGGCCCTGCCAGGAGCACCTGCCCGGACCTCTCAACGCCCTGGATCGTGGCTGGGTACCGGACGCTGGCCGGCGCGGGCATGCGCATGTGGGGCGAGGCCGCATCGAGCCGGTGCGACGACATGCCTGGCCGGGATTGACGACCATGAGGCCTCGGGAGCCAAGACTCGGCCTCTGTTGACGAGCAGGTGCTCAGCCCTCCTTTGCTTACCCCGGGCGTCGAGCCTGCCTCAGGTGAATGATCTTGGCGCCGGTGAATAAGTCCGTGACAGGGGTGGCGGCGGGTCTGCCGAAGTAGTAGCCCTGTGCGCATGGCCATCCCTGGCCGCGCAAGATGTCGGCTTGCATCTGGGTTTCGACTCCCTCGGCGATACCGGTCAGGTGCATACCGTTGACCAGCCCGCTCAGGCCCTGGGCCAGGGCGTTGGCCTGGCTCTCACCGGCGGTGAGGTCGTGGACGAATCGCAGGTCCAGCTTGACCCCGGTCACGGGCAGGTCCCGCAGCACGGAGATGGAGGAGTACCCGGTGCCGAAGTCGTCCACGTGGATCCCGACACCGAGCCCGCGCAAGGACGTGATGGCGTCTCGGGCGGAGTCCACCAGGCTCAGGACGGCGGTCTCGGTGACCTCGATGACGATCCGGGCGGGGTCGACCCGGTGGCGGGTGAGAGTGTCCCGCACGCCGCGCAGCCAGTCGGGGGCCGCCAGCTGGACAGCCGAGACGTTGACGCTGATCGCGCCGGGCAGGTCCGGACGCTCGGCGAGCATGGCGCAGGCCTGGTCCAGGACCTGGGCGCCAATCGCCTTGATGAGCCCGGTGTCCTCGGCGACGTCCAGGAAGTCCCCGGGGCTGAGCAGCCCGCGGGTGGGGTGCGCCCAGCGCACGAGTGCCTCATGTCCCACCACGTGGGCGTCGCTCAGGGCGACGATCGGTTGGTAGTACACGACGAACTGCCCGCCGGTGATCGCGTCACGCAGCTGGTCCTCGACGGTGAGGCGGGCCACGGCCTGGGCGTGCATCGCGTCGTCGAAGAAGTGCCAGCGCGCCCGCCCGGCGGCCTTGGCGCGAAACAGCGCGGAGTCAGCGTCGCGCAGCAGGCTGTCGGGGGTCGAGGTCGAGGTCGAGGTGGCGATCCCGATGGAGGCGGTCGGCACGATCCGGTGGCCCTGCACCTGCAGGTCGGCGGCGATCGAGGCGGACACCCGCTCGGCGCAGCCTTCGACGTCCAGGACGTCATGCACGTCCTGGACCACGATGACGAACTCGTCCCCGCCGAAGCGTCCGACGCGATCCCCCGGGCGCAGGGCCGCCACGATCCGCTCCGCCACGGTGGCCAGCACCTCGTCGCCGGCCGCGTGACCGAGGGAGTCGTTGACGACCTTGAAGTTGTCCAGGTCGACGAACAGCGCCCCCACCGAGGTGCCCAAACGACTCGCGACTGACAGATCGATCTCGAGGATGTCCAGGATCCAGGCCCGGTTGTGCAACCCGGTCAGCGGGTCGTGGAAGGCCTGGTAGGCCAGGGCCTCGTGAGCCTCGTTCTCGGCGGTGATGTCCTCCACCTGGAGCATGAGCAGGTCCGGCTGACCGTCCCCACCCGGGATCAGGACCGCCACCCGACGCACCCAGACCGTGGCGCCGTCGGCCCGCACCAGACGCATCTTCGCCACGCCCGTGTCGAGCGATCCGGCGAAGAAGCCGTCGCGCTCCGGCAGGACATCCCCGACGTCGTCGGGATGGACCATGTCACTGAGCCGGTGCGCCAGGAACCACGCCTCGTCGTACCCGAGAAGCTCGCACAACGAGGCGTTGACGACCCGGAAGGACCCGTCCAGGCCGGCCAGAGCGATACCGATCGAGGCAGACGCGAGCACGGTACGGACCAGATCCTCTGCCGCGGCCAGGCTCCGAGCACTCTGGGCTGCCTGCTTCTGTCCGGTCACGTCGCGGGCCGCGGCGAACACGCCGAGCACCTTGCCTCCGGCGTCGCGGTACACCGAGGCGTTGTACAGCACCTCGGTCAGCGTCCCGTCCCGGTGGCGCATGGTCAGCGGGTAGTCCACTGCCATCCCCTGGTCGAAGACCAGCTGGTAGATCGCGTTGGCCTTCTCGGGGTCGGTGAAGCACTCCGAAAAAGCAGTCCCGACGAGCTCATCGCGGGCGACGCCGGTGACGGCGACCGTGGCCTCGTTGACGTCGGTGATCTTGCCCTCGGGGCTGATCGTCACCAGCGGGTCCAGACCCGCCTCGATCAGGCTCCGCGCGTACTGGACTGCCTGCGTCTGTTCAGCGGCCCGACGGCGGGCGACCTGCCACGCCAGCACGGTGAAGGCCAGCACGAGCAGCAGCGCGACGCCCAGGGTGATGCCCAGGCTGCGTTGGAAGGTGCGAGCGGGGGCGAGGGCGACCGAGGACGGCAGCGCGGCCGTGACCGTCCAGCCGAGGCCGGGCACGGGGGCGGCCGCCTCGAACACCCCACCAACGATGGTGTTGACGCTGCGCCCCGCGAGCGCCTGCCTCGTCGCCGCGGAGACCGGCACCTGGAGGGCCTGCCCACGGTCGTCGACGCTCGGGGTGCCGGTCAGCGGCTGCCCTTGCTGGTCGGTCACAGTAATGGTGACACCGTCATCCGCGCGGGCACCCTGGCTCACCTGCCGCACGGAGGCGAGCTGCCACAAGACGGTGACAACCCCGACACGCCGGAACCCGCTGAGCACGGGGGCGGCGACCCCGACGACCAGCGGATGCCCGTTCGAAGCCGTCCTGTAGGCCTCCGACACGTAGGGCTTGCCTGTCCGGGAGACACCCTTGAACCAGTCCCGGTAGGCGAAGTCTTGCCCGATCAGATCAGACTGGGCGGGGTAGAGCGCGACAATCCGCCCCCTGATGTCGGTCACGAACGCCGAGGGTGAGTCCTTGCTGCGCGCCAGGGTCGACAACTGGTCCTGTACCGCGCGCAGCGAGGCGGGTGTGGGAGCACGCAGGCTGTCGATAACCGGCCCTATCGCCGCCCAGGCCGACACCGTGATCTTGAAGCCGTTGGTCTGACCTACCAGCGCCCGCACAGCCGCATCACGATTGGAACGCACGCGTGCCTGCGCATCGCCCTGGATTGTGCGGCTCGCTTCGCTGGCTGCGACCCCGATGACACCACACAGCAACGCGACCGCCAGCAGCGCCGCACCCACCGGAACGGCGACCGGATGCCGGACCCACGAGGGCACCGCCGGGCGCGCGCGAACGCGACGCGAACGTGCAGTCACTGCGAGCCTCCCTTGTCCCCAGCAGGCACCGTTACCTCCTGGGTGTCGGTAACCGACCCGCAGTCGAGAGAACCTCAAAGGGGTAGGGGAAGAAACCGCAATAGAGAAAGGCTCAAGTTCCCGCATGGCAAACGTGTGATCCACCGTTTGACGTAGCCGAATTTCCACTATAGGACGCAGGTGACGAAGGTCGACGCAAAATGCGGAAGAAGGCGCAAGCGCCACCTGGGCTCAGTCCAAAGATCGGTGGTGGGTTCCGGCTGGGCCTGGCCAAACCCCGCGCGTGGACACCAGGGCGTATCAGCGGGTCCGGTGGCTCAGGGCCGACCGCCCGCGGGTGCGCTACCGGCGGGCCGGCTCGACCTCGACGATCACCGTACGAACCCACAGATCGTGCAAGGGCAGTGGTAGCTCATGTGCGGCGCAGTGCCAGGACCGCGAAGCCATTAGAGAATGTACGCGTGTCGACGCTTCTTCAACGGCCCCAGTTCCAGGATCCTCACATAGAGTGAAATCCGGTGGTCAAAGCCCGCCGCGCGGGGTAACCGGAGGTCTTCATGAGTACATCGCCGTCCATCTTCAGCACAGGTAACCTTCTCAAGAACTTCGTATTCACCTACCTGCCCTTTACGGATTGGCGCCGCTTCATCAGCCCGACGATCGTCTTCGGCAACGCAAACATTGCCGACAGCAACATCGAGCAGAAGGTGGTCGACAGCGTCGGGAGCTACGGCTACCAGCTCAACCGCATCCTCGATGCCTTGGCCGTACTCATTCGCGAGAATGGGGACCCGAAGGCTCCGCCCACGGAGAAGGACCGCCGCCTGCTTTGCCGGTTACTCGACCTCGCTGATGCTGCTGACGAGGCCGCAAAACAAGCCAAGATCACATAGCCCGCTGCTGCCAAGGGTAGGAGAGCGGCCTCTGTTGCCATGGGTCCCCCGGCTTGGCTTGCCCAGCTCCGGTGCCCCGCTTCCACCGATTTGCGGGTGGCAGAGCCGTCGGCGACCATACGTATGCGCGGTTGGACACCCGACCGCCCAAGGGGGCCGTATCGACCCACAGGAGTGCGCAACGTCGTTTGACCATGATCCGAACGGCAGCCTTCCCTTGTAAGGCATCGGGGTGAGGACCCTCGCCGAGAAGACCCTCATCTGAGCCTGTCCCGACCTGACCCGGATCGGAAGCTGAGCGCCCCCTCCAACAGGCGGGGCCTGTCCCCACAACATGGGAACAGGCTCCGATCGAGCTGCTGCGGGCGTCAGGCCGAGACGTGCTCCCCCGTCACAGCCTGCGCGACGCCGTCGGCGGCAAGGGCACTCCGGCCGCGAGCGACGACTGCCAGCCCAGACAACGCCCCGACGACGACCGCCGAGACACCCCAGCCGTTTCCAGCCAAGCCGTCCAGGCCGAGGGCGTTGTCCAGCGAGTAGGCACCGGGCCCGGTGAAGGCGAGCGCGCCGGCAGCCGTGACATAGGCCAGTGGCAGCTCGTAGCCGCCGTTCTGGGCCCACAGCCCCGCCGCCCAGTGAACGGACCCGGCAACCACGAGCGTGCCAATTACGGCGGCCGACGCCAACGGGGTAAACAGGCCGAGGGCGAGCAGCACGCCGGCTCCAGACTCGGAGGCCCCGGCGACCATCGCCATGGGCTTGCCCGGGCGGAACCCGAGAGAGTGGAAGAACCCGCCAGCGCCGGCGAGGCCGGGACCGCCAAACAGACCGAAGAGTTTCTGGCTGCCATGGCCGACCAGCATTAGGCCGAGGACGAGCCGCAGAACGAGCAGACCTGTGTTCACAGTGATCCCTACACGAGACGGACGATCTATGTCACTGTGTCAACCTAGTTGATTGTTCAAACATTCCCGTCATGGCCCAGCCAAGTTGTCGCCCTCATGGGTCTGGCCAGATGACTCTCGGGACCGGAGGAGTCTCCCCGTGGAGCGCGGCGCGACTGGCACCAGGCCACGATGGCCTCCGGTTGGGCTCAGGTCGGGGGCGACAGCATCATCGATGCGCACGAATCTGGGCGGGTAGCGCGCAGGTCGCCGAGCCGAGGAGTCCCTGGGTCGAGCGGTTGTGGGGGGTGGCAGGTTGACGGATGGATACACCTGTTGAGCGTCAACGGCAAGGGAAGCTCAAGACGGAGGTCCTACGAATCACTGGACATGCTGCTGGCCGCCCGGACCACAAGAAGGCCTCCGAGCAGTGGCGGCCACGTGGTAAGGCGCACTCACCCCACGGAAAGCCCCGTGCGTTGGCGACTGCACCGGGTTTGGGCGATGTCCCACGTAGGGCGCTCTCTGAGAGTCCGCGGCCCTTGAGGACGTTTCGCGAACGGTGCGCATCCGGGTCTGCAGGTGTCCGGGGAACCAACCTTGCCGTTAGGCCTGCGCAGTCACGTCGAGGTCCATGTACCGGAGCATGAACCGGTCGAACTGGGGCACGGTGAACTTCGCGTATCCGTGTACGGGTGTATAGAGCAGCCCCTTGTTGATGAGGCGCGCCCGGATCGGCGCGACCTGCTCAGAGGTCTTGCCGAGCACCTCGGCGACATCGTTCGCCTTGTGCGCCTCCGCTCCCAGCTGTGCCATTGCGCGCATGTAGCGGAGTTCTTCGGGCGAGGTGCGCTGGACGCGGGCCCGGAAGAAACTCTCGTCGAGTTCAGCCTCCACAACGTCTCCCGCGGCCTCGACATCCGAGCTCGTAATGGTCCGGCCCTCGGCGAGGTTCCAGGCGGCGCGCCCGTATTCCTGGATGAAGTAGGGGTAGCCCTCGGTGTACTCGACGATCATGTCGACAGCACCCGGCTCGTACTCCACCCCCTCGGCTCGGGCTGGTTCGATCACGGCAGCGCGCGCTGCCGGCTCGGGCAGCTCGCCGATCGTGGGGAACTTGAACAACCGTTCCGCGTAGGACTTGGCCTCCCCCGCAAGGCCGGGCAGTTGTGGGAGGCCCGCTCCGGCGAACGTCACGGGCAGGCCGCGTTGCACCGTGCGGTGCACGGCACCGATGAGGGCCTCGAGCGCAGTCCTGTTCAGGAACTGGATCTCGTCGAAGAGGAATACGACCCCACGACCCTTCTCTTTGGCCGCCTCCCCAATCGCCTCGAAGACGTCGGCCAGGTCCTCGTTCAGGACGCCGGTGTCCCCCCTGCCCCAGGAGGGGTCGACGTCTAGCCCGGTGGTCAGGGCCCCGTCAGGCTGCACGGTCAAAGAGAACGACTTCACTGTCGCCGCGGCGGCGCGGGCGCGCTCACCCCAACGAGCTTTCGGGGAGACCTGCAGCAGGGCCCTGCGAGCGAGGTTGGCCATCTGTGGGCCAAAGTCGGTGCTCTTGGAGACCTCCGCGTCAACGGCGACCCAGCCTTCTTCGTCAGCGATCCGGCGGTACTCCCCCAGCAGCACCGTCTTGCCCACGCCCCGCAGACCGGTGACGACCACTGACTGCTCGGTGTACCCCGCCGCCAGCCGACGCAGCAGGATACGGAAGTCTTCTACTTCCGTCGCCCGACCCGCGAAGTACCGCGGAGGCGCGCCAGCGTTAGGCGTGTACGGGTTACGTGCACGATCCATGTCCGGACTTTAGCGCCTTGAAGCGATCTTAACAAAAGTTAGTAAGTTCTGCCTGTGTCGATAAGACAATCGTTGGCCGCGGCGGGCCGACCCGCCAGTGGTGAGGACAACGTGGTTTCCGGCTGACCGGTTAGGGCGTCGACCCGAAAAGTGTCCGCTGGACAAGGTCACCGCCACGGCTGCCCGTGGTAGACCCAGCTCGGTCGCGCTGGTCCACGAGACACCCGCCCGCGACAGGGGCACGACAGCGGCTGAGTCATGACCACGACTGCGGCCTGTGGTATCCGCTCGCCCGCCGGCTGAAAGCTCCCTTGGTCCTGGAGCGGTACGACCCCGACGACGCCGACGGGCGGCCCACCCCAGCGGTCCCTCGCGGATGTTCTGACCGTGCGAAGCGCACACAGGTTTCCAGCGCGCTGAGCCGGGAGCGCAGTCCTCTGCGTGACCTCGCACCAAGTTCCGCCGATCGGTTCACAGTTCGAGCCCTGTTTCGAGGTGTGCCATCGCCTCGTCGAGCCTGGCGGCAAAGTTCGCCGTCGGATCGTCGCCGACGGCCAGGGTGAGGGCAACGACCGCCCCCACTACGGCTCCGGCCAGGGTGAGGACCGCGGTGTCTTCTGGTTGGCGCCCCGTTCGTTCGGCCAGCACCACGGCGAGCAGGCGCATGGCTGAGGCGAACTGGTCCATCAGGGCGGCCCGCAACTCCGGGACCGAGAGGATGAGGTGCATTCGCTCCTGCTGCTCGGACATCTCCTGTCCGGACAGCTGGTCGAACACGGCCCGGAACGCGACCCGTAGGGCCTGGATCGGGCGCAGGTCCGGGGGCTGAGCGCGGAAGGCATCGACGATCAATGGGTCGAAGTCATCCGAGAGCACGACGTCGCCCTTGGTGGGGAAGTACCTGAAGAACGTGCTCTCGGAGACCTCGGCTTCCTCGATGACCTGTTGCACGGTGGTGACGTCGTAGCCCTGTTCCCGGAAGAGCCGCAGCGCATGCGCCTGGATCGCGGCCCGGGTCCTGGCTTTCTTGCGCTCGCGCAGCCCGAGCGTTGGCCGGCTACTGGGTTCCGACAACCTCACCCTCCCTGGCGGTACAAGCTTGCATTGTCGCATTCGTCGCAGGCAAGTAGAGCAGGGTGAGCACGGCACCGGCCAGGGCGATGCCGGCTGACACGACCAGCGCGGTGTCCATGCCGTGCACGAAGGCCGTCCGCACGGACTCCAGCAGCGGGGCCGACCCGACTTGGTGGACGACCGCCACGGCGTCGAAGATGCTCTGGCGGACGGCGGCCACGGCGGATGCGGGCAGTCGCGACACGTCGAGGCGGGCAAGATAGACCGAGCTGAGCACGCTGCCAAGAATTGCGGTACCAAACGGCCCGCCGACCTTGTTGGCCGCCTGGAGCACGGCCGAACCGACACCGCTGCGTTCCTCCGACAGCTCGACGAGCGCGACGGAGGACGCGGTGGCCAAGGCCAGCCCCATGCCCGCCCCGGCGATCGCCATCCACCCGGCGACGAAGAAGTCGCTCGAGCCTGTGCTCGTCGTGGCTCCGAGGGACAACCCGCCGGCAAGCAGGACGAAGCCGGCCGCGACCGCGACCTTGGCGCCCACCAGCCGAACGACCAGATCGGCGGGAACCGCCCCGATGACGAGCCCGCCGATCAGCGGCAAAAGCCTCAGTCCCGAGCCCATGGCGTCGGTGCCGTGAAGGCCCTGGAAGTACTGCGGCATGGTGAACAGGACCCCGACCATGGCGAGTAAGGCCACCGCGGCCAGGATCGCACCCCAGGTGAAGATCGCCGAGCGAAATAGCGTGAGATCGAGCAACGGCTGGCCGCCGGGGCGGCGGAGCAACAGGCGTTCCCACATGAAGAAGCCGACCAGCAGCGCGGCTCCGACGATCGTCAGCAGCACCGCGCCGACATCGCCCCAGCCGTTCTGACCTGCCTTGATCAGGCCGTAGGTGACCGCTACCAGCCCGGCGGCCGAGGTGGCCACCCCAAGCGGGTCCAAGCCCGGGCGCTCGGTGGCGCGGGACTCCGGCACCAGGGCGGCGGTGGCCGCCACGCCGAGCGCGGCGACCGGCAGGTTGATCAGGAACACCCAGCCCCACCAGTAATGGGTAAGCAGCCAACCGCCAAGGATGGGACCGAGCGGCAGGGCCAAGAAGTTGGACGCCGCCCAAATCCCTACTGCTTTGGGCCGCTCCGCCTTGCTAAACAGAACCGTCAGGGATGAGATCGCCATCACGATCACCCCGCCCCGGCGAGCCCCAACAGGACCCGGGCGGCCATGAAGGCGCCAACCGACGTCGAGTACGCGCACGACGCGGACCCCAACCCGAAGAGTCCCAGGGCGATGAGCAGGACCTTCTTGTGGCCATAGCGGTCGCCCAAGAGGCCCGCCGGGAGCATCGCCGCCGCCAGCACGAGGAAGTACCCCGACGAGAACCACTGCAGGTCCGACTCCGAGGCGTGCAGCGCATTGGACAGCGTTGGCAGCGCGACGCTCAGCACCGTGCCGTCCAAGCCCACTGCGACAACCACCAGGCTCACTGCACCCAGCGCCCACCACTTTCTTGGGACGAGAATACCCATGATGGCACTCTTAGATGAAGGCTACCCTCTTTAGGGGGTTGCATCCTCTGGATGGTAACACCCACTTATTCGAACGCAAGCCGAGCGCACGACTTGTCGAGGACGCCTGCGCATGCGGGTCATTGCCCACCGGTAGCGCCGACCACGGCTGGGGGATGGTGGAAATGGCGATTGCGGCGCAGACTATGAAGATTCAGGTCCCGAACATTCGGGAGGACAGATGACGCCCACGAACACCGCGCCGCAGTTCATGCCGGTGCTGTCTCGCGGCAAGCACCGCAACCCGCGCCGAGGCGCCTGCTTCATGGAGATGGCCTCGTTCGTTGCGGGCGAACGCTGGAGCGATCATCCGGCGTGCACCCACCCGCTGCTCGCCGACCTGGCCCGGCTCGTCAACGACAGCCTCACGGGTCGGTGGCGGCCCCGCCTCGTACCCTTGATCCCTTCGGTCATCGGCCTGACCAGTGACGACATGCACATTGACGCTGCAATCGCCCTGCGCTCAGCGCTGGCGGCCCTGCCAATCGCCGCAGCACCGCGGCAGAACGTGTTGGCCACCGCCGTGATCAGGTGCGAGCGGGTCCTGGCCGAGCTCGACGGCCGCGACCCCGGCTCCATGAGCCCGCAGAGTCGACAGGTCATGAATCAGGTCCCCCACGCTGCCGCATGGGCCCGGTCCTTCTCGAGCGGGTCACGCGTATCGCGACGGACCTTCCGCACACAGACTGCCCCGCACATCCTGGACATCGCAGTAGAGGGCATTGCTCTGGCGTGCGCACCCGATGTCGAACAGCGGCTGGTCGACCTGCTCGCCGCCACAATCGCCAACTGCCAGGCCTTGATCCTCACCGACTCGGCCCCGGAGCACTGCGTGGCCGCCGAGCTCGCCTAGCTGCCCGCCTGGAAGGTCCAGACCCTCGCCGTAGGGTCCACTCAGATGTGGCGACGGCTGCGACACGGCGGCCGCACGCTCGATCGTGTCGGCACACATCGTCGCCGACCTCGATCCGGGACCACCACCGGACCGTGTCGGCCTCGACGCGCTCAGCCATATCGGACGCGAGCCTTGCGGCGTGCATCAGCGGACACGTCCTGGGCCCACCGGTCAATGTTGGTGCCTTGCTCGGATGACAGCCTGGCCCTGGGACGGGATGACCGCTATCTGGGGCCAGCGCTGTAGCGGTGAGGGCTCAGGCCGGGTCGATCTGCATGATCACGGCCTGGGGCTCGGTGAAGAACTCGCGGCTGAAGTTGCCACCTTCGCGGCCGATGCCCGATGCACCGACGCCTCCGAAGGGCGCGCGCAGCTCTCGGATGAACACGCAGTTCACCCAGACCGTGCCGACGTTGAGCCGGGCCGAGACCCCGTGGGCACGGTGAAGGTTCTCGGTGAACAACTGGGCGTCGAGGCCGTAAGGCGTGCCGTTCGCGAGCTCGACCACCTCCTTCTCGGTGTCGAAGGGGTGAATCACGACCACAGGACCGAAGATTTCCTCGCAGACCTGCTTGGGGTCCAGCGGCATGTCCACGAGCACCGTGGGCTTGACCATCCAGCCTTCGCCCACACCACCGGTGGCGATCCGGCCGCCCTCTTCCTCGACGCTGATCTTCTCGAGGTCGCCGGCTTGGTGCACCCACCCGGGAGCAGCTTGATCGAGCTGGCGTCCCCGATGGAGCCGGCGCGGTCGGGACCACCCTGGCCCGCAGCTGGACGAGGGCACATGCTCCGGCGCCTGGCCCAGATCAGCCCAGAAGAGCTCGACTCACGGGCCCAGGTGTCGACCTCCACCTGCCTTGTGGGCGAAAGGGTCTCCCGGTCGAATCGCTCGCCAGCCATCTGTGGGCAGGGCACCCCTGCTGTATCGCGCCGTTTGCATCTGCGCTGGTCGGGCTGCCCGCGTGTTGGAAGCGCTAGGACGCACGAGTCTTGCAGGCAAGCGGGGGCGCTTCAGGCGAACGGGGGACAACATGAGTGACGAGCCCTCGCCTGGCCCACGCTGCGCCATGCAAAGGTGCTCGGCCAGTACCGTCGGCCACCGCCACCGCCACCGCCGTGTCGGTGAACACCGGACCCGGGACGTGCATCGGTCCAGGACACTCGGCACCAAGGTTCCTTGATACGGCTTCGCCTGCGTCAGCGGAACGAGCTGGTAAAGCCGATCAGGGCGGCCATGTAGTTCGCCCGTTCGAAGGCGGACGGGTCCGCGACGTGTCGCTGGCTGACGCTGCCCTTGAGCTGTTCCACGGACTCGAAGCCTGACTCCGCGGCCCACGCGACGAGCTCTCGCTCGACCGCGGCGACATGCTCGGGGCCGTTCACCAGCAGTGCCGAGGTCATCATCGCCACGTCGGCGCCGGCAAGCAGACAGCGGGCGACATCGGCGCCCGTATGGACCCCGGTCGTCACGGCGAGCGACGCCCCGACCCGTCCGGAGAGAATGGCGGTCCAGCGCAGCGGCAGCCGTAGCTCCGCCGACGACGACAGCTCCAGCACCGGTGCCACCTTCCGGGTCCGGGGGTCGATGTCGGGCTGGTAGAAGCGGTTGAACAGCACGAGGCCGTCAGCCCCCGCACCGGTGATCCGCGCGGCCTGATGGCCCAAGGCACTGTAGTGGGGGCCGATCTTGACCGCGAGCGGGATCGACAGGGACGCCTTGACCAGGGCGACGAGCTCCACCTGGTCGTCCTCGACCTCGCGCCCCGTCACTTCGATGTCGGCGGCGACCCCGTAGAGGTTGAGCTCGAGCGCATCGGCGCCGGCGAGCTCAAGCAGTCGCGCGTGCCTGACCCAGCCGCCCGGGGTCACCCCGTTCAGGCTGGCGACCACGGGGATCGACAGTGCCTTCTTCGCCTCCTCGACGTGGCGCAGATAGCGGTCGGCGACCGACTCGTAGTCCGCCAGGTCGGGGAAGTAGCCGCTCGCCTCCGGATTGCTGTCCGTATAGAGGTCGCCCAGGCGATCGGCCTGCATGTCCTCGTGCTCGACCTGCTCCTCGAACAGTGAGGGCAGCACGACTGCGGCGATGCCGGCCTGCTCCAGCGCGCGCAGCGAGTCGATCCGAGCGGTCAGCGGTCCGGACGAGGCGACCAGAGGGCTGCGCAGCCGCAGCCCCAGATACGTGGTGGACAGGTCGAAGTCCGGCAGGGCTGTCGATGAGGTGGTCATGTTGGCACCTCCTCGTGGGCGACGCCCTCGGGGTCGACGACTTCCCCAGGCTCGTGCGGCACGCTGCGTTCGACTCCGGCGAGCTGCTCGTAGTAGCGCCAACGCTCGTCAACGTCGGCCTGGGCCAGGGCCATGAGGTGGTGTGCCCGCTCGGGGTCGGACCGTTCCAGCATGGCGAAGCGGGCCTCCTCGCGGGCGAACTCGCTGAGAGCCAGCGCCGGCTTGCGGGAGTCCAGCCGGAACGGCTTCGTGTGCTCCTCAGCTCCGGGGGCGAAACGGTAGAGGGGCCAGTGGCCGCTCTTGACCGCGTCTCGCATGTGCGTCATGGAGTACTTCATGTCGATGCCGTGCGCGATGCACGTGGAGTATGCCAGCACCAGCGACGGGCCGGGCCACGCGGCAGCCTCGTGCAGGGCCCGCACCGTCTGCACCTCGTTGGCCCCGAGGGCGATTTGGGCGACGTAGACGTTGCCGTACTGCATCGCCAGGGCACCCAGATCCTTCTTCGGGGTTGCCTTGCCCGCGGTGGCAAACTTCGCCACCGCGCCCCTCGGGGTGGCCTTGGACGCCTGGCCGCCGGTGTTGGAGTAGACCTCGGTGTCGAGCACCAGCACGTTGACGTTCTCCCCGGAGGCGAGCACGTGGTCGAGCCCGCCGTAGCCGATGTCGTAGGCCCACCCGTCACCACCGATGATCCACACGTCGCTACGCACCAGGTCGTCGGCCAGGCTCGACAGGTGGCGCGCGGTGGAGTCCGACTCGAGCGTGGCCAACCGCTCACGCAGGCGCACCACCCGCTCCCGCTGGGCACGGACCCCCGCCTCGTCCGACTGGTCCGCATCGAGGAGCTCGCCGGCCAGCTCGGACCCGACCGCGTCGGCGAGGGTGCGCACCAGTGCCCGCGCGGCCGCCTTGCCCTGTTCCTTGCCCAGACGCATACCCAGGCCGAACTCCGCGTTGTCCTCGAACAGGCTGTTGGACCAAGCAGGGCCGCGGCCGTCGGCATTGCGGCTCCACGGCGTGGTCGGCAGGTTCCCACCGTAGATCGAGGAGCATCCCGTCGCATTTGCCACGATCATCCGGTCACCGAAGAGCTGCGTGAGCAGGCGCAAGTACGGCGTCTCGCCGCACCCCTCGCAGGCGCTTGAGAACTCGAACAGCGGCTGGAGCACCTGCGAGCCCTTGATGGTGTCGTGCGCGAGCAGGTCGCGGTCCAGACGGGGAAGGGTCTCGAAGAACGCGTAGTTGGCTCGCTCGCTGTCCCGGTGCTCGGTGACCGGCTCCATGTTGAGGGACTTGTGCCCGACCACGCTCTTGCTGATCGCTGGGCACTGCTCCACGCACACCCCGCACCCGGTGCAGTCGTCGGGGGCGACCTGGATGCTCAGCAGGTGCGGGGTCGCCAGGTCCCGGGAGTTGAAGGGCTTGGACGCGAAGGTGTCCGGCGCGCCGCCCAGGTCGTCGGGGGAGAACACCTTCATCCCCATCGCATTGTGGGGGCAAACGATCGCGCACTTGCCGCAGTCAATACAGATATCGGGGTCCCAGATCGGGAGCTCCTGGGCGAGGGCCCGCTTCTCGTATCGCGTGGTGCCGGTCGGGAAAGTTCCGTCCACGGGCAGCGCGCTCACGGGAAGCAGGTCACCCTCGCCGGCAAGGATCCGCGCGGTAACCTTGGTCACGAAGTCCGGCGCCCCCGGCGGGACCACCGCACGCAGAGGCGTGGTCGAGGTCACCGTCTCCGGCACGGTGAGCTCGTGCAGCTCGGCCAAGGAGCGGTCGACGGCGGCGAGATTACGCTCGACGACCTGGCGCCCGCGCCGGCCGTAGGTCTTCTCCACTGCGCGCCGGACCGCGTCGATGGCCTGCTCCTGAGGCAGGATCCCCGAGAGCGCGAAGAAGCACGGCTGCATGACAGTGTTGATGCGCCCACGAAGGCCGAGCTCGCCGGCCACCCGGTGCGCATCGATGACGTGCACGCTCAGATTCTTCTCGACGATGGCTCGCTGGACCAGCTCCGGCAGCACGTCCCACACCTCCTCCGGGGGGTAAGGCGCGTTGAGAAGTACAGTCGCGCCCGGCTTGGCCACAGCGAGGACGTCCTGCGTGAACAGGAACCCGAACTGGTGGCAGGCGACGAGGTCTGCCTTGTCGATCAGGTACGTGGAGCGGATGGGCTGGCGGGAGAACCGCAGGTGCGAGACGGTCATCCCGCCGGCCTTCTTCGAGTCGTAGACGAAGTAGCCCTGGGTGTGCAGGTCGCTCTGCTCACTCACGATCTTGACGGTGTTCTTGTTGGCACCGACGGTGCCGTCAGCGCCCAGCCCGTAGAAGACCGCGCGGACGTCTCCCTCGGGCGTGGGCAGCTCGAAATCGCGGTCGGGGCGCACCGACAGGTGGGTCACGTCGTCGACGATGCCGACCGTGAACCGTGGCCGCGGTGCCTCAGACCCGAGCTCGTCGAAGACCCCCTTGACCATGGCCGGGGTGAACTCCTTGGACGAGAGCCCATAGCGGCCGCCGGTCACCCGCGGCAAGGCGGCCGGGTCGCGCAGCCCGCCGGTGGTCGCCTCGGCCAACGTCGCAACGACGTCGAGGAAGAGTGGCTCGCCGAACGCGCCTGGTTCCTTGGTTCGGTCAAGCACTGCGACCCGGCGTGCGGCCAGGGGCAGCGCGGCGACCAGCTCGGCGGCGGGGAACGGCCGGTACAGCTTCACGGTGAGCACCCCCACCCGATCACCGCGACGGTTGAGCTCCTCGACGGTCTCCCGTACCGCGCCCGCCCCGGAACCCATGATCACGATGACCCGGTCGGCCTGTGGGTGCCCGTCGTACTCCACCAGCCGGTGGGCACGCCCGGTGCGCTCGGCCAGCCGATCCATCACGTCCTGCACTGCGGCCGGCACCGCATCATAGAACGGGTTGACCGCCTCGCGGGACTGGAAGAACACGTCCGGGTTCTGCGCCGATCCCCGCAGCACCGGGTGCTGGGGGGTCAGCCCGCGTTCACGGTGGGCCAGGACGCCAGCGTCGTCGACGAGGGCCCGCAGGTCGTCCTGCTCGAGCACGGCCACCCGGTTCATCTCGTGGGAGGTGCGGAACCCGTCGAAGAAGTGAAGGAACGGAACACGGGTCTGCAACGTGGCGAGGTGGGCGACAACGGCCAGGTCCTGTGCCTCCTGCACCGAGCTGGAGGCCAGCATGGCGAAACCGGTGCTTCGTGCGGCCATCACGTCGGAATGGTCGCCGAAGATCGACAGTGCGTGGGTGGCGACCGAGCGTGCGGCGACGTGGATGACGGCCGAGGTCAGCTCGCCGGCGATCTTGAACATGTTCGGCAGCATGAGCAGAAGGCCCTGAGACGAGGTGAAGGTCGTGGCTAGTGCCCCGGTCTGCAAAGCACCGTGTAAGGCGCCGGCGGCGCCGCCTTCGCTTTGCATCTCGACCACCCGAGGCACCATGCCCCATAGATTCGTCCGGCTGGTCGACGCCCAGGCATCGGCGAGCTCCCCCATCGGCGAAGAGGGGGTGATCGGGTAGAGGGTCACCAACTCGCTCAAGGCATATGCGACCGCGGCCGCTGCCTGGTTCCCGTCGACACATTCATGCCGCATATCATCGCTCCCTGCAGTCTTGGCGCCTGAGACTGACACGGTATCTCCCGCGACGCGCAGAGATAAGGGGTCCGGGTTGACCCACCCAGAACGTTGAGGGACCCCGCAGGCCATTTCGGGTGAATGCACGACCCCCCGACCCGACCGCGCTCGGCGCGCGAGCCGTTCCGGTTGTCGCCCGCGTACCTGACGAAACGGGAAAAGCCAGGCATGTAGAAACGGGAGAGGCCACGCATGTACCAGCGGCCTAGCATGGGCGCGGCCGTGATGCGGTGGTTACCGAAGTCGCTGCAGAAGGGGACCCCCACACGCTCGTGATTCGGTATGGCGGCGACGATTCTGTTCTCGTAATTGTTCGAGCAGACAGACACGCGCGGTCAAAGCGAGCCTGTGCCCGAACAGCTCCGGCTGAGTCGGCGTGACCACCAGATCGCCAGACACGATTGGGCGGGAGCCACGACCGTTCAGCACGAACAACACCCGACGGGACTTTGGGGAGGAACTCTTCGCCGGCGTTGGCCTCTTCGGGACCGGCCGCTTCGAGGACAGCGAGAAGACCGCTGAATGGACCAACTCCCCGGCAGGTCGGTGCACACACACAACACCCAGAGCGGGCCGACCCGTTCTTCATGACGCCAACGTTGGGCCGTGGCAGGGACATCCAGTAGCAAGAGCGTCGTAGGCGAGACCTCCCAGAAGCTGGACCGCGGGCTGAATGTGTTGCAGCTGTCGGGTTCTCGCGAACATGCAGCCGGCATGACGGTCACTGAGCTGGCCACGGCGCTGGGTGTCGGGCGGCCGATCGTCTACCGGTTGGTGGCCACCCTCGAGGTCAGGGACTTCGTCAGACGTCGCGAGGACGGACCGATCCGGTTGGGGCTGGGGATCACCAGACTGTCGCAGTCGGTGCTGGCGCTGCTTCGCGAGAGCACCCGGCCCATCCTGCGGTCGCTGGCCGACAAGGCCGGCGCAACGGCCCACCCGACGGTGGTCGAGGGCGGCGAAGCTCTCGCCAGCGCCGTGGTCGAACCGTCGTGGACCGCTATCACGTGGCCTATCGCGTCGGTACTGGTCACCCGCTTTGGCGGGGCGCAGCCGGCCACGCCATCCTGGCCGCGCGACAGGGCCGGACGGCATACCTGCTCACTGATGGCGAGCTCCAGTCCAGAGCCCATGGGATCGGCGCCCCGATAGTGGGTATTGCCGGGCCCTAAGCCTGCGTGGGTTGTCTCGATGGTCTCTCTTGACGCGAGGACCTGGGGCCACCAGTGAGTTCGGCCGCCCAAGCCGTGACCTCAGCTCTGCGCTGAGCCGGCGCTCAGGACCAGTGGCAAGGTCCGATAGTCGATCCGGGTCGCGAGCGCGATGACGGTGGACGCCCTGATCACGTGCCCATCGTCCACGACCATGTCGATCACGCGCTGCAAGTCTGTGTTGTCCTTGGCGACCACCCGGATCAGAAGGTCTCCGGAGCCGGTGATCGTGTGCGCCTCGAGCACCTCGGGTATGCCGGAAAGGTGCGTCACGACAGGGCCGTGGCCGCGGCCCTGGCGGATCTCGAGGGTGCAGAACGCCGTCACCGGAAAGCCCATGGCGCCCGGATTCACCTGTGGCGCCAAGGTTGCGAGCACTCCGCGATCCTGGAGACGGTGGAGCCGGGCCTGGACGGTGCCGCGGGCCACGCCAAGGAGTCGTGAGGCGGCCAGAACGCCGACCTGCGGGTTGTCCATGAAGGCGCTGATGATGCGTGTGTCCAGGTCGTCCAGCTGCATGGACAGATTGTATAGAGAGTCGGCGTCAACGTGGCGCATTGTGTGCAGCCTGACCAAGAAATAGGCGTTGCTTGCACAGTGCTAACTCACTGCTTCAGAGTACGGTGATGAGCCACGCGATCGCCCTCACGCCCGAAGAGCGCCACGCTAATCTCGACCTCGACCAGCTCAAGCAGCTCGTCGGCCTGGTGGAGTATGACCAGAGCAACGACCGGTTTCCGGTGACCGGCTGGGACGCCCTCGTGTTCGTGGTTGGCAACGCGACGCAGACCTCGCACTTCTTCCAGTCGGCCTTCGGCATGCAGCTGGTTGCCTACAGCGGCCCCGAGACCGGCAACCGTGACCACAAGGCCTTCGTGCTCAAGAGCGGTTCTTGCCGCTTCGTCGTCAAGGGAGGCGTTGCCCCCGACAGCCCACTGCTGGACCATCACCGCGTCCACGGTGATGGCGTCGCCGACATCGCCCTGGAGGTGCCGGATGTTGACAAGTGCGTCGAGCAAGCGCGCCGCACGGGGGCGACGATCCTCGAGGAGCCGAGGGACGTCAGTGACGAGCACGGCACCATTCGGATCGGTGCCATTGCTGCATACGGCGACACCCGGCACACCCTTGTGGACCGCTCCCGCTATGACGGCGTCTATCTGCCCGGCTATGTAGAACGAACCTCCGGCTTCATCAAGCGCAATGGTGCGCCGAAGCGGATCTTCCAGGCGCTGGACCATGTCGTGGGCAACGTGGAGCTCGGCAAGATGGACGAGTGGGTGAGCTACTACAACAAGGTCATGGGCTTCGTGAACATGGCTGAGTTCATCGGCGACGACATCGCCACGGACTACTCGGCGCTGATGAGCAAGGTTGTCGCCAATGGCAACCACCGGGTGAAGTTCCCCCTCAATGAGCCGGCCATCGCCAAGAAAAGGAGTCAGATCGACGAGTTCCTGCAGTTCTACAAGGGCCCCGGAGTGCAACATCTAGCGTTAGCCACCAGCGACATCCTGACCACAGTCGACGCCATGCGCTCCGAAGGAGTGGAGTTCCTGCAAACCCCCAACTCTTACTACCAAGACCCGGTCCTGCGCGAGCGCATCGGCAATGTGCGCGTCCCGATCGAGGAACTGCAGAGCCGCGGCATCCTGGTCGACCGCGACGAGGACGGCTACCTCCTGCAGATCTTCACGCGTCCGATCGGCGACCGCCCCACCGTGTTCTTCGAGATGATCGAGCGCCACGGCTCGCTCGGCTTCGGCAAGGGCAACTTCAAGGCGCTGTTCGAGGCCATCGAGCGCGAGCAGGAGCGCCGCGGCAACCTTTAGGGCATCTCAAGGCCTGGCTGCTGGCCGCCAGGCGTGTCGACTGATGGGGATGGCTCGGCAAGGTTCACCGCGGGTGCTCCACGCTGGCTGGCCATGCCTGGGTGCGGGTCGGCGTTGAGCTGTGCGCGGGTGCGATTGTGCCGACGACTTCGCCCAGACCAATACGCGAGCCATCCGGGCCGGCAGCCCAACCGGTCACCGTCACGGTGTCACCATCCATCAGGAAGGCCCGGGTCGAGCCGTCATTCAGGGTCAGCGGCTCCTGACCGTTCCAGGTGAGCTCCATCAGGCTGCCGCGGGTGTTCTTCTCGGCGCCGCTGATGGTGCCTGAGGCAAACAGGTCACCATCGCGCAGACTCGCGCCGTTGACCGTCAGGTGGGCCAGCATCTGGTCGGGCGACCAGTACATGCCTGCGTAGGTCGGGCTCGACACGAGGGTGCCGTTGAGGCGCACCTCCAGGCGTATGTCAAGGCCGAAACGGCTTGCGCCAGAAGCCCTGAGGTACGGCAGCGGTTCGGGATCCTGTTGCGGCAGCGGCACCCTGGCGGCGGCTAACGCCTCCATCGGAAGGACCCAGGCACCCAGGCTCGAGCCGAAGGACTTGCCCAGGAACGGGCCGAGCGGGACGGACTCCCAGGCCTGGATGTCACGTGCACTCCAGTCGTTGAACAAGGCGACCCCGAAGAGATGGTCGGCTGCGTCATCGATGCCCACCGGTCTGCCGAGCTCGGTGCCGTCGCCCACGATGAAGCCGAGCTCTGCCTCGATGTCGAGCTTGAGGCTCGGGCCGTAGCTCGGCGCCGCGTCGGTGGGCGCCTTTGACTGCCCCATCGGTCGGATGATGTCGGTGCCACTGACGACCACGGTGCCCGAACGACCGTGATAACCAATGGGCAGGTGCTTCCAGTTAGGGGTCAGCGGCTCGCCGTCAGGGCGAAAGATCTTGCCGATGTTGGTGGCGTGGTTCTCGCTGGCGTAGAAGTCGACGTAGTCGGCAACCTCGATGGGAAGGTGCAGGGTGACTTCTGCGAGCGGGATCAGGTGCCTCTCGATCCCGTCCCGGTGGGCGGGGTTGGACAGGACCTCGATCAGCCAGCTGCGCGCTGCTGTCCATGCCGGGCGGCCGAGGGACAGGAAGTGGTTCAGGCTCGGTTGCGCCCAGCAGATGCCGGACTCCATTCCGACGAACTCTGCGGCCGCCCCGGCGTCGAGGACGAAGTCCCCGATCCGCACGCCAACGCGCCGCAGGTCCGGGTCGGTGGTGGAGAAGACCCCGTAGGGCAGTGCGGCCAGCCCGAATGGGTGGTCTGCTGCGACGTCGAGCCAGCTCGCCGTCATGGGGTCCTCTCCTTGATCAGGCCGAGGGAGGCAAGGTCGCCGATGGGGCCCATGACCCCGCAGCAACCGTATGCCGTGAAGAAGGCACGCACCACGCTCGCGTCCGCCTCACTCATTCGAGTGATGATGTCCAAGATCGGCACCGGATCACGTTGGGAGAGAATGGATTTCATCTGCGGAACCTCGGCGCCGTAGGCCAATGCCCAACGCGTGGCAGCGATGACGTTCAGGAACCCGAACTGATCCTCAGCGCCGGCGGTCGTCTGGCTGATGGCGTGGTGAAGTCCGCCGGTCAGCTTGAAGCCGAGGTCGTGGTCAACGGCGGCGCGGATAAATATCGCCAGCTCAGATGGGGTCGGGACTGGAGTGTTCGGGGTTGGCCCGGTCCGGAACTTGGCCTGGACCGGGTTAGGCTCGGCAGCGTGCTGCTGGAGCTCGGACAGTGCGCGCTCCTGCTCGGCGCCGGTCGGCACCTCGATCGAGAGCGACGCGTTCCAACCCAAGGCCTGATGCCACTCGGGAGACCAGCCGACCTCGACGCCGGTAAGGCTCACGCCGGGATCCTTGTCGAGGCGTGACCGGGCATCGAGGATCAGTGCCAGGTCGGTGCCGGGACGGCCGATCAGCGCCACATCCACCTGCCGGGGGCGCTCGAGGTGGAGGAA
>Ga0066789_10000141_pt1 | contig 23277 bp, 15 predicted proteins | sample OrgsoiDNA2013049_FD_70960 | JGI IMG/M metagenome (GOLD analysis project Ga0066789, IMG submission 70960) | Permafrost soil microbial communities from the Arctic, to analyse light accelerated degradation of dissolved organic matter (DOM) -... | ecosystem: Environmental > Terrestrial > Soil >...
GCCCAGCTGCGGGAACTCGACCGGCCCGTTCCAGACGCCGGTGTACCAGGCCTCGGCGAGCTGGTTGGTGGTGGTGTCCCTCCAGAAGACGAGCTGAGTGGAGCCGTCAGGGGTCACAGCGACCTGCGGGGCGCCGACACCCTGCGGCGAGAACGAGGCCAGCGATGACGACGACGTTGGCGCCGCCGCAGGAGCGAGGGGCACTTCCGGGGCTGCGCCCGCGGCGGCTGGCGCAAGGCCTACGGCCAGGTAAAACAGTGCGACCCTTCGGACCATGGTCCGACGCCGCCCAGCAGCGCTCCGTGCCTGCCCGCTCATTCCCCACCTCACCGTGCGTTACGAACTGAAGTTTACCGGCCCGTGCCAGGCGCCGCCCGCGTACCAGCCCTCCCAGAGGGTGTTGCCGGAGCCCTGCCAGAAGACGATCTGGGTGGAGCCGTCGACAGTGACGGTGGCGCTGGGCGACGATGTCAGCAGGCCGGTGCCGCCGAAGGCGGTGGTGGTGAAGTCCACGGGGCCGTTCCATGTTCCCGTGTACCAGGACTCGAGGAGGTGCCCGGCGGCGCTCTTGTAGAAGACGAGCTGGGTTGAGCCGTCCGGGGTGACGGCGACGCTGGGCTGCGAACTGACCGCACCGAATCGTGCCGGCCCGTTCCAGACACCGGTGAACCAGTCCTCGGTGAGGCGGCCGTCGCTGCCCTGGAAGAAGACCAGCTGGGTGGATCCGTCTGCTGTGACCGTGGAGCTTGGCGCCGAGGTCAGGGAGCCGAGGGTGGTGAAGTCAACCGGACCGTGCCAGGTGCCCGAGAACCAGGCTTCGGCGAGGTGGCCGTCGGTGCCCCGCCAGAAGACCAGCTGGGTGCCGTCCTTGGTGGTGGTCACCGAGGGAGCGGAGCCCAGGATGCCGTGGCCGCCGAGGTAGGTGTTGGTGATGTCGAGGGGGCCGTTCCAGACGCCCGTGTACCAGGCCTCCATGAGGTGGCCCGAGGGGCCCTGCCAGAAGACCAGCTGGGTGCTGCCATCCTTGGTCACGGCGACGCCGGGGGTGGAGGAGAGGGCGCCAAGCTGGGGGAACCCGACCGGCCCGTTCCAGTAGCCGGTGTACCAGGCCTCGGCGAGCTGGTTGGTGGCGGTGCTCTTCCAGAACACGAGCTGGGTGGAACCGTCGGGGGTCACCGTGACCTGGGGCGCCCCCACGCTCTGCGGTGAAAAGCTCGTGACGAAGGTGAATTGGTCTGTGGATGGGTTGACGGGGCTGGTGCCACTGGCTGTCGTCACCTTCACGTCATAGATCGTGCCGAACGTGAACCCCGTGGTCGGAGCCGTCAAGATGTCGAGGTCGGCACTCTCCTGGTAACAACCCGCGGCGGGGGCCGGGCTGGGACAGGGATGGGTGCTGACTGAGATGGTGGGTCCAGACGCCGGAACGAAGTCGACCCTGGTCGTGAAGTCGTAGGCCGACAGTTCCTGTTGTCCGTCCGCGGGAGCGACGATGATGCGCGAGCCGGGCGAGCCGGAATGTGCCGAGAGGCTGACCGCTTTCGGTGGGGACGCGACCCACATCATCTGGTCCGCGCTGCTCGTGGCACTGGTCCCGCCGGGGGTCGTGACCGTGACGTCGGCCGTCGATTGCGGGTGGCCGGGGGTCAACACCGTGATGTGTAGGTCGTCGTTGACGGTGAAGCAGCCCGCCGACCCCGTTCCGGTCGGGCAGGCGAAGGTGTTCAGCACGACAGTTGCGTTCGAGGTGAGACCGAACTGGATCGAGGTCGTGCCGGTCAGGCCGGTCCCGTAGATGATCAGTTGCTGGCCACCTTCGGTGGTCCACGTGCCTCCCGGCGCTACCGACAGTGACGTGATCGCGGGAACTGTAGCGTGAGCGACGGTCACGAAGCCACCGGAAAGCACCAGGGCGAAGACGCTGCCCAGCAGCACGGAGCGACGCGACAACCTCATCAGCGAAACCTCACCTTGCCTGACGTGTTCGGGGGGCGTTATCGTACGGCAAGGGTACTCGTCAGCTGCGAACTTAAGGTCGGCGGAGCGGACCCCTCCCGGACAGGAGTTCGCGGTCAACCGCTCCAGTCGACTGGGCCGTGCCAGGCACCGCCGGCATACCAGCCCTCCCAGAGCGTGGACCCGGCGCCTTGCCAGAAGACCAGCTGGGTGGATCCGTCCACGGTGACGGTGGCACTGGGCGAGGAGGTCAGAACGCCGTCGCCAGCGAAGGCAGACGTGGTCCAGTCCACGGGGCCGTGCCACGAGCCGGTGTACCAGGATTCCTGGAGGTGTCCGGTGGCACTCCTGTAGAAGACCAGCTGGGTGGAGCCGTCGGGGGTGACGGTGACACTGGGCTGAGAGGAGAGAGAGCCCAACTCCATGGGGCCGTTCCAGGCGCCCGTGAACCAGTCCTCGGTGAGGTGGTTGTCGGTGCCCTGGAAGAAGACCAGCTGGGTGGAGCCGTCCGGGGTGACGGTGGCGCTGGGGGCGGAGGCCATGGAGCCCAGGCTGGTGAAGTCGACCGGCCCGTGCCAGCCGTTGGAGTACCAGGCCTCACCGAGGTGACCGTCGGTGCCCCGCCAGAAGACCAGCTGGGAGCCGTCCTTGGTGGTGACCACGGAGGGGGCGGAGCCGAGGATGCCATGGCCGCCGAGGTAGGTGTTGGTGATGTCCAGAGGGCCGTGCCAGGTACCCGTGTACCAGGCCTCAAACAGGTGGCCGGATGGACCCTGCCAGAAGACCAGCTGGGTGCTGCCGTCCTTGGTGACCGCGACCGCGGGCGTGGAGGTCAAGGTGCCCAACTGGGGGAAGCCCACCGGGCCGTTCCACGAACCGGTGTACCAGGCCTCGGCGAGCTGGTTGGTGGCGGCGTCCTTCCAGAAGACGAGCTGGGTGGAGCCGTCCGGGGTCACGGCGACCTGCGGCGCCCCCACGCCATGGGGTGAGAAGACGTGCGGACCGGGGGCGAGCACACACGCACCCTGTGCGTTGCTCCAGACCTTCTGCACCGTGTACGCCAGCCCGTCTCCACCGGTGACGGACCCGTCGATGCCGTTGCAGAGGTCGGCCGCCTCACCGTTGTTCTGCACGTCGTACCAGGCGAGCGGGGGCCCGGGTGTGTCCGCCGGGGCCAACCCCACCTCGGGGTCGGTGATCGCCTCGGCCAGTTCATGTGAGGAGACGGCCGTGACGTTCTGGAACTCGCTGCCCGAACCGCAATTCGTTCTCATGCCGTCGGTGGTGAAGTCGGGGAGGACGCTGTAGTACGTCTCCCGTGACGGTGCTGTTCGCGATGTCGTCCCGTGGTACGCGCAGAAGTCCGCTCCGGAGCTGGCGATCGTGCCATCAGTGTTGTGGATGGTGATGGTCACGGCGTGTGGGAAGTAGATGGCGTACAGCGTCCGGATGTTGTTGTTTGCATCCCTCTTCGGGGCCGGGATATTTCCCGCCGCGATCTGCGCGGTCAGTTCGTCCTGGATCTGACCGTCGTCGATCGAGGCTGGCGACACCGCGAATGGATCATTTGCGGCCGACGGCGTGATTGATACCTGTGCGAAGAAGCCGCCGCGGGCGATGGTCTGGTTGGTGCCGGCGATTCCCTGCGGGCTGCCGAGGGTGTTGTACTCGGACATCCAGTCGACGTATGGCGAATTGGTGAGCTCACCGTAGAAGCTCGCCACGCTCGGCGACGGCGTGGCGTTCTTGACCTGGCTCGCCCAGGTCAACGTGGTGGCCAGTCCGCTGCCGTACAGCACCTGGACGACGCTGATCGTCGAGATCACCGGGCCACCCAGATAGCTGAGGTGAGCGGTGGGCGGGGGCAGCACACCTGTCGCGCCCATGGCTGGGGCCGATCCCAGGCCAGCGTCCACAAGCGGCATCACCCCCGGCCGCAAGCGGGTCGCCGCGGTGGCGGCCGGGCCGGGCGCGGCAGTGAAGGCGGCGGCGGCACTGGCCGTGACCGCGCCACCACGTGCGCTGATGCCGGAGGCGGCCAGCACGGCGAGGAGGGCAACCACCCGAAACCCCTTCACACGGGCCATGCCACCTCCCCAGAGCGCCCAGCACGTCCAGCAGCCAGCCGGGCAGAACCAAGCGTGGCCCAGGTCGGCGCAGCCAGTGTATGCCGAGCGACCGGGCGGAGCGTCGTATGGCCCGCCCCTGACACGCCCCAGCGAGGACACCGTCAGATCCCCTGACACCTCCCGCCCTGCGTCCAGCCAGGGACGGTCACGATTTCTCGACGTGTGCGCGCAGGCTGAATTTCCGTGGTCTACTCGAATCCACCGGCATTCCGCCACCGGTTGCGGAGGACCGCCGCCTCATGATCGCCGCCCGCCGACGCGTGCCCGCCGCGATCCTCCTGGTGCTCGCCCCCGCGGTGTTGCTGCGCGCCCCCACCCCGGTTCATGCGGCCACCTCAGCGAACATCCCCATCGTCCCCGTGGTGCAGAAGTACAGCCTGGACTGCGAGGCCGCGGCGCTTCAGATGGCACTCTCCGCCGTCGGCATCAGCGTCACCCAGGACCAGCTCCTCCAGCAGTTCGGGGCCGACCTCCGGCCGCCGGTCATGTCGGGCGGCAACCCCGTCCGCTGGGGTGACCCGTACCAGAGCTTTGTCGGCCACGTCAACGGCAACTTCGTGGTCACCGGCTATGGCGTGTACTACCCGCCGATCGCCAGCGCCGCCATCGCCGACGGGGCAGCCGCCGACGGCAAGGAGGGCTGGCAGCCCGCCCAGCTCTACGCTGCCGTGGCGGCGGGCGACCCCGTCGTGGTCCTGGTGCCCCATCTCCTTGCCGCGGCGTCGGTCGGCATGTGGACGGCATGGGACGGCCGCCAGGTGTGGTACTCGCACAGCGACCACGCCCAGGTGCTCGCCGGCTTCGACCAGGTCGCCGGGACTGTGACCCTCGCCGACCCGCTGGACGGCAGGATTCATGTGTATCCGATGGCTCTCTTCGAGGCCCGGTTCGCGGCGTTCCACGGTGACGCGGTCGTGGTGAGCACGAGCGGAACGTCCGCCGCGGAGGCGATCTCGCCCACCAACGGCAGCGTCAACGTCGCCGTCCAAGGCTCCGACCACTCGTTGCACTTCTACTGGAACGTTGCCGGCCGCTGGTACGGGCCGCTGGGCCTCGGCTCCATCAACGCTGTGTACTCCGCACCCGCCATCGTGGCCCAGAGCGACGGCAACCTCGACATCGCCGTCGAGGGTCCCGACCACAGCCTGTATATGTACTGGGACATCTCGGGCAGGTGGTACGGCCCACTCGGAGTGGGCGGCACCGGCATGGTGTACTCCACGCCGTCCATCGTGGTCGACAAAAACCAGCACGTCACCGTGGCCGTGCAGAGCCCCGGGAACGGCACATACCTATTCTGGTGTGTTGGCGGCACATGGAGCGGCCCCTACGGCCTGAGCGCGCCCAACACGACCTACTCGGCGCCGGATCTCTCGCTGGTCGGCAGCGGAGCACCGATTCTCCAGACGGTCGTCCAGGGTGGCAACGCCGCCCTGTACGCCTACCTGCAGCACGGCGACGGGTCCTGGTCCGGTCCTGTGGCCTGGTCGAGCGCGTACGCCGATTACTCAGCCGCGTCGAGCTCGGCCACGGCGACCCTCTACCAGGGGAGTGGGGCCACCCTCGAATCCTCCGCAGGGGGCGGCTCGACCAGCCAAGTCGCCGCCTCGGGGACCGCGTACTCAGCGCCGGCGGTGACCGTGTCCGGGGCGGACATCTACGCGGCGGTGCAGGGCCCGTCGCACAGCCTCGACGTGTATACAGGTCACGGTGCCTGGAGCGCGCCCGTCATGGTCGGCGGCGCCGGTTCCACGTACTCCGCGCCGTCCATCGCGGCCGAGGCGAACGGCAACCTCGACGTCGCGACGGAGGGCCCTGGGGGCGCGCTCAACTTCTTCTGGAGGATTAGTACCACTTGGTACGGACCGCTAGCCATTGGTGGCGCGGGCGCCGCGTTCTCCGCGCTGCCGTAGCGGGCCGGCAGGTGCTGACCGAGGGTTTTCGCTAGCATCCCCCCGGATGGCGGACGCCCACCTGCAGAATCGCTGAGCGGGCGATGATGGTCGCCGACGGTGCGACGTCGAGCCGTCCCGCAGGGTTCCGCGACCGGCTGACCCCGCGCCGCCTGACCATCGTGGGGAGCGGCGTCTGGACCGTGCTGGCTGCAGCTCTGACCGCGCCGTCCCCGGTGGGCGGCGTCGGGGGCTGGCTCGACGGCTCGTGGCAGGTGGCCTTGTTTCTCTCCCACCGGGTCGGCCTACCCCTGGGCTCGCGGCTGCTCTTTCCATACGGTCCGTACGGCTACCTCAGCGTGACAATCCCCTTCTTCGTCCCACAGTGGTTGCAGGGAGTGGCCGTCAGCCTGCTCGTGCACGTGGCCCTGGTTGCGCTGATCTGCCTGCTGCTTGTCCAACGGCGTGCGAGCCCGGTCCTGTGGGTCGTGGTCACCGTTGCCGTGCTCATCGGCCTGCCGTCCTTTGCCGCTCCCGACACCGAAGGCCAGTTGGTGGCCGTCGTGCTGGCCTACCTCGCCGTCAACACCGAGAGCCGCCGCGGGCGAACCGCGGCAGCCGCTCTCTGCGGCGCGACCCTGGCCCTGCTGCTGCTGATCAAGGCCACCGCCCTGCCGCTGGCCGCCGGCGTCCTCGTCCTCGCGGTTGGGGGTCTGCTGCTGCGACGGCATGGACGCGCCGCTGGTGCGCTTGTCGCGGCCCTCGTCGTCGTCGGCGCGGCGTTGTGGTTCACGGCCGGGCTCGGTCTCGGCGACGCCAGCCGCTACCTGCACGCAGCCCTCGACCTCGGTTCGGGTTACAGCGCGGCCATGTACGTCATGGGGCTGACCAACGCGATCGTCCTGGGAACGGCCCTGATCGCGGTGCTCGTGCTGCTCGGGCTGGGGCTGGCCGCGCGCCGCCGAGCTCTCGACGCGATATGGATCCTCCTTGTCTGCGTTGCACTCTTTCCGCTGTACAAGGACAGCTTCGTACGCGACGGACCGATCAGGGATGACATCTTCTTCGGGGTGGCGGGCTTGCTGGCCGCGCTGAGCCTTGTGGTGGTTGCGCCAGGCGTCCGGGCCTGGATGTCGCGTCGCCAGGCGGTCCCAGTCGCAGTGCTGGTGGCCTGCATGGCCCTTGGGGTGGGCTGGCGTTCCACCGACCTCTCCGGCTTCACAGGCGCGGGCGACCGGCTCGCGGGTTATCGCACCGCGCTGAACGCCATCTTCAGCAGCAGCGTGAGACAGGGATTGGAGGCAGCACCGCTGAGCAGCGCGCACGACTACTACCAGGGCACCATCAGTGCCCTCCCGGCGGCCACCAGGGGATCCACGATCGACGTGATGCCGTGGGACATCGGGATCTTCTACGAGCAGGCCAACCTGCACTGGGACCCGCGGCCCGTGCTGCAGTCATACACCGCGTACACACCGTGGCTCGACCAGCAGGACGCCGATTTTCTGCTCGGCCCCATAGCCCCCGAGTACATCATTTACAGCTACCTGACCATCGACGATCGATACGCAGCGTTCGACGAGCCGGCAACCTTCCGCGCGCTCCTCGACAACTACCGCATGGTCAGCGTCCTCGGGACCTCGGCGGTTCTGCTGCAGCGCGTCTCGGTAAGGCCGTCGCCAGAATCCGTCGAGAGCACCACCTGCGTCAAGCTCGGTTCGCCGGTCATCGTTCCGCAGCGCAGTGGTGTGCGCACATACGCACGGGTCGCCGTGTCGCGGACCCTGGTGGGAAGCGCCCTGGACCTCCTGGCCAAGTCGCCCGGCCTGCGGGTGATTCTCAACACCGCCGCTGGCTCGTTCAACCGACGGCTCGTGCCCGCGGTCGCCGCCGACGGCCTGTACCTCTCCGACTACCTGACGTCGAGCCCGGACATCGGCGCGGCCATCACCGGCTCCGGCGGTGTGCCGATCACCTTGTTGACGGTGAGCGGCAAAACCGGAGCCTGGTCTTCAAGCTATTGCGTGACCTTCACCACCACGCCGGTGAACGGCGGTCAGAGCCCTTGATCCCTGAGAGAATCCGCCGAGCGAGGACGTGGCCGGCGCTGTACCTGCTCTGCGTCGCCGTCGTGTTCGTCGTGCTATGGCGCACCGTACTCGCCGGCCAGGACGGCCTGATCGGCGGCGACATCCTCAAGAACATTCCACCGTGGAGCGGCGGCGGACCGCCCCAGCCTCCTCGCAACGCGCTTGTCGCCGACCCCGTCACCCAGTTCGTGCCGTGGCTCACCACGGTGCGTGCGCAGTGGCTTTCCGGTCACATCCCCCTGTGGAACCCCAACGCACTGGCCGGAGCGCCTCTCCTCGCCAACGACCAGTCGGCGGTGTTCTCACCCTTCACGCTCCTGGCGCTGCCGTTCTCGCCGGCTCACGGTTACAGCCTGGCAATGCTCCTCAAGCTGGTTGTGGCCGGTGTGGGGATGGGCGCCTTCCTCCGACAGCTGCGAGTCGGCTTCAGCGCCGCCATCGTCGCCGGCATCGCCTACGCATGCAGCTCCTTCATGGTCGACTGGCTCGGCCACCCGCAGTCGGCGGTGGCGTCCATCTTTCCCTGGGCGTTTGCCTGCGTGGAATTGTGGCTGCGCACGCGAAGGAGGACAGCGCTGGCGGGCTTGGCGGTCGCCGTGGCACTGCAGTTCTTCGCGGGCCACGCGGAGACCACCTTGCACCTCGGCTTGATGCTCGCCTTCTACGCGGCGGTTCGCGCCCTCGCCCAGGAGCGGTCGCGCTGGGAGGCGACGATCGGCCTCGTGGTGGCCGCGGCACTCGGGACCGTCCTTGCCGGCGTTCAACTGGTGCCCTTCCTCGCCGAGCTTCGCAACTCGACCCTGGTGAGCGACCGTGCCTCCAGCGGTGCCGGCTTTGCCCACCTCCAGGTCCGTGAGGCGATGAGCTGGATCATCCCCAACGCGTTCGGCAACCCGGGGATCGACGGTGCAGGTGGCCCGCTTCCCAACTACCTGGAGGCGACGGGTTTCGTCGGTGTGGCGGCGCTGTTCCTGGGGTGCCTGGGGGCGGCGGCTGCGTGGCTGAAGAAACGCTCGGTCGCGGTGGCACTTGGTGTTCCCGTGGTCCTCGCCGCCGGCGTGGTCTACGGGCCGCTGGCGCCGATCGCGGGCCGTCTCCCGCTGCTCTCCTCGAGCAGCAGCCCGCGCATGCTGGCGATCATCTGCCTGGGCATGTCCGCCCTTGCCGGGCTCGGTTTCCAGGCAGTCGTCGACATGCGCACTTGGTGGTCACCGCGCTGGTCGACGAGCGCGGCGCCGGCACTGCTGGGCGTCGGCGCGGCGGCGCTGGCCGGCGTGGTCGCCATGGGCATTGTTCTCGCGGCCCAGGGCAGCGGAGTGGACAGCCTGCTCCCCAGCTGGCATGGGAGGATCGGGTTCTGGATCCTGCTGGCCGCCATCAGCCTGCTGGCGGCAGTCTGCTTTCTCGGTGCGGCCGCCATGGGCAGCGGCCGGTCCGGGGCGGCCGGCGGACTGGCCTGCCTGGTGCTCGCCGAGGCGGCCATCTTCGCCGGTCCCTTCCAGCCGCGGGTACCGCTCGCCGACGTCCCGCCGCCCAGCCCGGCGATGGCCTGGCTGCAGACCCACGTGGGCGACGGCGCCGTGGCCGCCCCGGCCCTCGCGCTCATCCCGAACCTCACCACCACGTACGGGGTACGCGACGTGCGCGGCTACGACGTCACCATCGACCCCCGTGTTCGCCTGTTCTGGAGCCACGCCGACCCCGGCTACAACGACTCGACCGACTACACACAACTCGCCAATCCGCGCCCGGCTTGGCTCGCAGCCGCCGGGGTGCGCTACTACCTGTCGCCGCCGGGCGCCGTCCCGGCCGGTGCGTCACCGGTGTACCAGGCCCCGGGCTTCGTCATCAGCCAGGTGGAGGGAGCACGGCCATTCACGTTCGCGGCCTCCTCGGTGACCACTGTCAGCGGCGAGAACGACGCTGTCGTCAAGCTGGCGACGGACCCACTCGGCCCGGTCGTCATCGAGACCGGCGCACCATCGCTGCCCAGCGGCGCGGCGACCGTCGCGGTCACCCGGCAGGATCCCGGGGCGGTGGACCTGGAGGTCACGGCGGCGGCTCCGGCAACGGTCGTGGTGCTGCAGTCGTACTCGCCGGATTGGGCCGCCACGGTTGACGGCTCGACCACGACCCTGCGTCCCGCGGACGTGCTGTTCCAGAGCGTCTCAGTGCCGGCCGGGCACCACGTGGTCAGCCTCCGCTATCACCCGGCCAGCGTGTCCGCGGGCCTGGCTACCAGCGCACTCGGCGTCGTCGGCATCGGTGCGCTGTGGCTCATCCCGGCCGCTCTGGGCCGCCGTCCCCGTCGCCCGGGGTCACCCGGCGCCGCCGCGGCAACCTGATAGGGTCGGACGCCGTGAGCCAGCCACCCTATCTGTCCGTCCTGATCCCCGCGCTGAACGAGGGTTCCACGTTGCAGGAGGTGCTCGACGAGGTCCTCCGCGTCGACGAGCAGATGGAGGTCATCCTCATCGACGACGGCTCGACGGACAACACGTGGGCGGTCATGGAAGCGGCCACCTCCGACGCGCGGGTTCGCGCCTTTCGCCACGAGCGAAACCGCGGCAAGGGCGCGGCCGTGCGCACCGGCCTCGAGCAGGCGAGTGGCGAGGTCGTGATCATCCAGGACGCCGACCTCGAGTACTCGCCCTCGGAGTATCCCCTGCTGCTCAAACCCATTCGTGAAGGCCGCGCGCGCGTCGTCTACGGCACCCGCTCCTTCTCCAGCCACGCGTCATTCAGCTTCTGGTACGTCATCGGCAACCGCGTGGTCACGCTGGCCACCAACATCCTCTACAACTGCTACCTCAGCGACATGGAGACCTGTTACAAGGTCATGCCACGCCAGGTCGCGCTGTCTCTGGACCTGAAGGCGCGTGGCTTCGAGATCGAACCCGAGATCACCAGCAAGCTGCTCCGACTCGGCGAGCGCATCTACGAGGTTCCCATCTCCTACGCGGCGCGCTCGAGGGCGGAGGGCAAGAAGCTCACCGCGGCGGACGGGATGAAGGCGCTGGTGACGCTGCTGCGCTACCGCACCTGGACGGCGCGCGGCACACGCTAGACCTCGGCTGTGTCGCGCCACCATGCGGCTGTCATGGTGAGCCCCACACGCAGGTCGATGGTCGGCGCCCAACCGAGGATATCCCGCGCTCTGGCGATATCAGGGCGGCGCCGCGATGGGTCGTCCTGGGGCAGCGGCAGGAACTCGATGTCGCTCGTGCTCCCGGTGATGGACCGCACCAGTTCGGCAAGCTGCAGCATGGTGACCTCCTCGGGGTTGCCCATGTTCATGGGGAGCGCATACTGGCTGTCCCACAGCTGCAGGATGCCCGTGATGAGGTCATCGACATAGCACAACGACCGTGTCTGCGAACCGTCTCCGAAGACGGTGAGAGGCTGACCTGCCAACGCCTGGGTAAGGAAGGCGGGCACCGCTCGCCCGTCATTGCGGCGCATCCGCGGTCCATACGTGTTGAAGATGCGGACGATGCGCACGTCGAATCCATGGCGCCGCTGGAACGCCGTGGCGAACGTTTCGCTCACACGCTTGGCCTCATCGTAGATCGCGCGTGGTCCGATGGGGTTGACGTTGCCCCAGTAGTCCTCCGTCTGTGGGTGAACCAGTGGGTCGCCGTAGATCTCGGAAGTGGAGGCCTGCATGAAGCGGGCGCTCTTTCGACGCGCCAAGTCGAGCGCATTGAGGGTCCCCACAGTTCCCGTGAGCAGCGTCTCCATGGGCAGGCGGGCATAGTCGATCGGCGACGCAGGGGACGCGAAGTTCATGACCCCGTCAACAGCTCCTTCGACGTCCCACGGCTGCGTGATATCGGCTTCGCGAAGTATGAAACCGCCAGTGCCGATGAGGTGCTCGACGTTCTCGCGCCGACCGGTTATCAGGCTGTCCACCGCGATCACCTCGTCCCCGCGCGCGAGCAACCGCTCGCAGAGGTGCGATCCCAGGAAGCCCGCCCCTCCGGTGACCACGACGCGGCCCACACATTCCTCCTGCCTCGAACCGCCGACGCGGCGGGTGTCGGTATGATTCGCGGCCGATGACCAGCGCCGATACGGCCATGGATGATGGCACGATTGCCGTCATCGGCGCCGGCTACGTCGGGCTAGTCACGGCCGCATGGCTGGCTGAAACCGGTCGGCACGTCCGCGTCGTCGAGGAGGCCCCGGAGCGCCTCGAACAGTTGCGACGAGGCATCGCGCCGATTCACGAGAGCGGCCTCCAGGAGCTCCTGACCGCGGTCATGGACGACGGACGGTTGTCGGTCACCGATGACATTGCCGATGCGGTGCGCGGCGCGGGGATCGTCTTCATCGCTGTGGGAACACCGCCCCTCCCCGATGGAGGAGCCGACCTGCGCCAGGTGCGCGCCGCACTCGGGCAGCTGAAGAAGCATGTCGGTGCCGCCACCGTCGTGGTCATCAAGAGCACGGTCCCGCCGGGCACGACCCAGGCGCTCATCGAGTCGTCGCGGCGTGATCGTCTCAAGGCTCCGGTGCTCACCTGCCCCGAGTTCCTCCGCGAGGGAAGTGCCCTCCACGACTGCCGCCACCCGTCGCGAGTCGTCATCGGCGGTGACGACGAGAGCGCCCAGGCACGCGTGGCGGCTCTCTTCGTAGAACTCAACACCGTTGTCATGCAGACGGACGCCACCTCCGCGGAGATGATCAAGTACGGCTCCAACGCCTTCCTGGCGCTGAAGATCTCGTTCATCAACGAGATGGCACGCCTCTGCGAGTTGATAGGCGGCAACATCGACGTGGTCGCCGACGGTCTCGGCACGGACCCTCGCATCGGGCGCGCGTTCCTCAACGCCGGTCTCGGTTTCGGTGGCTCCTGTTTCCCCAAGGATGTCGCAGCGCTCGACGAGACCGCCGGTCTGCATGGTCATTACTTCTGGCTTCTCAAGGCTGCCACCGAGGTCAATCTCCAACAGAGACGGCGTTTCGTCGTCAAGGTCCAGGAGGCGGTCGGCGGATCGCTCAGCGGCAAGAGGATGGCTGTCCTCGGGCTCGCCTTCAAGGCCGGCACTGACGACCTCCGTCAGGCGCCGTCCATCGACGTCATCCGCCAGCTGGTCGACTTCGGCGCGCACGTCGCCGCCTACGACGCCGTAGCCGGTCCCAAGGCGGCGGAGATCATCCCCAACGTCACCATCTGCGCGGACGCCTACGAGTGTGTGCGCGGGGCCGACGCGGTGCTGGTGGTCACAGAGTGGCCCGAGTTCATCACACTCGACTGGCGTCGCATCGCCAGCCTCGTTCGCCGTCGCATCATCGTGGACGGCCGCAACCTCCTCGACGAGCACGTCCTCGCTGACCTTGGCTTCACGTATGTGCCGGTCGGACGCCGACCCGGCAAGAAGTCCCTGCGCCGGCGCAACGCGAGTGCGCCGCTGCCTTCGCCCGCCGTGGGCTGAGTGGCGCTCGGCAGGACCGTGTCAGCGGTCGATGGGGATGCGGCCGAGACGCAGTTGCAGAGGGTTGAGGTCACGGATGTGGGGGCTCAGATAGGGGTCGTGGATGCCGCCTTCGACGCCCCATCGCTTCCAGAACAGGTCGTAGTCGGCCACCGGGTCGAGCGCCCGGCCGCGTGACGCGCTCTCCGGGTGATACAACTCGGCGTGGGGCGTGTACACGACGAGGTAGCCGGCCTCGTGCACGCGCAGGCAGAAATCGACGTCGTTGAATCCCACCTGCAGGGTCTCGTCGTACCCACCGACCTCGTCGAAGGCAGACACCTTGATCATCTGGCACGCCCCCGTGACGGCGCTGACGTCGCGGATCACTCGTCCCATCCACCACGCGTCGAGATTCGCCGCGATGTATCCCCCCCGGACGTTGCCGACCCCGATCCCCTCGTGCTGCACGCGCCCGTCCGGGTAGAGGAGACGGCCGCCCGCGACGCCGACCTCGGGTCGCTGAACCTGCTCGAGGAGAGCTTCGATCCAATCGGGGCTGATCACGGTCACGTCGTTGTTGACCGTCAGCATGTACGGCGCGTCGATGTGGCTGCGGCCCACGTTGACAAGGCGTGAGTAGTTGAAGTGACCAGCCCGGCGCACCACGTGGTGGCGCGTGTTGTCGAGGTAGGCGAGTGTCTCGGGGTCGACGCTGTCGTTGTCGACGATGGTGATCGACCAGTTGGCATACGTCGAGAGACTCTCGATGCTGTCGATGCACATACGCAGCAGCTCCACCCGGTCGCGCGTCGGAATGACGATGGCCACGTGGGGCTGGCCGACGATGTCGAGCCGAACGTGGTACCTGCCCAGGTCCTCGGCGCGCGTCACGTGGCCGGACAGGCCGCGGCGCAGCAGGGCGTCCTCGACCGCGAGCACACCGGCATCGTACGCGTACATCTTGGCGTCACCGGCCAGCGCGACCGAACCGGGCACCTGTCGCCACGTGTAGAGAACGTCAGGGACGTGGCCGACACCCCGGGCCTTCTCCGTGGCTCGCAGCACGAGATCGTGGTCCTGGGCGCCGTCGAAGCCAGGGCGGAACCCTCCGACCTGTTCGACGAGGCGGCGACGAATGACCAGGAAATGTGTGATGTAGTTGACCGAGAGGAGGAGATCCGGCGACCAGTCAGGCTTGAAGTGCGGCTTGCCGAACGTGCCGTCGGGCTGCAGCATGTCTTCGTCCGAGTACACGACGTCGAGATCGGGCTCGGTCTGCAACAGCTCGATGACGCGGTGAAGCGCGTGCGGCCGAAGCAGGTCGTCATGGTCGAGGAGCGCCACGAACTCGCCCCTGGCCATCTCCAGCCCGCTTGCCGACGCCGCGGCGATGCCGCCGTTGGTGTCACGCCTGACGAACCTGATGCGCGGATCGGAGGCGGCATATCGCTCCAGGATGTCCGCCACGTGTGGCGCCGTCGAGGCGTCGTCGGCGATGCAGAGCTCCCAGTTCTCGTACACCTGCCCAAGGACGGAATCGATCGCCGGTTCGAGCCAGTCACGGCGGGGGTTGTACGTCGGCATGATGATGCTCACCATCGGCCGCGCCGTCCAGAGGAGGTTCTCGTGGCGCATGCGGTTGAGGTCTGTCCACGTGGGCTCATGGCGGGTGCGCCACTCGTCGTACTGCTCCTGCACTGTGCCTGCCTGGCCACGGTTCCTCTCGCGCATCGCCCGTCGAAGCCCGGCAGGACCGGCCTCGCGAAGAAGGATGGCGGCGCGGACGAGGCGGTGAAGGGAGCGCTGGCGGCGGGTCCCGGATGGCGCCATCACCAGCGCGCTGCGCTGCACGGCAGCGGCAACCCTGCCCGCGCCGCTGCCGCGGAGGTTGTTCAGGTCTGCGCTCGTCGCCATGAGCAGGCGCTGAGTGATGCCCAGGTCCGAGGACAGCCTCTCGTTCTCGGCGAGGAGGCCGTCACGCTCGTGCACCAGTGTCTCGCGAGCGGCGCGGCCGAGCTCTTCGATGCGAGCCTGCTGGGCGATGACCACTGCATTACGTTGCTGCGCCTCGTCGCGGAGCCGCCAGAGTTCGCGCTCGTACTCGCGAACCAGTCGCGGCAGCGGGTCCCGAGAGCGCCGGACGCGCATTGCCCAGGGCGCCAGGTAACCCACGTCGTAGGTGAGGTCACGCTGAAAACCGAAGCGGGCAAAGAGCTCCGCCCAGTGCTCGGGAGGATTGACATTGATGTGCGTCTCCTCCCGGTAGTCGATGGGCGTTGACGCAAAGACGATGTCGTCGGTGTGGGCGCACATGTTCTGCACCACGCCCTCGGCGTCGGCGGGGGACATGTGCTCGATGACTTCGATGCACGTGATCAGGTCGAAGCGCCGTCCGAAGGGCTCCAACGCCGAGCCCACGTGACAGCGATCGCGCATGTCCGGACGGACCTGGCTGATGGCATACTCGGAGATGTCGATGCCGTGCGCGTCGATGCCGCGATCGGCGAGCGCCTCGACCAGGAAGCCCATCGCACAACCGACGTCGAGAGACGAACCTGGAGCGATGTCGCGCGCGATGTGCTCGGCGACGCCCCCGAAGAACCTCAGCCAGTGCTCGTTGCGTTCGTACGCGATTCCGCAGTGGCTGGCGTAATACTCGGCTCCGTACTCCGCGATCGGCGACGTCGCCGGCGAAACGCCGGGCACGGGGAGATCACTCTCGGTCTTGGGCATCAGGTCTCATGTGAGGCAGCATTGCGTGCGGCGGCAGCGGCTTGCCGCTGCCGCAAGAGTATGCCAAGTCAGGGCCGCCCGCGCCCGCCCAGTGGCTCCGTCATTGGCAGAGCATGTTCTGGTGGCGACGATGGAATCGTGCATTGGCACGGGTAGAATCCGTCAGCGATGCCACTGCCTCCGGCCGACTCTCCAACCGACGCTGAGCGCGAGTCCGTGGTGTCGCGACTCGCCGCCGCCCTTCGCGTCGTGCCCGACTTCCCGCGCCCGGGGATCCTCTTCCGCGACATCACCACGCTCGTCGGTGACCCTGTCCTCTTCCACGAGGCCGTCGACGAACTTGCCAACGCGTGCCGCCCCGGACCGGTCGACACCATCGTGGGCATCGAGGCTCGCGGCTTCCTCCTCGGCGGAGCGCTGGCCTACGTCCTGGGAGCGGGCTTCGTACCGGTGCGCAAGCAGGGACGGCTGCCCGCCGCCGTGGAGTCCGTCGCCTACTCCCTGGAGTACGGGGAGGCGATCCTGGAGATGCACACGGACGCTCTGTCAGCCGGCTATCGCGTGGTCATCGCCGACGACCTGCTCGCCACCGGCGGCACCGCGTCCGCCACTGTTGACCTCGTGGAGCGGATGGGCGCCACGGTCTCGCGGCTGGTCTTTCTCGTCGAACTGAGCGGCCTGGGCGGCGCGGACCGTCTCGGCGGCCGCCCGCACACGTCGATCATCACGCTCTGACCCGGCCGGCAAGGGCCCGTCATTGTCCCCGGACGCGTTCACCCACGTAGAGACTCTGCTTGCCAAGCAGCAGCCAGGCCGGCGGGAAGCGAAGGTACATCCTCACAAGTCCCGCCGTCTGGGGGAGGCGGGTCTTTGTGGTGAAGGGCAGAAACCTCGTCACCAGGTGACGGGTGGTGAACCCGACCAGCTCCGCCGCCTCGCGCAGACTCTTCTCCGTCAGGGCCGTCTTGTGGTCGAGGAAGTCCCAGTACGCGCCGCCGACGAGACGGATGTTGGGTTGAAGGATCACCACGCGGCCGCCGGGGCGGCAGACCGCGAACGCCTGGCGCAACTGTTCGACGACGACATCCGAGTCGCCGAGATGTTCGAGGTAATTGCTCATGAAGACCGTGCCGAAGTGGTCGTTGGGCAGAACGCTGCTCATCCCGGTGCCACTGACCTGCACGAAACGTATGCCCGGCGTCAGGTGCTCGCGGACGTCCCTGATGTCGGTCGCCCAGCGCTCGCGGGCGCGGATGTTACGGATGAAGTGGCCGCGGTCGGTGGCAACGTCGAGGACAGGGGCACCGGCGTCGACGAATCGCTGCAGGTACGCGCAGACCTCAACCCAGACGGTGTCCTTGGAAGCCGCATCGTCGCGGCTGAAGCGGCTCTCGTAGATGCGGTCGAGGTCGCCGCGCGGGACCTGCTGGTGCGGCTCGACAGGGAGGCCGCCCACCCCGACATCCACCGGGCCCTCGACATGCACGCTGGCGCGGCCTGTGCTTCGCTGTGCTGTGCGCTCGTCCGACATTCGCCGCCCAGCCTACCAGTGTGTGAAGGCCGGTGTGGCCACCTGCTCGCCGTGCGCCCGGGGCGCCGTGCCGGCTGCGCCAAGCGCGCTCAATGCCGGGTCAACCTCATCTGCCAGCCGGGATTGATGGGCACGACGATGGTGATGCCGGGGCTGGCCTGACGGAGCAGCTGGGTGTACCGAGCGGGCTGAAAGTCGGTGTACGGGGCATACGACCACGAGGCCAGGAGCCCGCTGGCGAAGGTCACCCCCAGCGCCAGGCAGGCCAGCGGACGGAGACCCGGTACGGGGAGGCGTGAGATCACCCAGACGACGCAGACAAACCACGCCACCTCGGCGATCAGGAAGTAGCGCTCGCCGCCATCCGAGGTCGCCAGCGAGGTCCATGCGCTCAGCTTCGGTTGCGTCGCGATTGGGGCGACCAGGCACAACCCGGTCAGTGCGGCGCAGGTGATCAGGAAGATTCGCAATGGAGCACCGCCGCGCAGGAGTGCGAAGACGATGACGATCAGTGCCACCACTGTGATGAGCGTTGCGATGGCCACCCCGTGCGTCGAGCCCGCCGTGAACACGTGCGCGTGGCCCTCCTCTGCGAAGGTGCCGGGCAGGACCACGCGGTCGGCGACGATGGTCACCAGGTTGGAGAAGGAGATGCCAAGCGGGGCCACCGGATCACGATGGCCCATCGCCACCGCCACCGCTTGGGTCACGAGAGTGGCCAGCAGCACCACGCTGAGAGTCCCGAACCAGCGACGGCGCGATTGCTCGATGGCAGTGCGAGCAACCGCCGCCGGCAGCAGGACGAGGGCGAAGGGCCCCGTCAGGCCCGAGAGCACGAGGACTGCCCGGTCGAACCCACGACCGGCCGCCGTTCGCGGCGGTCGGGCACTGAGAACCATCACCGCGAGGAGCGCAAGGTGCCACTGCGCGTTGGTGAGGGTCACGTTCAACTCGAAGGTGGGGGATGAGCAGGTACCCAAGGCCAACCAGCGCCCGCACCCACGCCCGGGGGGCGACGTGTTCGAAGCGGCGGGACATGAAGAACGCGGCGGGCGCAACCTGCACGGCGATACCGACCAGGTTGAACACGAGCGCCGCACGGCTGAGGCTCAAGCCCGCCACGGGGGCAGCGACGAGCCGTGGCCGCGTCAGCAGGTACCCCTCGTCGCTCTTCAGGACGGCGCGGATGCCGAGGTTTTAGGCGTCAGCGAACCAGTATCTGCCGTCGTCCGCCCAGAACTGCGGGTTGGTGACAGCGTCGGGTCGGCGCCCGATGACCAGGCTCGCGCCGACGATGAGCATGGCCACGATGGATGCCGCGGTCCACAACCTCGACCGGTCCGCGGCCGCGGCAGACTTCGATCCCGGGGCGCCGCTGCTCATGGTGGTCGGGCCACGATCGTCGCCGCTCAGCGACGCTGCTGCGTGTCCGCCATCATCTGCCCGGGATTCTAGGGCGAAGCGGCGTGCCGCCATGAACGCGCATCATGGCCGGTACAAGGGCGGTCATCGTGGCGACGCTGCGGCTGTGGCGCGAGCGGCCGCTCCATCCTGATAGAACTCTCTCGGCGCACGCGGGTGTGCCGCCGCAGGCGGCTCCTGCTCGTGCCCGTCACCACCTGAGCGGAGAAACCATGACCACAAGCGCTGCCATCGACAGTGACGTCGCCGACCTGACCCGCGCCGACGAGGGTGAGCGCCTCATCGATTGGGCTGCCCTCGAGATGCCCGTCCTCAGGCTGATTCGTGAGCGATTCGAGCGTGAGCAACCCCTTGCGGGACTGCGCCTCGGCGCCTGCCTGCACGTGACCAGCGAGACGGCCAACCTGGCCATCGCTCTGAAGGCGGGCGGGGCTGACGTCCGCCTCTGCGCCAGCAATCCACTGTCGACCAACGACGCGGTCGCGGCGGCCCTGGTCGCCAAGCACGGGATCCCCACGTTCGCGGTCAAGGGGGAGGATGCGACACGGTACTTCTCCCACATCACCGCGGTCCTCGACAGCCGCCCCAACTTCACCATGGACGACGGCGCCGACCTGGTCGCCGAGCTTCACCGCAACCGGCCCGAGCTCCTCGAGCACGTGCGCGGCGGCACCGAGGAGACCACCACCGGAGTGATCCGCCTGCGCGCCATGGCGGCTGACGGCGCCCTGAAGTTCCCGATCATCGCCGTCAACGAGGCGCTCACCAAGCACATGTTCGACAACCGCTACGGCACCGGGCAGTCGACGCTCGACGGTCTGATCCGAGCCACCAACATCCTCCTTGCCGGGCGCACCGTGGTGGTCTGCGGCTATGGCTGGTGCGGGCGTGGACTGGCCAGCCGCGCCGACGGCATGGGCGCGCACGTGATCGTCACCGAGGTCGACCCGACGCGTGCGCTCGAGGCCACCATGGACGGCTTCGAGGTGATGACCCTGATGGCCGCGGCGCCGCGCGCCGACATCGTGATCACCGTGACCGGCGACATCAACGTCGTCGACCGTGCCCACGTCGAGACGTTCAAGGACGGAGCCATCATCGCCAACAGCGGCCATTTCAACGACGAGATCAACCTTGCTGCTTTTGACGATCTCTCGTCCGCTGTCACCAAGCCGCGGCCCTTCGTCGACAGCTACCGCATGAACGACGGACGCACCCTCCACGTCCTCGCCGAGGGTCGCCTTCTCAACCTCTCAGCTGCCGAGGGCCATCCCGCGGCGGTGATGGACATGAGCTTCGCCAACCAGGCCCTCTGTGCGGAGTACGCGGCGCTGCACCATGCCGAACTCGAGGCCCGCGTCTACGACGTGCCCGTCGACATCGACCGCGACGTGGCCCGTCTCAAGCTCCACGCCATGGGCGTGACCATCGACGTGCTCACCGCGGAGCAGGCCAGGTACCTCGCGTCCTGGGAGTCCGGCACCAGCTGAAGGAGGCGGGACTGGGTTGAGAGGCAACCGGGTACCCTCCTGACATGACCTCATCGACCGTCCTCAACCCCTACGCACCGTCGCTCTCCGTCCTGCCCAACGGCGTCAGCCTGCTCAACGCGCCGTCAGCTTCGCGAAACGTCGGGGTATTCCTGATCGTCCGCGCCGGCTCGCGCGACGAGACCGCCGACACGTCCGGACTGGCCCACTACCTCGAGCACATGTTCTTCAAGGGCACCTCGCGCCGTCCCACGACGCTGCAGATCTCGCGCGAGATCGACCGCCTCGGCGCCAACACCAACGCGTACACCGACACCGAGGAGGTCGCCTACTACGCGGAGGGCCCGGCGACAGCCCTCGACGACCTCACCGACATCATCACCGACATGCTCACGCGCCCCCTCTTCGCCGCCGAGGAGATCGACCGGGAGCGCAACGTCGTCCTCCAGGAGCTGTCGGCGCGGCTCTCCGACCCCGAGGGCTGGATCTGGGACCGGCTCGGCACCGTCGCCTTCGGCGGCGATCAGCCCATGGCGTGGTCGGCAGCCGGCTTCCCCGCGGTCATCGAGAAGGCCTCCCGCGACCAGCTCCTCGACTATCACCGCTCCTTCTACGCCCCCGAGTCGATGTGCCTCGCCATCGCCGGCGGTGCCAGCCTCGACCGGGAGCGGGCCGCCGAGTTGCTCGCCGACGTGCCAACGGCCAAGCCGCGCCCGCGCATTCCCGCAGTGTGGGGACAGGGTGAGCGCTACACGTGCAACGTCCGCCCGGTCACTGAGCAGGAGGAGCCGCAGATCCGCCTCGTGTTCGCCATGCCGGGCATCTCCGCCACCGATGAGGACCGGGCGGCGCTGTCCGTGATGTCGCACATCCTCGGTGGGGGCATGTCCTCGCGGCTCTTCCACACCGTCCGCGAGCGCAACGGGCTCTGCTACAGCATCTTCTCCCACCATGAGGGCTTCGAGGATACGGGCGTCTTCGTGATCAGCACGGGCACGCGGCCCAAAGATGCGCGCAAGGCGACCGAGTTGTCGTTCAAGGAGTTCCACGCCCTCGCCTCCACCCCGGTGCCCGAGGACGAGCTCTCGGCCACCAAGTCCGCCATGATCGGCCGCCTGCTTCGCTCGACGGAGACGGCCATCAGCCTGGCCCGTTTCTACGGCGGACGCTGGCGCGCGCGCCTGCCAATGGAGACCCCGGACACGCGGGCGGAGGCGATCAGCCGGGTCACCGCGGAACAGGTGCAGCGGGTCGCGCAGCGCATCGCGGCGGGCGCGGGCGAGGTGCGCCTGGCGTTCGTCGGTCCCGAGGACCAGGGCGCAGACTTGCTCGAGGCGGCGACCGCCTAGATCGTCGCCGCGGTGGTGGCGCCGCGCCACAGGGTGGGCTGGAGCGCCGCCAGCACCGCCGCCGCGGCGAGGCCGCCAACCACGAGTCCGAGCTCGACGCGGAGCAGCAACGGCCGCACCAGCACAACCACGATGAAGAACGCGGCGACGCCGCCGAGCCAGCCGGCCACAACGCCCCGGTAATCGGTGCGGGCGATGAGCCCCTGGCCCAGCGCCTGCGCCGCCATGAGCGCGGTGCAGCTGGCGGCGAGCAGGGCGAGGTCACGGCTGCTCAACAGGAAAGCGGGCCCGAAGACGAGGCGCAGCACGGTGGGGCCGAGCACGTAGGCGCCGGCGATGGCCACGGCTCCGAGGCCGCCCACCAACAGCAGAAGGCGGAGCACGGTGCGCTGAAAGTCGGCGCGCGATCCCCGGCTGTGCAACGCTGAGAGGCGTGGCAACAGTGCCGCGGTCACGGCTTGGAACAGGAACAGGGGCACGAACGCGAGGACGCGGCCGTTGAGGAAGGTGCCGGCCGCGCGCTGCTCGGCGGGTGATGCGAGCAGCTGCACGACCACGGTGCCGCCGTTGAACATGAACTGCGTGGCCAGCGAGGCCACCAGCAACGAGCCCAGGGCGACGGTGACCTCGGCGTTGCGGCTGTGCGGGCCGTCGGCGGCCAGGCCGCGCTCGCGCGCCAGGGCGGTGGCCACCGCCGCGAACGACCCGCCGACGAGAGCCAGTCCGTACGGGCCGGGGCTCTTCACATGAGCGGCTGCGAGCGCCGCACAGAACGCGACGCGGTAGACGCCCTCGGCGCCGAGCAGCAGCCCGTAGGCGCGAAAGCGGCTGTTGCCGCTGAGCGCGCCGCGAGCGATGTGCTCGGAGCAGTACCCGGCCAGCCCGGCGAGGAGCGCGACCATGAGGATGGCGTCGCCGCCGAGCAGGTGGTTGTCGATCGCCCCAAAGGCGAGGAGGGAGCCGGCGACAAGGACGACCAGGAATCCTCCGCCGATCAGCGCACAGCGCTGTACCACCGGTCCCCCTCCCTCACCGCGCACGCGCCGCGCCGAGATCGCCCTGCCGAGCTCCTGCTCGAGGGGCAGGAAGATGCCGGGCGCCACCACGAAGAGCAACGCCCAGAACCCCGCGAACGCCGAGTAGCGCTCCGGACTGAGGGCGTGCCCGGCGATGGCCAGGAACGCGTACGTGCACACGCCGGCCAGGAGGAGCCCGACGCCAACGGAGAGCGCTCCCGTGGGGAGCGGGTTGCGGCGGATCAGCCG
>Ga0066789_10000142_pt1 | contig 23271 bp, 14 predicted proteins | sample OrgsoiDNA2013049_FD_70960 | JGI IMG/M metagenome (GOLD analysis project Ga0066789, IMG submission 70960) | Permafrost soil microbial communities from the Arctic, to analyse light accelerated degradation of dissolved organic matter (DOM) -... | ecosystem: Environmental > Terrestrial > Soil >...
ATCGTGCTGGCGACCATCATTATTGTAGTAGGCCTGGTGCTGGTGTGGCTGGCGATCCTCACCGAACGTCGCGCCTCGCGCATGAAGAGCGACTTCATCGCCAACGTTTCGCACGAGCTCAAGACGCCGCTCTCGCTCATTCGCATGTTCGGCGAAATGGTCGCCACCGGACGCCACAAAGGCGAAGAGGCGGCGCGCGAGTACGGCGGCATCATCACCCGCGAATCCGAGCGGTTGTCCCACCTCATCGACAACGTGCTGGATTTTTCGCGTCTCGAACGCGGCAAGGCCAGCTACCACTTCGCCGAGGGCAATCTTGCCGACGTGGTCGAGCGCGCTCTCGACGTGAGCCGCTACCGGCTCGAACGCGAAAAGATGAAGCTGGTCGTCGACATCGCTTCCGACTTGCCGTTCGTGCGCATGGACGAAAACGAGATGACGCTGGTCGTGCTGAATCTCGTCGACAACGCCATCAAGCACGCGGTCGACGGCGGCAAGGTGCACGTATCCGTGTCGCGCGCACCCGGCTTCGTCATGCTGGGCGTGCGCGATTTCGGTCCCGGCATTGCGCGCGAAGAGCATCCGCGGGTGTTCGAGCGCTTTTATCGATCGCAGAACACGCGCGAGAGAAATGTGCGCGGCAGTGGTATAGGATTGGCGCTTGTGAAGCATATTGCCGAGGCCCATGGCGGTCGCGTGACCGTGCAAAGCCCGGTCACCGATACTCCCGACAATGTGCAAGGTTCCCTCTTCAAGGTCTACATTCCCGCGCCGGTCGCTGCCAGCTCAGGCGACGAATCGGCGGTACGAAGTTCTGCGTAAACGATGACCAACGGGAACAGCAATGGACAGGGCGCGCCTCGCCGTCGGGTTCTGGTCATCGAGGACGAACCCGACATTGCGCGCGGCTTGCGCGACGCTCTTGAATTCGAGCAGTTCGACGTCAGCACCTCCAGCCACGGCCGCGAAGGCATCAAGGTTTTGCGTGAGCGCGGCGCCGATCTGGTCATCTTGGATCTCATGCTGCCGGACATCAACGGCTTCACCGTGTGCGAAGAGATCCGGCAGAGTCATCCCGTCGTGCCCATCATCATGCTCACGGCGCGCTCGCAAGAGACCGACAAGATCCGCGGCCTGGAAGTCGGCGCCGACGACTACGTCACGAAGCCGTTTTCCATCGGCGAGCTCATCGCACGCATCAATGCGATCTTTCGTCGGCTTTACCGCTCGGTTTCCGACGACGCGATTCAAATCGGACAAGCGACCATCTTCCCGCGCCGCCACGAGCTGGTGCGCAATCGCAAGACCGTCACCCTGTCGTTTTACGAAGTCGAGATCCTTCGCCTTCTGTACGAACGGGCCGGCGAGCCGGTGTCGCGCGAAGAAATCCTCGAGAAAATTTGGGGCGTGTCTGGCTACGGCAGCAGCCGTTCCGTGGACAACTTCGTGGTCAAGCTACGCAAAAAGATCGAAGTCGACGCTTCAAGTCCGCGCCACATCGTGACGATATACGGGACTGGCTACAAGTTGCTGGCATAGCCCGAAGGATGGCAGGGCGGCTTTTCGACCCTGCCAGTCGGATCGATTCACGAGGTATCATGAAGTTCAATCCCGTTTCTCCTGACGGAGGCAGAGTCATGCTGGAGGTGGACGGCAACGTCGCCACCCTGATCGGCGAAATCGACCAAGCCTCGCCCAAGGTATTCCTGGGTCCGTTTTTCGAGGGGATTCACGCCGCCGCCGAGCAAGAAAGCCTGCGCGAGGTGAAGGTAGACATCCGGCGTCTGACGTTCCTCAATTCCTCCGCCGTCAAGGAGCTGATTGGCTGGGTACTCAAGCGCAATCGGTTGCCGCCGGGTAAGAAGTACGCGATCGAATTCATCTACGACTCGTCGATTTTGTGGCAGCGGGTAACCATGCCCACGCTCAGCCAACTGGATCCGGACTTCGTCGTGCTGAGCGACAGGGCCAAGGCACCGCCGAGTCGCCACCGGTAAGAGAGTCGCGTCTGCGAGAGCGCAAGGTGACTCGGCTGAGGTAGACTGCCGAGCCGTGCGCGTTTTAAGGTTCTGGGTGCGCGCTGTACGGCACGGACGGCCACTGCATCGATCAAATTCCTAGTCTAGACTGGCCAGGAAGGTCGACTGCAAGCCCGCCATCCTGGCCCGCTTCTCGTTACGGCGATAGCGTCAGCGTCCCGGCATCGAGAGAGACTTCGTAGTAGCCGTGGTCGTCCCAGGCTAGAGTCGTATTACCTTGCTTGAGCGTGCCACCGTCGGTTTTCACGCGCAGATAGTGGCCAGGGGGGAAGTGATCCGACAAATCGGAGGTCTTCCAGGTCCAGGTCTTGTCGCTGCCCGAAGTGGCGGGCGTTAGCTTCGAGAACTTGTAGCCAGCGATCCAATAGGCAGACACGTTGACGACTGTGTCGAGCCAGATGTTCCCTTGGGTCTTCGCCCAGGCAACGGTGGCGGTGAATTCCTTGATGTCGACGGGCTGGTAGGCACCGTCGCTGCCACCCGAAAAGCCATGCACCAGCATCGTCTTCCACTTGCCCGCGCTAGCGGTCGCGCTCAGAGATGCTTCCATGGCGGTGGCCGATGCACCGGTGGCCGGAATGTAGCAGGGGAGGTTGAACTTCAGTGACGACGCTGGCGTCGCCGTGTTGTCGGGGTTGTCGGTCATGGCGATGCCGCCGTCACCAACGCCGCGATTCGTGAGGAAGCGGCTGACGGCGACGTCTTGGTAGGTACTGGTCCCGTAGGGCGCCGCCAGCGAGTAGGCAGTGACGCCGAATTTGCTCTTGAGGAACGTCTCCGCCGCGTCGGCGTCGGCGCCGAGCGTTGCGACGTCTCCGGTTTGCAGGTGGCTTTTCGTGTGGTTCGCGAGCTCGTGGCCGTCCTTTTGAGCTTGCGGCCAAACGCTGCTCGCCATTTCGGTGGTCTTGCCGGTGATGAGGTAGAACGTGTAGCGGACGCTGTTGCCCTTGTCGTTTTGCGCTTCGAGCTCGCTGTAGTGATCGATTTGGGTTTGGTTCGCGTCGTCGAAGGTGAACGACACGGCGCCTTTGAATCCGGCCCACGGCAGCACGGTGACGGCGGTGCCGCTGCCGGTCGGCTTGGCTTGGCCGCTGGCGCCCGCGGCCGCGTAGCCGGACGTCCCGACGGAAGCCGAGCTGCCACCGCCTGTGCTGCTGACGCCGCCCGAACCGGAAATACCGCCGTTGCCGCTCGTTCCGCCTTTCGAGGTCGTGCCGCCGGCCGCGCTGGCGCCACCACTTCCGTTTGTTCCGCCAGCACCGGCATCCGCCCCCGCTGCGCCGCCCGCGGAAACCGTTCCGCCGGAATTGCCAACGCTGCCGCCGCTTGCCGCCGCACCGCCTAAGCCTTTGCCGCCGGAGCCGCTACCGCCCGAGCCGACGCTCCCGCCCGATGCGGAAGTGCCACCGCTCGATCCCACGCTCCCGCCTGTGGGGCTCGCGGTCGCGCCGCCCGTCGAGGTGCCTCCGCTGGCGCCGTCGGACGCCGAGCATCCGACCCAGATTGTTGAGACTGCCAAGAAGTATCCAAGGGACAGCTTGTGCATGGTGAAAGCCTTTTCTGCGTCGATTATTCCAAGATCAGTGCCTGGCTGCGAAGGTATTCAGCTCAAGACGTACGGCAAATTCGCTTGACGGGCGGCGCTTAACTGCGGACTTATGACAGCATCATGTCGGTTCGCGTTCGCATTGCTCCATCGCCCACTGGCGATCCCCATGTGGGGACCGCCTACATTGCGCTCTTCAACTATGTCTTCGCCAAGAAACACGGCGGCCAGTTCATTTTGCGCATCGAGGACACCGATCGGGCGCGCTCGACGGCAGATTCCGAGGCGGCCATCTTGCGAGCTTTGCGTTGGGTAGGCGTAACGTGGGACGAGGGGCCGGACGTCGGTGGACCGTGCGGCCCGTACCGCCAGTCCGAGCGAAGCGAAATCTACAAGACCGAAGCAGACAAGCTGCTCGCTTCGGGCGCTGCGTACCGCTGTTTCTGCACGGCCGAGCGATTGGAGGAAATGCGGGCCGCCGCGAAGGGAAAGTCCTTCGTCGGCTACGACGGCCACTGCCGCGGCATCGACCGCGCCGAGTCCGACCGCCGAGCCGCTGCCGGCGAAGCGTTCGTGGTTCGATTGGCGATGCCCAAGACCGGCGAAACCGTCTTTGCCGACCGGCTGCGCGGCGAGGTTCGCTTCGATAACACGCAGATCGACGACCAGATTCTACTCAAGAGCGACGGCTTTCCGACTTACCACTTGGCCAACGTCGTCGACGATCACCTGATGGGCATCACGCACGTGATTCGCGCCGAAGAATGGCTTTCGTCCACGCCGAAGCACGTCGAGCTGTACAAAGCCTTCGGCTGGCAAGCGCCCGAGTGGATCCACATGCCGCTTCTGCGCAACGCCGACAAGTCGAAAATTTCCAAGCGCAAGAACCCGGTGTCGCTCGACTACTACCGCGCCGCCGGCTTTTTGCCTGAGGCGCTGCTCAACTATCTCGGCACCATGGGTTGGTCGATTTCCGGCGACCGCGAGAAGTTCACTGTGCCGGAGATGATCGAAGCATTCACCTTCGACCGTATGAGCTTGGGCGGGCCGGTGTTCGACCTCGTCAAGCTCTCGGCGATGAATGCTGACTACCTACGGGCTCTGGACGACGACGCCGTGGTGAAGCGAATGCGCGAGTGGCGGCTGGGCGATGAATACCTAAAGCAACTGGTGCCGCTCGTACGCCAGCGCATGCAGCGCATGGACGAGTTCCTGCCGCTCACGGAATTCTTCTTTTCGGGCGACCTCGACTACGCCGCTGTTGCCAAGGATCTGGTACCCAAGAACCGCACCGCCAAGGACGTGGCCGAGTGTCTGCTCGGCTTCGTCGAAGCCCTGGACGTGCAGCGGGATTTTTCGCACGCTGGACTAGAAGCCGCCACGCGTGCTTACGCCGAGAAGATTGGCTGGGATCCGAAAGAGCTATTCATGGTGGTGCGTATGGCGGCCACGGCTCGCAAGGCCACCCCACCGCTTTTCGAAACCCTGGCCGTCCTCGGCCGCGACGTCGCCCGCCGCCGCCTGCGGTTATGCGCTGACTTCGTCAAGAGAGGGCGCTGAGGAGGGCGAGAGCGCAGAGGGTCGGGCTCGACGCGTGACCGAGGAGCTCCGGCCCTTCTCCTCGGTCCGCCGAGGAGAAGGTTGGGATGGTTGCGACCAGGAAAGGCTGGTCTGAAAGGAAAGAGAATTCGGAAGCTCTTGAAATTCGGAAATTCCGTCCAGCGGGTGCGAATCCCGCCCGACCAAAGCGCAGTCCTGCAGGTCGGTAGCGAGCCTTGCGACGGCGTGGGCAACCACGACGGCGATGCGTAGGCACACGAGGATACGGGCCATGGGAATGCAGCCCCGAAAACTTCAACATACCGGTGCCCAAGGGGTCATCCCCCCGGAAGGCAGCAGCGCGCGCGACGCAAGGGACGAGGAGCGTGCGCAACCGGCGGGGTGTTCGACCATGGCACGCGTCCAAGAGGATGGACCAGTCATCTGGGAGGCCCTGCCTCTCCTTCATGAGAAGAGCCGGGGAAACGGGGACCGGGAGAACAACCCCAACGGGGCCGCGTCAGCTTGGGCACGGGCGCCTCGGATAAGAAAAAGCCCAAGCCGTGAAGGTAGGCCCGAGCGAGGGGAACCAAAGCAAGGGCACGAAGGAGTGCAGGGAGTCGGAGTGCCCAATAGGAGCAATGACATCGGGGAACGGACGGCACCCGGACCCGGTCGAGCAAAGCGGGCACGTGCTGGTGTGAACCTCTGGGGGGAAACATGACCGATGCATCGACGTCGGCCACCATGACTCCGGGACTCCAGAGGGTAGCGGAACGAGCGAAACGAGAACCTGAAGCGAAGTTTCATTCGCTGGCTCATCTGATGGATGAGCAACTAATCACCGGCGCCTTCCGGCGTATCCGCAAGGATGCGGCGGTGGGGGTGGATGCAATCACGAAGGAGCAGTACGAGCAGGACCTGCAGAGGAATCTGCAGAACCTGCTTGGGCGAATGGTGGCGAAGAGATATCGCCACCAGCCCATCCGACGTGTGCACATCCCGAAGGACAACGGCAAGACACGGCCCATCGGAATCAGCACCATCGAAGACAAAGTGGTGCAGAACGCGCTGAGCGAAGTGTTGGGGACCATCTACGAGCAGGACTTTTTGGAATGCTCGTACGGCTTCCGGCCCAAGCGAAGCGCGCACGACGCCGTGCGAGCCTTGACCCAGGCGGTAGACGACGGCAAAGCGAACTTCATTCTGGAGATTGACCTCGCGTCCTACTTCGACAGCATCAACCGAGAGAAGCTGTTGGAGTTGCTCCAGAAGCGGGTGGCTGACGGGTCGATGCTTCGACTGGTCGGCAAGTGCATGCACGTGGGGGTGATGGACGGCGAGGAATTCTCCGCGCCGGAGGTAGGAACGGTCCAGGGCTCGACGCTGTCGCCGTTGTTGGGCAACGTCTATCTGCACTACGCGCTCGACCGGTGGTTCACCGAGGAAGTACGACCGCACCTGAGGGGCAAAACAACGCTCGTCAGATATGCGGACGATGCCGTCTTCGGTTTCGAACGACAGGACGACGCGGAGAACGTGAGGACGGTGCTCGAAGAACGGCTGGCAGAGTTTGGTCTGCGACTCAATCTCGACAAGACTCGACTTCTGGACTTCCGGGCACCCCGGAAGTCGCAAGGGGAAGGGAAAGGACGAGGGACCTTCGATTTTCTGGGTTTCACGTGGTACTGGCGGCGAACCCGGCGAGGACGATGGACGGTGGCATGCAAAACTCGGCGTGCGCGACTTACACGGGCCATCCGGTCCGTGTACGAATGGTGCAGGAGCCACCTGCATCGATCGGTCAAAGAGCAGCACGCAGCACTGACGAGGCGAATCCAGGGCCACTTCAACTACTTCGGCGTTAGCGGAAACATGCACAGCCTCACGGCCGTCATGCACGCCGTGCGCAGGGCGTGGTTCAAGTGGCTCAACCGCCGGAGCCAAAGGGCTCGCCTCACATGGGAGAGATTCAAGGACCTGCTCCGGGACTTCCCTCTCCCCGTACCCCGAATCACCGTCAACATCTGGAAAGGTGCATGGTGACCGGGCCGCAAGACGCACCAGCGGAAGAGCCGGATGGTGGAAATCTCCAAGTCCGGATCCGGAGAGGGCCCGGGCTGGGAAACCGGCCCGGGCTACTCGACAGGAGTCCGGCGCGACGTGACCCTCACCCGCCTCGCTACGCGACGCGACCCTCACCCGCCTCGCTACGCGACGCGACCTCTCCCAGCTTCGCTGGGCGAGGTGGGCGCTGCGCGCTCTCGCGCTATCCAAGCGGTTCTGCGCCCTGCCTCTGCGCCCTGCCTCTGCGCCCTCCCTCTGCGCCCTCCCTCCGGCCCCTCCGCGCCCTCTCCCAACGACAAAGAATCACGAACGATTACAATCGAATGACAATTGCGGAGGTAGCTTGCACGCCATGGATGCCTCCAGCGTGCTCACCACGCTCTACCTGATCATTCTTCCCCTGCTCGCGGTTTACGGATTTCATCGCTCGTCGCTGGTGTACCTGTACTACCGCCACAAGGACAAACAACCGGTCGAATCGGGCAAGTTCGCCGAGCTGCCCGCCGTGACCGTGCAGTTGCCGCTCTTCAACGAAATGTACGTGGTGGAGCGACTGCTTGATGCCGTGTCCGCCATCCGCTACCCGCGCGACCGTTACCAGATCCAGGTGCTCGACGATTCCACCGACGAAACCTGCGAGATTTGCCGCAACAAGATTGACCAACTTCTTGTGCGCCATCCCGACCTCGACATCGAATACGTGCACCGCACGGATCGCACGGGCTTCAAGGCCGGCGCCCTCGATAACGGCCTCGGCACCGCCAAGGGCGAGCTGGTCATGATCTTCGACGCCGACTTCGTACCTAATCCGGACATTCTCGAAAAGACCGTGCACCACTTCCTCGACCCCAAGGTCGCGGTGGTGCAATGCCGCTGGGAGCACATCAACCGCGACTTTTCGGCGCTCACCGAGGCGCAGGCGTTGATGCTGAACGGGCACTTCGTCATGGAGCACGCCGGTCGCAATCGCTCGGGCCGCTTCTTCAACTTCAACGGTACGGCCGGCATGTGGCGGCGCGCGGCCATCGTCGATGCCGGTGGCTGGCACCACGACACCCTGACCGAGGATATGGATCTGTCCTACCGCGCTCAGCTGCGCGGCTGGCGCTTCGTCTATCTGCCCGACATCGCAGCTCCGGCCGAGCTACCGGTGGAAATGTCGGCGTTCAAGGCGCAGCAGTTCCGCTGGGCCAAGGGCTCCATTCAGGTCGCGCGGAAGATGTTGCCCACCATTCTGCGATCCAATGCAACGTGGGCCCAGAAGAGCGAAGCTTTCTTCCACCTGACCAACAACTTCGCCTACCCGCTCTTGCTCCTGCTCTCGCTGCTGCTGCTGCCCAATCTCATGTTCCGCACCACGCACGGTGTGCGCGAAGTGCTGATGATCGACCTGCCGCTTTTCTTCGGCACCACGCTCAGCATCGCGTCGTTTTACATCACGTCCGAGCGCGAGGTGGCGCGCATGAGCGGCTCCACGTCGCACTCGACCTGGGGCACCCTGGCCCAAATTCCCCTCGTGCTTTCACTCGGCATCGGCCTGTGCGTGAACCAGACCCGCGCCGTCATGGAGGCGGTGTTCGGTCGCGAGACCGAGTTCGTGCGCACGCCCAAGCACGGCATTTGCGGCAAGCTGGAAAACTGGTCGGGGAAGAAGTACCGCGCGGCCAAATCGCTGACACCATTTTTCGAGCTGCTGATGGCAGCTTACTTTGTGGTCGCTGTGGACATCGCCGTTGCCAACGGCCACTACATATCGGTGCCGTTCCTGCTGCTCTTCCTTTTCGGCTTCGCCTACGTCGGTGCGACCTCGGCCTGGCAGGGCGGCTTTGGTCAGGTGGTGCGGGGCCTATGGCAGCGCGACGAGCAGCCTGGTGTCGCCGTGATTTCGCCGCGGAGCCCAATTGCCGCATCCGCCACGCCAGACCCCATCCTGTTGCCGGTGGACACCACCGGCGTCGAGCTCACGGATCAGGTGGGGTTGTAAGGGGGCTCCGCCAAAGTTGATTTTGATGGGAACCCTGGGCGGGTTCCCAAACCCGCGGCACCCGCCGCCCACCCTGCCATCCCCGCGCTTCGCGCGGCCGCGCGCGCACTGGCTACGCCAGGCAAAGCCCGGCTCCGCCAACGCGGCTACGGATGCGGTGTCTCGCTCGGCAGCGCGCTTTTTGTTGCCGCGTTCCCAGGGGCCGATTCTGGCACGAGCGGGAAGCGATCGCCTCGCAGCCGCCGTTGGCGCATCATCATCCAGCGGCCGCCGCGCAGTTCCCAGCGCTGTTGCAACGTCGCTTGCCGCACCGACGGGTCGCTCTTCTTGTACCACTCCATGTGGACTTCTACCGTCGCTGTCTCCGCCTGCTCGCCGAAGTGAACCGACGTCACTTCGTAGTCGACGATGACAAGGTCGGCGTCGACCAGGTTCTTGCGTTCCTGAAACAAGGCGTTTTCTTCGGCTGGCATGCTTTGCCCGAGGACGTCCCAGCGACCCCAACGGAAGTCGTCATTGAACATACGGGCGTCGCGGATAAGGTCATCTTGCCGTCGCTGGCTCGGCGTCATGCAGCCGACCAACGTCAATCCGAGCATCACCGCCCATGCACTCTTCATCATCGTCGGCGAAAGGCGACGCCCTCGCATGGTCTGGTCCATTGTTTTCCTCACGAATCGGCGTAGCCGAACACGACCCGTTCGATACCGGCCAAGTCGCGGCGACCGCCGACGCGAGTAAAGCCGAAGCCCTGCAGAATCGCCCTTACCGCTGCCGCCTGGTCCGCGCCGATTTCCATGGCCAAGGCACCAGCGGGTGCGAGCACGGCGCGCGCGTCCCGAGCGAGGCGGCGAACGACATCCAAGCCGTCGGGGCCGCCGTCGAGCGCCAGGTGCGGCTCGCAGCGAACCTCGGGTGCCAGCGTCGCGATGTCCGCCGATTGAACGTACGGCGGGTTGCTGACCACCAGATCGAACGGTCCAAGCGACGCAAGCGGCGCCACGAGATCGCCCTGCACGAACCTTACGTCCAGGCCAAGACGAGTCCCATTACTGCGCGCAACGGAAAGCGCGTCCTCCGAGATGTCGACGGCGACAACATCATCGGCCGGACGTTCTTTCTTAATGGCCAGCGCCAGCGCGCCAGAGCCGGTTCCGACGTCCGCAACGCGTACCGGACTCGCTTTCGTTCCAAGGATCTCCAGCGCCTGCTCGACTAACGTTTCGGTGTCTGGACGCGGGATTAGGACGCGTGGATCCACTTCCAAGTCGAGGCTCCAGAATTCCTTGCGGCCGAGAATGTATGCCACCGGCTCGCCGGCTGTCCGTCTTTGCACAAGTCCGCGATACGCCGCCAGCTCTTCCTCGCCGAGCGGCTGATCAAAGCAGGTGTAAAGCTCTACCCGGGTACGGCTAAACGCGCGCGTCGCCAAAAGCTCGGCGTCGAGCCGTGCCGTGGCCACACCTTGCCGTTCGAAACGTCCTGCAGTCCAGCGCAGGACTTCCAGGATGGTCCAGGTCTGCTTTTGCGGCGGCGGCGACGGAACGGCGAGCACGACGTGATTGTGCCGGATGGAAGCGCGAATGGCGAGAATCCACGGTTTCGACGTTCTCGTGACTCGGCCGACAACCTTGGCTCGGCTTGCATCGAACGACCCCTAAAAATAGGGCGCCCAATCGAGCGCCCTACGTTTCAACGGGGCCGCTTACTTGGCCGCTTTTGCGGTCTTGGCCTTGGTCGTCTTCTTGACCTTGCGTTCGGTCGCCTTTGCCAAATCGATTAGGCGGGAATCCGAATACCCGGCAAGGCTCGCGATGAAGGGCTTATCTTTGCTGCGCCCAAGTGCCTTGCCGACCTGATCGACAAGCGAGTCGTGCGTGCCGTACTTGTCTTTGACCGTGACCGCGACCTGATGAAGGTGCAGCAGCTTGGTGTTGGCGGCGCTCGTAAGGCGCTTGCGAAGGTCGTCCTTGGACTCATCGCCGCGGTCGAGAAGCCCAACCAGCTTGTCAACAAGCTTGTCTTTGGCGCCGAATGTTTCGTTCACAATTGCGAGGGGGGATTTCTGCGACATGGTGGGGTTCTCCGTCGTTGCGCGAGGGCGCTTCTCTTACCTCAAAACACGCATCGCCGCCAGAGTCTCATGGGCGGCGGCAACAAAAGAATCGATCTCAAAGTCCGTGTGCGCCAGCGAAATGAAGCCGGCCTCAAGCTGGGCGGGCGGTAAATAAAAGCCGCGCTCCAGCATGCCGTGGAAGAAGTCCGCGTAAACCGTGGTGTCTGCGCGCTTGGCCGAGGTGAAGTCGACGATTGGCCCAGCGCAGAAGAAGAGCGTGAACGCTGACCCAACGCGCCGAAGGTAAGCTGTGATTCCGGTCTTACCGATCGCGGCATTGACGCCCGCTTCTAGGCGGGCACCCATCTTTTCGAGCTGGACATAGCTTTCGCGACCGAGGCCCTGCAACATGGCGAGCCCGGCCGCCATGGCCAGCGGATTGCCGGACAAGGTTCCGGCCTGATAGACCGGCCCTTCGGGAGCAACGACCTTCATGATGTCTGCGCGACCGCCGTACGCGCCCATCGGCAGCCCGCCGCCGATGATCTTGCCCAGGCAGGTCATGTCGGGACGAATGCCGAACAGCTCTTGCGCTCCACCCGGCGCGACGCGAAGGCCCGAGATGACCTCGTCGAAAATCAGCAAGGTGGCGTTTTCATCGCAAAGGCGCCGCAAGGCCCGCAGGTAGCCCGACTTGGGCGGCACCAAACCCATGTTGCCGGGAATGGGCTCGATGATGAGCGCTGCGATTTGGCCCGGGTTGGCCGCGAAGGCAGCGGCCATGGCGCTCTCATCATTAAAAGGAACGATGACGGTGTCGGCCACCGCGGCCGGGGTCACGCCGGCCGAGCCAGGAATGCCAAGCGTCGCTGCGCCCGAGCCGGCCGCGACGAGCAGCATGTCGGCGTGCCCGTGATAGCCGCCGTCGATCTTGATGATCTTGCTTCGGCCGGTGAAGCCGCGGGCCACGCGCAGCGCGGACATGGTGGCTTCGGTGCCCGACGAGACAAAGCGCATGCGCTCCATCGACGGAAAAAGCGCTCGAATCGCCTCGCCAAGCTGAACTTCGCGCTCGGTCGACGCGCCGAAGGTCGTGCCCTCTTGGGCGGCGTTGGCGATCGCCGCGACCACGGACGGTGGAGCGTGCCCGAGAATCAGCGGTCCCCACGATCCGAGAAAATCGACGTAGCGATTTCCGTCAGCGTCGTAGACGTAAGCACCTTCGCCGCGAGCCAGGAACACGGGCGTACCGCCCACGGCCTTAAACGCACGCACGGGCGAGTTCACCCCGCCAGGGAACAACCCGCAAGCGCGGTCAAATAGCTGCTGCGATTTTTCGTAGCCCATCGCTTTCCCTGTCTGCTTCTGCCCCTCCGAACACCTCGCCCCGCGCAGCGGGGAGAGGTCGCCTCGCAAAGCAAGGCGGGTGAGGGGCACTAATTCTTCGTGCCTTCTCCGCCTTCGTCGTCCGTCGCGTCCTCGCCCGCATCCTCGTCCTCGGCCTCATCGTCCACCTCGTCCTCGTCGTCTGGCGCCGCTTCCTCGCCCAAGTCCTCCTCGGCCAGCGTTTGCTCTTCGGCGCGCGCCGCCGCTACCTCGGGCGACACTTCGTGCTCGCCCTCTTCCTTCTCCGCCATGCGCTCCATGGCGACCACGACCTCGTCTGCTTCCAGACGAATCAGGCGCACGCCCTGGGTGTTGCGCCCGACGGTGGGAATACCGTCCACCGGCATGCGGATGAGCTTGCCGCTCGTGGTGATGAGCATCAGGTCGTCGTCGTCGGTGACCAAGCGCAGGCCCACGACCTTACCGTTGCGATCCGTCGTCTTGATGGTGATCACGCCCTTACCACCGCGGTTCTTGGTCGGGTAGTCGGTGCTCACGGTACGCTTGCCGAAGCCGCGCTCGCAGACGGTGAGCAGGCTCGCCGGCGTATCTCGCGGAACCGCAGCAATGCCGATGACGAAGTCGTCCTTGTCGCGCAGGCGAATGCCGCGCACGCCGCGGGCCGAGCGGCCCATCGGTCGCACGTTTTCCTCGCGGAAGCGAATGGCCCAGCCGTTGCGCGTGCCGAGCAGAAGATCCGACGTGCCTTCGGTGATGCGCAAGCCGACCAGGTCGTCGTCCTCTTGAATGGACAGCGCGATGATGCCCGAGGAGCGCATGTTCGCGAATGCCGTCAGCGACGTCTTCTTGATAAGTCCGCGGCGCGTGACCATGACCACGAACGCACCCTCGGAGAACTCGCGCACCGGCTGCAGCGCGACCACGCGCTCGCCGTCTTGAAGGGGAATCAGGTTGACGAACGCCTTGCCCTTGGCGGTGCGACCGGCCTGCGGAATTTCCCAAATTTTCCGCGCGTAGACCCGGCCCTTGCTCGTGAACATCAGCATGGTGTCGTGGGTCGACGCCACGAACAGCTGGGCCACGAAGTCTTCTTCGTGCATGGAAGCGCCGGTGATGCCGCGGCCGCCTCGCCGCTGCGGCTTGTACAGATCCTTGGGGTTGCGCTTGACGTAGCCGCCGTGGGTGACGGTGACCACCATCTCCTCCTGGGCGATCATGTCCTCGACGTCGATGTCGCCCATGTCGATGTCCAGGATCTCCGAGCGGCGCGCATCCGCGTACAGCGCCTTCTGCTCTTCCAGCTCGGTGATGATGACCTGGACCAAGACTTCTTCGCTGCCGAGGATTTCCTCGAGATGCGCGATGAGCTTGGCGGTTTCGGCGATCTCCGCTTCCAGCTTGTCGCGTTCCAGGCCCGTCAGCTTGGACAGGCGCATGTTCAGGATTTCCTGCGCCTGAATGGCCGACAGGTCGAAGCTTTCCATCAGGCCGGTCTTGGCCGTTTCGGTATCCTTCGACGAGCGGATGAGGTCGATGACCGCGTCGATGTGATCGATCGCGATCTTGAGGCCTTCCAGGATGTGCATGTGCGCCTTGGCCTTGGCCAAGTCGAACTGCGTGCGCCGGGTGACGACATCGCGGCGGTGCTGGATGAAGTGCGAAAGGGCATTCTTGAGCGACAGCGTCTGCGGCCGTCCGTCGACAATCGCCAGCATGTTGATGCCGAACGAGTCCTGCATCGGCGTCATCTTCCACAGGTTGTTTTGCACAACCTCGGGCACGGCGTCCTTCTTGAGGTCGATGACGATGCGCATGCCTTCGCGATCGGATTCGTCGCGCACATCGGAAATTCCGTCGATGCGCTTCTCACGCACCAGCTCGGCGATCTTTTCGATCAGCCGGGCCTTGTTGACCTGGTACGGGATCTCGTTGGCCACGATCGACTTGCGGCCGCTCTTGGGGTGCTCTTCGATGACCGTGCGGGCCCGCATGATCACGGTGCCACGGCCCGAACGATACGCCGCGCGGATGCCACCGCGCCCGCAGATGAAGGCGCCGGTCGGGAAGTCGGGCCCAGGAACCAGCTCCAGCAATTCGTCGACCTCGATGTCGGGCCGCTTGATGATGGCGATGGTGGCCTCGATGATTTCGCCCAAATTGTGCGGCGGAATGTTGGTCGCCATACCGACCGCGATGCCAGACGCGCCGTTGATGAGCAGGTTCGGCAGGCGCGTGGGAAGAACCGTAGGCTCGGTCTCTTTGTCGTCGTAGTTGGGCTGGAAATCGACGGTGTTCTTGTCGATGTCGGCCAGCAGCTCCTGGCCGATCTTCTTCATTCGGCATTCGGTGTAGCGGTAGGCCGCCGCCGGATCGCCGTCGATAGAGCCGAAGTTGCCCTGCCCGTCGATGAGCGGGTAGCGCATGGAAAAGTCCTGCGCCAAGCGCACCAGGGCGTCGTAGCAGGCGCTGTCGCCGTGCGGGTGGAACTTGCCGAGGACATCGCCGACCACGCGCGCGCATTTGATGTAGGGGCGATTCCAGACGTTGTTCATCTGGTGCTGCCCGAAAAGGATGCGGCGATGGACCGGCTTGAGGCCGTCGCGCACGTCGGGCAGAGCACGTGAGACGATGACGCTCATGGCGTAGTCCATGAACGACGACTTCATCTCCTCTTCGATGGATACGGGGATGCGCGTGCCTCCCGACGAGGGAGGTGCCCCTGGCGGAGGTGGCGTTGGAGGAGGTGGCGATGCGCCGTCGATGGTTTCCATGCGAGGGCCGGAAACCTATCAAGGACACGGCCTTAAGTCACGGTTCGCCTACGTAATACGGCAACAGCCGGAGGCCGATCTCGCCCGACCAGCAGTCAGCAACGGCTTGGTTAGGCTGCGCCTCGCCGAAAGGAGCGAACGGAAACCAGATCCTCATCCACGGCTCTCCGGACGTCACCCTCGTGAAGCGTCACCAACGCATGCGTGCGGCCTGAGGCCGTCACGAGCTCCACATCGAGCCCGTCCGGATCATAGGAAGCCACGACAGCGCCCAGATCCCCCTCACGCAGACCGTTGGCTGGTAGGTCCCGAATCAAAACTACCGTATCGAGCTCTTTGAAATTCATGACGTCTCACTTGGGTATGCGGTGACAAACTCGTCGGAGGGGGGCACCCACTAATGATCGCAAGCGCTCTTTAGTCCGTCGGCTTCGGCCACGCGAAGTTCGGGGGAGGAATTGTGGTCTTGACTCAATAGTCAGCTTGTCAATTGACCACGGCGATTGACGTTCGCAATCAATCTTGCCCAAAACAGAACGTGTTGTGCACTACATTTGCGACAGCTGCTTCCGGGGTTTTCCCGAGCACCTTGCGCGCGGTCACACTTGCTCTGCTGACGGTGACTACATTTCCGTCCAAAAGAAATCATTCAGAGCCTAACAAACCGCACTTATGGATCTTTTTTCTTGCGTCTTCCGGGTGTGGCCACAAAATGTTCCGGCTGCTGCAATGCGCTTGCATTGCGGAACAACATTGGGTTTCGACGGAGGCTAAATACATGACGTGTTCTAGAAATTTCAGACGGGTACTCCAGGCAGGTTGCCTGGGACTCATCGGCGCGCTGACAATAGTCGGCTGCGGCGGTAGCGAATCAAAGCCTGACACTGGTACAGGCGGAACGGGCGGCATCGACGCCGGTCCGACTAGCAAGCCGAACATCAGCGCTGCGCCAGCCACGGTGGATCTCGGCTCGGTCGACGTGGGCACGACCTCGACTCCGGCCACCGTAAAGATTACGAACGCGGGTGACCCCGGCACGGTAACTGTCACTCCGACTGGCGTGGGAATTTCCGCCGTCGGCTGCGGCGGCACACTTGCCAAGAATGGCAACTGCACTGTTACGATCACGGCGGCCCCGACGGCCGTTGGCGCCATCGTAGGCAGCATCACGGTCTCCGCTGCGGGTGGAAATTCGGTCAGCATCGGCGTGACTGGTACTGCTACGCAGCCGGGCGTTTTCACGCTAGCCCCCGGCTCCATCAACCTCGGCGACGTCGCTGCGGGAACCCCGGTTTCGACCTTCATCACGGTCACGTCGTCCATTGCGCTGACCGGTCTCACGACGGGCGTCCAGGGCGCGGACCTCAAGATTGATACCGCTGCATCCACTTGCACCCCGGCTCTCGCCGCGAACACGCCCTGCAAAGTCGCAGTCATTTTCAACGCTGCCACTGCCGGCGCGCCGGTTGGCGATGCCATCGTCGTCACCCAAAATGGTACGACGAAGAGCGTTCCGGTGACGGCCAACGTGCTCGCTCCCGCCAAGCTCGCTGCTACGCCGACCTCGGGCGCTCTGGCGACTGCTCCGGGCACCACCAGCTCTGGCCTCGACATCAGCGTTGGCAACATCGGTGGTATGACCACGGGTCAGCTCACCGTTGCGCTTTCCGGCGCGAACGCGGCTGATTTCACCCTTCTCAGCGATAAGTGCAGCATCGTGACCCTCGCGGGCGGTGGCGGTGCCGCTTGCGTTGTCACGGTGGCTTACAAGCCCGCCGCGACCGTCGTTGCAGCTGAAGCCGCTACCCTCACTATCAAGGACAGCGGTACCGCCGCCTCGAGCGTCGCCGTTGCTCTGTCGGGTACGCCGAACATCTCCGGCCTCAAACTCGCTGGAGCCCCGGCTTTGGGCTCGGTTGCCCCTGGCTCTATGGGTACAGAGGTTGCTTTTACGGTGACCAATACCGCCGCCACGCCGACGGGTGCCCTTACGGCCTCGGTCAGCAGCGCGCTCGTGACCATCTCGAGCAACACCTGCGCCACCGTGGCCACCTTGAACAAAGGTGACACCTGCGCTATCGGGCTCAAGCTCGCACCTGCGGTTGGTACTGCGGCGCAAGCTATCTCTGGTCTCTTGACGGTTGACACCGTTTCCGCGGGCTCGGCCAGCGCCTCCTTCACCGGCACTGTCGTCACGCCCTCGATGCTCGTAGCCTTGCCGACCTCGGTCAGCTTCGGTTCGATTCCGATCAACCAGCAGTCGACTGCTCAGGCTGTCGTTGTCACGAACGCCGGCGCTACGGCTACTGGCACACTCGCGGTTACTCTCTCAGGCCCTGGTGCAGCTCAGGTTGCGATCACCGCGAACACCTGCACGGGTACGCTTGCTCCGGCCGCGACCTGCACGTTCTCCGTTCAGTTCACGCCCACGGATACCAATGGCGTCAACGGCAACATCACTGTCAGCGATGGCATCGCCACGCTTGCGGTCCCCATGGTCGGTACCGGTCTCGTGCCCAGCACGATCAAGGTTTCCGGGGGTAACCCGCTGGACTTCCTCGGTGTCGTCCTCGGTTCGAAGGCTGGTCCGAAGACATTGACCGTCGCTGCTGTCGATCTCGCCACCACCACAGTGGGCGTGGTTACTGCGTCCATTGCTGGCGCGGCAGCGGCTGATTTCGCTATCAAGACGGATACCAGCACCTGCGCCACGATTCAGCCCGGACCGGGTCAGAGCTGCACTTTCGACGTGACCTTTGCCCCGTCGGCTCTAGGCGCTCGGCCTGCCACGCTGACGCTTACCACCAGCAAGGGCGGGACCTATCAGGTCGTTCTGGCCGGCACCGGTCTTGCGGTTGTGGAAATCCTTCCCAGTCCCGCTCCGACTGCGCCTGCTACCGGCCTCGATTTTGGACAAGTTCCTGTCAATTCGACCGCGGCGGCTCCGACTCACGACTACATGGTGGTCGTTCGTGGTCCTATTGGCACCGCAGCGGCGCCCCTCCCGACGACCGTGACTGTAGGTCTGACCGATACGGCAGCTCCGACGAACTTCAGCTACCCCGCTGGTGTCGTTACTAACCCCTGCACGGGCGCGATTCTCGATCTCGCCTCTGCCCTTCCTCCAGTTGGCGCCTGGACCCACGTCAGCACCCCAGGCATCCAAGGCTACACGTGCACCTTCACGGTGCAGTTCAAGCCGCAGAGCACGAAGGGCGATAAGACTGCGACGATCACTGCCTCGGGCTCGGCTGGCGGTACCCCCGCTACGCTGACCCTGACGGGAACAGCGACCGGACCGCTCAAGTTTAGTCCTTCGCCGGCTTCTTTCGGCACTACGGCCGTAGCGGTGGGTGACTCGACCAATCAGTTGCCTACCACCAGCAACGTTACGGTCACGCTCTCGAACACCAGCACGACCGTTGTGCAGGGGCCGATCTCAGGCGTAGCGCTCAGCGGCGCCAATGCAGGCGAGTTCCTCATCGTCCAGGACACCTGCTCCTTCACGTCGCTCACCGTAAGCGCCGGAACCCGTCCCTCTTGCACCATCGAGATCGCCTTTGTTCCGACCTCTGTCGGCGCCAAGACGGCAGTTCTCACGGCGAACGCAGGCAGCGGTGCGACCCTCGAGACGGCCACTGTGACGCTCACCGCTCTCGGCGGCCCTGCCTTCCCAGTCCAGGTGAACGGTAGCCTGACGCCAGCGGCGGTCGACTTCGGTACGATCGTCCAGACGCAGACCAGCCCGTGGGTTGCCTTCACCGTGACCAACCCGGCCGCTGCGACCACGAGCGCCCAGATTGGCTACGCCATTACGACTCCGAGTGACTACGTCCTGGCTGACAACTCGGCTTCGGCGCCCTACGGCACGTGTGGAGCTTCCGGAACGACGCAGCTCGCTCCCGGCGGCAGCTGCACCATCCTCGCTCAGTTCAGGCCTACGGCGACTGACACGCTCAATCTCAACATTGGCGCGACCCTGACAGTAGACGGCGGTAGCGGAGCGATCCCTGTCACCCTGAAAGGCAAGGCCTCGAGCCAGCTGGCGATCACCCCGGCCACACATGACTTTGGCAGCGTTGGCCAAGGCTCGCCCAGCACGCCGTTCACGCTGACTGTGACCAACAGCGGCGCTGCCGCGGCTACAGTCGTGTTGAACAATGCTGCCCTGGCGCCCTACCAGTTCGACACTACGACCTGTCTGGCAGGCCCTGTGGCGGCGAACGGTGGAACATGCACCGTCGTGGCGACCTACGTAGGAAATGACACGGTTGGTACGACTCCCGCGTCGAAGATTCTGACGGCTACCATCGCAGCAAGCACCGCCACAGCGAGTGCGCAGCTCGACGGCAAGACGGTCGCCCCGGCCGCTCTGGTTGCTGTGGGCCTCAACAGTCCGACCACCATCAATCTTGGTGGCGTACGCAAGGGCGAGACCTCGGGCAACGTAACGCTGCTCTTCCAGAACACTGGATCTGTCGCAACCAGCGCTCTCAATTACACCTGGGCGGGGGCTGCCGCCAACACGGCGGACACCCAGTTCACCATCGTCACTGAGGCAACGACCGGATGTGTTGGGAAGGCCAGCCTTGCCCCTCTTCAGACTTGCACCGTGACCATTAACTTCACGCCACTGTCGGACAGCCTTGAAGGAACGGCCGTGCCGAAGGTCTTCACTCTCTCCGCCATTCAGGGCGGAAGCGTGGCTATCTTCACCTTGACGGCCACCCCCCTCAGCAACACGACCGGCGCTTGGTATGCCAACTCGGCGGGTACGCGAGCGTTCTATGCCTTCCCGGGCACGACTCTCGGTGTCACACCTCTGCCCAGTCCGCTGACTGGGCCCTCGCAGGTCTTCACGTTCACCGCCGGAACGGCAGCGGTCAACGTGAGTGCCGTCTTGGCCATTACGCCTTCAACCGACTTCGTTGTGGACGGTACGAAGGGCAGCGCTCCGTGCAACAATATTACGGGCACTCCGCCCCAGGTTGGGGTTGGTGGAAACTGCACCTTCGCCGTCACCTTCCAGCCGACGCCGTGGACGGCCACGACCGGCTCGCGTGTGGCCACGATTGGGACTGGGGCCACGACCCTAGGTCTCTTCGGAACGGTACAGTCCCCTGCGCACTTGACCATCACCACGCCTGCCGACTTCGGCCAGGTGGTTGCCGGAACGACCTCGGCGGCACAGAACTTCACTGTGACCAACGACGGTCAGACGGCTTCTGGTGCTGTCACCATCACCACGGGCGGCACTGACGCGGCGTTGTTCATCGTAGGCGGCGCTTGCACGGCGGCACTCGCTCCGGGAGCCACCTGTGTTGGTACTGTCGCGGTCGCGCCGGGCACGAAGCTGGCGGGCATTGCAGGCAACATCACGGCCACGGCTGGGGCCGTCTCGTCGGCTACCGTCCCACTGACGGCAACCGGCGTGTTCGACACCACCCTCAGCCCGAGCCCGCTCTCACTCACCTTCGCCGCCACTGCGGTGGGGATGAACTCTGCTGCCCAGACCGTGACCGTCAGCAATGCGGCCTCGGCCAGGACTAGCGGTCCTCTGACTGCCGCAGTAACGGATGCGGTCAACTTCACGGTGACGGGTGGAACTTGCAACAGCAACGCAGCCCTTCCGACGCCGGTGGGTGTGGCCGCTGGTGGGTCCTGCACGGTCATCGTCCAGTTCAATCCCCAGACGCTGGGAACTGGGACGTTCACCACCAACCTGACCATCACCGGAACGCCGGGTGGTACGAAGACCGTTCCGATCACTGCGACGGCAGTGTCGGCCCTTACCTTCGCCGCCGCCACTGCAGTCCAGGGAACGGTTGGTCCTGTAACCTACGTCGCCACGCTCGTTGGCAGCGGCCAGACGAGCTACATCACCACCAGCATGAGTGGCACTAGCTACTTCATCGCTGACGATGGCTGCGTCGCTACGAAGCTGGGTGGCAGCCTGCCGATGACCTGCTCCATCAAAGTCGAGTTCGTTGCAACCTCCGCAACGCCCACGACGACGGGAACGTTGACGGTCAACGGTGGGCCTGGGATGACTGCAACGCTGGTCATCAGCTCCCAGTAGTAACGCCTAGTCCTGGCTCATGGCCGGGACCACAATAAGAAAACCCCGGGGCTTCGGCTCCGGGGTTTTTTCTTGTGCGCCTAGCATGAACGTCGTCTTGGAGGTGAACGTCCTCCCGAAAGGAGACCATCCGGAATGAAGCGAACCGCAACTGCGGAAGGGCAACCAACCGTGGGAAGGAAGCTCGGAGCGAAACCGCAGGCGCGCAGACGCCCTGCCGCGAAGGTGCCAGACACTTGTTTAAGATCTGCCTCGAGGAGCAGTCCGAAAACGTCCACGCCGACGGGTCGTGACTGTCCTTGTCTCGCCTGTACTCAGACCAAACTCGACCGCCTCGTGCGGTAGGGCTGCGTGCAACGCTCGATCGTGATCTGCAATCTGCTCTAACCTCAGTGGTACAAAGCCATAATATTACTTGCTATTTATCATAAGCGGTATACGTTTATACCCATGAGGCCAGAGGTTCGTGCATATCTGGCGGAAATCGGACGACGCGGTGGCCAGCGGAGCCGACGTGTTCTGCCGCCAGAAATGGCTCGGCAAATGGTCCGCCTGCGCGAAGCGAGGCGTGCCTTCAAACGCTTCCATGCGAGGTGCTTTTGGTCTTCGCCAAAAGACTATGTGGTGACCACGCAAGATCTTGCCTGGGTTGCGCGCCAGCTGATGACCCACGGTGGGTCTGATGGCTGGCGAATAGGTTCAGCTCTATGCCGTTAACCGACTTCCAGGGTGGCGTCGCCCGACTTCTCGCGGTGAACCGATCATCGGACAGCTATCTGGCCGGGGGCGCAGCGATGCATATCGAGCCCAACTCCAAGCGGTACAGCAACGCCCTCGACTACTTCCACGATTCCGAGCAGCGAGTTGCCGTCGCGGTCCGCGAGGATACGCAGTTACTCGAGAAGGAGGGCTATCAGGTGGAGATACTGATACGACAGCCTGTTTTCACCCGAGCGCTCGTCCGCAAAGGCGACGAGGCGACCAAGCTGGAATGGGCTCAGGATTCTGCGTGGCGCTTCTTGCCGACGGTACGCGACGACCGTTCAGGCTATCAGCTTTCAAGCATCGATCTTGCCATCGACAAGCTGCTGGCACTGGTGGGGCGCGACGAGCCACGCGACTACCTCGATGTCCATGAGGCGATGAGCCTTCTACCTCTTGGGGCCTTGTGTTGGGCAGCGGCGGGGAAAGATGCGGGCTTCACGCCCGCAATGCTGCTTGATCTACTACGCCGGCGTGGCCGGTATCGCCCGGAAGACTTCGCTCGGCTTCACCTCACGGAGACAGTCGATCTGCCCAAGCTGAAGTTGCGCTGGCTGGCCGCCCTCGACGGTGCCGAGCAATTCTTCGTCACGCGTGATCCGGCCGAGATTGGCTGCCTCTACTACTCTCGTTCGCTGGGAAGATTTGTCGAGCCACGGTCAGCCGACGAAGACGTGGCGCCTCACTATGGGTGCCCGGGCGGCGCGCTTCCTGCGGACCACTCGTAGGGAGGAAGGCTCAACGACAAGGCCATGCGCACTTTTCAGCCTCAGATTCCGTTGCAACAACTTATCCTCTAGGCTATCTTAATGCTGTGAAATTTGAGGCCCTTCTAGGGCTCGTCGCCGATGAACCTGTCTTCCCTTCTGCCTTGCTGCTGGCCGGGGAGGTGTCGACTGCGCAGGTGCGCCTGCAGTTGTCGCGCTGGGTGAAGTCCGGCCGGCTTCTTCAACTGCGACGCGGGCTCTATTCCTTGGCGCCCATGTGGCGGAAGGTGGAACCGCACCCGTTCCTCGTGGCGAACCGGCTTCAGCCAGGATCTTTCGTCAGCCTGCAGTCGGCCCTCGCTTTCCACGGGGTC
>Ga0066789_10000143_pt1 | contig 23264 bp, 21 predicted proteins | sample OrgsoiDNA2013049_FD_70960 | JGI IMG/M metagenome (GOLD analysis project Ga0066789, IMG submission 70960) | Permafrost soil microbial communities from the Arctic, to analyse light accelerated degradation of dissolved organic matter (DOM) -... | ecosystem: Environmental > Terrestrial > Soil >...
ATCTGCTCGCTAAAAAATCGAGCAAGCAGCCGGCTGCGGGCATCGATCTCGATGCGGCGAGAGACAGCCTCAGTAATGCCGCGTCGCTTTGGTCGAAGGCTCAGGCGGCGTTTGCCACGGGAAACTTGAGCGAAGCCGTGACCACGGCAAAGACGGTCAGTTCCAACCTCGAAGGACTCGCGAACACCTTGAACATGGATTTGACCGCGCCGGCTGCAGCGCCGACGGGCGCGTCGCCGTCGAGCAGGTAGCGTCGCTGCGGAGCGGCGCGACGCACGTTCATAGGGCCAGCGTCCCCTCGCTGACGAGGACCGCGCTGCCCCCGATGTGCACGGCGCGCAAGTCGCCTTGATCGAGTTCCAATCTTACGCTCACCTCGCCGGGACGATTCATCTGCCGACCCTGCCGACCGACGAAGGCGGGCGCGCTGTTACCGAATTGACCGAGAGTCCATAAATACGCTGCCAGCATGGCATGCGCATTGCCGCTCACGGGGTCTTCCGGAATTCCAAGCGCTGGGCAAAACATCCGCGAATCCGTCGATAACCCATCCGCGCCTCGATTGACCGAAAACACGAAAAACCCGTCCACCTTGAGTTCAGTGCCTAGCGCGATCAACGTGTCGAAGTTCGGCGCCAGCACATCCAACGCGCCCGCCCGCCCCACCGGCACCAGCAATCGCGAGCTTCCCTTGCGCGCAATGCGGGCAGGCATGGCGTCGTGCAACTGCGCGCCCGACAGGCGCAATGCTTCGGCAATTCGCAGCGTGGTCTTGAGCGGCAAGGGAGGGTCGAACTCAGGCACGGTTTGCCGAAATTCGACCGTACCCCCGCTTCGATCGTTGACGCTAACTTCGACGATGCCGGTGGCGCACAGTTGCCGGCTTACGCCGATTCCCCGTCTGCCGACCGCCATTAGAACCGCATGCGCCGCAATGGTTGCGTGTCCGACGAAGGGCGCTTCCTTGCGGGCGTTGAAGAACCTCAGGCGCAGATCGTGGTCGGGAGCGGTCGCAGCGGATACGAACGCTACTTCGGCGTGCGCGAATTCACGTGCGATGGCTGCCAGAGAGGCATCGGTTAGCCCATCCGCATCGAGGACGACAGTGGCTGGGTTGCCGGTGAAGCGAGTGCGAGTGAATGCGTCGACTTGAAATATGCGCAAGCGTATCTCCGCGGTACAGTGCAGCAGTTTTGCACGCATCCTAACGTCAGGCTACACTTCGTGGAACCTTGGGGTGGTCTTTACAGAGACCTGAGACGTGGGAAGTCGACTATTCGACTCACCTGCGAACCCGTTGAACCTGACCCGGGTAATGCCGGCGTAGGGAGCAGGTAACCCGCGATGCGCGCAGCCGTCGAAATCAGCATGTACCCGTTGGCCGGCGACTACCGACCAGTGATTCAGACCTTCATCGATCGCCTGAACCTGTATCCGGAATTACACGTCCTCACGAACGCGCTCAGCACACAAATCTGGGGCCGGCTCGATCGTGTCATGGCCATTCTCGCCGAAGAGATGCGCCGTGCCGCCGGCGGGTCGCAACTGGTCTTCGTCATGAAAGTGCTCCCCGGGTTGGAAGGGCCTGTAGAAGCGGGGCGTACCGTGGGGCCGCCGGCCGCGGCTCCGCCGTGACGGCCAAGCTCTCGATCCAACTCGCGAGTGCCTGGAACTCGACGAGTTGGGTCGAGATTACCGCGGCCGTGCTTGCCGTAGCGTACCTGTTGCTTGCCATCAGGCAGCGGCTCAGCTGTTGGTTGGCCGCATTCGTGAGCTCCTGCCTCTATGTCTGGGTACTGTTCGGTGCACGGTTGTATATGGAATCCGGGCTGAATGGTTTCTATGCGGCCATGGCCGTCTACGGCTACTGGCAGTGGAAACGCGACCGGGGAGATCAGCAACTTGACGTGTCACGGTGGTCTTGGCGGCGCAACGCGACGGGACTGCTGGCGGTCATCGGCATGTCGATCGTCAGTACCTATCTCTTGCGGCGCTTCACTCCGGCAGCATGGCCGTTCGTGGATTCGATGGTGACGTGGTCGAGCGTTTTTGCCACTTTCTTGGTCGCTCGCAAGGTCTACGAGAACTGGCATTGGTGGCTCATCATCGACTCGGTCAGTCTTTGCCTGTGCTTCATCCGCGGTCTTTATCTGACCATGCTGTTGTTCGGTCTTTATCTGTTGATGATCGTGATCGGTATGCGCGAATGGCGCCCAAGGAGCCTGTCTGAGTATTCTACGTGAGCCGCGTTGGCTGGGAGAGGGAGCGGATGCAAGGCGCGCGGCGCGGGTCGTAGTGGGACTACGACCAAGCCGCGCAACGCCGCAGACGCCCCTCTCCCAGCCAACCCGAAGGGAGCGGGCAGATTTCCCCTCATTCGTCGTTGTCGCCTCCTCATTGGGTCTAGACCCAACTACGTCGGCTCCGCCTCGACTGAGGGGAAATCTGCCACGCTCGCGGCCACGTAGAATACTCAGACAGGCTCCTAGCTCGCAGCCCGCCGCTCATGCCGCGCAGGTCGCTTGAGGAGTTGGCTTTGCGGTGGGTGCCCGGCGAGGGCCCGGTGAGCGTCCGTAGGTTGGCCTCGGGGCTTGTCAATGAGAGCTGCCGAGTCGCCCGGGCCGGGCGGCTCTATTCTTTGCGGGTGGCCACGGTCGATTCGCTGCAACTCGGCCTCGATCGGGAGTGGGAGTGCAAGGTGGTGGCATGCGCAGCTGCTGCCGGCGTCGCACCGACGATTCAGTGCTGCGAGCCGGCGCAGGGCGTTCTGGTGGCGGATTGGGCGCCGGGCCGCGCCTGGACCGCGGCGGAAATACGGGAGCCTGACAACGTCCATGCAATGGCGCAGCTACTGCGCCGGGTTCATGCCTTGCGCATACCGCAGCCAGGCCGCGCGATGAGCCCGGCAGCCTGGGTTGCCCACTATTCGGCGGCGTTGGCGGAGCGGCCATCCGCCGAGCTTCGCGCCGCGGCAGACGCTCGCCTGACGCAACTCGCGGCGTCCCCTCTGCCGACGGCCGTGCTCTGTCACAGCGATCTGCACCGTCTCAACGTGGCCAAGGGCGAACGCCTCCTTTTGCTCGACTGGGAGTATGCCCACGTCTCGGATCCCTACTGGGACTTGGCGGGATGGGTCGCGAACAACGATGGGAGTCCGCATTTTGCGGCGGATCTCTTGGCGAGCTATCTGCAACGGCCGGTGGTGTCGGCTGAATCGACGCGCCTGCGGCTCTTCGTCTGGCTCTACGACTACGTGTGTCTCCTGTGGAGCGAACTTTACTCAAAGCAGCGGCCCGGCACGGGCTCCGATGGTGTGACGGCGCGCGCGGACCAACTGGCGGTTCGGCTGAAAAGCGCGTCCGGTAGTAGCGCCCCGTAAGTTCCGGCACACTAGCCGCCCTGACGACGAACCCCCAAGCGGGGAATACTTAACGGAGAGTTCAATGGCGCGGATGATTGTCGTGGACCGTGATGGCAAAGAGCACGAGATCGAGGCAAGACCCGGCTTGAAGATAATGGAGATTCTGCGCGAGCTCGACTACGGTGTCGCTGCGATTTGTGGAGGTCTGTGCTCGTGCGCGACTTGCCACGTTTACGTCGACGAGATATGGGTCAGCCGGTTACCGAAGCCGCAGAGCGACGAATTGGATCTCCTCAAGGAATTACCGGATTATCGGGATGCGACGTCCCGATTGTCCTGTCAGGTGGAATTCACGGAAAGCTTGAGCGGCATCAAAGTCGGCATCGCGCCGGATACCTAACGCAAGGCGAACACCGCGCCCCCGCCGCGACGCCGACGCGTGACGCGAGCGGGAGTCCGGTCGTTCGAGGGGATTGCCGGCGCGGGCGCTGGCCCGGTATACGGGCCCTCCGCCCGCGGCTGAGGAGGGGGCCCTGAGGCTCGCCGCCCGCCACCAGTCACTTCTTTTCGGTCTGGCGGCGAACGGCTTCCTGTGCCGCCGCGAGCACGGCGGGGTCGCCCAGGAAGCGGTGACTGACGGCCTGGATCTGATCGTCGAGTTCGTACAGCATCGGAATGCCGGTCGGGATGTTGAATTCCACGATGTCGCGCTCCGACATCATGTCCAGCATCTTGACCAAAGCGCGCAGCGAGTTGCCGTGCGCCACGACCAGAACGTTCTTACCGGCGCGCAGCTCGGGGACTATTCGGGACTCCCAGAAAGGTAGGACGCGTGCCAGGGTGTCCTTCAGCGATTCCGCCGCCGGCAGCAGGGCAGGATCGAGATCTGCATACCGCGGGTCGAAGCGCGGATGGCGCGGGTCATCAAGGCTCAACGCCGGAGGCGGGATGTCGTAGCTTCGGCGCCAGATCTTGACCTGCGCTTCGCCGTGCTGCTCGACGGTTTGAGCTTTGTTGAGTCCCTGCAGCGACCCGTAGTGGCGCTCGTTGAGCCGCCAGCTGCGCTCTACCGGGATCCACATGCGATCCGTGGTGTCGAGCATCAGCCATAGCGTTCGGATCGCGCGTTTCAGCACCGATGTGAACGCAATTTGGGGTTCGATCTTTTCGCCGAGCAATTCACTGCCCGCCTGCGTGGCTTCTTGGCGTCCCAGCGCGCTCAAGTCCACATCCTGCCAACCGGTGAATAGATTCTCGACGTTCCAGATGCTTTGTCCATGACGAACCATGATCAATTTTCCAGTCACAGTGCAGTACTCCTGAAATTCATCTTAACGTGGCCGCGAACACGCCTTCGAATTTGGTCGCCAGCGTCCGTCCTTGGCGAATGTCCACGATGAGCCGAATGCGCCCACGACCCGCACGCTGCAACATTTTTCTGAATTTCTCAATGTGCGCGGTCGTCGGAGGCACCAGGGTGGCACGCAGGATGCCATGAACCGGGGCTACATACCGGATGGTGGATTCCTGGATCACGGCATCGGCGGCGACCTGCGTCGCGTCCAGGTAGCGAGTTAGCCAGGCCCATCCGGTCAGCACGGCGACCGAGAACAGGCTGCCGCCGAAAGCAGTCCCTTTGTAATTGGCGTTGGGGGCCAGTGGGGCCGAAAGCACCAGCCCCAAGTCATCGGCGCGTTCGACTGTGATGCCAATGTGCCGCGCGAGCACGAACTCCGAGGTGATTCGATCCTGTAAATATTTCCTGCCGTACGGCGACTCATCCCGCATGAACATCATCTTGCACCAACCGTCTTACGGCTTGTAGGGCGACGGACAGCGTCGCGAAATCGAGGGCTGCACCGGTTCGCAAATCGACGACGATTCGCTTCAGGGATTCGACTGCCGCTGAGTGGTCCTGGAGCCAGCGATCCACTCGGGCGCCTGGCCCCTTGCCCTTGCACGACAATACCGCGCCGGTGATTTTGCGCTGCAATTCATATAGGTTGTCGCTGAGAGTCCCCCGCGCCACGGCCTGCCAATGTCCCTCGGCCGGCAGGGTCTCGATCTGATCCTTGATCCACGTGAGCCCGATGCGCTCGCCGATGTCGAAATAGGCCCTTGCGGCGAATCCGATTTCGAGCCGGGAGGCCATCGCGGCTTCGACCAGATCCAGCGAGCAATGCAACAAATCCAGGGACGCGACGCGAGTCGCAAGTTCTTCGGGCACGTGCTGCTCGATCAGACGCGACCTCAGCACGCCGAGGCGTGCCCGTTCGGTCGCGGACAGCACATCGCCGAGGTTTCGGGACAGCGCCGCCACCGGCGCTGCATAGCGCCGCACCGCACGCTCAATGTCCAAGTCATTGCGCCGGTTTTCGAGCAACCAATAACTGGCGTGGCGCAGCAGCCGATTCGTTTGGAACATGGCCGTATACTGCACCGCAGCCGGACTCGAATTGTCGAGAGCTTCGATCTGCGTCCAGATGTCGCGAATCGCGAATACCTCGCGCGCAATGCTGTAGGCGCGCGCGATGGCGGCGGGTTCGGCACCGGTATCCTCCTGCGCCCGGACGGGGAAGACGGGTCCCATACGGTTGATTAGGCTATTGGTGATCGCAGTCGCAATGATTTCACGGCGCAGGCGGTGGCGTTTCAGGCGCGCCCCGTAGCGCTGTTGCACCGGTGTTGGGAAGTAGCGTGCCAGCTCCGTGGACAGATAGGGATCTTCCGGAACGTCGGAGTGAATCAATGCCTTGTAGAGCCAGATTTTTCCGTAGCTCAACGTGACGGCGAGTTCCGGACGCGTGAGTCCCTCACCGGCTTTGCGCCGTTCGGCGATTTCCTCATCGGACGGCAAAAACTCGAGGGAACGGTTCAGGTCTCCCGACCGTTCCAACGCACGAATCACATACGCACTTTCGCTGAGGCGCTCCTTGGCTTGGAACTCGCCGGTGCTGATCGCTTGGCTCTGTAAGTAGTTATTGCGCAAGACCAGACTCGCCACTTCATTCGTCATCTGCACGAGCAGCCGGTCGCGCGCTGCACGGGTGATCTCCTTCGCGCGCACCGCACCGTTCAACAAGATCTTCAAGTTTACTTCGACGTCGGAGCAATTCACACCGGCCGAGTTATCGATGAAGTCGGTGTTCAGCCGGCCACCGCGCCGCGCGTATTCGATGCGGCCGAGTTGCGAGAATCCCAGATTTCCGCCCTCGCCGATGACCTTGCAGTTCAATTCGCGGGCGTCTATGCGCACCGAGTCGTTACTGCGGTCGCCGACGTCACTGTTGCTTTCGTTACCGGCTTTGACGTAGGTACCGATACCGCCGTTCCACAGTAAATCGACATGCGACTTCAAAATGGCCTTGATGACTTCGTTGGGGGTCGATTGTGCGGGCAGTTCCAGCAGGACTTGAGTCTCACGCGACAAGGTCAGGCTTTTTGCGCTGCGCGCGTAAATGCCGCCGCCCTTGGAGAGCGCGGACCTCGAATAGTCCTCCCAAGAGGATCGCGACAGCTTGAACATGCGCTCGCGTTCTTTGCAGGAGCGTGCCGCATCGGGCTGCGGATCGATGAAGATATGCTGATGATTGAACGCCGCGATGAGCCGGATGTGCCGCGATTGCAGCATGCCGTTGCCGAACACGTCGCCCGCCATGTCGCCGATACCCGCCACTGAAAAATCCTGATTCTGGATGTCGATGCCGATCTCGCGGAAGTGGCGCTTTACGCATTCCCAGGCGCCGCGCGCGGTGATGGCCATTTTCTTGTGGTCATAGCCGGCAGAACCGCCGGAGGCGAACGCATCGCCCAGCCAGAATCCATATTCCCCTGAAATCGCGTTGGCAATATCCGAAAACGTCGCGGTGCCCTTGTCCGCAGCGACCACGAGATAGGCATCGTCACCGTCGTGGCGGACGACATCGGCGGGGGCGATGATTTTCTCATCGACGATGTTATCGGTGATGTCCAGCAACCCTCTGATCAACGTCTGATAGCACGCGATGACCTCCGCCTGCTGCGTCTCGCGGTCGCCTGTGAGCATACGTTTGACCACGAAGCCGCCTTTGGCGCCTACCGGAACGATCACGGTATTCTTTACTTGTTGCGCCTTCATTAATCCGAGAATTTCGGTACGAAAATCTTCGCGCCGATCGGACCAGCGGATGCCGCCGCGAGCGACGTTTCCCATCCGCAAGTGCGCGCCTTCCATGCACGTCGAGAATACGAACACTTCGAATAGCGGTTTGGGCAGCGGCAACTCGCGCAGTTTCTGGCTTTCCATCTTGAAAGATAGGTAGTCCTTGAACTGGCTCGACTCGGTCGTCTGATACGCATTGGTGCGTACCGTGGCGGTCAAGGTGTTCCAGAAGGCGCGCAGGATGCGGTCCTCGTCAGAACCCGTCACCTCCTCTAGGCCTAAGCGAATGCGCTGGTCGAGCCGAGCGAGCTTGCTGCGCCGGCTTGCCGGCGACAGCCGTGGATCGAAGCGCGCCACGAAAAGATCCGAGAAGGCGCGGGCCAGCGTCGTATTGTTGAGCAACACCTGAGCGATGTAGCCCTGACTGAAGGGCAAGCCCGCCTGAAGCAAGTAGCGGCAATAAGCGCGCAGCACATTCACGATGCGCCACGGCACCCCGGTCGTCAGCGTCAGCTGGTTGAAGCTGTCGCTGTCCACGCGTCCGGTCCAGACGGCGGTGAACGCGCTCTTGATTTCACGGTCCAGTTGGTCGAGCTTGATCGCCGTCGGCGAGCGCATCACGAGTTCCAGATCCTGGATCCACGCGCGCCGGCCGCCGGCGAATTCCAGCTCGTAAGGCCTTTCTGCAATGACCTTGAGACCCATGTGTTCGAGCTTGGGCAAGAGGTCCGAAATCGGGATGGCATCCTGGTCGCGAAATATTTTGAAGAAGAATGTTTCCTTGCGCCGCAATTCGAGCCGATAGATGTCCAAATGCAGCCGTTTGGGTTCCTTGTCGACGGCCTCGAGGAACGACACGTCGAGCGCGGCGGCATCGCCCGAAAAGTCTTCGGTGTACGCAGCCGGAAAGGCCTGTGCATAGGCAGCATAGAGCTGCAGCGCGTACGCTTCGTCGAAGCGCGCGAGCAGCGCGCTTTTGAACGCATCCGCCCACGATCGAACTGCCGCTGCGATTCGCAGTTCCAGTCCATCGGTGTCGACGCGCGCGTGCTCCACCGGCTGCGTCCGCGCGACGATGTGGATTCGGGCAAGATTGGATTCGGCGATTTGCACCTGCGATTCCATACTGAGGGCATTGAATGCGTCGCCTACGACCCGCTCGATGCGCTGCCGTACCACGGTGTTGTATTTTTCCCGCGGCACGAACACCAGGCAAGAGTAAAACCGGCGGAACGCGTCGCGGCGCAATAACAGGCGCACGCGGGGTCGCTCCTGCAAGCCGAATATTCCGGTGACCACCTTGACGAGTTCCGGCACGCTTGCCTGGAACAGCTCATCCCGGGGAAAGGATTCCAGAATGTGCTGCAGCGCCTTGCCATCGTGGCTGTCGGGCGCCAGGGCGAAATGCTGCACGACCTGAGCGACTTTGTGGCGCACCAAGGGAATTTCGCGCGGATTGGTACTGTAAGCAGACGACGTCCATAAGCCCAAGAAGCGGCGTTCGCCGATCAACCGGCCGGCCGGCCCGAAATGCTTGATGCCGATATAGTCAATGTAGCCGGGCCGATGCACCGTGGACCGGAAATTGGCTTTGGTGACCAGCGCCAACTCGCGCGACCGGCTTTGACGGCGAATGTCGCTGGCCAGAACGCGTCCGGTACTCGACGGATGTTTGTGGCCGGGGCGCAGGATTCCGAGCCCGCTTTGTTCCACGGGTTGTAGGGATTCGCTGCCGGCGGCGCCTCGCAGCCGATATTCTCGATACCCCAAAAAGGTAAAATGCCGGCTTTGCATCCACGCCAGCAACGCCTGAGTTTCACTGACGCCGCTGGGATCGAAACGCGAACTGAACAGGTTCAAATCATCGGCCGCCTGACGTGCAGCGGACTGCATTCTTGCCCAATCGGCAAATGCGACGCGTACGTCTTGCATGCTCCGTTCGATCTCGATCTGCAGCGACTGCAGTACGTCCGAGTCGACAATGCGATCGACTTCAATGTGTTGAAACGACTCGAGCCGCGGCTTCTTGCCATCGGGGCTCTGGCCGCGTTCCTCGATCGATTGCAAGTCGCCGGCGCCGTCGCGCGTCACGGCAAAGATCGGGTGCGCCAGAAAGTGCAGCGCAAGTGCTCGCTGGGTCAGAGCCAGCCCGATGGAATCGACGAGGAAAGGCATGTCGTCGTTGACCATTTCGATGACGGTGTGCGCCGAGGTGTAGCCATCCTCGCGCTGTGTGGGATTGAACACCCGAACCAGAACGCGGCCGCGGCGGCGGCGCGCAAGTTGCAAGTGGGACAAGGCAATGGTGGCAAGTTCCTTCGGGTCGCGCCCGGCAAGGTCCTTGGTCTCGACGTTGGCGTAATAGGCGCGCAGGAACGGCTGCAACTTCGGCCCACGCAGCGCGTTGGGCAAGGTGGCGCGCAGTGCCTTGGGTAACTTCGCCGCCGCCGCGACCAGCGCGGCGACGATGCTGCGGTGTTGATCTGACGACGCTGGGTGCATGGTGGTAACTCCCCACGAGCTAATCCGGTTCTTCTAGGTCCGCAATGACCGCGGCCAAAAATCGACATGCCTCGCCCCCGGTGATGCAGCGGTGGTCGAAGCTCAATGACAGCGGCATCCGTCGATGCGCAACGACGCTGCCGCCCTCGACCACCGCGTCCTGCCGCACCTTCCCGGCACCTAAAATTGCAACCGCCGGGGGCACTACGAGCGGTATGCCGTAGCGGCCGGCAAGCGTGCCGAAGTTCGACAGCATCAGCGTGAAGTCGCGTAGGTCCGCAGGCAGCGTGCTGCGGCGGTGCGCGGCTTCTTTCTGCGCAGCGATGGCGGCGCGCAGCTCGTCCGGCGTCTTGTGCCGAATGTTCCGCAACACCGGCACGATCAGGCCGCCGGGCGTGTCGACGGCCATGGCAAGATCGATGGGTTCCAGCAGAATGCGCGAACCGTTCGCGGCGTCGTACCAGGCATTGAGCGCCGGCTCGGCACTGCATGCGGCGATCATCGCGCGTATGAGCCGCAGCATGTAAGCGCCGCGCCGCGTCCAGCCATCGATATCGGCGTCGTCGCAGACCGTGCTGCCCGAGACCTGATCGCGGGACATGGACATGCTGGACGCCATGGCGCGTCGCGCGCCTCTGAGCTGTTCGGCTGACGCGCCTGCGGGAACGGCTAGGGCGGCGGGGGCCGGTGGTACTTCTATATTCGCGTGCGCCAATACGTCGTCCAAGCGGATGAGCCCGCCTACTCCGCTGCCCTCGATGGCGCCCAAGTCCAATCCCAGGCGCTTGGCCACTGCGCGCGCCACGGGCACGGCACGCGCGCGGGCATCGTGCATGGGCCGCGCAAGCCCGGCGTTCGCCGACTCGACGAACTCCTCGTCGCTCGTCGTCGGCATGCTGCCGACCACGGTGCCGGAATCGAAATCGATGAGTGGCGCACCCGTGGCCACGATGTCGCCCACGGCGCCGTGCAGCGCGGTCACGGTGCCGCTGAACGGTACGGGAACCTCGACGACTGCCTTGGCCGTTTCCACGGATACCATGGGCTGATCGACCAGGACGTGGTCGCCCGGCTTGACGTGCCACTCGAGGATTTCGGCCTCCGCCAACCCTTCGCCCAAATCCGGAAGCTTGAATCTGCCCATGGTTTGTGCCCTAGTCGGCCAAGGTGAACTGCACGGCATCGACGATGCGTTGCACGCTCGGGATGTAATCGTGCTCGAGCCGGAACAGCGGCATGATGGTGTCGAAACCCGTTACACGTTGAATCGGCGCATGTAAGTCAAAGAGACCGTGCTCGGCCACGAGCGCGGCAATCTCCGCACCCACTCCGACATTGCGCGCTGCCTCGTGCACGATCACGAGACGACCGGTTTTGGCCACGGAGGTCAAAATCGTCTCGCTGTCGATGGGACTCAACGTCGCGAGATCGATGACCTCGGCGCTGATCCCCTGGGCCTCGAGTTCGGCGAAGGCGCGCAGAGTTTCGAGCGTCATGGCGCCCCAGGTCACGATGGTGACGTCGCATCCCTGGCGTAAAATAAAGCATCGGTCGAGCGGCAGCGCCTGTCCATCGTCGCTGACTTCCTGGCGCATCGCTCGGTACAGTCGGACGGGCTCCAGGAACATCACGGGATCCGGATCGCGGATCGCGGCCAGCAGCAAGCCGTAGGCGCGCGCCGGGGACGACGGGCACACCACGCGAATCCCCGGAATGTGACACAGCAAGGTTTCGGTGCTTTCCGAATGATGTTCAGGCGCGTGAATGCCGCCGCCGTGCGGCGTACGGATCACGACCGGGCAGGAGAGACGTCCGCGTGTCCGATTGCGCATGCGCGTCATGTGATTGACGATCTGGTCCAGAGCCGGATACATGAAGCCCATGAACTGAATCTCGGCCACCGGTTTCAAGCCGTGCGTCGCCATACCCACCGACATGCCCGCAATCGTAGCCTCGGCCAGCGGCGTGTCTTGGACGCGGTCCGCGCCGAATCGGGATTGCAGTCCGGCGGTGGCACGAAATACGCCGCCGTTCGCTCCGACGTCCTGACCGATCACGACGACGGAGTCGTCATGTTGCATCTCCCAGCCATGCGCCATCGCAATGGCCTCGACCATGGTTATTTTCGCCAATTCAATGACCGCTGGGCTTCGAGGCGTATTTGCGTGCGGTCGCACGCTGTTCAACAAGGTGCGGCGGCAGCGCCGCGAACAGGTGATCGAACATGGCGTCCGTCGAGGGTTTGACGCCGTGCAGATACTCGTTCACCGCTGCGTCGACTTGCCGCGCGCAATCTTGCAGCAGCGCGTGTTCTTCAGCGTCGTTCCACACGCCCGCTTTGTAGAGATACTCACGGATGCGGATCATCGGTTCCACGGTCCACGCCTCTTTGACCTCCGCTTCGGAGCGATAGCGGCTGGCATCGTCGGCGGTGGTGTGATCGCTCAGACGATACGTGAGCGTTTCGATCAAGCACGGGCCGCCGCCGCGCCGCGCCGTCTCCAAGGCCTCGCTCACCACCGCACGCACGGCGAATACATCGTTGCCGTCCACTTGAACTCCGGGAATGCCCGCCGCCACCGCCTTTTGCGCCAGCGTTTTGGTCGCAGTCTGCGCAGCGACCGGGACCGAGATGGCCCACCCGTTGTTGACGATCACGAACACCACCGGCAAGGTGCGCGCGCCGGCCAGATTGAGCGCCTCGTAGAACGCGCCTTCCGACGTGCCGCCATCGCCGATGTACGCAAGGGCACAACGCGGTTCGCGCCTCACCTTGAACGCCATGGCGGCGCCGGCTGCGTGCAAGGTTTGGGTGGCTATGGGCACGCACCAAGGGAAGTCGCCCCTGGGGCCGGCGAAATCATTGCCGCGCTCATCGCCGCCCCAGTACGTGAGGATTTCCGTCATGGTGACCCCGCGCCATAGCTGTGTGCCGAATTCTCGGTACACGGGCGCCAACACATCCTCCGGCCGCATCGCGGCGCCGATCCCTACGTGCGTGGCTTCGTGCCCCAATGAGGGCGCATACGTGCCGAGTTGTCCGGTGCGCTGCAGATTCACCGCTTTGGTGTCGAATACGCGCACGCGCGTCATCGCTGCATACATTTTCACGACCTCATCCAGGTCTTCAGCGAACCGCGGCAGCGGCGCCACGAGTTGTCCCTTTGGATCGAGGATCTGCCTGTAGTCTATTTTGAATTCGGCGACGATCGTCATGTGCGAATTATGCCACGAGCGCGAGATCAGGGACGGTGCCGACCGGCCAGGTAATGTTTGGTTTGCATCTCGATGAGCCGACTGCTTGCACGTTCGAACTCGAACCCCAGCCGCTCACCGTGATACAGCGCGGCAGGCGGAGCTGCCGCCGACACGACGATCTTGACGCCGCGATCGTAGAACTCGTCGATCAGCATGATGAACCGACGCGCCGCATTTTCATGCGTTTTATCGAACGTCGGGATGTTCGCGATGAATACCGTGTGATATAGACGAGCGAGTTCGATGTAGTCATTTTGGCTGCGCGGCCCGTCGCAGAGTTCGCCGAACCGGAACGATACCGTGCCGGCCCCTGAATTCACGGCGTGAAGCGTGCGGCCTGCGATGGTGAGGGTGCTGGGACCTGAGGCCATGCCGCCGGTGAGCGCGGCGAAGCGCTCGCGCAAGACGGCCGGTGTCTCGGGAAGGTTGGAATCCAGATAGGTCGGCGCCTGTTCGAGCTGGCGCAACCGGTAATCGATGCGGCCGTCCAGGTGAACCACGTCGACGTGCGCTTGTATCAGTTCGATGGCCGGCAGAAAGCGTTGTCGCTGGAGACCGTGCTTGTACAAATCCCGCGGCCGAAGATTGGACGTCGCCACCAGTGCGACCCCGCGCCGGAACAGACCCTCGAACAACCCCGCGAGGATCATGGCGTCGGCGATGTCGGCCACGAAGAACTCATCGAGGCAAATCAGCCGGGTGCGGGCCGCCACACGTTGCGCGACGATCTCCAGCGGCACCGCAAGTTGTTTGATGTTGGCAAGTTCGGCGTGCACGTCGCGCATGAAATGATAGAAGTGGCTGCGCTCGGCGCCCCCTGGCAGCGAAGCGAAGAAAAAGTCCATGAGCAGCGTTTTGCCGCGGCCGACGCCTCCCCACAGGTAAAGGCCGCGCGGCGGTGGCTGCGCCGATTCGCCCGGAAGCCACGGTATTGCCGAGCGCAGTCGTTCGCTGAAGCGAAGCGAGCGGGATCGAAGGGCGTCGCTCAGCGCATCCAGGCGCAGGGCGGCCGCGGATTGCGCCTCGTCGAATTGCAACCGATGTGCGGCAACCTCGGCGCTGAGGCGCGCCGTGACCGTCTGCGGACCGCTCACCACGAATTGGGCTGGTTGACCACGGTCGTCGTGCGATCTCTACAGGCTTTGGTAGTTCGGCCCGGAACCACCTTCGGGTGTGGTCCAGGTGATGATCTCATAGGGATCCTTGATATCGCAGGCCTTGCAGTGAACGCAATTCGCGGCGTTGATCTGCAGTCGCCGGCCGCCGGCGCCATCGGAAACCATCTCATACACGCCTGCGGGACAGAAGTTCTCACAAGGGTTGCCGTACTCGTGGGTACAGCGAGTCACGCAGATCGACGGATCGGCCACTTTGAGGTGAATCGGCTGCGATTCTTCGTGTGCATTCCCGGCAAAGAACACGAACGAGACGCGGTCGCGCGGCGGCAATGTGCGCTCGCTCCAGTGCCGATCCGGAGAGTCGTATTCGTCGAGTTGTTTGAGTCTCGAGTAGTCCGCCGTGTTCTTCAGGGTCCACGGCGATTTACCGTAGGTCAGTGTTTCCCACGCGGAGTTGATGAGACCGAACCAAAGGCTTCGCTTGAAGGCGGGCTTGAAGTTGCGCACTCGCCGCAACTCGCGACCCCCCTCGGAGGCGCGCCACTTAGCATCGAATCCCGTGCTCGAGGAAGTCTCCGCGATGTGCTCACCGGCCAGCATTCCGGAGCGGATTGCCTGATGCACCCCTTTGATCTTGGCGAAGTTCAACGTGCCGCCGGCATCACCGATGAGGATCGCGCCGGGCATTTCCAAGGTCGGTGTCGACTGCCAGCCGCCGGCTGCAATGGTGCGCGCCCCGGCGGATAGGATCTCGCCGCCTTCCAGCAGAGGCTTGACCGTCGGATGATTCTTGTACTGCTGGAACGCTTCGAAAGGCTTCAGGCGGGGGTCTTCGTAGTCGAGCCCCACGATGTAACCGACGTACACGCGATCATTGTCGAGGTGATACAGGAAACTTCCCGCATAGGTCTTGGAGTCGACAGGCCAGCCAAGGCCATGCTCTATGCGTCCCGGATTCACCCGTCCGGGCGGTAGCTGCCACAACTCTTTGTAGCCGATGGCAAAGGTTTGCGGACAGTGACCTCTGGAAAGATCGAATTTTTTGATGAGCGTCTTCGAAACCGATCCGCGACAGCCTTCGGCAAGCACGGTCAAGCCGGCATGAATATCGACGCCCGCGGCGTAATTGGGTCCCGGCGTGCCGTCGCGGCTCAATCCCATATCGCCGACGCGAACCCCGATGACCTTCCCGCTCTCGCCATACAACGCTTGAGAGGCGGCAAAGCCCGGGAAAATATCGACGCCCAAGGTCTCGGCTTTCGCCGCAAGCCACTGCGTCAGTTGACCCAGGGAAATGATGCAGTTGCCGTGGTTGTTGACGGGCGTTCCTCTGGTCACACGGTTGGGCAGCATCTTGACCAGAAAATCAGGGATGGGCTTGAACGATCCCGTCGGCGTGAGTACGCGGAAATCATCTTCGGCCGCGGAAACCTTCATCCCCGTGTAGGCGGTCTTCCATTCCGGCAACAGCTGCTCGAGCGACCCCGGTTCGAGGACGGCACCGGACAGCGAATGTGCGCCGATGGACGCGGCTTTTTCCAGCAAACAAACGGTTTTCTCAGGCGATAATTGTTTCAGTCGGATCGCGCAGGCTAGACCCGCCGGTCCGCCGCCGACGATCGCAACCGCGTATTCCATGACATCACGTTGGATTTCGCTCATCGACTTCACCTACTGGGCCTCGGCGGCGCCTCGAATCGCTTCGGTTCGCGGGAAAATGGCGCGGTAGTAGATCATAAAAGGCTGTCGGCGGCAGCTCGGCGGCCATAAACCAGCAGGCGGACAGAGCATGAGGGAATTATCGTACGCGTGTCGCTTTTATTCGTAAGGATCACCATGTTTGTAGGCCACGGACGCCGCCAACCAGGACGGCCAACGGATTTTGGGCATGGTAAGGGCATGGACGCCCACTTAATACAGTTCGATGGCGATGGCGGTGGCCTCGCCGCCGCCGATGCACAAACCGGCGATTCCGCGCTTCTTGCCGCGGCTTCGCAGCGCGTAGATCAAAGTAGTCAAAATTCTCGCGCCGGTGGCGCCGATGGGATGACCGAGCGCACAGGCGCCGCCGTTCGCGTTCACCTTTGCGTGGTCCAATCCTAAGTCTTCAATGGCGGCCATCGCGACCACGGCGAAGGCTTCGTTCACTTCGTAGAGATCGACGTCGGAGGCTTGCCACTTCAACCGCGCGAGCAACTTGCGTATGGCGCCCACCGGCGCCACAGTGAACCATTGCGGTTCCAGAGCGAAGCTCGTGTAATCCAAGATACGTGCCAGCGGCTTCAAGCCCTTGGCCGTTGCGTACGATTCGCGCGCCAGCAAGACGGCGGCGGCGCCATCGGAAATGCTGGCTGAGCTGGCCGCCGTTACCGTACCGTCCTTCTTGAACGCCGGCTTCAGCGCAGGAATCTTCGCTACGTCGAGCGTGCCGGGAGTCTCATCCGTATCGACCCGGGTTTCGCCTTTACGGGTGTTCGCGGTGACCGGTGCGACTTCGGCGCGGAAGGCGCCGCTATCGATGGCGGCTGTGGCGCGACGCACCGACTCGGTCGCAAAATCGTCCTGCGCGCGTCGCGTAAATTCGTACTTGTCCGCGGTGACCTCTGCGAAGCGGCCCATGAGCTGGCCGTCCCAAGGACTCTGCAGCCCGTCGAAGAACATGTGGTCCAATACCTCCTGATGGCCCAGCCGATAGCCGGCCCGGGCCTTGGGGAGCAGGTAGGGCGCGTTCGTCATGGACTCGAGTCCCCCGGCCACCACGACCTCGGCGGAGCCCGCCCGAATTTGGTCGGATGCCAACATCACCGCGCGCATGGCGGAGCCGCACATTTTGTTGATCGTCGTCGTCGGCACGCCGGTAGGTATGCCAGCGCTCAAGGACGCTTGACGAGCCGGCGCTTGGCCGAGTCCGGCCGAAAGTACGCAGCCCATGATCACTTCGTCGATATCCGTGGCCGCCAACCCGGAATCTGCAAGGGCGGCTTTGATCGCAACCGATCCCAGCTGCGGTGCGGTGACGGTGGCGAAGACGCCCTGAAAGGCTCCAACGGGTGTGCGACGCGCCGACAGAATAACGATGGGATCTGAACTCATGGCAGATATCCGTAACGGGAGATGCAACCATTATACCCCGTCGGGCGCTAGCGGTTCGCCGACCGCCTGGGCGATCAGTTCGCGGCTTCGCTGCCGCGCATCCTTGGCGTCGAGCACGGCGAGTATTTCGACGCATATGGGCCGTCGATACATCATCAGGCCGCCCGGCGGAAGCAACTCGCGCGTGCCGTGTATCGCCAGCGCAACCACCGGCATGTTCGAACGTTGGGCCGTCGCAAATGCGCCGCCCATGAATTTGCGGATGCCGCGGCGCTCATCGAACGTGCCTTCGGGGAAGAAAACCAAGGATTGACCCGTCGCCGCGACACGCAATACGCGGCGCGCATCGGATGCACCCTGATGCCGGTTGAAGCGCTCCACGAATACCGAGCCCAATCGCCGCAGAAATAAACTCGCGAGGGGCACGCGCACCATCTCCTTTTTGATGACGAACGCGAAGTCCGGCGGTAATGCGGCGATGGCGATGATGCCATCGATGTAGCTCGCGTGGTTGGCGACGACCACGCAAGGGACGGGCGGGAGCCGCTCCCTACCTTGAACCGTGAACGGAATTCGTGACCCGTACAAGAAACCGCGCGAGAATACACCGGCCACGTATCGCCGCCGGCGCAGGCCGGGCACGAACAGATTGATAATCAACGTGGTCATCACCAGCACCGTGAAGAGGACGATGCAATACAGCGCATACATGCGCTGCATTAGGGATACCGAGGTCGGGACTAGCTGCGCCGACGGCTCAAGATCTGTGATCTGGTTCTCCTTATGTTAATACTTCATAGATACTGTGAGACCGCTCACGCCGACCTGCAACCACCCCTCGCATACTGAGCGCAGATTACTCGTACGGCACCATTTCGTGCGATTACCACGCGGGAACATATGACGACGGTTCTGAAACGATCGGTTTATTCACGCACCTTAGGAAAGGGTGGATCGGCAGCGCGCGAAGCTGCGGATCCTGCCTTGCAGCGGTTCCTCGATGCAGTGTGGATGGAGCGCGGCCTGTCGGCCAACACGCTTGCGGCGTATCGCGCCGATCTCATGGCGTTGGCACGCTGGCTCGAAAAGCGCGACGGCGCGTTGCTCAAAGCCAGCCGCATCGAATTGCTGGGCTTCATCGCGGCGCGAGTGGAGGGCGGATCGAGACCGCGATCGACCGCGCGCCAGTTGTCGAGCTTCCGGCGTTTTTTTCGTTTCATGGTGCGCGAAGACTTGATCACGGTCGATCCGACCGCGCAGATCGCGATGCCGAAAATCGGTCGATCACTGCCGAAGTCGCTGACGGAAGCCGAGGTCGATTCGTTGCTCGAGGCGCCCACCGTGACGGATCCGCTGGGGCACCGCGATCGGACCATGTTGGAGGTTTTGTACGCGACCGGGCTGCGAGTCTCCGAACTCGTCAGCTTGAAGCACAATCAAGTCAATTTGAATCAGGGCGTGATTCGCGTGGTCGGCAAGGGCAACCGCGAGCGCTTGATCCCACTGGGCGAAGAGGCGGTCCGGTGGGTTGAGCAGTTCATGCAGGGTCCGCGCGTTGAGATCTTGCTGGAACGGCAGACCGACTACTTGTTTCCGACGCGGCGCGGCGATCGCATGACGCGCCAGGCGTTCTGGCACATCATCAAGCGTTACTCGAAAAAGGCCGGCGTCGACAAGGAATTGTCGCCGCATACCTTGCGACACGCATTTGCCACGCATTTGCTGAATCATGGGGCGGATCTGCGCGTGGTCCAGATGCTGTTGGGCCATAGCGATCTGTCCACCACGCAGATCTACACCCACGTCGCCCGTGAGCGGCTGAAAGAGTTGCATCAACAGCATCACCCGCGCGGCTGAGCGGTGCGCAGCCGGCAGCGGAACGATCTGTAGCGCGGTTGATGGGTTCGCTTAAGGGCGGCGCAGCAATCCTCTGATAGAATCTCGTGAACCTCCCCGTGGCGGTGGGGTCAAATCCTGTCGTACCCGTCGGAGCGTTCCATGTCCAAGATCTTTGCCGTCCTGCTACTTGGGTTGGGTGCCCTTGGGTTCATCGCGCTTGCCCACTCGGCCGATGATCCTGCCGACGCGCGCATTGCGCTGCTCAAGCTGCTGCCGGCAGGATCGAAACTCGACGATTTACGGCTTTCGCCCATTCCCGGCATCTACGAGTATTCACAAGGCGCCGAGGTGAGCTATCTGACCGCCGATGGCAAATACTTCATCGACGGCAACGTCTATGACATGCACACCCGCGAGAATCTGACCGAGGAGCGCCGGACCAAGGTGCGAATCGCGATGATCAATGCGATCCCCGAATCGCAGATGCTGATCTTCTCGCCGAAAAACCCGCAATACACCATCACGGTGTTCACGGACGTCGATTGCCAGTACTGCCGCAAACTGCACAGCCAGATGGCGGAACTCAACAAACTGGGGATACGCGTGCGCTACATGTTCTATCCGCGCACCGGGCCCAATACCGAAAGCTGGCGCAAGGCGGAAGCCGTGTGGTGTTCGGAGGACCGCAACGCGGCGCTGACGCGCGCCAAGGCCGGCGGCGCGGTGGACACGAGCAAGAGCTGCGGGCCCACGCCGGTAGCGCGAGAATATGCGCTGGGGCAGAGCATCGGTGTGCAAGGCACACCGGCGATCGTCACGGAGGGCGGCGACTACATCAACGGGTACATGCCGCCGCAAGATCTGGTGAAAGAGCTCAAGGACCTGCAAGCCGGCAAGGGCAAGAGTTAGCGCCGCAGTACGGCGACAGTGCCGCAGCAGCACGTCTCCGAGCGCGTAGCGCCGGCGACTCGCCGCGTTCAGCCTACCGTTCGAGCAACTTCATCTTGTCTTTGACGCCTTCCCATTGTTTGGCGTCCGCCGGGGCATCTTTTTTCTCGCTGATGACGGGCCATTTTTTGGCCAGTTCCGCATTCAGCCGTTGGAAGTCTCCCTGACCGGTGGGAATTTCTTCCTCGGAAAAAATCGCCTCGACCGGGCACTCAGGCTCGCACAGCGTGCAATCGATGCACTCGTCCGGATCGATCACGAGAAAATTCGGACCCTCGTGGAAACAGTCGACGGGACAGACTTCCACGCAGTCCATGTATTTGCACTTGATACAGCTTTCGGTAACCACGAACGCCATGACTTACCCTTCTTCTTGACCAGTTGAACGTGGCACGTATTCTGCCACAGCCTAAGACTTCAACGGACGCGTGAGCTCCGTGAAGTGATAATCGTCGCGGCCGGCCGCGCGGTCCGCGAAGAATTTACGCAGCGTGAATACGCCGCTGGGAAAAGCCAAATCGGCCCAAGGTATTTCCGCTTCGGTGTACAACCCGACTTCCAGGCTTTCCGTGCCCGCAGCGAATTCCGGCGTCAACAACCGGGCGCGGAACATGACGTGTACCTGACAGGCGTGGGTCACATTGGCCACGGCCAACAACGAGCCGATTTCGACCTTCGCCAGAGCCTCTTCATAGCACTCACGCGCCGCCGCGTGCTGCATGGTCTCGCCGTTTTCCATGAAGCCTGCGGGCACGGTCCAGAATCCCAAGCGCGGTTCGATGGCGCGCCGGCACAGCAAGATTTTATCTTCCCACTGCGGCACGCACCCCAAGACCAACAACGGGTTCTTGTAGTGGATCATCCCGCAGTTCGTGCATACGAAGCGCGGTCGGTGGTCCCCGGCGGGAATCTTCGAAACGACGGAGCCGCCGCAATTACTGCAGAAATTCACAGCGTGTCCATAAGTAAAAGGGTCTGGTGCCCGGAGAGGGAATCGAACCCACACGGTGTCACCACCACCGGATTTTGAGTCCGGCGCGTCTACCAGTTCCGCCATCCGGGCATGCCAGAGTGGGCAGTATATGCGATTGGCGCACTTGGTAGTATTGGTTCGACCCATGCAGCGCACGGATTTCCACTTCGAGCTTCCCCCTGAGCTGATTGCCCAGCGGCCTGCGGAGGAACGTTCCGCCAGCCGACTGCTGGTGTTCGACGGCGCGAGCGGTGCGCTCGAGGACCGGCAGTTCCGAGATGTCCCCGCGTTATTGAGCGGTAACGATCTTTTGGTTTTCAACGACACGCGGGTGGTGCCGGCACGCGTCCACGGCATCAAGGAAAGCGGCGGCAAGATCGAGATCCTGCTCGAGCGCGCACTCGATTCGACCACCGCGCTGGTGCATGCGCGGGCCAGCAAGGGCTTGAAGCCATCGGCCCGAGTGATGCTGCCCGGCGGCGCCAGCGCGCGCATGCTGGGCAGGGAGGGGGATTTGTTTCGCTTGCAGTTCTCCTGCGAAGTGCTGCCGTATTTCGAGGCGCACGGCGACCTGCCGCTGCCGCCCTATGTGGACCGGGCGCCGGATGCCGCAGATCGCGAGCGCTATCAGACCGTGTACGCTCGCGAACCTGGCGCGGTGGCGGCGCCCACGGCGGGGCTGCATTTCGACGCGCGGACCTTTGCCGCCCTCGCTGCGCGCGGCGTGCGGCAAGCGTTCGTTACGCTGCATATCGGGGCTGGCACGTTCCAGCCGGTGCGGGTGGACGACTTGGAGAGGCATGTGATGCACGAAGAATACCTGCAGGTGCCAAAGGCCACTACCGATGCAATCAACGCCACGCGTGCGGCCGGCGGCCGTGTCGTCGCGGTGGGGACAACCGTAGTTAGAAGCTTGGAAACGGCAGCGGCGGCCGCAGCAGCGGCGGCCGGGGCGGCGTCGCAAGCGGTGGAGGCGGGTCGTGGTCCACGTACGAAGCTCGTTCCTTACCGAGGCGGGACGCGCCTTTTCATCAAACCGGGCTATAGATTTCGCGCGGTGGACGCCATGCTGACGAATTTCCATTTGCCTGAGTCGACGCTGTTGATGCTGTGCGCGGCGTTCGTCGGCCGCGATGCGCTGCTCGCTGCGTATACGCATGCGGTTGCGGCGCGCTACCGGTTCTTCAGCTACGGTGATGCCATGTTTCTGACGCCGATGCACTGCGCGTGGGAGCGCGCATGACGCAGATGCGTTTCGGGCTACTGCGGCAGGACGGAAATGCGCGGCGCGGGCGGCTGGAATTCGCGCGCGGCACGGTCGAGACGCCCACCTTCATGCCCGTGGGCACGTACGGCACGGTCAAGGCCATGACGCCGGAGGATCTTGAGAGCATCGGTGCCGAGATCATCTTGGGCAATACCTTTCACCTGTATCTGCGTCCGGGTCTCGACGTGATCGAGGCGCACCGGGGCCTGCATCGCTTCATGCATTGGAACCGGCCCATCGTGACTGACTCGGGCGGGTTTCAAGTTTGGAGTCTGGCGGAGATGCGAAAAATTACGGAGGAAGGAGCGCGATTTCGCTCACCGGTCGACGGTGCGCCCGTATTTCTCTCGCCCGAGGAATCGATGCGTATTCAACGCACGCTGGGCTCGGATGTGGCCATGAGCTTCGATGAATGCACTCCGTATCCGGCGAATGAGGCCGAGGCGAGATCGTCCATGGAATTGTCGATGCGCTGGGCTGCGCGCGGTTTTAAGAAATACTACGAGACGGACCCGCCGGGGACCTTGTTCGGCATCGTGCAGGGCGGCATTCACGTCGATCTGCGGTTGGCATCGCTGGCGGCGCTCGAGGACATCGGTTTCGCGGGGCTTGCGGTCGGCGGCCTAGCGGTGGGCGAGAGCGTCGCTGAACGGGATCGGGTTCTCGACCGCTTGGTGCCGCACATGCCCGCGCACAAACCACGTTATCTGATGGGAGTCGGAAGACCGGAGGATATCGTCGAGGCAGTGCGGCGCGGCATCGAC
>Ga0066789_10000144_pt1 | contig 23239 bp, 18 predicted proteins | sample OrgsoiDNA2013049_FD_70960 | JGI IMG/M metagenome (GOLD analysis project Ga0066789, IMG submission 70960) | Permafrost soil microbial communities from the Arctic, to analyse light accelerated degradation of dissolved organic matter (DOM) -... | ecosystem: Environmental > Terrestrial > Soil >...
CCTGCGGGAAGTTGCCCACCATGCGCTCACCGGCCGGGTCGTACTCCTCGGACAGCAGGCCCACGTCATTGGTGAGCGTCAGGAGCCGGCGCATGAGGGCGTGCCCCTCGTCCAGACGCCCAGTCTGGGCGTAGGCCATAACCAGCCAGAAGGAACAGGCCACGAAGGGATGCTCGTCGCCGGGCAAGCCGTCCAGGCCGGAGTCCGTGCGGTAGCGCAGCACCAGGCCGTCGCGGATCAGCTCGGTCTCGACGGCGCGGACCGTGCGCAGGAACCGGGGGTCGTCAGCGGGGATGAACCCGACGCTGGGCAGGAGCAGAAGTGAGGCGTCGACCTCGGTCGTGTCGTAGTGCTGGGTGAAGTAGCCCTTCTCGGCGTTGTACCCGCGGGACATCACCTCCGCGTACACCTTCTTGCGCAGCTCGCGCCAGGTCTCGACCGGACCCTGCAGCCACTGCTGCTCGACCGCCTTGATGGCGCGGTCGAAGGCCACCCACACCATCACCCGTGAGTGGGTGAAGTGGCGCAGCTGGTTGCGGAACTCCCACATGCCGTTGTCCGGTTCCTCCCAGTGGTGGCAAAGGTTCGCGACCAGGGCACGCTGAAGCGCCCACGACTCGGGGGAGTCCTCCAGGCCTTGGTCGCGGGCCAGGTCCAGGGCGACCATCACCTCTCCCAGCACGTCCGTCTGAAGCTGGCCGACCGCCTCGTTGCCGACCCGGACCGGACGCGAGTTCGCGTACCCTGCCAGATGGCTGAGCACCCTCTCAGGCAGTTCGCGAGACCCGTCGACCGCATACATGATCTGCATGTCCTCGGGGTCTCCGGCCACGGCCCGCAGCAGCCAGTTGCGCCACAGCACGGTCTCCTGGTGATAGCCGCAGCGCAGCAGCGCCTCCAGCGTCAGCGAGGCATCGCGCAGCCAGCAGAAGCGGTAGTCCCAGTTGCGAGGCCCACCGAACTGCTCCGGCAGGGAGGTCGTGGGAGCGGCCACGATGCCTCCGGTCTCGCCGTGGGTCAGGATCCGCAGGACGAGCAACGAACGCACCACGGCCTCGCGGTAGGGCCCCTGGTGGTCGCAACGCTCGGCCCACTCCTCCCAGTGGGAAACGGTCTGTTCGACGCCGTCGTCCACGTTCAACGGCGCCGGCGCCACCAGATGTGACCTGAACCAGGTCATGGAGAAGGTCATCCGCTGCCCTGCCGAGACGTCGAACTCATCCTCGTGACGGCTGCCGACCGGATGGGGTAGCCGCGAACCGCGCAGCACCACCATGTCCGGCCCCGCGATGGCCGAGATCACCGCTCCGGAGCCGATCTCGGGGGTGTCCGCGCGACGAATGACCCAGGGGTTGACCTTGCCGTACCCGAAGCGAACCACCCACTCGTGACGCATGCGCACCCTTCCCCTGACCCCCTCGACCCGGCGCACGATGTCGGCGCGGCCCTCACCGATGGGCATGAAGTCGGTGACACGGATCATCCCGGTGGATGTCTCATGGGTGGTTTCCAGGACGAAGCTGTTGCCGATGTACCTGCGCGTGCTCCGGGCCGGTCCTTTGGGCCCCAGCAGCCAGTGACCGTTCTCGCGGGTGCCGATCAGTGCCGCAAAACATGCAGGAGAGTCAAACCGTGGCAGGCACAGCCAGTCAAACGAGCCGTCCCGCCCGACCAGTGCCGCGGTGTCGGAGTCGCCGAGAACGGCGTAGTCCTCGATGGGAAGGGCCATGAGAACACCGTATGCCGTGTTGTCGGTCGGTGCACCTACGATTGCGGACGTGCCCGACGTGACTACCAGCCCAGCCCCGTATCAGCATGACCGCCTCATCGTGCGCGGGGCGCGTGAGCACAACCTGCGCAACATCTCCGTCGACCTGCCCCGCAACAGCCTCATCGTCTTCACCGGGCTCTCCGGGTCGGGCAAGTCATCCCTGGCCTTCGACACGATCTTCGCCGAGGGTCAGCGCCGCTACGTCGAGTCGCTCAGCGCCTACGCACGTCAGTTCCTCGGGCAGATGGACAAGCCCGATGTCGACTTCATCGAGGGCCTGTCCCCGGCGGTCTCGATCGACCAGAAGTCGACCAACCGCAACCCCCGCTCCACCGTCGGCACGATCACCGAGGTCTACGACTACCTGCGGCTGCTGTTTGCGCGCGCGGGACGGCCGCACTGCCCGGTGTGCGGCCAGGCCGTCACCCGCCAGAGCCCGCAGCAGATCGTCGACCGGCTCTTCGAGCTGCCCGAGGGCACCCGTTTCCAGGTGCTGGCGCCGGTGGTGCAGGCTCGCAAGGGTGAATACGTGGACCTGTTCAGCGAGCTGCAGAGCAAGGGCTTCTCGCGCGCCCGGGTCGACGGTGAGGTCATCTCGCTGACCGAGCCACCCGCCTTGGAGAAGCAGAAGAAGCACACAGTTGAGGTCGTCATCGACCGTCTGGTCGCCAAGGGCGATGACACGCGCGCCAAGCGACGGCTGAGCGACTCGGTGGAGACCGCGCTCGGTCTGGCATCCGGGGTCCTGGTCGTCGACTTCGTGGACCTGGACCCCCAGGACCCCGGCCGCCAACGCCGGTACTCCGAGCGGATGGCCTGCCCCAACGACCACCCCCTGGCCATGGACGAGGTCGAGCCTCGCTCGTTCTCGTTCAACTCCCCGTTCGGTGCCTGCACCAAGTGCACCGGACTGGGCACTGAGCTCGAGGTCGACCCCGACCTGCTGATCCCCAACGAGGACCTGACGATCAACCAGGGTGCCATTGCGCCGTGGTCGGTCGGATCGGGTTCTGCGGAGTACTTCCTGCGGGTCCTGACCGCGTTGGCCGAGGACCTGAAGTTCTCCCTGGACAGGCCATGGCGTTCCCTGCCGGAGCGGGCACGCGAGGCGATCATGCACGGTCAGGACTACAAGGTCCACGTCAAGTACCGCAACCGGTTCGGGCGGGACCGTTCGTACACGACCGGATTCGAGGGTGTGGTCCCTTTCGTCAAGCGTCGCCACGCCGAGACCGACTCCGAGTGGTCGCGCGAGCGGTACGAGGGCTACATGCGCGAGGTGGCCTGCCCCGCCTGCGACGGGGCCAGGCTCAAGCCCGAGTCACTGGCCGTGCTGGTCGGTGGTCAGAGCATCTCGGCGATCTGCGCGCTCGCGATCGCCGACTGCGCCGAGTTCCTGGCCGACGTCGACTTCACCTCCCGTGAGCGTCAGATCGCCGAGCGGGTCATCAAGGAGATCCAGGCCCGCCTGGGCTTCCTGCTCGACGTCGGTCTGGACTATCTTTCGCTGGACCGCCCAGCCGCCACCTTGTCCGGTGGTGAGGCGCAGCGAATCCGGCTGGCCACCCAGATCGGCTCCGGGCTGGTCGGTGTTCTTTACGTCCTGGACGAGCCGTCGATCGGCCTGCACCAGCGCGACAACCACCGCCTGATCCAGACCCTGACCCGGCTGCGGGACCTGGGCAACACGGTCATCGTCGTCGAGCACGACCAGGACACCATCGCGGCCGCCGACTGGGTCGTGGACATCGGCCCGGGGGCGGGGGAGCACGGCGGCAACGTCGTCCACTCCGGCTCGGTCGCCGACCTGCTGGCCAATCCCGAGTCGATCACCGGCGCGTACCTCTCGGGGCGCGCCGAGATTGCCGTCCCGGCCCTGCGACGCGGCCAGGATGGGCGCAAGGTCACAGTGGTGGGGGCTCGTGAGCACAACCTGTACGACGTGGATGTCAGCTTCCCGTTGAGCAACCTCGTTGCGGTCACCGGGGTCTCGGGCTCCGGCAAGTCGACGCTGGTCAACGACATCCTCTACATGGTTCTGGCCAACAAGCTCAACGGTGCCCGGCAGGTACCCGGTCGGCACAAGACCGTGCGAGGGCTGGAGTACCTCGACAAGGTCGTCCATGTCGACCAGGGACCGATCGGACGGACCCCGCGGAGCAACCCAGCAACGTACACCGGGGTCTTCAACCACATGCGCAAGCTGTTCGCCGAGACGACCGAGGCCAAGATGCGCGGCTACCAGCCGGGGCGCTTCTCCTTCAACGTCAAGGGCGGTCGCTGCGACAACTGCTCGGGCGACGGCACGATCAAGATCGAGATGAACTTCCTTCCCGACGTCTATGTGCCGTGCGAGGTCTGCCATGGAGCGCGCTACAACCGCGAGACGCTCGAGGTGCACTTCAAGGGCAAGACGATCTCCGAGGTACTGGACATGCCGATCGAGCAGGCATCGGAGTTCTTCGCCGCGGTGCCGGCCATCTCCCGCCACCTGAGCACGTTGGTGGACGTCGGCCTCGGTTACGTCAGGCTCGGCCAGCCTGCTCCCACGCTCTCCGGCGGTGAGGCTCAGCGCGTCAAGCTGTCCACCGAGCTGCAGAAGCGCTCCACCGGCCGGACGATCTACGTCCTGGACGAGCCGACGACGGGCCTTCACTTCCAGGACATCAACAAGCTGCTCGGGGTGCTGCAGGGCCTGGTCGACAGGGGCAACACCGTCATCGTCATCGAGCACAACCTTGACGTCATCAAGAACGCCGACTGGATCGTGGACCTGGGTCCCGAGGGCGGCAACGGTGGTGGCCGGGTGATCGCCCAAGGGACCCCCGAGCAGGTCGCCCTGGTCGAGGAGAGCTACACCGGGCAGTTCCTGGCGCCGGTCCTCGCCCGCAGCGCCCGGACCCCCGGCCGAGCCATCGCCGTGAGCGGGGCCGGCGCACCCAAGGTCTTCTCCCAGAGCGTGCTCCCCCAGAAGGCGGTGGCAAAGAGGGTTCAGACAACGAAGGTGCCGGCAAGGACTGTGCCGGCACAGAAGGCAGCGGCGAAGAAGGCGGCGGCGAAGACGGCGGCGGCAAGGAAGACGGCACCGGGCACGCCCACCGCCAGGGGCTGACCCCGGGGGTGCGACTACGGCGCAACGGGCGGCCAGGGGTCTTCAGCCGGTTCGGGGCCCGGCGCCGATAACCGTGGCGGGCCGCTCGGGTCAGGCCTGCACCATTGCGGCGCTGCGAAGCCTCGTTCAGCGGGTGCCTGCCAGGTCCACCCTGCCGGTCAGTCCTCGCCGAGGTAGGCCTTGCGGACGGCGTCGTTGACCAACAGGTCCTTGCCGGTGCCCTTCAGGACGATCTTGCCCACTTCCAGGACGTAGCCGTGGTCTGCCAGGCTCAACGCCGCCTGCGCGTTCTGCTCGACGAGCAGAATCGTCGTGCCCTGGGACTGCAGGGTCCGGACCGTCTTCATGATCCTCCTCATCATCAACGGCGACAGGCCCATCGACGGCTCGTCGAGCATGAGCAGCCTGGGCCGGCTCATCATGGCGCGGCCCATGGCCAGCATCTGCTGCTCACCACCGGAGAATGTTCCGGCCTGTTGGTTGCGTCGCTCCGCCAGGATCGGGAACAGGTCGTAGGCCGCGTCCAGGTCCTTCTTGATCCCGGAGTCGCTGCGGGTGAACGCCCCCAGCAGGAGGTTCTCCTCGACGGTCATCTTGGGGAAGATCCGCCGGCCTTCGGGGGAATGGGCCAGGCCCATGGTGACGATCTCGTGAGCGGGGACCGCGTCGATGCGCTTGCCCTGGAACAGGATCTCGCCGCTGGCGGGTCGGATGAGTCCCGAGATCGTGCGCAGGGTCGTGGTCTTGCCGGCACCGTTGGTGCCGATCAGGGTGACGACCTGGCCCTCGTCGACCGAGAAGCTGATCTTCTTGACTGCCAGGATCTTGCCGTAGGCAACCTTGAGGTCCTTGACCTCGAGCATGGCCGTCATGGGCTGTCCTCGGCGTCGTCGTCGGTGCCCGTACCGATGTAGGCCTCGATGACCCGGGGGTCGGACTGGACCTCGTCGGGGGTGCCCTCGATCAGGGTCTCCCCGCGCACCAGACAGAGCACCCGGTCACACAGGTTGAAGATGAACCGCATGTCGTGCTCGATGACCACCACTGCCAGGCCGGTGTCGCGGATCTTGAAGATCAGGTCGCTGGCCTGGCGGGTCTCCAGCGGGTTCATCCCCGCCGTCGGCTCATCGAGCAGGACCAGCTTGGGGTCTGTGGCCAGTGCCCGGGCGATCTCCAGGCGACGCTGGTTTCCGTAGGGCATGTTGCGCGCCAGGTGGTCGGTGGAGGGCCCCAGCCCGACGAAGTCCAGCAGCTCCTGGGCCCGGGCCCGGGTCTCGGCCTCCTCGCGCTTGAACTTGGGCCCGCGGATGATCGAGGTGATCGCCCCGGAGCTGGTTCGGCAGTAGCGACCCACCATGACGTTCTCCAGCGCCGTCATGTTGGCGAAGAGCCTGATGTTCTGGAAGGTGCGTGCCATGCCGGCCTTGACCACTGCCCGGGGTTTGGGGGGCAGCTCGACACCGGCCAGGCGGACCTGGCCCTCGGTCGGCTTGTAGAGCCCGGTCAGGCAGTTGAAGAAGGTTGTCTTGCCGGCACCGTTGGGGCCGATGAGTCCGAGGATCTGGCCCTCGTGGACGGTCATGCTCACGTTGTTGACGGCGACCAGCCCGCCGAACCGCATGACGACGCCGTCGGCCTGCAACAGCGGCACGGAGGCCGAAGGCGTGGCCGCCACCGCTTGGGTGCTCTGGGTCATGTGGGCACGACCTCGGCGATGTCGGTCTCGACCCGGTCGGCGAGGTCCTCGTCGTCCTCGTGGAACTCCAGCTGTCTGCGTTTGCTGGCCACCAGGCCTTCGGGCCTAAAGCGCATCATCAGCACGAGCAGCAGACCGAACAGCAACAGGCGGTAGTCCGCGAAGAAGCGCAGCTTCTCGGGCAGGAGGTTGAGGATCACCGCACCGACCAGGACGCCGAGAATGGTGCCCATCCCGCCGAGGACGATCGAGGCGAGCAGGAACGCCGACACCAGGAAGACGTACTGGTCGGGGGTGACCGAGACGTCCTGGTGGGCCTTGATGGTGCCTGCCATACCGGCCAGGAAGGCGCCGACGGCGAAGGCGAGAATCTTGAGCCCGAAGACGTTGACGCCCATCGCCTCGGCGGCCTTCTCGTCCTCGCGAATGGCGACCCAGCCGCGCCCGATGCGGCTGTTGTTGAGGCGCGAGAACACGAGCATGATGAACGCGATCAGCACCAGCAGCAGGAAGTAGTAGTTGGAGAAGCGGGACAGCGGGATGCCCAGCAGGGTGTGGGTGTCGCCGAAGTTGAAGCTGCCGAAGGTCAGGTCTGGGATGGCCGGGATGCCGTTGGGGCCGTGGGTCAGGTCCGGCCCGTTTTGGCCGTCGAGGTTGAACATCGACAGGCGGAAGATCTCACCGAAGCCGAGCGTGACGATGGCCAGGTAGTCACCGGACACGCGCAGGGTCGGGGTGCCGATGATCAGGCCCAGCGTGCCGGAGACACAGCCACCGACCAGAACGACCACGTAGAAGGGCGGCTTCCACCCGATCGTGGCGAACGCCGACATCGACAGCGTCGCCCCGACGTAGGCACCCGCGCCCAGGAACGCGATATACCCGAGGTCGAGCAGGCCGGCCAGCCCGACCACGATGTTCAGGCCCATTGCCGCCGCGGCGAAGATGAGGACCTGGGAGGCGATCGACATGTTGGCGTCGGAGCCGTTCTGGGTGAACGGGAAGAGGAACGCCACCGCGAACGCGGCAAGGGTCAGCACGTGTCTGTGCCTGGTCGTGACGTGTCCCAGCCAGGACAGGAGTCCGGCACGGACGTTGGCGACCACCACGCCGGTGACGAATACCAGGAACGAGACGAACTCCCACGCGTCGGACAGCCCCAGGGCGTAGGCGGTGCCGAACAGCAGTGCTGCCATGAGCACGACGATGGCCAGGATCTCGGCCCAGCCGGGAAGGTGGGCCTCGGCCATGTCGCGGGTCGGCCGCGACAGGACCAGTCGCGAGGCGGCAAAAAGCGCCAGCGCTCCGAGCAGCGAGATCCAGCAACCCGAGTTGACGTTGACCAGGCCACCGGACTCGACGCTGATCGCGGCAACCACCATGGCCATGAAGATCAGGGCCCAGGTGGCCAGGGCACGAAGGCCCAGGGCCGTATCGGCCCAGTGGCCCAGGGAGGTCAGTGGACCCTTGTGGGCCAGGAGCAGGATGAGCGCGAGCAGCGCCAGCGCGATGGCCAGGATCTGCAGGGGGCCGGGGTTGAGGTTGATGGTGAGGTCGCCGAGCACCTGGGGGTCGTCGCTCCAGGAGAACAGGGACCCGATGATGAGCAGGCCGGCGCCGGCCAGGCCAACCGGCCAGGCCTTGGGGCCGTGTCGGACTATCACCGACTTGGGGATCAGGGCGGTCTTGATCATGCGCGGTCCACCGCCTTGGCACCCAGCAGGCCCTGTGGGCGGAACACCAGGACCAGGATGAGCAGGACGAAGGCCCAGACGTCCTTCCAGGGGGTGCCGCCGAACTGGCCCGGGATGTACTGGGTTGCCATGCCTTCGACGATGCCCAGGACCAGGCCCCCGACGACAGCGCCCGCGATGTTCCCGATGCCACCCAGGACCGCCGCGGTGAAGGCCTTCAGACCTGCCAGGAAGCCCATCTTGAAGCCGATGTTGTGGTTCTGCAGGCCTTGGGCCACGCCCGCGATCCCGGCCAGGACCGCGCCGAGCGCGAAGGCGATGACGATGATGCGGTCGACGTTGATGCCCATCAGCCGGGCCGTGTCCGGGTCCTGGGACACGGCCTGCATGCCCCGGCCCGACTTGGTGCGGTTGATGAAGTACCACAGCAGTGCCGAGCACATGAGCAGGGCGCCGATGGTGAAGATCGCCGCCCGTTGGATGGTCACCCCGCCGACCTGGAACGCCGGCCCGGTCACGACGTCGATCTGGGGGAAGGGGATCAGCGACTTCGCGTCCGGCAGGTTGAAGGGGTTCCAGTTCGTGAACGGCAGGTGGTTGTAGTTGAGGCGCACGAGCTCCTGCAGGAAGACCGAGATGCCGATGGCGGTGATCAGCGGCGCCAGCCGCGGGGCGTTGCGCAGCGGCCGGTAGGCAACCCGCTCCATCAGGACGGCGGTGCCCACCGACGCGATCACGGCGCCGATGATCATGAAAGGCAGGGTCCACAGCCCTGTCTGATCCCTGAAGAGCACCAAGGAGGTGGTCAGGGCACCGAAGGCCCCGATCATGAACACCTCGCCGTGGGCGAAGTTGATCAGCCCCACGATGCCGTAGACGACGGTGTATCCCACGGCTATCAGCGCGTACAGCGATCCCAGGGTCAGGCCGTTGACGAGCTGTTGGACGAAGAGAACCACTGTGTTGACTCCAGTGCTCGGATTCGACCACGGCCGTGGGGGTGGGTCACCGCCCACCCCCACAAACCTGAGGGTCGAGCTACTTGAACGACTCGGTGTCGACCGCGACCCACTTGCCGGCGGTGACTTTGTAGACGGTCAGCACCCGGGACGTGGCGTCGCCGAACTTGTCGAAGGCCACCTTGCCGGTCACGCCGTCGAAGTTGACCTTGCCCAGCGCGGCGATGGTGGCCTGGCGAACCGAGGCCACGTCGGTGGCGCTCTTCAGTGACACCTTCAGGGCGTCGATGATGGCGTTGGCTGCGTCGTAGGAGTAGGCGCCGTAGGCGGCCGAGGGGTCCTTGTAGCCGGCTTTCGCGTAGGCGGCAAGGAACGTCTTGCCGGTGGGGAGCTGGTCGGTCGGCGCGCCGACCGAGGTGGCGAAGTCACCGTTGGAGGTGGTCCCACCCAGGGATATGTACTTCGGGTCGTAGATGCCGTCGCCGCCCATCAGCGGGATGTTGAGGCCGGCAGCCTTCATCTGCTGCGAGAGCGGACCGGCGACCGGGTACTCGCCACCGTAGTAGAGGGCCAGGGGGCCGGCCGGCTTCACCTTGGAGATGACTGCCTGGAAGTTGGAGTCGTCGGGGTTGACCGTCTGCGCGGACACGACGGTGCCGCCGAGCTTGGTGAACTGTCCGGTGAAGGCGCTGACCAGACCCTGGCCGTAGGTCTTCTTGTCGTTGATCGTGGCGACCTTCTTGATGCCGACCTTGTTATACAGGTAGTTAGCGGCGAACGGGCCCTGGACGGCGTCCGTCGTGCAGGTGCGGAAGTAGGTGTCGTAGGTACGCACCGGTGCGGTGGCGAATTTGGCACCCTGGGTCAGCGATGGGCCGGTGTTGGCGGGGGAGACCTGGACGATCCTGGCCGAGTGCAGCACCGGCTGGGTGCTCTGGGAGACGCTGGAGTTCAGGTTGCCCACGACCCCTGCCATGTTGGCCTCACTGGCGAACGCGGTCGCGGCGTTCTTGCCCACGTCCGGTGAGGCCTGGTCGTCCTTGGACTCGACCTGCAGCGTCCAGCCGGGGATGGCATTGGTGGCGTTGGCCTGCGCGACGGCGAGCATGACGGAGTCCTGGATGCCCAGGCCGAGCGCCGACAGGTCGCCGGACAGCGGTGCCATGACACCGATGATGGCAATCTTCTTAGTAGTGGAAGTGGTGGTTGTAGTTCGGGAACCGCATGCTGACAGGGCCAGCGACGCAACAACCAGCGTCGCCCCGACCCGCACTACCGAACGCTGCTGCACGTTTCCTCCTGATATGTCTTCGCCCAGGTTCACTCGCGAATCCCGCGGGTTGGTGAAGAGTAGCCGCAGAAAGCGGTCAAATACGGCATTTCGCGTCGTTGTTGCCGGGTCGTTACCAGCGCGCAGCAGCCAGGCGGAACGGTCTTCACTCACCGCCTGCTCAGTACAGTGAATGTGTGTCCGACCCGCTGTCATACCGCCCCAGACCGGGGGAGATCCCGCTGGGCCCCGGCGTCTACCGGTTCCGCGACGGCGATGGCCGGGTCATCTACGTCGGCAAGGCCAACTCGCTGCGTTCGCGGCTCTCGTCCTACTTCCAGGACCTCTCGGCCCTGCACCCGCGCACCCGCTCGATGGTCACCACCGGTGCCAGCGTCGAGTGGACGGTCGTGGCCAACGAGGTCGAGGCGCTCCAGCTGGAGTACTCCTGGATCAAGGAGTTCGACCCGCGCTTCAACGTGAAGTACCGCGACGACAAGTCCTACCCCTACCTCGCCGTCACCTTGGGGGAGCAGTTCCCGCGGGCTCAGGTGATGCGCGGGGCCAAGCGCAAGGGGACGCGGTACTTCGGTCCCTATGCCCACGCCTGGGCCATCCGCGAGACCCTCGACCAGCTGCTGCGCGTGTTCCCCATGCGCACCTGCAGCGGTGGTGTCTTCAAACGCGCCGGCCAGATCGGGCGGCCGTGCCTGCTCGGCTACATCGACAAGTGCTCGGCTCCCTGCGTGCAGAGGGTCAGCGCCGATGAGCACCGCGTGATCGCCGAGGACTTCGCTGACTTCATGGCCGGCAACACCGAAAAGTTCGTCAAGGGTCTGCAGCAGCGGATGAGCGCCGCCGCGGCCGAGCTCGACTACGAGCTGGCGGCCCGGTTGCGCGACGACCTCGGGGCGCTGACCAGGGCACTGGAGAAGTCAGCGGTGGTCCTGGCCGACGGGACCGATGCCGACGTGTTCGCCCTCGCCGAGGATGAGCTCGAGGCTGCGGTCCAGGTCTTCCACGTCCGGGGCGGGCGCGTGCGGGGTCAGCGTGGCTGGGTGGCCGAGCGTGGGTCCGAGGACGCCACCGAGCTGTCATCGGTCGTAGAGCACCTGCTCCAGCAGGTCTATGGCGGTGAGTCGCCCGAGGGGGTCCCCCATGAGGTCCTGGTCCCCGTCCTGCCGCCGGACCCGGTGGCTATGGGCCAGTGGCTCACCAGGCTGCGTGGCGCACAGGTGGACCTGAGGGTGCCCCAGCGCGGCGACAAGCGGGCGCTGATGGAGACGGTGCGGCGCAACGCCGACCAGTCGCTGGTTCGTCACAAGCTCGCCCGCGCCGGTGACCTCACGGCCCGCAGCGTGGCGCTGCAGGAGCTCCAGGACGGGCTCGACCTGGCCTGCGCACCGCTGCGGATCGAGTGCTTCGACGTATCTCATGTCCAGGGCACCAACGTCGTGGCCTCCATGGTGGTCTTCGAGGACGCACTGGCGCGCAAGGGCGAGTACCGCCGGTTCATCGTCAAGGCGGGCACCGGGCCGACCGGTGAGGTCAACGCGCAGATCGACGACACCGCGGCCATGCATGAGGTGCTCACCAGGCGGTTCAGACGCTATCTGGACGACCGGGTCGAGGCCGGCGACATCGAGGGCATCGCCTCCGAGCGCGACGAGGCGGGGCCGCCCCGGATCGACCCTGACACCGGCCGACCGCGACGCTTCGCCTACCCGCCCAACCTCGTCGTGGTCGACGGAGGCCTTCCCCAGGTCAACGCCGCTGCCGCGGCTTTGACCCAGCTGGGCATCGACGACCTCGCCCTGGTCGGCCTGGCCAAGCGTCTGGAAGAGGTCTGGATCCCCGGCAGGCAGTTCCCGGTGATCCTTCCGCGGACCAGTGAAGGCCTCTACCTGCTGCAGAGAGTGCGCGATGAGGCGCACCGCTTCGCCATCACCTTCCACCGCCAACGGCGGTCCAAGGCCATGACCACTTCCGTGCTGGACGACATCCCGGGTCTGGGCGAGGTGCGGCGCAAGGCGCTCCTGCGCCACTTCGGCTCGGTCAAGGCGCTCAAGGCGGCCTCGGTGGAGCAGATTCGGGAGGTGCCCGGCATCGGCATCGCCCTGGGTGCCACCATTCACAGGACATTGCACCACCGGAGGACCCAGACCGCACCGGCCGTCAACGTGACGACCGGTGAACTGCTCGACTGAGCGACAACGAGGCAGCCATGACAGCGATGACACCCCGATCGGCCGGCCCGGACCCGGCCTCCTCGCCCAGCGGCTCGGCCGCGGCCGGCCAACCCGATGCCAGCGAGCTGGTCATCCTCACGGGCATGAGCGGTGCCGGCCGCAGCACCGCAGCCAAGGTGCTGGAGGACCTCGGCTGGTATGTCGTGGACAACCTTCCGCCACAGCTGATGCTCCAGATGGCCATGCTGGCGGCGGAGGCCTCCGATGAGGGAGTCACCAAGGTCGCGGCGGTCATCGACGTGCGCAGTCGCACCTTCTTCACAGCTTTCCACGGCGCGCTTCAGTCCTTGCGGGCGATGGGCTGGGTGCCGCAGGTGATCTTCGTCGACGCCACCGACGAGGCCCTGGTGCGACGGTTCGAGAGCGTGCGTCGCCCGCACCCCCTCCAGGGGCATGGAAGGATGCTGGACGGCATCCTCGAGGAGCGCGAGATGCTGGGGGACCTGCGCAGCGAGGCTGACGTCCTCATCGACACCTCCGGCCTGAACGTGCACCAGCTCTCGGCCAAGGTGTCCCAGATCTTCGCCGATCCCGGGGGCCCCCGACTCCGCATCGCCCTGATGTCCTTCGGCTTCAAGTACGGCATCCCGCTGGACGCCGACCTGGTCTTCGACATGCGCTTCTTGCCCAACCCGTTCTGGATCCCCGAGCTGCGGTCCAAGAACGGCACGGACCCGGAGGTGTCCGACTACGTCCTGCGCCGGCGGGGGGCTGGCGAGTTCGTCGACCGCGTCGTCGACCTCATGCAGCCGATGATCGTGGGCTACCTTCACGAGGGACGCCGCTACGTCACCTTGTCCCTGGGCTGCACCGGGGGCAAGCATCGCTCGGTGGCCGTGGCCGTTGCACTCGCGGCCAGGCTGAACGGCCCGGACGTGGCCACGATCCTGGTCCACCGCGATCTGGGGCGCGAGTGAGCGGCCCCGTCGTGGTGGCCCTGGGGGGTGGGCACGGCCTTGCCGCCTCGCTTTCGGCGCTGCGGCTGGTCACCGACCAGATCACCGCAGTGGTGACGGTCGCCGACGACGGCGGCTCCAGCGGACGGTTGCGCGAGGAGTTCGGCGTGCTCCCGCCCGGAGACATGAGGATGGCCCTGGCCGCGCTGTGCGACGACACCGAATGGGGCCACCAGTGGAGCGACGTGCTCCAGCACCGCTTCGCCGGCGACGGGCAGCTGGGTGGGCACGCCGTGGGCAACCTGCTGATCGTCTCGCTGTGGGAGCTGCTCGGGGACACCGTCGGCGGTCTGGATCTGGTTGGCCGGCTGCTCAACGCCCGCGGCCGGGTCCTGCCGATGGCCGCCGTGCCGCTCAACATCGAGGCCATCGTCATGGGCGCGCAGGCGGGTCAACCGCTGGAGATCACGACCGTCCTTGGCCAGGCGGCCGTGGCCACGACCACGGGACGGGTTCTGTCCGTGCGGCTCAACCCCAAGGACCCGCCCGCGTGCGAGCAGGCCGTGGCGGCCATCTACGACGCCGACTGGGTGATCCTGGGACCGGGCTCCTGGTTCACCTCCGTGATGCCGCACCTTCTGGTTCCCGGTGTCCGTGACGCGCTCGTGAACACCCCCGCCAAACGCCTTGTCACCCTCAACCTGGTGATGCACACCGGTGAGACCGTGGGCTTCTCAGCGAAGAACCACCTGGAGGTCCTGGTCGCGCATGCTCCCGAGCTGCATCTGGACGTGGTGCTGGCCGATCCCGTCGTCGTGGACGACGAGGCGCTGCTGCGCCGTGTCGCCGGGACCCTGGGGGCGCAGCTGGCCCTTGCCGACGTGGGGGACCAGAGGCGGGCCGGCCACCACGACTCACTGCGTCTGGCCGCGGCCTACCGCGACATCATCGGCTGACCCGGGCCCACCCAAGCACCCCTGACTTGGCCCGCTGCCGGCAAACGGCCGTGGCGGCAGTGAAGTTCGTGGACCCGTGGGAGGCTCTCGAGTTGCAGACCAGTGGCATTATGGCGCCTATGGCGATGACTGCGATGGTCAAGGACGAGCTGAGTCGGCTCACGGTGACCAAGCCCTGCTGTCGCAAGGCCGAGGTGGCCACGACGTTGAGGTTCGCCGGTGGGCTGCACATCGTCGGGGGTCGGATCGTGGTCGAGGCCGAGCTGGACACCGCTGCGGCCGCCCGCAGACTGCGCAAGGAGCTCTCCGACGTCTACGGCCACACCAGCGAGATCCTCGTGCTGTCGCCCGGGGGACTTCGCCGTGGCAGCCGCTATGTCGTGGGCGTCACCCAGGACGGTGAGGGTCTGGCCCGTCAGACCGGGTTGATCGACGTCCGCGGCCGCCCGGTGCGTGGTCTTCCTCCACGGGTGGTCAGCGGGTCGGTCTGTGACGCCGAGTCCGCCTGGCGTGGTGCGTTTCTGGCACACGGGTCCCTGACCGACCCCGGGCGGTCCGCCGCACTGGAGATCACCTGCCCCGGCCCCGAGGCGGCGCTCGCGTTGGTTGGGGCGGCCAGGCGACTGGGCCTGCAGGCCAAGGCTCGCGACGTGCGCGGCGTGGACCGCGTCGTGGTCCGTGACGGTGACGCGATCGGCGCCATGCTGACCAGGCTCGGCGCCCATGAGGCGGTGATGGCGTGGGAGGAGCGCCGGATGAGGCGCGAGGTGCGGGCCACCGCCAACCGCCTGGCCAACTTCGACGACGCCAACCTGCGCCGTTCGGCGCGCGCAGCCGTAGCGGCAGGTGCCCGGGTCGAGCGCGCGATGGAGATCCTGGGTGCTAACGTCCCCGACCACCTGCGCCAGGCCGGACAGCTGCGCCTCGAGCACAAGGAGGCCAGCCTGGAGGAGCTGGGCCAGCTGGCTGACCCGGCGATGACCAAGGACGCGGTAGCGGGCCGGATCCGTCGGCTGCTGGCCATGGCGGACAAGTGCGCCAGGGACCTGGGCGTGGCCGGCACGGATGCCAACCTCACCGCCGACATGCTTGACGCCTGAGACCGGCACGGACCCGGACGCCGGCCCACCGGGGACCGGGAGGCCGCGTACTTGCCACCGGCGGGTATCCCATAGGCTCAGGCTGACGAAAAAATCACATCCGGGTGCGGCTGTGCCGCATTGACGGACACTGTCTAGGAAGGTTAGAACCCGTGACTGTTCGCGTTGGTATCAATGGCTTTGGCCGCATCGGCCGCAACTTCTACCGTGCCGTGCAGGCTTGCGGCGCTGACATCGAGATCGTCGCCGTCAACGACCTGACGGACACCAAGACCCTCGCGCACCTGCTCAAGTACGACAGCATCCTTGGCCGCCTGGGCAAGGACGTCGTTGCTGGCGACAACGAGATCACCGTGGCCGGCTCTGGGAGCTTCCCGGTCTTCGCCGAGCGCGACCCAGCCAACCTTCCCTGGGCCAAGGTCGGCGCCGACGTCGTCATCGAGTCGACCGGCTTCTTCAAGGACGCTCAGAGCTGCGGCAAGCACCTGGCCGCGGGCGCCAAGAAGGTCATCATCTCCGCGCCGGCCAAGGGCGAGGACATCACCATCGTCATGGGCGTCAACGACCAGGACTACGACCCGGGCAAGCACCACATCATCTCCAACGCCTCGTGCACCACGAACTGCCTCGCGCCGATGGCCAAGGTCATCGATGACGCGTTCGGCATCGAGCGTGGTCTGATGACGACCATCCACGCGTACACCAATGACCAGAACGTGCTCGACTACCCGCACTCGGACCTGCGACGCGCTCGCGCCGCTGCCATCAACATGATCCCGACCACCACCGGCGCCGCCAAGGCCATCGCCCTGGTCATGCCGCAGCTCAAGGGCAAGCTCGACGGCTACGCCATGCGCGTGCCCCTGCCGACGGGCTCGGCCACCGACCTGACCGTACAGCTGAAGACCGCGGCCACCAAGGAAGAGATCAACGCCGTGATCAAGGCGGCAGCGGCCGGTCCGCTGAAGGGGATCCTGTCCTACACCGAGGACCCGATCGTCTCCAGTGACATCGTCACCGACCCGTCGTCGTGCATCTTCGACTCCGGTCTTACCTACGTCAACGGCAACATGGCCAAGGTCGTCGGCTGGTACGACAACGAGTGGGGCTACTCCTGCCGCCTGGTCGATCTGAGCGTCCTCGTCGGCACGTCGCTCTGAGACCGCGATGAGGACCGTAACCGACCTGATCGCGGCGGGCGGGCTGGGCGGCAAACGCGTCCTGGTCCGCAGTGACCTGAACGTCCCGCTCGACGGCCAAGGCGCCATCACCGACGACGGTCGGGTGCGGGCTTCGGTGCCCACCATCAAGGCTCTGAGCGAGGCGGGCGCGCGCGTGGTCGTGTGCGCCCACCTCGGCAGGCCCAAGGGGGTACCCGAGGCCAGGTACTCACTGGCGCCGGTGGCCCGCCGGCTCCAGGAGCTGCTCGGGGTCCCGGTCGCCTTCGCCACCGACACGGTGGGGCCCTCCGCCCGCTCCGTGGTCGCCGCGCTGGGCGACGGGCAGGTCGCGCTGCTGGAGAACCTGCGGTTCAACGCGGGCGAGACGTCCAAGGACGACGCCGAGCGCGGCGCGTTCGCCGATGAGCTTGCTTGCCTTGCAGACGCTTTCGTCAGCGACGGGTTCGGTGTCGTGCACCGCAAGCAGGCCAGCGTCTACGACGTGGCGCGGCGACTGCCGCACGCCGTCGGCGGGCTCGTCCAGACCGAGGTCGAGGTGCTCAAGCGCCTCACCGAGTCGGTCGAGCGTCCCTACGCGGTGGTGCTCGGTGGCGCCAAGGTCAGTGACAAGCTGGCAGTGATCGCCAACCTGCTGCAGAGCGCGGACCGCCTGCTCATCGGCGGTGGCATGGGCTTCACCTTCCTGGCGGCGCAGGGACACGAGGTCGGCACGAGCCTGCTCGAGGCCGACCAGCTCGAGGTGGTCAAGGGCTACCTCGCCCAGGCAGCCAAGTTGGGTGTCGAGATCATCCTGCCGACCGATATCGTTGCAGCGGCATCGTTCTCGGCGGCCGCGGAGCACAGTGTGGTCGACGCCGACAGCATCCCCGCGGACGCGATGGGCCTGGATATCGGTCCCGCCTCGGCCAGGGCGTTCGCAGCCAAGCTCATCGACGCTCGCACGGTCTTCTGGAACGGCCCGATGGGTGCGTTCGAGATGGCTCCGTACGCGGCCGGCACCAAGGTCGTCGCGCAGGCGCTGGTCGACGCCACCTCCAAGGGGGCGCTGACCGTCATCGGTGGTGGCGACTCGGCTGCGGCCGTCCGCCAGATGGGCTTCACCGACAACCAGTTCGGGCACATCTCGACCGGTGGAGGTGCCAGCCTGGAGTACCTCGAGGGCAAGGCGCTGCCCGGCCTAACAGTTCTGGAGGACTGAAACCCATGACAGCAGAATCGGGCTCACCCACGTCGGGGCGCACCCCGTTGATGGCGGGCAACTGGAAGATGAACCTCGACCATCTCCAGGGCACGCACCTGGTCCAGAAGCTTGACTGGACCCTCAGCGACGCCAAGCACGACTTCGACGCGGTCGAGGTCGCCGTGCTGGTCCCGTTCACGGATTTGCGCAGCGTCCAGACGCTCATCGAGGGTGACAAGCTGCGGCTCAAGCACGGGGCGCAGGACCTGTCGGTGCACGACGCCGGCGCCTACACCGGCGAGATCTCCGGTGCGTTCCTTGCCAAGCTGGGCTGCACCTATGTCGCGGTCGGCCACAGCGAGCGCCGCCAGTACCACGACGAGGACGACGCCGTGGTGGGCGCCAAGGTGAAGGCGGCGTACCGGCACGGCCTGACCCCGATCCTGTGCTGCGGCGAAGCCCTGGACGTGCGCAAGCAGGGCCGTCAGGTCGAGCACGTGCTGGCGCAGGTCGACGCGGCCCTAGATGGTGTCACCCCCGAGCAGGTGCGCTCCATCGTCATCGCCTACGAGCCGATCTGGGCCATCGGGACCGGCGAGGTGGCGACCCCGGCGGACGCACAGGAGGTCTGTTCGGCGATCCGTACGAGGCTGGCCGAGCTCTACTCCGGTGATACCGCCGACGGCATCCGCATCCTTTACGGCGGTTCGGTCAAGGCGGGCAACGTCGCCGAGATCATGGCCCAGACCGACGTGGATGGAGCGCTGGTCGGTGGCGCGTCGATCGTGGCGGACGACTTCGTGTCGATCTGCCGTTACCGCGACCACATCACCGCCGGCTGAACAGGCCCGGCGGGGGTTCGCGACGGTGATCGGGCCCCGGGGTCGGCGCCGAGATCCCGCCGGTCGGGGTCGCCCCGCGACTCGCCGTGACGTGGGGTGGCTACGGCAGGGCCGTCGGGTACCCTGTGCCTGGGGCCGTTCTTGGCGCCTGGACTGACACCGAACGAGATTGGGTCTAACTTTCGTGACTGTCGTGAAGATCGGGTTGCAGGTGCTTCTGGTCGTGGGTGGGCTGCTGCTGACCCTGTTGGTCCTGTTGCACAAGGGCAAGGGCGGTGGTCTGTCCGACATGTTCGGCGGCGGTATGTCCTCCACGATGAGCGGCTCCTCGGTCGCTGAGCGTAACCTTGACCGGTTCACCGTCGCCCTGGGACTGGTGTGGGGCGCCAGCATCATCGGGCTCGGACTGGTCGAGCGCTACTCCGGCTAAGTCCCGCCGCGGCCCGCATCATCGGGCCTTCCTGAACCTCAAGGGAGCAATATCGTGTCTAGTGGCAACGCGATCCGGGGGAGCCGAGTCGGTGCTGGTCCCATGGGTGAGTCCGAGCGCGGCGACGCCGCCCCCTGTGTGCACATCTCGTACTGGTGCAGCAACGGTCACGAGACGCGCCCCACCTTTGCCGATGAGGCCAGCCTGTCCGTCCCGGAGAACTGGGACTGCCCGCGCTGTGGTCTGCCGGCCGGCCAGGACCAGGCCAACCCGCCGCCCGCGAACCGCGTCGAGCCGTACAAGACCCACCTGGCCTATGTGAAGGAACGCCGCAGCCAGACGGAGGGCGAGGCGATCCTGGACGAGGCACTGCGGACCCTGCGCGACCGGGGACTCATCCGCTAGTAGGCCGCTAGCTCGCCCGCTGGTAGGCCGGCTTGGGGTCTAGTGGCTGGCCAGGCGGATCAGCTGGGTGGGCACATAGGTGGCCGCGTCCCGGTCCAGCAGCCAGGTGGTGGACCGCAGGCCGGCCACGCCGGCCGCCGGCGCCTGCATCTGACCGGCCCCCGACAGGACGAGGCCGACAGCGGCGGCCTTGTCCGCGCCCGAGACCAGGAACCACAGGTCGCGGGCAGCGCTCAGGCTCGCCAACGTCATGGACAATCTCATCGGTGGGGGTTTGGGTGCCCCACGAACGCCGATCACCGAGGCTTCGCGCTCATGCAGGGCTGGGTGTTCGGGGAACAGTGAGGCCACATGGGCGTCCGGTCCCACCCCGAGCATCAGGACGTCGAACTCGGGCACGTCATGTCCGCGGGGTGCGGCCGCGGCGAGCTCCCTGGCATAGCGGGCAGCCGCTGCGTCAACGTCGGCTCCGTCGGGCCCGTCGGAGGCGGGCATGGGGTGAACACGGGCCGGGTCCAGGGGTACGGCATCGAGCAGGCCATGGCGCGCCGCCGTCTGGTTGCGCCCGGGGTCCCCGGCGGGCAGGAAACGCTCGTCGCCCCACCAGACGTTCAGACGTCGCCAGTCGATGGCGTCCTTGGCCGGGCTGGCGCTCAGGGAGACCAGCACCGCCAAGCCCATCGAGCCTCCGGTCAGGACGATGTCTGCCTGCCCGCGGGAGGACTGGGCCTCGACGATGGCCATGACCAGGCGAGCGGCGGCGCTGTCGGCCAGCGCCGCCTTGTCGTGATGGACGACGACCGTCGGGCCCTGGCTCATGATGTGCTCTTCCCCTTTCGCGCCGCGGCGGGCGCGGCCTTCTTCGCCCCGGACGCCTTGCCTGCCGGCGCCTTGGGGTCCGCTGAGGCGACCACGGAACCACCGTTGTCGACCTTGGCCAGGCCCTTGGTCAACGTCTCGGCGTACGTCTCGTCCGGGTCGAGCCGGCGTAGCTCTTCGGACAGGCACTCGGCCAGGTCCCGCCGGGCCAGGCTGATCCGGCGGACCGGTTGGTCGCCTTGAGCCAGGGCCGCCACCGCGCCGTCGGGGCGCGCCAGGTCGATGTTGGCGCTGCGGCGAACGAGTCGCACACTGACCACGCCGGTGCCGGCGCGGCTACGGGCCAAGGTGACGGGGCACTTGAGCGTCTGCGCCAGCCAGGCGGCCAGCAGGTCGGCGGAGGGGGAGTCGCTGGCTCCGGTGACGGCGGCCGACACGACGGGCTCGTATGGTGGCTGCTCCAGGGCGGCGGCCAGCAGGCCGCGCCACAACGTCACGCGGGTCCAGGCCAGGTCCGTGTCACCCGGCTGGTAGCTCTCGGCGCGGCGGTTCAGCTCGGTCGCCGGGTTGGCGGCCCGCGCGGCGTCGGTGATCCGGCGCTGGGCCATCGCCCCGATCGCCGACTCCGAGACGTCAGGGGGAGCCTGGCTGGGCCACCACGCCACCACCGGGGAGTCGGGCAGCAGCAGGGGGACCACGACATTGGTGCCCTGCCCAGCCAGGGCTCCGGACAGCCGCAGGACGATCACCTCGCTGGCCCCGGCGTCACCGCCCACCCGGATCTGGGCATCGAGCCGGTTGGCGCCACGCATGCTGCCCGAGACCAGTGCGATGATTCGGCAGGGATGTTGGCGGCTGGCGTCGCTGGCCGCCTCGATCGCCGACTCGGTCTCGGCCTCGTCGACGACGATGACCAGCGTGAGCACCCGTCCCAGCGTCATGGCGCCGACGTCGTTGCGCAGCTTGACCATCTTCTTGTTGACAGCGGCCGTGGTGGTGGCGGGCAGGTCGACGATCACGGCTTTCTCCAGGTTCGTCCGTCGCGGCGCATCATGACGTCGGCGCTGACCGGGCCCCACCCACCCGAGGGGTAGGGGTCGGGTCGTCCCTGTCTGGCCCAGAATGCCTCGACCGGATCGAGGATCTGCCAGGCCAGCTCCACCTCCTCGTGGCGGGGGAACAACGGCGGGTCACCGAGCAGGACATCCAGGATGAGCCGCTCGTAGGCCTCGGGGCTGGACTCGGTGAAGGATCTGCCATAGCCGAAGTCCATCGTGACGTCACGGACCTCCATGGCGTTGCCAGGCACCTTGGAGCCGAAACGCATGGTGATGCCCTCGTCGGGCTGGATGCGGACGACTATCGCGTTCTGGCCGAGCTCTTCGGTGGCGGTCTGGTCGAAGGGCAGGTGCGGCGCGCGCTTGAAGACCACTGCGATCTCGGTGGCGCGCTTGCCCAGGCGCTTGCCGGTGCGCAGGTAGAACGGGACCCCGGCCCAGCGACGGGTGTCGATCTCGACCTTCAGGGCGGCGTAGGTCTCAGTGGTCGAGCTCCGGGGAATGCCGTCCTCGTCGAGGTAGCCGATGACCTGCTCGCCGCCCTGCCATCCTGGGGCGTACTGTCCGCGGGCGGTGGACCTGGCCAGGTCCTTGGGCAGGCGTACCGCCGAGAGGGCCTTCTCCTTCTCGGCTCGCAGGTCCTGGGCCTGGAAGGAGACCGGCTCCTCCATGGCGGTCAGGGCCAGCAGCTGGAGCAGGTGGTTCTGGATGACGTCGCGCGCGGCGCCGATGCCGTCGTAGTAGCCGGCACGGCCCGCGATGCCGATGTCCTCGGCCATCGTGATCTGTACGTGGTCGACGTAGTTGGCGTTCCAGACCGGCTCGAACATCTCGTTGGCGAAGCGCAGGGCCAGCAGGTTCTGGACCGTCTCCTTGCCCAGGTAGTGGTCGATCCGGAAGACCGAGTCCTGGGGGAAGACCGCTCCGACGATCGAGTTGAGCGCGCGGGCACTGTCCAGATCGTGACCGAACGGCTTCTCGATGACCACTCGCCGCCAGGCGCCCTCGACGTCGTGGCTCAGACCGGAGCGGTCCAGCTGCTGGCACACGGTGGAGAAGGACGACGGCGGGATCGAGAGGTAGAACGCGTGGTTGCCGGCCGTCCCGCGCTCCTGGTCGAGGTTGTGCAAGGTCTGGCCCAGCAGGTCGAATGACGCCGGGTCGTCGAACGTGCCCGCCACGAAACGGAAACCCTCGGCCAGGTTTGCCCACACCTGCTGGTGGAAGGGTGTTCGGGCATGGGTGCGCACGGAGTCGAGCACGATCTTGGCGAAGTCCTCGTCGGCCCAGTCACGGCGGGCGAACCCGACCAGAGAGAAGGTGGGGGGCAACAGGCCGCGGTTGGCCAGGTCGTACAGGGCCGGCATGATCTTCTTGCGCGCCAGGTCCCCGGTGACACCGAACAGGACCAGGCTGCAGGGACCGGCGATCCGTGGGAGGCGCTTGTCCCGCGGGTCACGCAGGGGGTTCTGTCCGGGGGCGATCCTGGCGGGGCTCATGTCGGCCCCCCCGCAGCGGAGATGGTCGCTGGTTCGCCGGCAGTATCCAGGCCGAGGACGCGGGTCAGCTGGGCAAGACCGGCGTCGTGCTCGACCAGGTGCAGCCGCAGAACGGGTCGACC
>Ga0066789_10000145_pt1 | contig 23238 bp, 22 predicted proteins | sample OrgsoiDNA2013049_FD_70960 | JGI IMG/M metagenome (GOLD analysis project Ga0066789, IMG submission 70960) | Permafrost soil microbial communities from the Arctic, to analyse light accelerated degradation of dissolved organic matter (DOM) -... | ecosystem: Environmental > Terrestrial > Soil >...
CCCACCCCGCCACCGCCACCAACAGAGACGGCTCCAGCACCAGCACCAGCGCCAGCACCAGCGCCAGCGGTCCCCACCCCGCCACCGCCACCAACAGAGACGGCTCCAGCACCAGCGCCAGCGCCAACGGTCCCCACCCCGCCACCGCCACCACCAGAGACGGCGCCGGCTCCAGCACCAGCATCAGCGCCTGCGGTCCCCACCCCGCCACCGACAGAGACGGCGCCGGCTCCAGCACCAGCTCCAGCGCCGGCTCCAGCGCCAGCGCCTGCAACCCCCACGCCGACAGCGATTCACATTCCCAGTCCCGCAGCCCTGGCCGGCCGGCTGCACGGCAGCGCGGCGCCGAAGCCATCGGAGCACGGTCGGGTGGACGCGTCGGGTACGGTCTTCGTTCGCACCGTCGATGGTGAGCGAGAGGTGGGCTCCTACCCCGGTGCCAGCCATGCGGAGGCACTGGGCTACTTCACCCGCAAGTACGACGAGCTGCTCGCCTCCGCTGATCTTCTCCTGCAACGGGTGACCCACACGGAACTGCCATCCCGGGAGGGCTCGGAAGGGCTCGTCAAGTTGCGCGAGCAGGTCGCCGACGCCCGCGTCGTCGGTGACCTGGCCGCCCTGGACGCTCGGGTCACCCAGATCGCCACCGCGGTCGAAGCCAAGAGGGCCACCGAGGGTGTCGAGCGCAGCGCAGCCCGGCATGCAGGCAAGGTCAAGCGCGAAGAGATCGTGCTCGAGGCCGAGAGAATCGCCGATCAGCCAGAAGCTAAGACCCAGTGGAAGGCCAGCGGCACTCGCATGCGGGCGCTGTTGGACGAATGGAAGTCCCTGCAACGGACTGGCCCAAAGCTCGACAGGGAGTCGGAAACCGCCCTCTGGCAGCGATTCAGCTCAGCTCGCAACTCGTTCGACAAGGCCCGAAGGGTTTACTTCGCCCAGTTGGAGGACACCCAGTCCGAAGCCCGGTCGGCGAAGCAACAGCTGGTCAAGGAGGCCGAGGTGCTGGCCACGAGCACGGACTGGTCCCCGACGGCGACAGCGTTCAAACGGCTGATGGACCGCTGGCGTGAGGCCGGCCGTGCCTCGCGCACCGACGACGATGTCCTGTGGGCTCGATTCAAGACCGCGCAGGACAGCTTCTTCAAGGCCAAGGACGAGCTAGTCGCAGCCGAGAACGAGGAGTTCAAGGCGAACCTCGTGGTCAAGAAGGCTCTCTTGGCCGAGGCGGAGTCGATACTGCCAGTGACCGACATTGAGGCGGCAAAGACCACGTTGCGTGTCATTCAGGAAAAGTGGGAACACGCCGGCAAGGTTCCGCGTGCGGACATGGAGCGCGTCGAGAAGGGCATGCGCCGGGTCGAGGAAACCATCCGGGACCACGACGAAAAGCGTTGGGCCCGCAGCAATCCCGAAGCGGCAGCTCGCGCACAGAGCCTGGTCGACCAGCTTGAGTCGGTCGTGGACGGACTGCGCAAGGATCTCGCGAAAGCACAGACTGCCGGCGACGCCACCAAGGTTGCAGACGCGCAGTCCACTCTCGCGACTCGTGAGCAATGGCTGGCACAGGCCCGTGCCGGTGTTCAGGAGTTCGGCGGTTAGTCCGGCTGTGCCGTCTTGTCGGTCGACTTGCCGCCGGTGATCCGGTAGACGTCAAAAACGCCGTCGATCTTGCGAACAGCATGGATCACGTGATCGAGATGTCCTGGGTCGCCCATCTCGAAGGTGAACCGGGACAGTGCCACCCGGTCGCGCGATGTGTGCACGCTAGCCGAAAGGATGTTCACGTGCTGCTCGGACAGCACGCGCGTGACGTCCGACAGCAGTCCGCTGCGGTCCAGCGCCTCGACCTGCAGCTGTACCAGGAACACGCTCGCTGCCGACGGGGCCCACTCGACCTCGATCAGCCGATCGGGTTGCGAGAGCAGCGACTCGGCATTGGTGCAGTCTGAGCGGTGGACTGAGACGCCTCTGCCCCGCGTGACGAAACCGATGATGGGGTCACCCGGAACCGGTGTGCAGCACCGTGCCAGCTTGACCCAGACGTCAGCCGTCCCGACGACGACGACACCGGGGTCGCCGTTGTGTGGGTGCGGCAGACCCGAGGACGGCGTGGTGACTTCCGCGAGGTCATCGGTTGCCCCCTCCTGCCCGCCCAGGCTCGCTACCAGACGCCCGACGACGTGCTGGGCGGACACGTGTCCGTCGCCCACCGCCGCATACAAGCTCGAGATGTCTGGGTAGTGCAGCTCACTGGCGAGACCGGCGAGCGTGTCATGGGTCATCAGTCTCTGCAGAGGCAGACCCTCCTTGCGCATGGCCTTGGCGATGTTGTCCTTGCCGACGTCAATGGCCTCTTCGCGACGTTCCTTGGAGAACCACTGACGGATTTTGTTTCTGGCCCGCGGGCTCCGCACGAACGTAAGCCAGTCACGTGAGGGGCCGGCCCCCTCGGCTTTGGAGGTCAGGATCTCGACGACATCGCCGTTCTCCAAAGGGCTCTCGAGCGGGACAAGCCGCCCGTTGACGCGCCCGCCGATGCAGTGGTGACCGACCTCGGTGTGCACGGCATAGGCGAAGTCCACCGATGTCGAGCCGGCCGGCAGGGCGACGACAGACCCCTTGGGAGTGAAGACGTAAACCTCCTGGGCGCTGATCTCGAAGCGAAGGGAGTCCAGGAACTCGCCTGGGTCGGAGATCTCGCTCTGCCAGTCGAGGAGCTGACGCAGCCACGCCATGTCGTTGACCGGACTGGTGTCAGTCTCGCGCCCAGCGTGCGCCGGATTGGTGGCATCTTCCTTGTACTTCCAGTGCGCGGCCACGCCATACTCGGCCCGACGGTGCATGGTGTGCGTACGGATCTGGATTTCGACCGGTTTGCCCTGCGGACCGATGACCGTGGTGTGCAGCGACTGGTACATGTTGAACTTGGGCATCGCGATGTAGTCCTTGAAACGCCCGGGCACGGGGTTCCAGCGCGCATGCAGGGCGCCAAGCACGGCATAACAGTCCCGTACCGAGTCCACCAGGACCCGTACTGCGACCAGGTCATAGATCTCCTCGAACTCGCGGCCGCGCACGATCATCTTTTGGTACACCGAGTAGTAGTGCTTGGGCCGGCCCGTCACGACCGCCTTGATTCTCGTCGCTGCCAGGTCCGCGGTGATGAACTCGCGCACGCTGGCCAGATACTCCTCTCGGGCAGGGGCGCGCTCCGCCACCAGTCGCACGATCTCGTCGTAGACCTTGGGATAGAGAATCGCGAACGAGAGATCCTCAAGCTCCCACTTGATCGTGTTCATCCCGAGCCGGTGGGCCAGCGGCGCGTAAATCTCGAGCGTTTCACGGGCCTTGCGCTGCGCTGACTCCTCCGAGACGTAGCGCCAGGTGCGGGCGTTGTGTAGACGGTCGGCAAGTTTGATGACCAGGACGCGGATGTCGCGCGCCATGGCCACGACCATCTTGCGGACGGTCTCGGCCTGCGCGGCCTCCCCATATGTCACCTTGTCGAGCTTGGTCACGCCGTCGACGAGCATCGCGATCTCGTCACCGAAGTCGCGGGTCATGGACTCCAGGCTGTATGCGGTGTCCTCAACCGTGTCGTGCAGCAGCGCTGCGGCCAGCGTGTCCGGGGTCATACCGAGCTCGGCCAGAATCGTGGTCACAGCCAGCGGGTGAGTGATGTAGGGATCGCCGCTCTTGCGCATCTGGCCCTGATGAGCCTTTGCCGCCACGGCGTATGCCCGCTCGATGATCGACAGGTCAGCCTTGGGATGCGAGGACCGAACGGTACTGAGCAGCGGCTCCAGGACCGGGTTGATGTCGGTTCGTGGTCCACCGAAGCGTGCGAACCTGGCGCGGACCCGCGAGGCCGTGGGAATGTTACTGGTCGGCTGTTGAGGCGTCGGAGGCGTCATCGTGCCGGGGACAGCCGGCACGATCTCCTCATTCATTGGCTCAGTCTATGGGCCTTGCACGGAGAGCATCGCGTGGACCGTGCGCCCCGCCAGCTTGCTGCGGCCGTGCAGGAAGCACAGCTCCAGGACCACCTCGACCGCCTCGACGCTGGCCCCGGCTCGCTCAACCAGATCACAGGCCGCTTCGGCCGTGCCCCCCGTGGCCAGTACGTCATCCATGACCAGGGCCCGCTGGCCGCCCGTGAAGGCGTCGGCGTGAACCTCGATGACCGCGCTGCCGTACTCCAGGTCGTACTCGGCACTGTGCGTCACGCCGGGCAGCTTGCCCGCCTTGCGGACCGGTACGAACCCGATGCCCAGCTCGTAGGCGACCGCTGCACCCAGGATGAGACCGCGTGCCTCAATGCCGACGACGACGTCAACGTGCCCGGCGTACCGTCCGGAGATGTCCTGCACGACGGCCCGCAAGGCAGGACCGTCACCCAGCAGGGGTGTGAAGTCCTTGAAGGTGACCCCCGGAACGGGAAAGTCCGGGATGTCGCGAAGGCGGCTGCTAACGACCTCGGCGATCGGAGCAGTCAACGGGGCCGCCCTCATCATCGTTTCGACTTCGGCGGGCGTTTGGGCTGGTTGCGCGGTCCGGTCTGCACATACGGATGCAGGGGCCGCCCGCTCACTGAGGTCCGGCCGGCGCCGGATAGGAGTGCTGTCTGCTGGAGGTCTGCTTCGTCGGTGCCGTTCCCGCCAGGCTGCCCGACCGGGTCGCCGACAGAGTCGACATTGCCTGCTTGACGGGCTTTGGCGAGCTGATATCGCTCGGCCCGCTTCTTGAGCTCCTCCATCGCCGGTTCTCGCTCGCGCAGATCCGCCAGCACCGGGGTGGCGATGAAGATGGACGAGTACGTGCCGACGGCGATTCCGACGAACAGCGCCAGGCTGAGGTCCAGCAGCGTACCCGGACCCAGCAGGAAGTACCCGATGAACAGGATGGATGCAACCGGCAGCAGAGCTACCACCGAGGTGTTGATCGAGCGGACCAGTGTCTGGTTGACCGCCTGGTTGGCGGCTTGCGCGTAGGACAGTCGACCGCTGCCGATAGCTGCCAGCGTGTTCTCCCGAACCTTGTCGAAGACCACCACGGTGTCGTAGAGCGAGTAGCCGAGGATCGTCAGGAAGCCGATCACCGATGCGGGCGTGATCTCGAAGCCGGCCAGGGCGTAAATGCCGACGGTGATGATGAGGTCGTGCGCGAGGGCGATCAATGCCGCCAACGACATCTTCCAGGTCCGGAAGTAGGCCGCCAGGACCAGCGTAACCAGAACCAGGAACCAGATGAGCGCAGTAATGGCCTTCTGGCTGACTGAGGCGCCCCACGACGGTCCGATCGTGTCGGCCGTAATCTTGTTCACACCCACGTTGAACTCGCTGGCGAGGGCCGACTTGACCTGGTCGGTCAGGGTGTTCTGGAACGTCTCGGTCTGGACGCGGACCGAGTTGGTGCCGACCCTGGTGACAACGACGGCCGAGCCGGTGCCCAGGGTATCCAAGGCGGTCTTGGCACGGGTCTCGAAGTTGGTGAAGTTGGTGACCGAGGAGACCGTGAACTCGGAGCCTCCGCGGAACTCCAGGCCGATGTTCAGATGGCGCCCGAACAGTCCGATCGCGGCCAGGATGATCATGGCCACGGACACGCCGTACCAGAGCTTCTGACGACCCACGAAGTCGATGGAGCGCTTGCCGCTGTAGAGGTCATTACCGAACTGGGCGAAGCCGCTCATGACGGGTTCCTCTCAGCCGCGGCCCGCCGGGCGGCAATCGTGACTCGACCTCGTCCGGCATAACTGACGGTCTTGGCCCCCAGACGCTCCCGGTCCAGACCGGACCACTTGTGGCCCTCACCGAAGAACTTGGTGTTGGCCAGGATCGACAGCAGGGGGTGGGTGAACAGCATCACCACGACGATGTCGATGATCGTGGTCAGCATCAGCGTGAAGGCAAACCCGCGCACGTTGCTCTCTGCCAGCAGGTACAGGACGACCGCGGCCAGGAAGTTGACCGTGTCCGAGATCAGGATCGTGCGTCGTGCCCGACCCCAGCCGGTCTCGACCGCAGCCCTGAGCGCTCGCCCGTCACGGACCTCGTCACGCACACGCTCGAAGTACAGGATGAACGAGTCGGCGGTGATACCGATCGAGACGATCAGACCCGTCACGCCCGCCATGGTCAGCCGGAAGCCGGTGGACCAGCCGAAGAGCGTTACCGCCACGTAGGTCAGTGCCGCGGCGATGAGCAACGAGCTTACGGTCACCAGCCCCAGCACGCGGTACTGGAACAGCGAGTAGGCGACGACGAGGAGCAGACCGATGGCGCCGGCGAGCAGACCACGACTGAGCTGGTCTCCGCCGAGCTGGGGACTGATGTCGTCACGGGTCTGCAGCACGAAGGACAAGGGCAGGGCACCAAACTTGAGCTGGTCCGCCAGCACCTTGGCGCTGGCTGCGGTGAAGTTGCCCGTGATGCTCGCGGTGCCGGCGCACAGAGCTGATTGCGGTACCGGCGCCTCGATCACCTGGTTGTCCAGCACGATACCGAACTGGTTACGCGGGGAGGCCATCGACACGATGCGCGACGTCACGTTACAGAAGGACTTGGTGCCCGCGGCGTCCAAGTTGAGCACAACTTCATTGACACCGGTGGAACCACCCTGACTCTGCTGCACGTCCGAGGTGGCGTTGGTGATCTCCGAGCCAAGCACCTCTGCTGGGCCGAGAATGTACTTGGCTAGACCGTCATTCGAGCAGGTCACCATCGGCTTGACCGGGTCGTCGACGATGGCCTCGACTGCCTTGGGGTTGGCGCAGTCCAGGGCGGTGAATGCCTGCTGGATATCCGGCGTGATCCACGCCAGGTCGCTCGGGTTCTGGGGCTTGGCTGCGGGAGTCGTGGGCTTTGCAGCAGGAGTCGTGGGCTTGGCGGCAGGAGTCGTGGCCTTGGCGGTGGGCGCTGGTGTCGTGGCTGCAGTCAGTGCGGGTGGAAAGTCCGACTTGGGAGCGGTCGTGGCCGCGCCCGTCGTAGTGGGCTTGCTCGTGGTGGCCTTGCCTGTGGCCGGGGCCGTCGGCGCGCTGGTGGCCGTACCGGTTGCCGTCGGTACCGGCGTCGGCGCGGCCGAGCCGACGACGAGGACCACGCGGAAACGCAGCTGTGAGGTCTTCTGCAGAGCGGCGATGGTGGCCTTGTCGGGGCTGCCCGGTAGTGAGACCACGATGTTGCCGCCACCCTGGGTGGTGACCTCGGCCTCGGCAACGCCGGATCCATCCACTCGCGCGCGGATGATGTCGACCGCCTTCAGGACCTGGCCTTGGCTGATCTGCTGGTTGCCGACGATCTTGGGCGCGAGGATCAGCTGGGTGCCGCCCTGCAGGTCGAGTCCCAGCTTCGGGCTGAGCTGAGCCGAGCCCCACGTGCTGACGGCGGCCAACAGACCGTAAAGGCCGAACACGATCACGATGAGCACTGACAGCGTGCGTAAGGGCCCACGATTGAGCGGGTTGATTGCCACGAGGGTGTCCTAGTCGGTGAGGCGCGTTGGATCCGACGTTCCGTCGGTCTCCGGCTCGCTCGATGCTGATGAAGTGGGTGCGGTGGGCGCAGTGGGTGCCGGACCGGCGATGGCGCGGCGATTGAAGCGGATACGTACGCCGTCGCTCACCTCAATGGTCGCGATCTGGTCGTCGAGAGCGGTGATCCGGCCGAACATGCCCGAGGTGGTCGTGACTTCGTCCCCCACGCCCAGGGAGGACTGCAACCTCTGCGTTTCCTTCGTCCGACGTCGCTGCGTGATGAACATGAACCCGATCAACAGAACGGGCAGTGCGAAGATCAGCAGGTTGCCGGATCCGCCGCTCGATGATCCAGCCGCGACAAGCGAAGACATGAGTCAATCCTTTGTAGAGGAGGTGGCGGGCGCATCCGGGCGATCGATCTGGACGCACAAGAGCTGCGGCGCAAGCCGTAGCGTCCGGCATGAGTCTAGGTGAGCCGCACCGACGGGACCAACGCACCGCTCCCAAACAGCCCAAATCTGACAGCGCGCCATATCTGCTCAGCCGCCGAAGCGTCCATCCCCGTCACCGAGCGGCAAGGCCAACGCCAGTGGGGTTCGTGCCTCCGGAGGCGGTGGTGTCAGTCCCAGATGTTGCCAGGCCAAAGGCGCTGCGGCCCGGCCCCGGGGGGTGCGGATCATGAAGCCCTCGCGAACCAGGAACGGCTCTGCGACCGTCTCGACGGTCTCGGACTCCTCCCCGACCGCGACCGCAAGGGTGCTCAGACCGACAGGACCTCCCCCGAACCGGCGACACAGGGCTTCCAGCACGGCACGATCCAGTCGGTCCAGTCCGCGGTCGTCGACGTCGAACAGGGCCAGCGCAGCGCGGGCGGCTTCTTCGTCTGCCACCCCCCGGCCATGGACCTGCGCCCAGTCGCGGACCCGACGCAACAGTCTGTTGGCGATGCGGGGAGTTCCTCGTGATCGACGGGCGATCTCAGCGATGGCGGCTTCGGTCGCCTCAACCTTCAACAGCCCCGACGAGCGAACCAGGATGCGGATCAGGTCAGCCACGGCGTAGAAGTCGAGGTGGCCGGTGAAACCGAATCGGTCTCGCAATGGAGCCGGCAGCAAGCCCGAACGCGTGGTCGCCCCGACCACGGTGAATGGAGGCAGCTCAAGTGGGATCGCGGTGGCCCCCGGCCCCTTGCCCACGATCACATCGACCCGAAAGTCCTCCATCGCCAGATAGAGCATCTCCTCGGCGGCCCGGGCCATCCGGTGGATCTCGTCCAGGAAGAGCACCTCACCCTCGGCCAAGGAGGACAGGATCGAGGCGAGGTCACCGGCGTGCTGGATCGCGGGCCCACTGGTGATCCGAATGGGCTGCTCGAGCTCGGCTGCGACGATGAGGGCCAGCGTGGTCTTGCCCAGACCGGGAGGTCCGGACAACAACACGTGGTCCGGGGGCGTGCCACGACGCTTTGCGGCCTCCAGCACGAGCGCCAGCTGGTCGCACACCCGAGTCTGGCCGGGGAACTCGCTGAGCCTGCGCGGGCGCAGTGCCGCTTCGACTCTGCGATCGTCGTCATCGCCCCCCGCATCGACTATGCGCGCCGTGGCGTCGATCATCGAGACCATGGTGGCGTCGATCGTTGAGTCGTCCTGGACATCCGAGAAGTACTCAGTCATCGGTAATCGGGGTCGGGGACCCGGCCCTTCCGGGCGAGAAGGACACCTGCGCAAGGCGGTGCCTTCGTGGTCGGCGATGGGGTGCCCGATAGCCGTGAGCCGCCTGTGCTCGCTTGAGGCGGCGAGATAGGGGGACCAGAACCGCTCAGGCATTCCTGGCCTGGGTGAAACGCGGACATCAACTCGTTGCCTCCTAGGTAGCGGCTGGAATCCTGGCCATCCATGGCCGGGAGGATGTCAACGACCGAGCTCTCGCAATGCGGCGCGCAGCAGGGCGGAGACGTCCGACCCGGCGCCGGCTTCGGGTCTGACAGACTCGACCGCGTCATCGGCCTGCCTGGGCGACCATCCGAGGCCGACCAGCGCGTCGCGCACCTGCGCGGTCGCCTCGTCTGGAGCGGGCAGCGACGCCGCCGACGACGCGACGCCGGAGGAAGTACCGATCGTGTCGCGAAGCTCCAGGACGATGCGCTCGGCGCCTTTCTTGCCGATGCCGGGCACCTTGGTCAGCGCAACGAGATCTCCGCCGCTGATTGCACGGCGTAGCCCGTCGGGAGCGTGAATGGCCAACATCGCCAACGCAAGTCGCGGTCCGACGCCCGAGACCGTCTGGACCAGGTCGAAGACCGCCCGCTCGTCCTCGTCGGCGAAACCGTACAGCGTCAGCGACTCCTCACGAACGACCAGCCTTGTTGACAACGTCGCCTCAGCACCCGGGCGAAGGGCTGCAGCAGTGCCGGCGGTGGTATGCAACAACAGGCCGACTCCCCCGACGTCGATCACCGCGCAGTCCAGACCGGCGGACAACACCACGCCGCGCACTGAGGCGATCATCGTCGCTCTGTGTTCAGCTGGTGGGCTGCCAGATGATGAGCACGCGGCGTATGGACAGCAGGTTTCTGTTCAGCGAGCTTGCGTTGAGTCAGCTCCTGTGCAGCCAGCTTCTGTTCGGCCAATGTCAGCTGGAGGCAACGTTGGGCGACCACGGCTTGGTGCAAGCGCATCTGAGCGGCGCCACGCCATAGCTCACAGACGGCCAGCGCCAGTGCGTCGGCGGCGTCCGCCGGCTTAGGCGGAGTGTCCAGTGCCAGAATGCGGGTGACCATTGCGGTGACCTGTGCCTTGTCGGCGCGACCGTTGCCGGTCACTGCAGCCTTGATCTCAGTCGGAGTGTGCATGGCCAGCGGAAGCCCCAGTCGGGCAGCAGCGAGCATGGGAACAGCGGACGCTTGAGCGGTGCCCATGATTCCCTTGATGTTGGCCTTGGCGAACACGCGCTCCACTGCCACGGCGTCAGGCTGGTAGCGCGCCAGCCAGGCGTCGATCTCAATCTGCAGGGCCAACAGCCGTATGGCTGGGTCATCTGAGGGCGGAGTGCGGACCACCCCCACCGCGATCATCCGCAGGGGCCTGCCCAGACCGCCTTCGACGACACCGAGCCCGCATCGGGTCAGACCGGGGTCGACACCCATGACACGCATGTTGACGGCTCCTTACGTCTCCCGAACACCTGTTCGGACAGAACATACCGCCTGCGGCACCCAATCCCTGCCAGCGACGCGCCGCGGTGGGAGGTCTGTATGCAAGCACGACCGGGTTCGCAGGCAGTGCAGTCTGCTCGCCGACGCCGCCCAGCTCCGGTAACGCGTGCACGGGGGGCGCTGGTGATCGTTCCCGGTCCCGACCATCACCAGGTCGCTCAACTTGAAGGTGTCATTGACCGGGCTGCCGGCCCCGAGGCGCGGTCGGGAAAGCCCCACCTCGAGCGCGTGACGGTTCTCAGGCCCCTCACTGCTCGGCGGCTTGTGCGAGTTGCGCGGCGTCTGGCCCATCCGGGCCTCAAGCTCGACGGCTTGTGCGAGTTGCGCGGCGTCTGCCCCATCCGGGCCTCAAGCTCGGCGGCCCACTGCGACAGAAGACGATTCATCTGCGCCTGCTGGGCCTGCAGCGACCGCAACTGAGCATCTTCAGCGGCCAGGCCTTCGAAGGACGCACACACCCCGGACCCGATCCCAACGGTCGAGTTCGCACGCGGTCGTCAGAAGCCGTCCTCTGGCAGCTGTCGCTGCCCTGGCGAGCTCACCGCGGGCCGAGCGCGAGCGGCCTCGTTCAGTGCTCTTCGTCGTCGAGAGCGGCAAGGATCTCGTCACTCACGTCGCCATTGGCCCAGACGTTCTGGACGTCATCGCTGTCCTCGAGGGCCTCGATGACCCGGAACATCTTGCGTGCGCCATCGATGTCAAGCTCGATCTCGATCGTGGGGATGAAGGAGGCCTCCGCCGAGTCGTAGTCGATGCCGGCCCCCTGCAGTGCGGTTCGGACGGCCACGAAGTCGGTCGGCTCGCTCACGATCTCGAATGCTTCACCGATGTCGTTGATCTCTTCTGCACCAGCCTCCAGGACGACCTCGAGCAGGTCGTCCTCGCTCAGATCGCCCTTAGGGACGATCACAACGCCCTTGCGCGAGAAGACGTAGGAGACGCTGCCCGGGTCGCCGAACTGGCCGCCGTTGCGGTTGAGTGCCGTTCGCACTTCCGCGGCCGCACGGTTGCGGTTGTCTGTGAGGCACTCGATCAGGACGGCCACACCGTTGGGGGCGTAGCCCTCGTAGGTGATGGTCTGCCAGTCGGCGCCGCCGGCCGTGGCACCGCTGCCCCGCTTGACAGCGTTGGCGATGTTGTCATTCGGGACGCTGAGCTTCTTGGCCCTCTGGATGGCATCGAACAGCGTGGGGTTGCCGGCGAGGTCACCGCCCCCGGTGCGCGCGGCTACCTCGATGTTCTTGATCATCTTGGCGAAGAGCTTGCCGCGTTTGGCGTCGATCACGCCTTTCTTGTGCTTGGTCGTCGCCCACTTGGAATGACCGCTCATCGTTTCTCCCTCGACGGCCGAACCGTCATCGCAATGTGGCCGATCCTACTGATCGGGTGGTGGCGTTCAGCGCAGGGCTGCGCGAACCATCTGCATGAAGTACTCATGGATGCGGTGGTCCCCGGTGACCTCGGGGTGGAACGATGTCGCCAGCAGGTTGCCGCCTTGGATTGCCACGACCCTTCCCCTGGTCGGCCCGGCCTCCACCGTGGCCAGTACCTCCACGCCCTCGCCCAGCTCCTCGACCCAGGGAGCCCTGATGAAGACGGCTTTGAACGTAGCCGGGTGACCATCGGGGGCAGTCGTCCGCTCGGCGATCCGAGGGATGTGAAGGTCCTCCTCGAAGGAGTCCACCTGGCGCCCGAAAGCATTGCGTCGCACCGTGATGTCCAGACCACCCAACGTCTCCTGGTCGGGTCGGGCGTCAGCGATCCGGTCGGCCAACATGATCATGCCCGCGCACGACCCGTAGGCCGGCATTCCGTCGGCGATCCGCTTGCGCAGCGGCTCCTGAAGGTCGAACGCGCGAACCAGCTTGTCCATGGTGGTCGACTCCCCACCCGGGATCACCAGCGCATCGACGTCGTCCAGCTCGCGTGGTCGTCTGACGCCGCAGACCTGCGCGCCGAGGCTGGACAGCGCCTGGACATGCTCGCGCACGTCTCCCTGGACGGCGAGAACGCCAATGCGCACGAGGGAGGTGCTCACCAGGAGGGTCTTGTGACTACCAGCCGCGCTGGGACAGACGTTGCGGCTCGGCCAGCTCGTCGGCGTTGATGCCCACCATGGCCTCGCCCAGACCGCGGGAGACCTTGGCGATCACGTCGGGGTCGTCGTAGAACGTCGTCGCTTTCACGATCGCCTCAGCGCGTTGGGCTGGGTTGCCGGACTTGAAGATCCCCGATCCCACGAACACACCCTCCGCGCCGAGCTGCATCATCATGGCGGCGTCGGCGGGGGTCGCGATTCCACCGGCGGTGAACATCACTACGGGCAGCTTGCCGTTCTGGGCGACCTCCTTGACCAGTTCGTAGGGGGCCTGCAGCTCTTTGGCCGCGAGGTACAGCTCCTCCTCGCTCATCGAGGACAGCCGGCGGATAGCGCCGCCGATCTCGCGCATGTGCTTGGTGGCGTTGGAGACGTCACCGGTACCGGCCTCACCCTTGGAACGGATCATTGCCGCACCCTCGGTAATTCGGCGCAAGGCCTCGCCCAGGTTGGTCGCGCCGCAGACGAAGGGGACGGTGAACTTCCACTTGTCGATGTGGTGGGAGTAGTCGGCGGGGGTCAACACCTCGGACTCGTCGATGTAGTCCACGCCTAGGCTCTGCAGCACCTGCGCCTCGACGAAATGACCGATGCGGGCCTTGGCCATGACCGGGATGGACACGGTTTCGATGATGCCCTGCACCATGTCCGGGTCACTCATCCGTGAGACTCCACCCTGGGCCCGGATGTCGGCAGGCACGCGCTCGAGGGCCATCACGGCAACAGCCCCTGCGTCCTCGGCGATCTTGGCCTGCTTTGGGGTGACGACGTCCATGATGACCCCACCCTTGAGCATCTCGGCCATACCGCGTTTGACACGCGAGGTCCCGGTGGCATGAACGTTGGTGGTGCTCTCCTGGGCTGACAAGACAGTGCCTCTTCCCGGTGTCTCGCTGGTTGCTGGTACACGCCCATATTAGAGTGTCAGGTACCCCGAACGAGCATCGGCAGTTCGTCGTCGATCTCGAACGTCTCCGGAAGCTCGGCATGACCAGCCAGCCTGAGCAGACGGACGCCTGGTTTCCGCCTCACCCGACGCACGTCGGTCACGGCGTCGTTGAGGAACCGACGGGCCAGCTGCACCCGCTGGTTGGCCGCGGACACGCGCTGGAGCACGGGTGTGCCGACGGCCTCGTCCACTCGTAGGCGCCGCACGGCCTCGTCGCCCAAGGCCAGCTCGAGGGCCTGAGTCAGGTCGCTCTCGACGGCTTCACGGGACGCGTGGTCCGCGGTCTCGGCCTCGAGCGAGTCGGACGCGGCGCCGGCAAGGATCAGCGCGCTGGCCGCGTCCAAGGCGCCACAGTTCGCCAGCTCGAGCGTGGCTTCTGCACGGCGTACCAGCTGGGCGTCCAGCACACTCAGGGCGCCTTCGACCCGAGCGTGCAACCGATCGAGCCGAGCGGCGCCATACGAGACGTACCAGGCGATCAGCACAGCCATGGCGATCCCGCCGACGATCCAGCTGAGTAGGTCCATCACGCGCCTCCCGAGTTTCGTCCGGCACGCAACAGGCGCGCCCACCGTGAATCGTGCTCGCTGGAGGTTCGCACCGCTGACGCGCCAAGGATGACCGTCTCGTAGACCGCCATCACGTCGGCGGCGACCACGGACCAGTCAAAGGCGTTCGCGCGGTCGCGGCCGGCGGCGGCCAGCTGTTCGCGCCGGATCGGGTTGCGCAGCAGCGTCACGACGGCCCGGGCCAGGTCAGCGGGGTCCTCGTTGTGGAACATCTCGCCGGCCACACCGCCCTGAAGAACCCTGGCAAATGCGGGCAGGTCGCTGGCCAGTACCGTCGCCCGGGCGCTCATAGCCTCGATCAGGATGATCCCGAAGCTCTCACCACCAGTGTTTGGGGCGACGTAGAGGTCCACCGATGCCAGCAGGCTGGCCTTGTCCTGGTCGCTGACCGGGCCGAGGAACTCGCATGCCGCGGCCGCCTCCGGAGTCATCTTCTCGCGGATGGTGCCGGGATCGCCGGGACCGGCAATCAGGACCCTGACACCGGGGATCTCGCGCAGAATATGCGGCAGGGCCTGCGACAGCACGGGCATACCCTTGCGTGGCTCTTCCATCCGTCCCAAGAAGGCGATGGTGGGTCGCGCCACCGTCCCCTCCCAACCGGGCAGGTGCGCGGCGGTGGCGAACCGGTCGACGAACACACCGTTGGGGATCACCACAGCGTCGCCACCAAGGTGGGTGGTGACGGTTCGTCGCGCGTCTTCGGAGACCGCGATACGGGCACTGATCTTCTCCAGGCTGGGACGTAGCAACGGGTACGCCGCCTGCATGGCTCGTGAGCGCAGGTTGGATGTGTGGAAGGTGGCGACAATCGGTCCTTCCACAGCCCAGAGGGCAAGAACCGAGACGCTCGGGGTCACCGGTTCGTGGAGATGGACGACGTCGAAACGACCCGCCTCGACCCAGCGGCCCACGCGAGCCGCGGTCAGCGGTCCGAACGACAGTCGAGCCACAGAGCCGTTGTATCGCACCGGAACTGCGCGGCCCGAGCTGACCACATAGTCCGGCAAGGGAGTGTCCTCATCGGAGGGGGCCAGCACGCTGACGAAGTGACCCACGGAGATGAAGTATTCTGCGAGGTCGCGCACGTGCAGCTGCACTCCCCCGGGCACATCGAAGGAATAAGGGCTGACGATCCCGATCCTCATGTGCTCTCGCCAGATGGCTCAGCGACGCCGTCGTGCACCAGATCCCTGGTGAACACGCGCTGCATCATGTGCCAGTCCTGAGTGTGGTCGCGGACCGCGTCTGTGAGCACGTCGGCGCAGGCCTGGGTCATCGCCTGGATCTTCTCGCGGGAGGTGCCGTGGCTGGGTTGGGCAATAGCGTCGTGGAACGTCACGACGGTGCGCCAGCCGCGCCCGTGGGGTTGGCGCTCGTAGTGGACGATGCAGGGGTGCAGGGCGGCACCGGTGTTGACCGCCAGCGCCGCTGGCCCGACCGCCATCCTCGCCCTCTGACCGCAGAAGTCGACCTCGACCCCGCCGTGAGTGAGGTCCCGGTCGGCCAGGAGTGCGACCAGTGCCCCGGCACGGCAGGCTTTGGTCAGCTCCCGGAACACGTCACTGCCGCCGGTCAGCGGGATGATTCGCATGCCCAGTCGCTCACGGAAGGCGAGGAACTCGTCGAAGAGCTCCTCCGGTTTGAGCCGTTCGGCAACGGTAGTGACGGGGGCCAGCTGGGTGGTGGACCAGGCGCCGCCGAAGTCCCAGTTGCCCATGTGTCCCAGGAACATGACAGCGGACCTGCCCGACTCCAGGCAGGCACGGACCGGGTCGATGCCGACCGCCCTGACCCCGTGGATCAAGTCATCGACGCTACGGTCCGGAAGGCGGAAAGACTCGCACCAGTAGCGCAGGTAGGAACGCATTCCGGCACGCACCAGGGCGTCGAGCTCAGTCGGGGTCAGCTCGGGCCGGACGGTCGCATAGTTGCTGCGCATCCGTTCCACTCCCTTGCCCCCACGCCGCCAGTAGACATCGGCGATGAGGTCGAACGAGCCAAAGGCGAGGCGATCCGGCATCCGGCGGACCAAGGACCAACCCGCGCGGCCGCCGACGAGGGTCGCATGGTCGGATAGGTGGCTCACGCGGCTTTGACCGCCTGGCGGCGTACCTCAAGCATTCGCTGGATCACCGTGATCAGGCTGGCCAGCGCCAACAGGGCCAACACCACCGCCAACACCAATTCGGGCACTCCCAGCCCGACCAGACCTGTGGCGATCAGCACCACGACCAAACGTTCGGCTCGCTCGGCGATGCCAACGTTCGCGGTCATGCCCAGCCCCTCTGCCCTGGCCTTGGCATAGCTGACGACGCTGCCAAGGATCAGGCATGCCAGCGCCAAGGCTGCCAGGTAGGGGGTGTGCCCGTCCCCGGAGTACCAGAGCACAAGTCCGCCGAAGATGGCACTGTCGGCCATCCGGTCCAGAGTTGAGTCCAGGTAGGCGCCCCACTTGCTGGAGCGACCGGACAACCGTGCCATGACACCGTCCAGGGTGTCTGACAGCGCGAAGACCGCGACGATGATCGTGCCCCAGAAGAACTCATGACGTGGGTAGAACACCAGCGCGCCAAAGCACACCCCGAAGGCACCCACGATGGTCACGACGTCCGGGCTGACGCCGAGCTTGAGGAACAATCTGGCCAGTGGTGTGAAGAGTTTGGTGAAGAAAGCACGAGCGAATCGGTTCAGCATGATGACCCCAGCGTACCGACCAGTCCGGCGGGGTTGTGCAGACGCGCGTGAGGGGCAATCGTGTCGCCTTAACGGTTCCTCACGGCTGAAGCCGCAGGACCGGTGGCTACGGCAGTCCTGGCAACCAAACCCAAGGAGGCGGCAATTGCCTTACGTCGTCAACACAGCCACGGACAGGTTCAGCGGTGGCCAGATTCACCGCGGCTCCGATCCGGTCCCACCTGCGGTCATCCGCGGCGGGCACACCGGAAGGTTCGGATTGCCAGCCACGGGCGTGCCCGTCTCGGGCGCGACTGCGAACACGTCGTGTGGGGTCGGGCGCCGTCACTCCCGTTCAGTCCGCCCGCGTGCCACCCTGGACCAGCTCTGCCTCGGCTGGGCCGATCGCGGCTCCAGCACTCGCACCCCCATTGTGAACCCGGCCCAAAACAGCTGTGCGATTTCCTGGGCGGCGATGATCTGGTGATGGTGGATCTGATGGTTGTCGACAACACTGTTAGCCCAGATGCGAGCCGGGTGCTTCCTCTGGCCGGCGGCCTTCTTGTGCGCCGTCGCCGGTTGGCTCCGGACCCGCAGGTAGCCGTGCGACCGGGCCTGCCCAGCCGGCCTGCGGCATCAGGAGTATCGTCACCCGATCACCGAAGGAGTCATCGACCAACGTCTCAGATGGATCACCGGCGAAACGAACGCGCGAACGGTCCGAGCTCGTGGCGGTGCCCGACGGCGTCCGCCGGCTCGCAGTCGCGGACCTGCAGTACTCCCATCGAAGCCCCTGGTCGCAACCATCGGGGCCAGGTCGTCTCGTCGGCACCGTGGAGGTTCTTGCGTCTTGACGCCCTCGGCTCCGGGCGCTGTGGACCAGCTCACACTTGGTCGCCACTGCTGGCGACCCAACACTGGAGGTCGTCAAGAGCCATGTCAAGAACCGGCCCAGCACAGCGGCCACCCGCTAACCGGCCCAAGGCTGAAGCCAGGGGTCTGTCGGGCACATTCCGATGACCGCCAAAGCCATCGCGAGCACACCTGGCCCGCACGCTAATACCCCAGGCGAGATCCGCAACGTGGTGCTGGTGGGGCACAGCGGAGCCGGTAAGACGACGCTGTTCGAGCATCTCATTGCGGCCACGACCCCTGACTACCGGGCCAAGCAGGCCGTTGGCGAGCGCTCCGTCCAGCTTGCTGTCGCGTCCGTCTCCCACGAGGGCGTGGTGCTCAACCTCATCGACACCCCCGGATATCCCGACTTTATCGGTGAGCTGCGGGCGGGCCTACGCGCAGCGGATGCCGCCCTGTTCGTGATCTCGGCTGCCGACGGCGTCGACGGTGCCACCATGTTGTTGTGGGAGGAGTGCGCGACGATAGGAATGCCGCGGGCGGTCGCAGTGACCAAGTTGGACGCAGCACGGGCCGACTTTGAGGACACTGTCGCGATCTGCCAGCGCGTCTTCGGCGAAGGCGTCATGGCGATCTATCTGCCGCTGCACGGGGACGACGAGGCGATCATCGGCAACCTCGGGCTCTTGTCTGAGCAGATCTACGACTACAGCTCGGGTCAGCAGGTGGCCCATCCCGCGGAGGCCAGACACCGTCAGCTCATCGAAGCGAACAGGTCCGACCTCATCGAGGCGATCATCCAGGAGTCCGAGGACGACACGCTGCTCGATCGCTACCTCGGTGGCGAGGAGGTAGACCTCGAGGTCGTGACACGGGACCTGTTGACCGCAGTCTCGCGCGGTCGGTTCTACCCTGTGATCCCGGTTTCCACCGAGACCAGTGTCGGGACCGTTGAGCTGCTCCACCTGCTGACCGCCGCGTTTCCGGCGCCGACGCTGCACCCGCTGCCACCGGCCACGACCCCGGGCGGTGACCCCCTACCACCCCTGGAGTGCGACCCCGACGCACGACTGGTGGCCGAAGTCATTCGTACGACAAGCGATCCGTATGTCGGCCGGGTCAGTATCGTGCGAGTGTTCAGCGGGACTTTGCGACCCGACTCGGTCGTGCACGTCTCCGGGCACCTGGCAACCTTCGCAGGGGGTGAACGGCTCGAGGGGCACGCCAGCCACGATGATGAGGAACGCGTGGGACTGATGTCCTCGCCGCTGGGAGAGCTGTTGCGCACCAAGGCGGTGGCCATCGCCGGGGACCTGTGCGTGGTGGCCAAGCTGATCAAGGCCGAGACCACCGACACCTTGAGCGACAAGGACGCGCCGGCACTGATCGAACCGTGGATCTTCCCCGATGCGTTGTTACCCCTGGCCATCACGGCGGCCACCAAGACCGATGAGGACAGACTGGCCGGTGCCCTGGCACGGCTGGTGGCCGAGGACCCCACCATGCGCCTCGAGCACAACGCCGAGACCCATCAGGTGATCCTGTGGACCATGGGCCAGGCCCACGTTGACGTCCTGCTCTCACGGCTACGGGACCGGTACGGCGTCAAGGTCGAGTCTGAGCCCCTGCGGATGGCGCTGCGCGAGACATTCGTCAGCGTCGCGAAGGGTCATGGGCGCCATGTCAAACAGAGCGGCGGCCACGGTCAGTACGCCGTATGCGACATCACCGTCGAACCACTCGAGCGCGGGGCCGGGTTCGAGTTCGCCGACAAGGTGGTCGGCGGGGCCGTCCCACGTCAGTTCATTCCCAGCGTTGCGAAGGGCATTCGCACCCAGCTCGAGAAGGGCTGCCTCGCCGGCTTCCCGATGGTCGACCTGCGGGTCACCTTGACTGACGGCAAGTCACATTCGGTGGACTCCAGCGATATGGCCTTCCAGGCTGCCGGAGCGCTGGCGCTGAGGGACGCAGCCTCGGTGCTGACCGTGACGCTGCTCGAGCCGGTCGACTCGGTGTCCGTGGTCGTGGCCGACGAGTACGTCGGCGCGGTGATGACAGATCTACAGATGCGCCGCGGGCGGGTCTTGGGAACCGAGCCCGACACCTCCGGACGCACCACGATCACCGCGGAGGTGCCGGCGACGGAGATCACCCGCTATGCCATCGACCTGCGCTCGGTCTCGCACGGAACCGGCACATTCACCAGGGCCCCGCATGGTTACGAACCCATGCCACCACACCTGGTCAAGGACCAGCTGCCGCAGTGACCGGTTTCCAAGCGGTCCTCGCAGTGACGTCAAGACCAGCGGGCCTGGCGACGTGAGCTCGGCCTGGGTGCCCCGGTTCGACGTCAGGGGCGCAAGGCGCTGGCCGGACTCCTTTCTTTGGTCCGCAGGGGGCTCACCTGCTATGGGATTGGCTGGCGGAACGTTGTTGCCACCAGTACTGGCTGTCTGCCCGGTCGTGGTGTCTGAAGCCGGCTGCCGCACCCCGACGGTGGCCTCGGTGGTTTCCGGGCCTACATCGTTGTGCAGGCCGGTCGCGGCGACCAGGCCGGTCTCAGGCTCGATGACATGGTGGGAAAGGATCCCGTCCTTGCATTCGTCGCAGGTCTTGACCCGTGCCAGGCCCGAAGTCGCCCGGTGCCCCCCGGTGACCGCCCGGTTCGCGGCGACGACCTGTTGATGCGGGCTGCGGCGTGGCGGTAACCGAAGACTGTCCAGTTTCCTACCTTGTTGGCGTGAGCGGGCTGTTTGGAACGCCGCGAACAATGATCTGTCTGCCTGTGGGACAGGTGATCATCATCGTCGCCGAACTCTGCCACCCAGTCGTCCAGGAGCCCGAGTTGGGACCGCGTTGGCCCGCCTCGTTACCTCGTTGGCAACCAGATCCGAGGGTGGCAGGACTGGCGGACTCGGCGAAGTCACAGTCCTTCAGTTGAAGTAGTCGACAAGGTCGGCAATGACGTTGACTGTCCCGACCGCGTTGTAGAAGGTGACGGTGCCCCCGGGACCCAGCGGGACCAGGACCAGGTTGGGGATCGTCAGCCCGGGCACGAAGTTGAGGTTGGAGGCGGTGGGCCGGGCCCGTGGCCGGGGTAGACGCTCAGGTAGCTGCCCGCGGTGGGGTTGGCCACGGTGACGTTCATGGCGAGCGCGGTGGCCCCCGCCGGCAGGCCGGGGACGGTCAGTGCAAAATTCTCTCGGCATGATGTCCCACGCAGGCTGGAGCATCCGTATTCGGTGGTCCCGTGGAGCACTGGGAACATCCGATGACTATCGGATGTTCATCCGTTGCCGGTCGGGTACGAGATGGTGCTCCGCATTACTGTCGAGTGCCTATCATTGTGACTTTTGTCCCCAGCTGAATCCTCCAGGAACGCTTCGAAAGTCCGTTTTGTGCGCTTTGCGGTAATACCGCAAGAAGGGTGTGTCCCACTCTCTTGGGTCGAGTTGGTAGCGGCGACCTGTTGGTTCGAGTCGGCACCTCGTCAAAGACCATGGACTCACGCGCGTCCGTTGGGAATGCCCCGAGCTAAGGCCATCCTCGGGCTCTGGGGACCTCTCTCAACTACCGGCAGGGTCTCCGTATGGTTTGTGATATTTCCTACAGTTTGTGGCTTTCGGTATGGTTTGTGGCTTTCCGTATGGTTTGTGGCTTTTCCTGCAGTTTGTGGCATTCCTTATGGTTGCGGGTGCCTAAACTTGTGGTTTGAGGGCTTTTCTTGTTTTTTGTTGCTCGACGTGCCTACACTGTTGGCCAGTGAGTGACTAGTCAATGATGACTAATCAAAAGCTGATTTGGCTGGTCATTAATGATCAGTCGCTGACTAGTCATTTGACCAGTCAGGTGAGTTGAGTCCACGCACGTGGTGTTTTCCCCCGGATTGGCGGGACTCGACCAGAGGTAAGGAGACCTCACATGTTGGATACTCGAACCCACTTGCTCGCGACCGGCAGAATCGCGATTCTGAGCACGGCACTGGGCCTGGCGTTGGTCGGCGGTCTCGCCAGCACGGCGTCGGCGAACACCGGCTCGGCGAACTCGCAGACAAGGCCCACTGCCACGCACGCTAGCTGGTCGTCGTCGAACGACCAGAAGAGCAAGTCGAATATGAGTTGCCCGCCCAAGCACGAGACCCCGAAGGTCTCCCCCGCCAGGCACGAGACCACAAAGGTCTGCCCGCCCAAGCACGAGACCACAAAGGTCTCCCCTGCCAACGACGAGAAGGCGAAGGTCTGCCCGCCCAAGCACGAGACCACAAAGGTCTCCCCTGCCAACGAAGAGAAGGCCAAGGTCTGCCCGCCCAAGCACGAGACCACAAAGGTCTGCCCACCCAAGCACGAGAAGGAGAAGGTCTGCCCGCCCAAGCACGAAGGGCACAAGCCGCCAGTGGTGACCCCGCCAGCGGTGACCCCGCCAGCGGTGACCCCGCCAGCGGTGACGCCGCCGGTTGTGACCCCGGCAGTTGTCGTCTCACCGGCTGAGGCTGCTGTGACTCCAGCCGTGGTGACTCCAGCTGTGGTGACCCCGGCAGTTGTCGTGTCGCCAGCTGAGGCCGCAGTGAACCCGCTGCCCACCGCCGCTGCTGCCGGCCAGGCCAACACCAGTGACCAGCTGACCGCCGGAGGCGCTGCAGGATTTGCTGCGTTCCTCGCACTGGGGGCCGGCTTCGTGCTGCGCCGCCGTCAGAGTGAGGTTTAGCAGGAGCCGCTCCACCGTACTGACCGTCCTGGGGATCATCCTGCTGGTCGCATCGGCGACGATCCTGGGCAGTCACTACTTCGGCCACGGCCGGGCGGGGCGGACGCTCTCGAGCGCTCCGCTGCCGCCCGGCCTGCGGCCGGGGCCCACCACCACCACGCCCGGAGCACGGGCGACGGCACCGCCGGCAGTTGCGGTCAAGGCGGGCATCCCCGTCACGTTGATCATCGCCGACCATCACGTCCAGGCCCCCGTCTCGGCGAACGCCCTCAATGCCGACGGCAGCCTGTACGTGCCCCCGGACCCGGCCGACGTGAGCTGGTCAAGCCAGGACGTGGCACCCGGCAGCGGGTTCGGCACCATCATCCTGGTTGCCCACATCAACATGGGCGGGGTTGCCGGCGCGTTCTCCGACCTGGGCGACTACCGGGTCGGACAGGTCATCACCGTGGTCCTGGCCGACGGCCGCCGGATGAAGTATGAGGTCGCCGCGGCGCCCATGCAGGTGAACAAGGACCAGGTGGGACCCCGTCGCGCCGAGCTGTTCGACCAGAGCCATTCCTACGCCCTGATCGGCCATCCCAAGTCCGCCCGGCTGCTCCTGCTCAGCTGCGGCGGCGTCTTCGACAACCGCACCGGCCACTACGAAAGCAACATCTTCGTCTACGCCCTACCCGTCTGAGCGATACCGGGAAG
>Ga0066789_10000146_pt1 | contig 23199 bp, 17 predicted proteins | sample OrgsoiDNA2013049_FD_70960 | JGI IMG/M metagenome (GOLD analysis project Ga0066789, IMG submission 70960) | Permafrost soil microbial communities from the Arctic, to analyse light accelerated degradation of dissolved organic matter (DOM) -... | ecosystem: Environmental > Terrestrial > Soil >...
ATCGTGGCAAACGGCAACAGCCTGCCGGTTTCACGCTCGATGTGGTTCGGGGCGATGTGTGGGTCGTCGGGGTAGTCCATGGGGTCAACCAGGTCGCTAGCCACGCGAGCGACCGCGGAGAATGTCGACCAGTGCCATGAACCAGGCAGTGACCAAGGTTCCCCATTCATGCGGTGAGGTTGGTATTGATCTGGTCGATAAGCGCCTGAGCATTGGGGCCCAGGTCGCGGATGGCTCCGTCGACGCCGCCGCGTTCGATGAAGGGGGCATTGTCGAGATCGTCGGCCGAAACACCTGCGGACACTGCGATGACCTCCACCATCTTGTCGAGCCACCACCGTTCGGCCGGGCTGAACGTCACGCCGGCCTGACCCTGTTGGGCAAGCCAACCGGCATACCGCTCATGCACATGCTCGGCGTAGGACACCAGCTCGTCATCGGCGCCCGCGGCGAACCGGATCAGGGACACCAGATCGGTCAAGGTGTGCCGGTCGCTGTGCCGAACGCGACCGACATCGATCGCCTCGTAAGCCGACCAGATCAGGTCCGGGGTCCAGTTGTGCGGGGGCCTGCTGATCCGGTCGGCCAGAGCCTGGATCTCAGCGAACGACACCCGGCGCTCCCTGGCTTCCTGCATGAGCTGGATGGCGGTGATCTCGTCGCGGTGGTCGATGAGGTACTGCTGCCAGGACTCCACGATCGAGCGCGCTCGGGTGGTGTCGACCACGCCGTGGGCGTCCAGGAGCAGGTCGACGCTTACCTCATCGATGACCTGGTCATGGGCGGCTCGCAGCTCCAGGATCCGTTGCCGCAGCTCGGGGTTGGCCGCCAGCGGCTTGACCGCGGCGTCGAGCAGCTCCTGGACCGCGACCCCGGGATCGCCCGAGGCGGCGACCGCGTCAGCAATAACACGAGCCTGGGTGTCGGGGTCGACGGCGTCGACCAGGTCCCGCACGAGGCGTCGCACCGCCATACCGGCGACCTGGTCCAGCATGGCTCGTTCGGTGTCGGTTAGCTGGAGCTCCAGGACAGCCAAGCGAGAGGCCAGCGTCGCGGTCTCAGCCTCGCTCAGAGAGATGGCGGCGGCCTTGTCGAACAGCTTCTTCAGCGAGATGGTCTTGTCGCGGTTCAGGGGCGGATCGACGAAGTCGTGCTCGGTCACCCCGACCGCGTCTACGATGACAAACCGCGTCTTGGAGGTTGCGTCGGGGGTGACCGCCTGGAAGTCGTCGTTGTTAATGGTGCGGGCGCCGCGGCCCTTCATCTGCTCGAAGTAGGAAGCGGAGCGCACGTCACGCATGAAGAACACACACTCCAGGGGCTTGACGTCGGTCCCGGTGGCGATCATGTCCACGGTGACCGCCACGCGCAGGCTGGCCGAGGTGCGGAACGCCTGCAGGTGGCCCTTGGGATCCTTGACCGTGTAGGTGATCTTGGCGGCGAAGTCGTTGCCCTTGCCGAAGACCTCACGGATGGTGGTGACGACCTCCTCGGCATGGGCGTCGTCCTTACAGAAGATCAGCGTCTTGGGGACCGTCGTGCGGCCCGGGAAGATCTCGGTGGGCAGCTTGTCGCGGAAGGTCTCCAGCACCAGGCGAATCTGGGCCTTGGCGGTCACCGCACGGTCCAGCTCCTTGTCCGTGTATTCCAGTGTCTCGTCGAGGGTTTGGAAGCGTTGGACGCGGGTGCGTCGGTCGACGGTGGGGACGATGGTGCCGGCCTCGATGGTCGAGCCCTGATCGCTGATCTGGGTCTTGATCCGGTACAGGTCGAAGTCGACGTTGACGCCGTCGGCCACGGACTGCGGGTAGGTGTACTCCGACACCAGGTTCTGGCGGAAGAAGCCGAAGGTCTGCTTGCCGGGGGTGGCGGTCAGACCGAGGACGTGGGCGTCGAAGTACTCCAGCACCCCACGCCAGACCCCATAGATGGAACGGTGCGCCTCATCCACGATGACCAGGTCGAACGTCTCGGGCGGGAAGGCCATGTTGTAGACCACGCTGACCGGGGCGTCGGGGACGAAGTCGTCCAGGTTCGGGTCATCTTGGTCGGCGACCTCGTTGCCCGACAGGGCGCGGAAGACCCGCTGGATGGTGGAGATCACGACCTTGGAGCTGCCCAGCATCCCGGCGCCGGTGAGCTTGTCCACGTTGTAGATCTCGGTGAACCGGCGCCCGTCATCGGGGGTGCGGTAGTTCTGGAACTCGGCCAGCGTCTGGTCGGCCAGGTTGTTGCGGTCGACCAGGAACAGGACCCGGTTGAACCCGCCATGTTTGAGCAACCGGTAGGCCGTGGTCACGGCCGCGAACGTCTTGCCCGCACCTGTGGCCATCTGCACCAGGGAGCGGTCGAACCGCTGCTCAGCCAGCGACTGCTCGATGCCGCTGATTGCCGTGATCTGCGCCGGGCGCAACATTGTGACGTCCAACTCAGGCATCGCCGTAACCTTGCCGCGCCAGGTCGGGCGTTCCGGATCCGCAGCGGCGTCACGCAGGTTACGGGCCAAAGTAGCGGGCTGCGGGAAGGCGAACACCCTCCGGGCTCTGGGGTTGGGGTCGTAGCCATTGGTGAAATGGGTCTCCGAACCGCTGGCCTCGAACACGAACGGCAACCGGCCGTCTGTCGCCACCGCCTTGAGACGAACATCGGCAGGCAACCCATCGGCATACATCGCGCTCTGCCACTCCACACCCGACAACGTCGTACCCGCCGGCTTGGCCTCGATCACCCCGACCGCCTTCTGGTCGACATACAACAGGTAGTCCGCCCGGCCGTGACCCTTGGCCATGATCACCTCACGGACCGCGACACCCTGGCCAGCAAAGAGGTTGAGATCCTTCCGGTCCTGGACCACCCAGCCAGCATCGGTGAGCTGGCGGTCGATCTGGACCCGGGCGCGCTGCTCAGATGCCAGACGCTCCTCGTCCGTCATCCGCCCTCACCGTTGCCCGCCATGCCGTCACACTATCGACGCAGACCGCCGATCACGCGGGATGCCAAATTTTGCGCCCTCGACCTTACGGCTCAGGGGTTGAGGGCCGACTAGTCTCGACGGCGAGAGAGAGTCAGATCTCCGCCAAAAGACAACGCCCGGGCGGCCATGCCGTGCCACCCGCACTTAAGCCGGGAAGCGCTCAGCGGCTTATCAGGTTGCTTCAAGTTGGTCGAGCCGACGGGGCAGCTCCTCGAGCGAGTCCAGTTGAATGTCCACTCGTTCACGCTCGGGCGACTGGACCTGCTGGTAACCCCATGGCCCCCGACGCAGATGAGCAGTTCTGAGACCGACCTCGATCGCTGGGAGGATGTCGTTCTCAAGTCGGTCACCGACGTAGAGCACCTCATCCGTCTGCAGACCAGACACGCTGACCAGCTTTTCGAAGAACGCCGTCGAGGGTTTCTCCGCGCCCCAGTCGTCTGACGTAGCGATGAGGTCCACGCCGAGGTTCAGCTCGTACAGAAGGCGCCCTGCGCGTGCAGTCTGGTTGCCGGCGACGCCGACAAAGTAGCCGCGCTCCTTCAATGCAGCCAGGCAGGGCCGTACGTCGGGGTAGAGGTCACGAGCGTTGAAGAACTCCCCCAGACCCGACTCGAGGCGCTTCTTGCGCTCAGCGGCCAGGTCGAAGCCGGGACGGAGGTATTCGAAGACGGTCCGGTAGTCCTCGCCGCGCGCGATGACTGCGCCGAAGATCGCCGAGAAGGTGTGGCGCGGCACCCCGAGCCAGTCCGCCCAGGCGCCGTACTCGGTCGACTCGTCGATGAGCACCTCGCCTACGTCAAAGAAGACCGCTTTGATCGGGCGTGACGTGGTGGCGGGCACCGGCTACTCCTCAAATGGCTGACATCTGGTCGTCGAGCATGCGCACCGCACGATGCCCCTTCCAAGGTTCCACATGCGAGCGGAACTCGCGCAACCGGTGCGTGCCCGTCGCGTAACCCGCGCGCTGCAACGCCTGGACCGCGGTCCCCGCTGTGCGGCATGCCTGCTCGACCTCTCCTTTGTCCAGGTGCACCGTCGCCAAGTCCGTCAGTACAACTGACCGCTGCTTGGCGCACCGCTCAGGCAACGCGGCAACCGCCCCCTCGAGGGAGAGCTCGGCCTCCTCCAACTTCCCGAACATCTGGTAGGTGTACCCCCGGAAGCCATCCAACCTGGATCGGTCGTAGTAGTCGAACCACGACGGGAGTGAGTAAGAAGTCGGCGCGTCAATCTCTTCGACGGCTCGGTCCAGGGCCGTCAGAGCTGTCTCCCGGGCACCCGCATGCGTGCTCACTTCTGCCTCGACCGCCGCAAGCCAAGACCGCAATGCGGGCGCGTCGGTCTTTGCAGCGGCGGCGTTCGCGCCGCGCAGGTAGTCACCTGCCGCGACATAGTTCTTCTCGGCCGCAGGGACAAAGCTTACGTGGCCCAGAGCCGCGGCCGCCAGGACGCGGTCACCGGTCTCGCGCGCCGCGTCCAGCGCCGTGGTTAGGTGGCCCCTGGCGGCCGAAGGGTCACCGACGTCGAAAAACGAGAGCCTTCCGGCCAACAGGGAAACCACGCCGTAGTTAGAGAGAAGCCGATGCCGCAAACCCTCTGACGCCCGTTGAGAGAGCAGTCCGGACGCGGTCCGGATATGGGCCAGGACTGGGATCAGCAGCTCCGAGGGCTCCGTCACGAGGTAGAGCCGCTGGTATTTCTCTGCCAACGCCTCGAGGCCAGCGACGGTGAGAGCGGAGAGCCTGAGCTCGCCGACACGTTTCGGTTCGACCACCGCCTCGGGCAAGAGCGCCAGTGGCGCCAAGCCCATCAGCTTGAGCATCGATCGGCGTCTCAACACGTACTCCTTCCACATTGAGGCCAGGGCCGGTTTGAGGAGCTCGGCCTCTGTGTCCAGATGCTCTGCCAGCGCCACCCCTGGAAGTTCCACGGTTCCCCATGATTGGGCAGACCGCAACTGAACGGCGAGCCCAATCTCCGCCGGATCCACGTCAAAGAAGAGGCAGATGAGGCGCCTGTAGAGCCGGCTCGGTTGCTTGTCGGCACGCTCCCATTTGGACACCATGTCCGCGTTCACACCTACGGCGCAACGGTCGTGCGCCCACGCCAACCTTGCGAGGCCCTCTGCCACCTCCTGCTGGGTCAGCCCACGAGTCTGGCGCAGTTCGCGCATCCGGTTTGAGTCCAACCTGTGCTGCGTCATGGTCCGCACCTCCGAGAGGAACATCCGACTTGTGTCGAAAGTAGCCGGTACATCCGACATGGACACCAGGCCGGACTGGGTATCGGACTAGCAACGGACTAGAAAGCAGACGTTCCGGTGACCGCCAAGAGCCGCTTTCATTGCTTATGTAGGTGAAGGGCCGGCTCGACCGGTCTGATGATGAATCCGCCCAACGATGAGCAGTGCTCCGAATGGGGAAGACGTGATGGATGAGTACGAGGGAATGATTCGCCCTCTGATAGCAGAGCGCTTCACCCGTTGGAGTCCGACGACAACAGCGGAAGACCGTGACGAGATGGTGACGTGCCCGACCGTTCGCGACGGCTTGCCCTTCGAAACGATCACCCGTTCTGTCCGAGCGCGGAAGTTCCGTCTCAATACCGACGCCTCCAGGAGGAACTCATGACCGGCGCCAGTCTCCAGATGACGGTCGAAAAGGCACAGAAGATTCCGCCGGTCGTAGATGTGCCGACAGCGGCGGCGATCCTCGGCATCGGACGGACCGCTGCCTATGAGCTGATTCGCATGGGCAACTGGCCGACACCGGTGCTACGGCTGGGCAAGCTCATCCGAGTGCCCAGCGCTCCACTGCTCGAGTTGGTCGGCGTATCCCGGTGAAGCACGGGTCCGTCTCACAGCGCCACACGCGCATCTGCCCTCGAGCCGCGGATGGCTCATACGCCCCGCATCGATGCAGGGGCACGTGGCAGTGGGTGCTGGAGTACGGGCGAGACAGCAACGGGCGGCGGATGCAAACGAGCAAGGCAGGGTTCCCGACCAAAGCAGCCGCACAGAGCGCCCTGCAGGAGGTCGTCCGCACGTTCATGGCCGACGTCAACGTCACGAGTCTGACCGTCGGGGAGTACCTGCAAACCTGGCTGGACGGCAAGCACGCGTTGAAGCCGAAGACCATGGCCCTGTATCAGGACCTCACCAGGCTCTACCTCGTGCCCAACCTGGGCCGGATCCGACTGCTTGAACTGCGGGCTCACCATTTGGACCGGATGTACTCCGCGATCGTCCTCGGGCGGCGCGGCCGTCCTCTGAGCCCCAGCACCATCCGCAGGGTGCATGCGGTCCTGCGGTCGGCCCTCAACAGCGCGGTCAAGCGCCGGCTCATCCCATACAACCCGGCCAACCACATCGAGCTGGCGCCAGAGAACCCCAAGCGGCCCAGGCCGTGGACCGCAGGGCAGTGCGGGACCTTCCTCGAACACGTGGCCGACGACCGGCTCGCCAACCTTTACCACCTTCTGCTGGTCACCGGCATGCGTCGTGGTGAGGCGATCGGGCTGCGCTGGGAGGACGTCGACTTCACCGGTCGGTGCCTGTTCGTCGTCCAGCAGATCACCGAGGTACATGGCCATTCGGTCGTCGGAACCCCGAAAACGAAACGCGGAACACGGCTGGTCCCCATCGATGACGAGACGGTCGCCATGCTGCGCCGACACCAGGAGGCGCAGGGAATCGAACGGGTCGCCTGGGGCCCTGCGTGGAATGACGCCGGCCTGGTGTTCACCCGCGAGGACGGCCGACCGCTACGCCCTGAGTACGCCACCCGCCACTTCCAAGCCTTGTCTCAAGATGCAGGATTACCTGTAATCCGGCTACATGACCTTCGTCATAGCAATGCCAGTCTCGCCCTGGAGGCCGGCGTGGAGCTGAAGGTGGTCTCCGAGCGGCTGGGTCACTCCCAGATCTCGGTCACCGCCGACCTGTACACCCACGTCAGCAGGGGTCTGGGAAGGGACGCGGCGGACCGCATCGCCGCGGCCCTCAAAACCACCCGCGAAACACTTCCTAGCGCATTCCTAGCGCAGGGCCCCGAAAACGGCCCTCAGAAGGGGGATGAGGCCGGTGTCCATCCGTGAACGAGCAAGGCCCCCGCCGGCGTTTCCGCTGGTCAGAGGCCTGGATCGTCTGTCTCAACAGAGCGCGCCCGGAGGGATTCGAACCCCCAACCTTCTGATCCGTAATCAGATGCTCTATCCGTTGAGCTACGGGCGCAGTGCTGCGACCGGATCCCGATGCGCAACGTCGCGAAAGACTACCGGTTGACCCTGCCCCGACGGAAATCCCCCAGCACAACGTCGGGGAAGACTATCCGTTCACCCTGCCCGACCGAAATCCACGACCGCCGCCACACAGTCGACTACAAAGTTGGACCCTCGCCACGCAGGCGCTCGACCTCGGACATGGCCTCGCGCAGCTCGTTGAGCCATTCGTCGCTGTGTTGCCCTACCAGCCGCACGCACCAGGCGAGCGCGTCAGAACGTGACCGGGCGACGCCCGCATCGACGAGCGTGTCAAGCACCCGGCGCTCACTTTGGCGCAGTCGGGTCATCGCAGGCACTGCCAGGTGCGTAAACAGCTGGCCGGTCTCGCCGATCCGAGCGCCCCAGGCGACGCTGCGGCCATACTTAGCCTGAGCCTCGTCAGCGATCTTCATCCGTTGCCCGCGGGTGTCCTCGCGCCAACGGGTGATCCGACCCTCGAGGGCAGCGGCCTCGCCGCTCGCGGGGGAGGGCAGCTCTCCGATCACCGTGATCTCGTCGCGGTCGACCGTAACGCGCAGGTCCCCGGTGAACCATTCGTCCGGGATGCGCCCGTTGAACCAGTCGACCGCATCCGTGGCGTCGGGCAGGTCGCCCTGTTGCCAACCGCCGGGGCGACCGAAGGGGCCACCTCGTCGGGGCCCACCTGCGCCCCTTCGGCCGCGTGGACCTGAAGGGTTGTCGTGTTCGTGTCCCATGACTTTCTCCCATTATGATTAGCTGGTTACATAGTTACAGCATTACAACAGACTCCGTCAAGCTCGTATTCCGCGTGCTCGCCATGGTGACGACGCCGATTGCGAGCAAGGTTAGGCCCAGTTCAAGCACGAACGCCGTCATACGGCTTCTGTCGAGTTCGGGTGGATTCCGCCAACTTCGCAACCTCGATCGCCACGGCTCCGACGGAAGCGACGGATTCTGTGACGTGATTCACCAGCGAGGGAGGTCAGCCCATTCCCTCCCACTTGCGGCCCGGCGTACCGTGACCCAAGAAGCGCGTTCACCATGCGTAGACCGGATGGTCACACTGTTATGCACACAACCAAATGCAGGTAGCCCGCAGGGCGCCGCGCGAAAGGGATGGCCGAACCTCATGACGACCACCGCAAGACCGCAGATCGAGAGCGACGGCTCCACCAGCCACAGCAGGCTTTCCGCCTGGGTCGCTGAGGTCGCAGCCCTGACCACGCCCGACCGCATCTCTTGGATCACCGGCTCAGAGCAGGAATGGAAGATGCTTACCGACGGGCTCGTCTCGTCCGGCACCTTCACTCGCCTCAACGAGGACATCAAGCCCAACTCCTTCCATTGCGCCTCCGACCCCTCGGACGTGGCACGAGTCGAGGATCGCACCTTCATCTGCTCGGTCGACGAGAAGGACTGCGGCCCCACGAACAACTGGATGGCGCCGGACCAGATGAAGGTGCTGATGAGAGACCTCTACCGAGGGTCGATGACCGGTCGAACGCTGTACGTCATCCCGTTCGTCATGGGACGACTCAGTGCCGAGAAGCCCATGTTCGGCGTAGAGATCACAGACTCGGCGTACGTCGTGGCATCCATGCGTGTCATGGCTCTCTGCGGCACTCAGGTCCTGAAGAAGATCGAGGAGCTCGACGCCGACTTCGTCCCGGCGCTGCACTCGCTGGGCGCTCCGCTCAAGGCTGGCGAAACAGATATTCCTTGGCCGTGCAACACCACCAAGTACATCGTGCAGTTCCCCGAGGAGCGGATGATCTGGTCCTACGGATCGGGATACGGCGGCAACGCCCTGCTGGGCAAGAAGTGTTACAGCCTCCGTATCGCGTCCGTGATCGCCCGCGATGAGGGCTGGCTAGCCGAGCACATGCTGATCCTCAAGCTCACCTCTCCTCAGCGGGAGACCCACTACGTCGCCGCCGCTTTCCCGAGTGCCTGCGGCAAGACCAACATGGCAATGCTCGCGCCGACCGTCCCCGGCTGGGAGGTCCAGACGCTCGGTGACGACATCGCCTGGATGAAGTTCGGCAAGGACGGCCGCCTGTACGCCGTCAACCCCGAGTTCGGCTTCTTCGGTGTCGCCCCCGGCACCAACGACAAGACCAACCCCAATGCGATGCGCACCATCGAGAAGGGCAACTCGGTCTTCACGAACGTCGCACTGACCGACAAGGGTGACGTCTGGTGGGAGGGCTTGGAGAACATGCCGGCCCACGCGATCGACTGGAAGGGGAACGACTGGACCCCCCAGGACGGCAAGAACGGCGTGCTGTCCAGCCACCCGAACTCCCGCTACTGCACGCCGATCGCGCAGTGCCCGATCCTCGCGCCGGAGTACGACGACCCGCAGGGTGTGCCGATCTCGGCAATCCTCTTCGGTGGCCGCCGCAACACCACCATCCCGTTGGTCACTGAGTCGCGCGACTGGGTGAACGGCACTTTCATGGGCGCGACGCTCTCCTCCGAGACGACGGCCGCCGCGACCGGTGAGGTCGGCGTTGTCCGCCGTGACCCGATGGCGATGCTGCCCTTCATCGGCTACGACGCCGGTGACTACTTCAACCACTGGCTCACCATTGGCAAGGGTGCTGACGCGGCTAAGCTGCCGAAGATCTTCTACGTCAACTGGTTTCGCCGCGATGCTGATGGTGACTTCCTGTGGCCGGGCTTCGGCGAGAACTCCCGCGTGCTCAAGTGGGTCGTCGAGCGCATCGAGGGCCGCGCCACCGCCCATGAGACCCCAATCGGCTACGTGCCGACCCGGGAGTCCCTCGACACCGATGGTCTCGACATGAGGCCCGAGCAGATCCAGGCGGCGCTCCACGTCTCCACGGAGGAGTGGGCAGCCGAGATCCCCCAGATCCAGGCGTGGTTCGACAAGTTTGGCGACACACTGCCGGCGACCCTTCTGACAGAGCTCGATGCACTCAAAGCCCGCCTCGGCCTGAAGTAGGTACGGCTTCATCGTTGGTCAGGTCGCACAATTCACCTGGGGCGGACGCCACGTCGACCTGTCCGACTTCACGTCTGGGACTCGGTCGGTCAGTGAGGGAAGTCGGTGCAGTGCGCCGCTTGAGCGGCCTGACCCGGTGGCCACCTCTGGTTCGACCTGGTCCACGACCGAGCTGGGTCGGGCAAGCGACCGGCGACGTGCAGGGCCCCCAACCTTTGGCTGGGGGCCCTTCAGTCGGCGGAGGCGGCGAGATTTGAACTCGCGATGGGGATTAACCCAAACCCGCTTAGCAGGCGGGCGCCATAAACCGGGCTAGGCGACGCCTCCGTGCCACCTTGTCGATCACCGCTAGCGGCGACCCAGTTCGGGAGCCTGCACAGGCTACCGGCGAGGGGTGCTGTTTCACAAAACCGCCCAGCGGATGGTCGCCGTTCGGTCCGGACTCAGGGTGAGCAGATGTTGCTGTTGGCCGTGCGGGCCCTGATCGTCGGGGCGGAGGACGGCGTGGGGACGCTGGTGGCCGTGTGGGTGGGCAGCGGGGTGGTGCCGAGACGGTTGGGCACCCCGACCACATACGGGCTGCCAGCACCCAGAGTGACCTCGATGACATCGCCGGCAGTTTCGTCCCGCAACAAAGTCGCCCCAGGGAAGGCCGCAGCAACAGTGTGTGCCTGTTGGGAGTTGCGGCTCGAGTAGGCAACGGTGACGCCTTTCCCGGGCTTGCTGCTGTTCGAGGAAGCGATGATCTTGAACCCTTGGATGCGCAGATCCTCGGTAGCCTGCCCGGCGCGTCCCGTGACACCCGAGGCGTTGCTGATGTGCACGGTGATCTTGTCCGGGCTGATCGTCAACACCGGCGGCGCCGTCGACGTGCCCGTGGGTGTGGAACCTGGCGCCGGCTTGGCGCCGGGCAAGGGAGCGTCGTCACGGATGGACCTCCACAGGGCATCCGCAGCCGACGACCACTGAACGCGGTTCTTGTCCGGTGGGTAGACCTCGATCGGCACAGTCACGAACTGAATCTGAGAGGACTTCAGACCGACCACACTTTGGGCCAGCTCGCGCAGCGCGTTCAGGTTGCCAATGCCGGGGTCGGTGGTCAAGGACTTGGTGGCCGCGTCAAGGAAACTGAAGAGCTTGTCCGGCCGCAAGAGCAGGTCGGTGCTCGTGGCCTGCTGGACTATCGCGGACAGGAACGCCTGCTGCCGGCTGATCCGGCCGAGGTCCGACGCGTCGTTGCCGACGTTGTAACGCGCCCGGACAAAAGCCAGTGCCTGCTTGCCGGTGACTTGGCTGCGGCCGGCCGGCAGGTGCAGCCCGCTCTCGGGGTCGTTGACAGCCGCGGGCAGGCAGACCTGGACCGATCCCAGTGCGTTGACCATTGACTCGAAACCCAAGAAGTCCACCACCATGAAGTGGTCGATGAAGATGCCAGTGTTGCCCTCGACCGTTCGGATGAGGCACGCTGGGCCACCGAGCGCGAAGTTGGCGTTCCACTGCCGGATCGGACCGTCCGCGACTTGGCTGTTCGGGTCCTTGCAGTCGCGTGGTGCGCGGGTCATCGAGTCACGCGGGATGCTGACCACCACCGCAGACCGTCGATCAGCGGACAGGTGCAGGATCAGGGTGGTGTCCGAGCGGGCTCCCGCCACTTCCGCTGTCGTCCCGAACGCGTTGGTACCCAGGGCACGGGTGTCCGAACCCATCAACAGGATATTGAGCGGTTTGAGGTTGGTGGCCCGATCAGCAGTGGCGCTGTTGTGCGGGCGCTGGCCCAGCAGCTTCGAGACGTCAAGTTTGGTGATGTTGCCGTTGAGCTTGATGTAGACGATGACACTCAGAACCAGCACCAACGCCAGTCCCGCCGCCACCGCGATCGTGCCGCGGCGCAGCCAAGTGTGGCGGTGAGCCCGTCGAAGGGCCTGCGGTACCTCGCCCTGCGGGAGGACAGGCTGGGTGGCGGGTACCGAGTCAGGGTCCGCCGGCCCGTCGCCTGAGCCCGGCTCCGTCACCTGTTCACCTTCCGGTCATGTCCGTCTCACGCCATGACCCGGCCGGGGAGGCTCGCGCGCCCTAGTGTGGGTAGCCCGCGGGACAGTTTCCATTTTAGTATGCCGGTGATTCCTGTGAGAACGCCCTGAGCATGGCCGCGACGTCCACCATCGCGGCTGAACGGTCCGTGCGGTCAGGTAAGGGTCTCGACGCTCAACTCACCCTCGGCATACCGCTTGCGCAGCGCTTTCTTGTCAAACTTGCCCACGCTGGTCTTGGGAACCTCGTCGATGAACGCCCAGCGCTCGGGTACCTGCCACCGCGCAACCTTGGTGCCAAGGAACTCCTTGAGCCCGGCAGCGTCGATGAGGGAGGCGGGCGCACGAACCACGGTGGCCAGTGGCCGCTCGCCCCACTTGGCATCCGGAACGCCGACCACGGAGGCCTCGAGCACGTCGGGGTGCGCCATCAGAGCGTTCTCCAGATCGACGGAGGAGATCCACTCACCGCCGGACTTGATCACGTCCTTGGCGCGGTCGGTCAGCTGCAGGAAGCCGTTGGCGGTCAGGGATCCCACGTCGCCTGTACGCAGCCAGCCGTGGTCGAACTTCGAGGCGGCGTCGGCCCGCTCAGCTTCGGTGTTGCTCCCGTTGTCGTAATAGCTGCCAGTGATCCAGGGACCGCGGACCTCGAGCTCCCCGACACTGTGCCCGTCCTTGGGCATCTCGGTGCCATCGGGGCCGACCAGCCGCGCCTCGAGGGCGGAAGCGATCCGACCTTGGGTCTGGCGGTAGAACCAGTGCTCGTTGCCGGTCGTGCCGATCGGTGCCACTGCGGTCGACCCCAGCGGTGACATCTCCGTCATACCCCACGCGTGGATCACCTGGATGTCGTGTCGCTCCTGGTAGGCCTTCATCAGCGACGGTGGGCAGGCCGACCCCCCGACGATGACGGTGCGCAGACGGGACGTGTCGGTCGGGTGCTCGTCGAGGTAGCGCAGCAGATCGGTCCAGATGGTCGGGACAGCGGCACCGCCGGTGACCTGCTCGGCCTCGATCATGGCTGCCAACGGTTCCGCCTGTAGGAAGCGGTCGGGCATGATCAGCGAGGCGCCCACCATCAGGGCCGCGTACGGCAGACCCCAGGCGTTGGCATGGAACATGGGCACCACCGCCAACAGCCGGTCACCCTGGGCAAAACCCATACCCAGAATCACCTGCATGGTGTGCAGGTAGTTGGACCGATGGGAGTAGACGACGCCCTTGGGGTTGCCGGTGGTGCCCGAGGTGTAACACATCGAGGAGGCGTCCCGTTCGTCGACCACCGGCCAGTCAAAGCTCTTCGGCTGCGCGTCGAGCAGCGTGTCCCAGTCGTGGACGGCCTCGATCTGTGGAGCCGCCTCAAGCGCCTCGCGGACCTCGGCCGGGATGGGCCCGCTGACGATGACGTGGCGCAGGCTCAACAGATGCGGCAGCAGCTTGCTGAAGGGGACCGCCAGGCTGTTGTCCACAACCACGACCCGGCTCTGGGCATGGTTGGTGACGTAGATGATCTGTTCAGGGAAGAGCCGGATGTTCAGCGCGTGCAGAACCGCACCCATAGATGGCACAGCCAGATAGGTCACGAGGTGCTCGGCGTTGTTCCACATGAAGGTGGCGACCCGCTGGTCGCCATCGATTCCAAGGCCCCGCAAGGCGTTGGCGAGCTGAGCGGCCTGGGTGCCAACTTGGGCGAACGACGTCCGCCGCGCCCCCTGTGAGGTCCAGGTGACAACCTCCTGGTCGGCATGCAGTTGCGTTCCGGACAACAGAATCCGCGAGATCAACAGCGGCGACTCTTGCATGGTGCTCTTCATGGCCCGACTCTGCCATGCAACTCCTGCTGGCGGGAGGGTCCGGGCCAACTGTGTCGCCAGCCGAGCGGTGAGATTTGATGGGTCATGAGAAGACGTGTCATCATCGCCTCGGTCGTAGCCGGGGTCGTCGTCGTAACCGCGTCCGCCGGGGGATTGGCGTATGTCAACCACCGCGGGCAGGTCCGTCTCGACCAGGACGCCCGCACCTCCGCCGACCGGTTCGCCGGCGCGTGGTCGCACCGGGACGTCCACGACCTGGCCTATGCCGGCTGGCCCGCTGACCAGGCCGCGGCCAGTTTCAAGAGCACGACCGCAGGACTCGGCAGCATGCCGGTCAAGGTCACGCTCACCTCGCTCACCCGGGAGGGCGACAAAGCGAACGGCAGCCTGTCTGTCTCCTGGACCGCGGCCGACGACGCCACCTGGGCCTACCAGATGCCGATCTCGGTCGCCAAGTACAGCGCCGCCAAGGCGTCGGGGTCCAGCGCACCGATCCCCGTAGTGGCCAATCGAGAGGCGGCCTTCCAAACCAGCCGACACGATCAAGAACGTCAATGGCCGGTACCTCGCTGGTGACTTCGCGGGAGTGAGCGGTCTGCAGCCACAGTACGACGGGATGCTCGCCGGCACCCCGGGGGTCAAGGTGCCGGCCGCGACAAGCCCGATACACCGCTTTTCGAAAAGGCCGCAGTCAACGGCGCCCCGCTGACCCTGACCCTGGATACCAAGACCCAGTCCGCTGCCGAGACAGCCCTGACCGGAAGCGGCGCGGTCCCTCGGCCCTGGTGGTCGTCGGCCTCAAGATGGGGAAATACGAGCACGAGACCTTGGGGCTGGTGCCGCTCTCCGTGGACTTGCCCTCTCGTGCAACACCGCCTTCGTGGCGCTTTCCACCAAGATGGGCGACGGCGATGTGCACGAGGCAGCGGCCGCACTGGGGGTCGGATCGGGCTGGGGCACGCACCTGGGGGTCGCCGGGACCTCCAACAGCTCCGTGCCAGTGGCCACTTCCAAGACGGAGAAGGCCGCGACCGCGTTCGGTCAGACCAGGACCACGGCCTCGCCAGCATCCCTGGCGGTCATGGCCGCCTCAGTGGCGCGAGAGAGCTACATCGAGCCCGCGCTGATCCGCAGCCCGGTAGTCCCTGGAGCGGACCGGGCACCGAAACCGTTGAACGCCAAGGCGGACGGTGAACTTCGTGGCCTCATGCGCCTCGTGGTCACCAGCGGCGCCGGAGCCGACCTGATTTCCGTCCCTGGGGCTCCGGTGTACGCCAAGACAGGCACCGCTGAGTTCGGGCCCAACAACCCTCCGGCGACCCACGCCTGGTTCGTCGGCTAGCAGGGCCAGGTGGCGTTCGCCGGGCTGGTGGAGGAGGGCAAGAGCGGTGCCACCGTGGCGGCGCCCATCGCCTAGGCCTTCCTGGAGGACCTCTCGTGCTGAATCCGTCCGATCGGACACGACAAAGCCCCCCTGCCGAGGCCGGGGGGCTTTGTGCGACGACTGGTCAGTAGCAGCTAACTGCCAAGACTTCAGCGAGCCTCTGAAATCAGATGGCCTGAACCTTCTCAGCCTGCGGGCCCTTCGGACCCTGGGTGACCTCGAACTCGACGCGCTGCGCCTCGTCGAGCGAACGGTAGCCGCTCGTCTCGATCGCGGAGTAGTGAACGAACACGTCCGGTCCGCCGCCGTCTTGGGCGATGAAGCCGAAGCCCTTTTCAGCGTTGAACCACTTAACGGTGCCTTGTGCCATGGAAATAACTCTTTCTTTGATAGCCATCGGAGTCCACACTTCGTGGGCCCCCGGCTGCCGTAAACCCCAACAACTAGCGGGACATGCCCGTTGCTATGAAAAAAGCCCGCTGGTAAGCGGGCACTTCTTCGATCTGCGAGGAACTGCAACTGCAACCGTTAGTCAGGCTAGCACGCAAACCGGGTCACGCGCCTCTTGGGGAATGCCCTCTTGTCTTGCCCTGCTCCGGGTCGCGGCAGAACCTCTCGCTCTGCCACGCGGCCAGCGTCGCAAGGACCCTCGAGACGAAAACCTCGTGGATCTCGTAGTAGTCAAAATCCTGCAAGGACAGGCCGTTTCGCGTGAGGAGGCGCGGCGCCATACGCGGGAGCCATCAGCATTCCCTCGGCACCGTGGACATAGTCCACGGTCGCAGTCTTCGCGTCGACGGAGCAGGCCAGCGCAGGAAGCCCGCGCTCAGCCGCCCACTGGGGCGACGCGAGCAACACCGCGGAGGCACCATCCGTCAGCGGAGTCGAGTTGCCAGCCGTCATCGTGGCGTCCTCACCCTTGCCGAAAACCGCTTTGAGCTCGGCGAGCATCTCGACAGTGGTGCCAGCACGCAGATTCAGGTCGTGAGCCACCCCTGATAGGCCGTGACGAGGTGGTCGAAGAAACCAGGTCGTACGCCGCAGCCAGGTTGTGATGGCTGGCTTCGGCGAGCTCGTCCTGGGAGTCACGGCTGATCTGCAATTGCGGTGCTGTGATGGCCTGGTGCTCGCCCATCGACAGACCGGTGCGAGGTGCCCGGGCCGAAGGCCGCTTAGCGCCCTGATGCGCCCCAGACGGGTATTGGCCCGATTGGCCGTAAGAAGGTGCGACGCAGCCCATCGCTCACAGACCATCGGCGCATCGCTGGCGCTGTCGGCACCACCGGCGATCCCGGAGTCGATCTGGGGAAGGGCGATCTTGTTAGCCACCAGGATCGCAGTCTCCAAACCGGTGCCGCGCGCCTGCTGCACCTCGTAGGCAGGCATGGTCGGTGAGAGCTGTGAGCCCAAGACGCAGGAACTCTGAGGCCCACTGATTGGCGCCCCGACGGACTCGAGCAGGTCGGCCTAGCCCAACTGCCTGGCAAAGCTCGAATCCGATTCCTCCCATCCACCGCACCTCATCAACGAACCCTGCCTCGGCTACCGCTTCGAGGAGAACACGTCGGCCAGGCATAACCCGAAGGTCGGCTATTGCGCGATTCCGACGTACTTGACCTCGAGGTACTCATCGATACCCTCGAAGCCACCCTCCCGCCCGAAGCCGGACTGCTTGACACCGCCGAAAGGCGCGGCTGGGTTTGACACGATGCCCTGGTTGATACCGACCATCCCGAACTCCAGCGCCTCGCTGACCCGCAGCGTGCGCGACAGGTCCCGGGTGAAGACATAGGCGACCAGACCGTATTGCGTGTCGTTGGCGCGTGCGATCGCCTCCGCCTCCGTGGCGAACGACGCGATCGGCGCCACCGGGCCGAAGATCTCCTCACGCATCATCCGGGCGTCCGCGCTCACGCCGGTCAACAGCGTGGGGGCGTAGAAGTAGCCCTGGTCGCCCACCGTGGTCCCACCGCAGACGACCGTGGCCCCCTTGGCCTTCGCGTCCTCCACCAGGTCGGCCACGGCAGCCTGGGCCGTGGCATCGATCAGCGGCCCCACGTTGACACCATCCTGCGTACCCCGACCGACTGTCAGGCCCGCCATCTGTGCGGCGAACTTGGACGAGAACTCTTCGGCGACGCTCTCGTGGACCAGGAACCGGTTAGCTGCCGTGCAAGCCTCACCGATGTTGCGCATCTTGGCCAACATCGCGCCCTGCACCGCTGCATCCACATCTGCGTCCTGGAACACCAGGAACGGTGCGTTGCCGCCGAGCTCCATCGAGACGCGCAGCAGCTGTTCGGCGGACTGCTCGACGAGCCTTCGGCCCACCGGAGTGGATCCGGTGAAGGTGAGCTTGCGCAGCCGCGGATCGCGGATGATCGGTTCAATCACCTCACCCGTGCGGGACGTAGTAATGACGTTGACCACACCGGCGGGCACACCGCAGTCGGTGAGCAGCTCCACCAGGGCCAGCATCGTCAATGGGGTCTGCTTGGCCGGCTTGACGACCATGGTGCAGCCGGCAGCCAGGGCAGGGCCGATCTTGCGGGTACCCATGGCCAACGGGAAGTTCCATGGCGTGATCATCAACGTGGGACCGACCGGCTGCTTCATCGTCAACAGCCGGGTTGCGCCGTTAGGAGCCGTTGACCAGCGCCCGCTGATCCGGACCGCCTCCTCGGAAAACCACCGGAAGAACTCCGCGCCGTACGTGACCTCACCACGCGCCTCCGCCAGCGGCTTGCCCATCTCCAGGGTCATCAACAGCGCGAATTCCTCCGCACGAGCAGTAATCTCCAAGAACGCCCTGCGGAGGATCTCGCCTCGGTCACGAGGCGCCGTGGCAGCCCAATCCGCTTGTGCCGCAACGGCTGCATCAAGGGCAGCCGCACCGTCGGCGACAGTCGCATCCGCTACCGAAGCCAGCGCCTGGCCGGTCGAGGGATCCTCGACGACGAGGGTCCTGCCATCACCGCCCTCTCGCCACTTGCCGTCGATGAACAGACCCGTTGGGACACGCGCGAGCAAGGACTTCTCAGAATCGGTCAACGCCACGGGGCACGGCCTTTCGGTTCGCGATACGAATCAGTCAGTGTCGTAGGGGTCAGTGAGAGCAACAAAAGGAACCAGCCTCAGCAGCTGGCCACGAATGCCTGCTCGAGGATGTCAAGTCCCTCGTGCAGCAGGTCGTCCCCGGCCGAGAGGGGTGGCAGGAAGCGCACAACGTTACCGAACGTACCAGCGGTCAACGTGACCACACCCTGACTGTGGCAATAGGCATTCACCGCGCCGGTCACAGCAGGATTGGGCGCCTTGTCACTGCCACCTGACACGAGCTCGATGGCAAGCATCGCCCCGCGGCCACGGACGTCGCCGATAACGTCGAACTTCTCGGCCAACTCGAGCAGACGGGGCATGAACAGCGCCTCGATCTCGCGGGCCCGGCCACAGAGATCCTCGACCTGCATCGTTTCTATGGCACCAAGAGCCGCCGCGCACGCGACGGGGTTACCGCCATACGTCCCTCCCAGACCGCCGGAGTGGACCGAGTCCATCACGTCGCTGCGACCCGTCACCGCCGCCAGTGGCAGCCCGCCGGCAATCCCCTTGGCAGTCGTGATGAGGTCGGGCACGACGTCCTCGTGCTCACAGGCAAACCAGTCGCCGGTACGACAGAAGCCGCTCTGGATCTCATCGGCGATGAACAGGATCCCGTTCTCGGTGCACCAGTCCGCGATCCGCTTGAGGTAGCCGGCGGGCGGCACGATAAAACCACCCTCACCCTGGATCGGCTCGATGATCACGGCGGCCGTATTCTGCTCACCGACCTGGGTGTGCACCTGCGCGACGAACGCGTCGAACGCCTCATCGGCGCAACGGTCAACACCGGTTGGCCAACGGTACGGGTAGGCCATGGGCACCCGGTAGATCTCACCAGCAAATGGCCCGAAACCCTGTTTGTAGGGCATGTTCTTGGCGGTCAGGGCCATCGTCAGGTTTGTGCGGCCGTGATAGGCGTGGTCGAACGCCACCACGGCGTTCCGCGCGGTAAAGGAGCGGGCGACCTTGATCGCGTTCTCCACCGCCTCGGAGCCGGAGTTGAACAGGGCAGTGCGCTTCTCAGCGTCACCGGGAGTCACGGCGTTGAGTCGTTCGCAGACCTCGACGTACTCCTCGTACGGCGTGACCATGAAGCAGGTGTGAGTGAAGTCCTCAACCTGGGACTGCACGCCTGCGACCACGCGCGGCGCCGAGTTGCCAACAGTGGTGACTGCGATTCCCGAACCAAGGTCGATCAGGTGATTGCCATCGACATCCACGAGGATGCCGCCGCCAGCCCGCTCGACATAGACCGGAAGCCCCGTTCCCACGCCCGCGGAGACCGCCGACAGCTTGCGCCTCTGGAGCTGTTCCGATCGGGGACCGGGAATGGCCGTCAACAGGATCCGGCGTTGCTCGATAGGCGCAGTGGTCATCTGTTGCTCCTTGGGCTGGGGCGATCGGTCGGCGGAGTGGACACACCTCTTAGTCCAAAGGTTGCGACAGCCATACCATGTTGTCCAATACCTATTTGGCACACACCTGATGCCTTGGAGGCATACCGATGGAGCTGCGGCACGTCCGGTATTTCCTGGCCGTGGTCGACGCCGGATCAGTGACTGCAGCCTCCCCACTGGTCCATGTCACACAGCCCTCCCTGTCACGCCAGCTGCGGCTCTTCGAAAGGGACCTCCGGGTCACGCTGTTCACCCGTTCCGGCGGACGTCTGGTCCTGTCCGCCGCGGGTCGCCAGTTCGTGCCCGTCGCGCGCGATCTGGCGCGTCGCGTGGACGCAACGGCGGAAGCGGCAGCGACCTTGGCCGCGGGCCGCCTTCAGCACATTCGAATCGCCGCTCCCGGAACCACCCTCACCGATGTCCTGGCCCCGTTCCTGGCGACTTTGCACCCGGATGACCCGCTGCCAGCCGTCTCCGAACAGCCTCCCCAGCGCATCTATGCAGCCCTGCAGCTAGGTGCAGACCTGGCAATCGCGACCGAGCTGCCTCCCGCCGGTTTGGCCTTCCAACCACTGGCCGTGCTCCCCATCTGGGCCTATGTCCCACCCGAACATGACTGGGCCGATCGAGGGTCGATCACCGTGGCCGAGCTGGTCAACGAGACGCTGCTCCTGCTCACCGGGGACTACAGCCCGCGCCGGGTGCTGGACGAGGCAGTGGACCGGGCGCGACTCCCCTACGCTTCGATACTGGAGTTCGGGACCCCTCAGGTCGCCCAGGCCGTTGCCGCCGCAGGCCGCGGCATCGCCGTGGTCTCGGACGACCCACGCTTTGGCCTTCAAAAGTTGGACATCATCGGCACCCGGGGTGCATTGAACATCAGGCTGTATGCGGCGTGGGACCGCGAACACCATGCGGCCGTTGCGATCGCAGCCATGGCCAGGCGGTTGAGTGACTACTGCGTGGCACGTTACGGACCGCAGGTCGCGCCTCGTCGGCCACGGGCGAAGGCGGCTCCAACGAGAACCAGTGCCGCCGGTCGAAGGCCACCGGCTCCAACGTGATCCCCTACCTGCCATGGCCATCGGCCGTGGGTACCAGCGGTGACGAAGTGGCCCGATTACGGGAATCCGCCGCGAGTGCGCAGGCAGATGCAGTTGACATGATGGCGGCCAGCGTGCGCCTGAAGAGGACCATCCTGGCCGCGCTCATCGGGCCGATGACCTGGCGCAGGTGGCGCCGGGGCATGTCTGCGGCCCCAGACCAAGCAGCTTCCACACCCGGACCGCAGCCGCTGGGCAGTACATCCTGGTACCCAGGTCGACCAGCATCATCCACGCAGAGGGGCCTGAGCAAGAGAAGCCATCTCGACAACCGTCATCCTGACAGTGGCCCCATCCGTCAGCCACAAGTCCGAAACCGAGAGTTTGGGCACTTAACCACTGCCGGGTGGCGCGCTCAGGCGGTCAACCGCTGGTTCATGAGCGCGCGCAGCCCGGGCATCACGTCGGCGGCAAACAACCTGAGGAATCGGGACTGGTCGTGACCCGGTCCGTGGAAGACCAGGTGGTTGAAGCCGAGGTTGACGTACGGCCCGATCTGGGCGAGCGCGGTCTGTGGATCCGACGCGACGATCCAGCGGCTGGCGACCTGCTCGATGGTGAGCGCGTCGCTGGCAGCCTCCATCTGGGTCGGATCGCTCAGGCCGTGCTTCTGTTCGGCTGTCAGCGCCAGGGGCGCCCAGAAGCGAGTGTTCTCCAGCGCCAGCCGGGGGTCCGGGTCGTAAGAGAGCTTAATCTCGATCATCCGGTCGATCGACCCGCCGGCTCGCCCGGCCTTGGCCATACCTTCGTCGACCGCGGGGATGAGCTTGTCCCGGTACAGCTCCGGACCCTTGCCCGAGGTACAGATGAACCCGTCGCCAGAGCGTCCGGCATACTTGGCCACGACCGGCCCCCCGGCGGCGATGTAGATAGGAACCGACCGCTGCGGCCGGTCATAGACCGTGGCGTCGTGAGTCTGATAGAAGTCCCCGTCGAAGGTGACGCGTTCGCCGGTCCACAGCTGGCGCATCAGGGCAACCGCCTCACGCATCCGGGCGAAGCGTTCCTTGAAGCCCGGCCACTCCAACCGCGAGACAGCCATCTCGTTCAACGCCTCGCCGGTGCCGATGCCGAGGATGACGCGGTCGGGGTACAGGCAGGCAAGCGTGCCGAACGCCTGAGCCACCACCGCTGGGTTGTAGCGGAAGGTCGGTGTCATGACCGATGTGCCCAACAGGACCCGCTCGGTGCGCTCACCGACCGCTCCCAGCCACGACATCGAGAATGGGGCGTGGCCTCCGGTATGGCGCCAGGGCTGGAAGTGGTCGGAGATCATCACGCTGTCCAGGCCGAGCTGCTCGGCCTGGACAGCGAACTCAACGAGCTCTCGAGGGTTGAACTGCTCGGCCGAGGCCTTGTAGCCGATCCGTAGCGTCATCGCGACAGTTTCCCGTAACACCCCAGTGACCGCCAGCGCAGTGTCGATGGAACTCTCACGGTTGCTTTCTACCTGCTCTCAACGTTCTGACCGCTTCGAGGTTGCGCCGCTGGCGAGTCTGGTCCTCCTTGGCCGCTCGATCCAGAGCACGTACGAGGACTTGTGGCTGTACGAGCACGCGTCGAAGAACCGGCCGGCGTCTCGGTCGCGGTCCAACGCCGTGTGAAGTCGGCGGGCACGGTCACCTCCCGAGGTTCGGTGTCGAGCTCGATGTGGACGTCCACCTGGTCGCCCCGACGACACCGGAGGTTCCCCCGGACGGCCGCGCCAACGTTGACTTGACCGTACGGCCGATGATGACTCCAGGGCAACCTCGACCCCGTACGGTGCGACCATCGTTGGCTTGCCACGCGCCAAGGCACCGCGGCTGCGCGCCAGCGCCCAGGTGGCTCTCGTGCTCGATCACGCCGGCATCGCAGAGCCGATCCGGTAGGTGAGCCGGGCGGACTTCAGGTAGCCCAAGGCCTTCAGGACAGCGGCACAAGACTCACCGACTTCGCCACGCTGACGCCGCGGCGGCTCTTCCACGGAACAGACCTCGCCACTGCCAGTCGCCTGCGGGACCCTCCCGGCTTGCTTGCCCGAGGAAGAACCAGTGGACACCACGAAGGGCCCATCACGACGGCGGAGGGCGTGGGATTCGAACCCACGGTGGGTATAACCCCACAGCGGTTTTCAAGACCGCCGCACTAGGCCACTATGCGAGCCCTCCTGGCCGCACGGCAAACCGGTGGCAGCCGT
>Ga0066789_10000147_pt1 | contig 23194 bp, 18 predicted proteins | sample OrgsoiDNA2013049_FD_70960 | JGI IMG/M metagenome (GOLD analysis project Ga0066789, IMG submission 70960) | Permafrost soil microbial communities from the Arctic, to analyse light accelerated degradation of dissolved organic matter (DOM) -... | ecosystem: Environmental > Terrestrial > Soil >...
TGGGTTCGCTGGGCAAATCGAGCTTCGGACGTCATGACACGCGCGACATGGCGACCGGCATAGAAGCGAGCGGCGCTTCGAAGCCCTATGAATTTGGCGACACGATGAACCTCGACATCACGGCAACGCTTTCATCGGCCATTCAGCGCGAAGGCCTCGGGCTTCCTCTGAATCTCGAATACCGCGACCTGCAGGTGCATCAGTGCGAATACCAGTCGTCGTGCGCGACGGTGCTGATGCTCGACTGTTCGCATTCGATGATTTTGTACGGAGAAGACCGCTTCACTCCGGCGAAGAAAGTTGCCATGGCGTTGTCGCAGCTGATTCGGACGCAATATCCTGGAGACTCGCTGTCGCTGGTGCTGTTTCACGATTCGGCGGAAGAAGTCCCGCTCTCCCGGTTGGCGCGGGTGAAGGTCGGCCCGTACTACACAAACACGCGCGAGGGCCTGCGGCTGGCGCAGCGCATTCTGCAGCGCCAGCGCAAGGACATGAAGCAGATCGTCATGATCACCGACGGCAAGCCGTCCGCACTGACCCTCGAAGACGGGCGCATTTACAAAAATGCCTTTGGGCTCGATCCGCTCGTGGTAAGCCAGACGCTCGAAGAAGTTTCAAAGTGCAAACGCGCGGGCGTGCTGATCAATACGTTCATGCTGGCGTCGGACTATGGCTTGGTGCAGTTCGTCCAGAAGGTAACCGAGATGTGCCGTGGCAAGGCCTACTTTACGACGCCCTACACGCTCGGGCAGTATTTGCTGATGGATTACATGTCGCGGAAGACGAAGACGATTCACTAACACGGTCACCACGCGAGACGTGTTATTCGATGGAGCGACGGGCGCCTCGCCCGTCCAGTCGGGCGACGGAGTCTCCCCAGGAGATTTGGATCGGCACTTTCTGTGCCAGCGGGAGTGCCGCTTCGGTGTAAAATCGGTGCAAGAATTTCCGCGCGGAGAGGTTATGAGACGAATTGCTGCTTTCATTCTACTGATCGCCCTGAGCGTTATGTGCTCGCCGGCTCAAGCTGAAAATACCGCCACCACGGCCGAAAATATGCGCCGCGCCAAGACGGGGGCCAAACAGCACCAAAAAATGTTAAAGAAATTGAATAAGAAGCAGCGAAGATCCATGAAGAAATACGAGAAGGAGCAACGGAAGGCGGCCAGGAAGGCGCCCCGTCGCACTAAGTAACCTTCCGCGTTCGCTACCGATTCATCACAAATCCACAGTGACCGCCCTCACATCTGCTTGATCCATAACGCGCTACGCTAATTCCACTCCCAGGACCTCTCCCGGTCCAGTTCCCTCCAGAAAGAGAATTGCTATGCATATGTCGAGACGCGTGTTGGTTGTTGGACTCGTTTGTGTGACGAACTTCTATCTGTTGAGCTTTGCCGTCGCGCAGCAGTCGGATCAAGTTGTCGCTGAGCGCGTCCTCAGTCCGCGATGGAAAGAGCTTTCACGCCGCGCCGGGATGATCTTCGCCGGCACCGTCCTCACCACCGCCACCCAGACTGTGACAGCCCAGACTGCGGCCACGGATCGATCGGTTCCTTCGGTGGTTTCAGCAGTTCAGTTGAGTTTTCGCGTGGACCACCCGATTGCCGGGGTCGAGCAGGGATAGGTTCTCACCATTCGCGAGTGGGCGGGAGCGTGGTCTATGCATCGCCCGATGTGCCGCGGACAGCACATTTTGATCTTCTTATATCCGCCGAGCCGCCTGGGTCTTACCAGCCCGGTCGGCGGACCACTCGGCCAGGTTGCTCTCGACGCGAGCGGGAAGAATGTAGCCGAGCATGAGCCGAAATCGGTCGCGCCGATTGGCTCTTCGCGCTCACGCCTACCCGCTGCTGGCGGGAGCGTCAGCGTTGTTCAACTGGAGCGGGCCATCCGTAGCGCCCGGGAGGAATGAACATGCCTCGGCGCTTTCTGGCGGCTGCCGGTCTTCTTATTTGCAGCGCTGTTACCAGCCTGGCCGGAGGCCCGGCTTTTATAGCGGGCTCGCTCTACGATCCCGGAGTCGAAGGCCAACCCCTCGTTTGGGCGAATGGCTCCGTGCAATACTTCACCGACGAGGGGGACTTGAGTCCGACCCTCCCCAACGCGCAGGCCGACGTTTTTGTTGCCACCGCTTTCAGCGCATGGACCGGCATTGCAGGCGTTGCCCTCACCGCGGCGCAGGTCGGACACCTTGCTGAAGACGTGAATGGCGGCAACATCGCCGCCGACGCCACCGGAACGATTACCGCGCCCGTGGACATTACATCTTCAGCCACCGGCACTGCCGTCGGAATTGTTTACGACTACGACGGAACGGTCACCGATGCGCTGCTGGGTATGGGCGCTGGAGGCCTGGCCGATTGCTTCACCAACGCCGTCTACGGCGGCCCCGATAACTTCACCACGGGCGGGAACCGTGCGCACGCCATCGTTGTGATCAACGGAATCTGCGCGGCCAGCAGTTCGCAACTACCTGACGTTCAATATCGCTTGGTGCGCGTCTTGGGCCGAATTCTTGGTTTGGGATGGTCGCAGGCGAACCTGAACGTGTTGACGCGGACGCCACCTCCAACCAGCGACGACTTTGAAGGATTTCCGGTGATGCACTTTATCGACCCAATTTCCTGTGTGCCGATTACCCGTTTGTTATCCCGACGCCGCTGTCCCCAGATTGGACGACTCAAACTCACTTGCCCGGTTCTATCCAGGCACTGTGAACCCGCATCCGGCGGGCAGAATTTACGGCAGCGTGTACTTCACCGATGCATCCGGGAATGCGGTGCAGCCCATGCAGGGCGTCAACGCGGTAGCCCGGTTGATCGGTGGATCGGGCCAGCCCTCGCGGCAGTTTGTTGTGTCTTCCGCTGTTTCTTAGTCCACTGATCGACCCAGTCGTTGACCGTCTTGTACCAAAGCTGCGAATTCTGCGGCTTCAGCACCCAGTGCCCTTCGTCGGGGAAGTAGAGCATCTTCGAGGGCACGCCCATCGTCTGCAAAGTGGTGAAAAGCTGCAAGCCTTCGCTAACGTCAAGCCGGTAATCAAGCTGTCCGTGGATGACCAGCGTAGGCGTCTTGAAATTCTTAGCCGAGTTGCGCGGAGACCATTTCTCATACATCTCCGGGTTCGTGTACGGAGTGCCCTTGAACTCCCAGTTATTGAACCAGAGTTCTTCGGTAGTGCCCCAGGCGGAGTCTGTATTGAACATCCCGTCGTGCGACACGATGCACTTGAAGCGGTCGGTGTGGCCAAGCACCCAGTTGGCCATGTATCCGCCGTAGCTGGCGCCCAAAGCGCACTCCCGGTCTTTATCGATAAACGGATAAGTCTTCTCCGCGTAGTCGAGCCCCTTCATCAAATCTTCAAACGGAGCGCCGCCCCAGTCGCCATTGATCGCGTCAACGAACTTCTGCCCGTATCCGGTCGAGCCGTGGAAGTTGATCATGATGACCACGTATCCATTGGCGGCAAAGAGTTCAGAATTCCAGCGATACGACCAGTCGTCTCCCCAAGCGCCTTCGGGGCCGCCGTGGATGAGGAACTTCACGGGATATTTTCTGGTGGGGTCGAAGTTCGGTGGCTTGACTAGGAAGCCTTGGACTTTATCGCCGTGCGCCCCCGTGAACCAGAAAGATTCGAGCCGCGACCCTTCAACCGAGTCGAGAATGGAATCGTTGAGGTGAGTAAGAACCGCCGGATCACCGGCCACTTCGTTTTGAAGGTTCTTATTAGAAGTCAGCTTCCGGAAGATCGCGGTCGGATGATCGACTGCCATCCGTGTGAAGAGCAAAATCTTTCCGTCTGCGGTGAGCGCCAGGTCGTCATTCCACCCGTGATTCCAGTTGTCTGGTATCGGATCGGGTATTTGTCCTGGTTTGCGGTGAATCCCAGTCTTAATATGTTCGGAGATCTGGATCGGAGGACTATCTAAAGCGGCCTCATAAATGGGAGATTCACCTTTCTCCTCGGCAACGAAGTACAGTTCAGCAGAATTGGGAGCCCAAGTGAACGTGCCGACCCAACTATCGAGTTCGTCGGTGAGATTTTTCCTCTCTCCCGTCTTGCGGTCGTACAGCATCAGGCGGAAGCGGTCGCTCTCGTATCCCGGACGCTGCTGGGCGCGGTACGCGATGTACTTGCCATCGGGCGAATAGAGCGGCGTCGAGTCGCTGGCGGGATTGTCGGCGGTGATGTTCTTTGGAGCGACGGGCGTCCCGCCCGTCCCACCGTTGACCGGGACGATCCACAGATCGTTGTTGGTGGACGCGGCTTCGACCTTGTCGTGGTTCGAGGTGTAGCAAATCTCCTGCCCGTCGGGCGAGAGGGCGTAGTTGTCCTGTCCGCCAAGCGAGAATACGGGAGCGTCGTAATCGCCAGGCGTGAGGTCGCGGGCCGCTCCACCGTCAGCCGCAGTGAGGAAGATATGCGTTCGCATGCCACGCTTGTACGCGTTCCAGTGGCGATAGAGCAGTCGCTCGAAGATGATTGCCTTGACCTTCGAATCCTCTGCCTCTTTCAACTTCTTGGCGTTGCACGCCTCGTCACTGCACTCGGGATAAACATCCGAAGTGAAAAGAATGTTCTTGCCATCGGGCGACCAGAGTTCGCCGCCAGCTTCGGTCGCAATCGAGGTCAGCTTGTGCACGCCGCTGGCAGCACCGGCTGCGCTGTCGAAACCCGCGATCCAGATCTGCGATCCGCCATCTTTATTCGAGAAGAAGGCGAACCGCTTGCCATCCGGCGCCCAGCGCGGACGGTCGCCGTCCTGATCGGCGATGAGCAAACGCTCCGATCCTCCCGCAAGCGGCACAATCCAGATATGCGAAGTCTTCTTATTCGCCGCCAGATCCACATCGACCGCGCTAAACAGCACCCACTTGCCGTCGGGAGAAGGCACAGGCTCGCCGACGCGCTTCAGCTTCATCATGTCTTCGAAAGTGAAGGGGTGCTTGGCTTGGGAAAATGCAGGAAGGGAAAAGAGAAGAACGAAAAGAAAAACAAAACGCCGCATAATGTGTCTCCGCGGAACAAAAGAGTGTAGCACTCCACCTGTCAGCAAAACCGCCCAGCCGGTGGAGCACCGGGCGTCCCCGCCCGGCCACGATGCTCTAAACGAGCGACGTTCCCGTCGCTCCACCGGACGGCCATCGCGAATTTAGGGGGTCAGCTCTTCCAGCATGGCCGTCATCTCCGATTGAGCATGCGTATTGCCGGTGCGGCGGGCGGACGAGATACCATCCACCAGCCACCGCTTGGCTTCGTCCACGCGGCTAGCGCTGGCTAGCGTCTGCGCGGCCATGAAGTATGCAGGCGTGTAATCGGGATTCTTCTCGATCAGCGTCTTGTATTCCTGAAGCGCTTGCTCGATTTGTCCGGCCATCGAATACTCCATGGCGAGGCCATAGCGCGCAAACGAATCCTCGGGATTGGCGGCAAGAATTTCGCTTAACATGGCAATGCGATCCATAAAGAAGTTCTCAGCAGAAGCCAAACGCTAAATGCCTTAGCTGAAGGCTGATGGCTGAAGGCTGAAAGCTGATCCTCCCATTCATATCACGACCCGCGTTACAATGGATGTTCTCCGAGTGACCGACTTGGCCTGCCCTTTTTTTGTGCCGCTCGAAATTGTGAATGACACTTCGTGGCCGCATCCTTCGCGTCTGCCACTAGGCGCGGGGTGGACAGGGAACTGCCGCGCCTCGGGGCAGGAACTGGCGGCATCCGACACGCACATACGGGAATTTTGCAACCTCGGTTACGCGACGGCTTGTCCGCATCTTCCGCAGCGGCGTGACTGGGATGCAGTCCGTTTTTCGGTTGCCCGCGCCGGCCGGGATCAGGTTACGATCTGTTTTGTCTGCGAGTTGGCCCACGCTCCGATCGCACAGGGGAAATTAACCTTCGACTTGACGAGTGAGATTTGGCTCAACCCGCATCCGGACCCGCGCGTGCTTACGCTTGCGACCTGCTATATCGACGCGTATCGCACCCGGAAGAGCGTGGTTCTTATCTAACGTCTATGAACGACAACCAATGAACGACGACAAAGCGAAGTTAACCCGCCCCCGGCCGGTGCGCGAATCGATCTCTGAAATGACCGAGATCGTTTTGCCTAACGATGCCAATCCGCTGAACGCGCTGTTGGGTGGACGCCTCATGCACTGGATCGATCTCGCTGGAGCCATGGCCGCCCACCGCCATTCGCGCACCTATGTGGTGACGGCTTCCATCGATCACCTGGATTTTCTCGTTCCCGTACGGGTAGGAGATTTCGTAATCCTGCGCTCCTCAGTCAATCGCGTCTTCCACACTTCGATGGAGGTGGGTGTGAAGGTCTGGGTGGAGAATTATCGCGCCGAAGAGAGTCGTCACGTCAGCTCCGCCTATCTGACCTTTGTCGCCATCGATGCCGCCGGAAATAAAATAGTGGTTCCGCCGGTTGTCCCCGAGACTGAAGATGAAAAGCGCCGCTACGAAGGTGCCGCGCGCCGCCGGGAGATGCGCCGTACGGAATCGGCGCGCAGAATGGAAGTTCGGAGTTAGACGAGGCCGTATCTTATGGATAGTGCACTTCTCGTTCATCGCCTTCATTTCGCTTTCACCGCAACGTTTCACTATCTCTTTCCGCAGCTAACCATGGGCCTCGCGCTGCTGATCGTCGTGCTCAAGACGATCGGTCTGCGACGCAACGATCCCGTGTACCACGCGGCCGCCCGCTTCTGGGGAAGGATTTTTGGCATCAATTTCGTATTAGGTGTTGTGACCGGCATTCCAATGGAATTCCAGTTCGGCACCAACTGGTCGGTATTTTCTCGATTCGCGGGCGGCGTCATCGGGCAAACGCTGGCCATGGAAGGCATGTTCGCCTTCTTCCTCGAATCGGCGTTCCTCGGATTATTTCTCTACGGAGAGAAGCGATTGAGCCCCAAAGCACACTGGCTGTCGGCGGTCGCAGTCTTTGTGGGTTCGTGGTTGTCGGGTTATTTCATCATCGCCACGGACGCTTTCATGCAGCATCCCGTCGGCTATTTCACGGCTTCGGACGGGAGCTTGCAGTTATCAAGCTTCTGGGATTTCGTGCTAAATCCCTGGGCCGGTTGGCAATACGCGCACAACATGAGTGGAGCGGCGATCACGGGCGCGTTCATCATGACGTCGGTGGGCGCGTACTATCTGCTCTCCGGCAAGTGGACCGCGCACGCCCGCATCTTCGTCAAGGCGGGCGTGATCGCCGGTTGCTTGTTCAGCGTGCTCCAGACTTTTCCGACCGGCGACCGGCAAGGCAAGATGGTAGCCGACCTGCAACCCGTGACGCTGGCGGCGATGGAGGGATTGTTTCAGAGCCAGCCTGGCGCACCACTCGTCATCGTAGGTCAGCCTAACGAGCAAAAGGGCACGATCGATAACCCGATTGAAGTTCCGAAAATGTTGAGCATGCTGACTTATCAACGCTGGAATGCCAACGTCCGCGGACTCGACGCTTTCCCCAAACAAGACTGGCCGGGTAACATTCCGTTGCTCTATTACAGCTACCACATCATGGTCGGCCTCGGGACATTCTTCGTCGCCGTCATGGCCGTCGCGTTGGTGCTGCTGTGGCGCGGCAGACTCTTTAACGCCAGGTGGATGCTCTGGATCCTGATGCTGTCGGCGCCGTTTCCTTACATCGCTAATACCGCCGGGTGGATGACCGCCGAGCTCGGCCGCCAGCCCTGGCTGGTCTATGGATTGATGCGCACCGAAGACGGCTACTCCAAACTGGTCTCGGCAGGTAACGGCATGTTTACTCTTTTGGGATTCATGGGCATTTACACTGTCCTCGGCATACTGGGTCTGTTCCTGATCTGGCGGGAAATTGAGCAAGGCCCGGGGAACGAATCGTTATCGAATCTCCAACCGGCGACGGAGGCAAGATAGAAATGGCGAGCCTTTGGTTCTGGATTGTCGCAGTTATGGTTGCGACTTATGTCGTGCTTGACGGATTCGATCTCGGCGCGGGTGCGATTTATCTGATTGCGGCCAAAACTAACGACGAACGGCGCCGAGTGCTGCGCGCCATCGGGCCGGTCTGGGATGGCAACGAAGTCTGGTTGCTCGCTGCCGGCGGCACGCTCTACTTTGCGTTTCCCAAACTCTACGCGTCGAGCTTCAGCGGGTTTTATCTGCCCCTGACGATTGTTCTGTGGTTGCTCATTCTGCGCGGTGTCGGGATCGAATTCCGCGCCCATGTTGAAAACCGCGTCTGGCAGGATTTCTTCGACGTGATCTTCAGCATTTCCAGCGTTCTTTTGGCTGTGTTTTTCGGGGCAGCACTGGGCAATGTGGTGCGCGGAGTTCCGCTCGATGCAACCGGCTATTTCTTTGAGCCGCTCTGGACCAACTTCAAACTTGGCCCGAAGACGGGCATTCTGGATTGGTACACCGTGCTCACGGGCGCGGTGGCGTTAGTCACCCTGACCGCGCACGGTTCTTATTACGTCGCCCTCAAAACCGACGAAGACCTCGGTCGCCGCGCGCGCGGTTTCGCCTTGCTGTGCTGGCCCCTGCAGTTTTTTCTGACCTTCAGTGCGATGGTAGCGACTTATTTCATCCGGCCCGAAATTATGGCGAACTACGGGAAACACAAGATCGGATTACTGGTTCCGATCGTCGTTGTCGCCAGCCTGGCGGTAATGCTCTGGGCCAATCCCAAGGGCAAAGAGAAACTCGCGTTTGTTGCCTCCAGCCTGTATATCACCGCCATGCTGGTGGGCGCGGCGTTTGCGCTCTATCCCGTCGTGCTGCCTGCACGCGACCACCAATACGATCTCACCATCTACAACACAGCTGCTGGCAGTCACGGATTGAACGTCGGCTTGGTTTGGTGGATGTTCAGCGCAGTGCTCGTGGTCGCCTATTTTGTTTTCGTCTACCGTATGTTTCGCGGCAAGGTGCAGGTGGGAGAAGGGCACTACTAGGAACCAGCTCTCAGCTGTCAGCTCTCAGCTTTCAGTAAGACCGGGGCGTAACAGTCATCCGAGACGATGACGGACTGAGAGCTGAAAGCTGATGGCTGATGGCTTCCTTTTCCCTCCCGTATAATCAAAAAGTTCGGCCTGACCGCGCGGCCGCTTCCGAAAAGGTGATCTCTTGAGCGCACATTCCCAGCATCCCGGACAGCAACAGCCCACGCCGCAACCTTTACCTGGCGTCAGCGCCATCATTGCTGTTGGTTCCGGCAAGGGCGGAGTCGGCAAGACAACGCTCTCGGTCAATCTGGCCATCGCCCTTACTAAGATGGGGCACAAAGTTGGATTGCTCGACGGCGACGTCTATGGTCCCAATGTCCCGCTCATGCTCGGCACCAACGAGCAACCGAAAGTGATGGGCGAAAACCAGATCGCGCCCATCAACTCGCATGGGCTCAAGGTCATTTCGGTCGGCTTCCTCAATCCTGGAGACAAGCCGCTCATCTGGCGCGGTCCCATGTTGCATTCGATCATCAAGCAGTTCCTGGGATCGGTGCAGTGGGGACAGCTTGACTACCTTGTGATTGACCTTCCTCCGGGAACCGGCGACGTGGCGCTGTCGCTGATCCAGACTGTTCCTTTGACCGGCGCGATCGTGGTCTCTACGCCCTCTGACGTTTCGTTGCAGGATGCGCGCAAGGCCATCGAGATGTTCCGCCAGATGAAAGTGGACATCGTCGGCATGGTCGAAAATATGAGCTACTTCGTGTGCCCGCACTGCCAGAACGAAATCGACATCTTCTCGCGCGGCGGCGCGGAAAAGACGGCGAAACAGTTCGACATCGCCTTTCTCGGAAGCGTCGAGCTCGATCCGGAGATTCGCAAATCCGGCGACGGCGGTACGCCTGCCGTGCTTCAGGGAGAAGACTCGCCTCATGCGAAGTCGCTGTTCGCGTTTGCCCGCAATGTGGTGGCGCGAGTCGAAGAGATCAAGGCCAGCAGTTCGGAAAGCGTGATTCAGATTCAGTAAAAGCCGACTCGAAGCGCTGCTTACGGCTTCGCCTTCGGCGCTTCGAATCGTGCCAGCTGATACCGCGGGTCCGCAGTTTCATCTTTCAGCACAAGCTTTGCCACCATCTCGCCGAGCGCGGGGCCATGCTTGAATCCGTGGCCCGAGCCGCCGCCGACAATCCACACATTCGCGCTGGCCGGATGGCGATCGACGATGAAATTGTGGTCGGTTGTATTTTCGTACTGGCAGACGCGAGTCTCGACCAGGGGCGCATCTTTCATCCCTGGAAAACGGTAGCCGAGATAACGGCGCCCCGCAGCCAGACTATCTTCGCTCACCAGTCGCTGGCCTGAGGTGGGATCGAACTCCGGTCCGCGCGTGTCGTCGGCAATTTTGAAACCGCGTCCCTGGTTGCCGGGAATTCCGTACATGAAGTGACCGCTGTGATCGGCCCACACCGGCACGTTGCCCTCGTTGTAGCGGGGATCGCCTGCGGGAGTGCCAAAGAAAAATACGTCTTGCCTGGTCGAAACAAAATGCGGACCGACGGTGCGCGGGAATAGTTTTCCGAGCCACGGACCACAGGCGAAGACGTAGCGGTCGGCGGTGATGCTCGAATCATTTGAGGTTGACCCATCGAATAGGGGCAGCGATTTCCACTGGCCGCTGTCGAGGTCGTGTGCGGCGACCGTTGCCTGGCGATACTCTCCGCCTTCGGCGACAAACTGATCGACCACCGCTTGCGCTGAAGCGCGAGCGAGCAGGTATCCGCTCTGCGGCTCGTAGATCCCCCACTCTACGTTCTCGAAACTGATCTGCGGCCAGCGGCGCGCGAGCTCGTTCACGGCGAGTTGCTCGAACGGGATTCCGGCGTCTTTCAGGATGGGAAGCGAAGCGCGTTCGAACGCACCATCGCCTTCCACCATCCACAGCACTCCGATGGGGAAGAAGAATTTCCGCTTCCATTGCGCCTGGTGTTCCTTCCAGAGCTCGAGGGCGCGGGCTGCGAGTTTCGTATAAGGCTGATCGGGTCCGTAAGCGCCGCGAATGACACGGGTCTCGCCGCCGGACGATGATCGCGAATTTCCCGGTCCCCAGGCATCGAGCAGCGTAACTTGCGCTCCGCCGCGAAGAAGATAAAGAGCGGTCCATCCGCCGAAAGCGCCTGCGCCGACTACTGCGATGTGAGGCTTGCTATTCACGGAATTTGTATTCCCTGGATCATTAGCATGACGATCAGCGGCCAACGGCAAAAGTGCGCTGACCGCATTTCGTCCGGCTGCGAGCAAAGCCGTGGCGATTCCCAGCTTACAGGCAGTGCGGCGAGAAAGCTCGGGAGCCGCAATGCGATCCGAAGGTGCAGGCTTTTTTTCAGGCATTGGTTAGGCCGCGTGGCCGGTCCATGTCCTCGCCACCTCGCTCGTCCGCTCGCTGACTGGTTTGCAATTGCCGACCGCAACCGATTGCGCGGACGATTCGTTTGCAGAGCGAGATTGTAGTCAGGGACAGAGCGACAACAGCCAACGCCACCGGGCCGCACCGATATATTGCTGTGCTTTTCGCGAAGGGTGGGTGACAGTCTGATCGCACAATGTGACTAGCGCCTTCACGCTCCGCGGATTCGAAACGAAACGCATCAGCAGCATCGTCGCCCACCCTTGCAAAAAGCGCAAGGATGGGGCACACCCAGTTGTGTTACTAGAGAGGAAACCAAAACCGAATGGTGGACCGACCTTGTTTACCGGTCACCGGGTGCGGAAACCGCTAGGTGGCATCGCTCGAAGGAGTTTTCTATTGCAACCAAAAGTCACTTTCTACCACCTAAGGTGGGCGCAGGAGCGCCCGCATGACCACTTCGAAAATCCTTAGAAGCCTTTCGTGCTGGGCAGTTGTAACCTGCCTTCTCTCTGCTTGCCCGGCATTCGCATCCACTGAAACCGTCCTGTATGACTTTACTGGCAATCCCGACGGTGCCAATCCCATGGACAGCCTTGTCTTCGATAGCTCCGGTAACCTCTATGGCACTACCTCGGACGGCGGATCGGCTTTCGCAGGCGACGCTTTCGAACTTTCTCCCAATGGAAGTGGTGGCTGGAACTACAGCGTGATTTACACCTTCACCGACTGCAACATCGCCTGTTATCCACGAGGTCCCCTGACTGTCGACGGCGCTGGAAATCTTTACGGGGCTGCGGGAATCGGCGGACCGAACAACAACGGAACTGTTTTCAAGTTGACTCCGGCCGATGGCAGTTGGTCCCTGACTGCGCTTTACAGCTTTGGCGCGTATGGCAGTGGAGATGGTTTCGCTCCGAATGGTGTCGTCTATTTCAAGGGCGGACTCTACGGAACCTCTGACGGCGGAAAATACGGTTGCGGAACTGTGTTTTCAGTCACGCCCAATCCTGCCGGCGGGTGGTCTGAAAGTGTCCTTCATAATTTCCGGTCAAACTTCGTCGATGGCTGCGGCCCCATGGGGGGCTTGACCTTGGACGCGAAAGGAAATATTTACGGCACAACCTCACAGGGAGGCTCCAGCGATGCGGGTACTGTCTTCGAATTGACTCTGAGTCGAAAGGGAACCTGGAACTGGCACATCCTTCACAGTTTCAACGTAGTCGACGGCCTGTCTCCGTGGTTCGGCAGCCTCATATTCGACCAGAAAGGCAACCTCTATGGCACCACGTCAGAGGGAGGCTCAGGGTTCGGCACCGTGTTTGAACTAACCCGATCTGGGAATACATGGACGGAAACTGTCCTCCATAATTTCGCTGGCGGCAAGGATGGAGCGAATCCCAATGCAGGGGTCAGCATAGATTCGTTGGGACGCCTCTATGGCATGACCCCTCTGGGCGGGGGCCGCGGTGTTTGCACGAACCCTCAATCCAATGACAACTTATACTGCGGGACTGCATTTCTTCTTACTCCATCGCAATCCGGTGCATGGACGGAATCGTTCCTCCATCGCTTCGCCGATCGCGCCGACGGCGGCCGACCTACGGCAACCGTGGTCTTGGACGGAAATGACAACGTTTACGGAGTTGCGGGCTACGGTGGCACCACTCCGTACGGGGTCGTCTTCGAGTTGAGCCATTCCCCGCGCAAGTAGCTGGCGCATTTATGGATTTCAAGCTTGTATTTAAGACCACCAGCGAGCCCCGGCTCGGCGTATGAACCCGACAGACAGGATGTCATCACAATGAAACCAGTATCACTCTCAAAAGCTTCGAAGAACTCTTCTTCAGCGCAGTCAAAGAAAAAGATACAACAACGAGAATTGACCCATTCACTTGGGTTCATGTTTGCGCTCGCTTTGGCATTCTTTGGTTCGTACGCCGAAGCGCAATCCTTGACTGTACTTTACAACTTCACTGGCTCGCCTGATGGAGCAGCTCCGTTCGCAGATTTGGTCCGAGACTCAGAGGGCAATCTCTACGGCACCACGTTGGTTGGTGGCAATAACAGCGGGACCGTGTTCGAGGTTAGTGCCAACGGCACGGAGACGATACTACATACCTTCAGGGGGAAGCGGGACGGCTCGGAGCCGTGGGCCGGTTTGGTCCGCGACCGGCAGGGAAATCTCTACGGGACCACGGGCAATGGCGGCGCTTTCAATTTCGGGGTGGTTTTCGAGGTGACTAAGGCTGGCAAGGAGAGGGTGCTTTACAGCTTCGCGGGCTTGCCGGATGGACAACATCCCATGGCAGGTCTGGTCCGGGATGCGGCGGGCAACTTTCACGGAACCACCTCCGGGGGCGGCGGTGGGAACTGCAACTACGGTGCTGGCTGCGGAACAGTGTTCATGCTGAGTAATTCAGGCACCGAGACGGTGCTGCACAGCTTCACCGGAGGGACAATGGACGGGGCAACCCCCGTCGCAAGGTTGGTTCGAGACGCGAGCGGTAACCTTTACGGTACGACGAACGGGGGTGGTGCTTCCGGCCTCGGGACCGTATTCAAAGTGGACCCGACCGGTAAAGAGACGGTGCTATACAGCTTCGCTGGATATCCAACAGACGGGGCAAATCCCGCCGCAGGTTTGATCTGGCACGCGGGCAAACTCTACGGAACCACCTCAGGGGGAGGCGCTTACAGCTACGGGACGGTCTTTAGGGTGACTAAGACCGGCGGGGAATCTGTTTTGTACAGCTTCGGTGGCACATTGAGTGACGGTCGAGATCCCGAGGCAGGTCTGATCGGGGACGCAGCAGGCAATCTGTATGGCACCACGGAGCGGGGCGGCGGAACGATATGCGCCGGTAACGGCTGTGGGACGGTATTCAAGTTGACCAAGGATGGCAAGGAAACCGTGCTGTGTGCCTTCGCGGTCGGTAACGATGCCTCGATCCCCGCCGCAGGTGTGATCCTGGACGCGGAGGGGAACCTCTATGGTACGACCTCGAATGGCGGAACGGCTGGCGGTCCCGGAACTGTGTTCAAGCTCACCCCTTAGTCGCACCAACGTACACGGTCGACGAAGCCGGACTACAGGGCCCGGCTCGGACTATCATTGGCGAAATATCGCGCCTATCTAACAGACGGGACGTTTCCTGATTTTCTGTCATGTGGCTCGAGAAAATCCCGAGAGGGCGGCGACTGTGGAATCCCACCCTTGCGCAAAAGGCCGCGCAAGGATGGGGCACCCGCCTACAATCATCATCGCTCGGCTCCTTTCCTCCGAGCCTTGGTCGCTTTGAGCGCTTCCAAGTCTACTCGCTCGTTTGGAGCCGACACGGTTATCTCATCAGCCACAGGACAAAAAGGATCCTATACCCGAGCACAACCTACGCGTATACTCATGTGTCCTTTTAATGTCTCCTCCCCCCGGAGAGCGAGTCTTGACAAGATCGAATCGAATTCAGGTAACTGCTCTTTCGCTCGCCCTTGCGCTCGTGACCATTGCCTGTGGTGGAAGCCAAGGCAACGGAGGAGGCGGCGGTTCGTCGGCGACACTGACCCTATCGTACAACCCGCCGAACTTGGTCGCCTATCCGGGTACCACTTTCCTGCTGAAGGTCACCGCGAATGCGATTGGAACTTCGGCGGTTCCGACGATAACTCTGGGGACCCTTCCGGCTGGGATCTCAACTACCACCTCATTTCCTCTGAGTGTCTCGGCATCAGGAACGAAAATTGATTTTGAGATTGCGGCCACCGTGGCAGCTGGAAGCTACAGTATTCCGATGACAGGGACGGCGGGCCCTGCGACAGCGCAGATTTCTGTTCCGCTGACCATTTCCAGCGGGACTCCTTCCCAGGCATATTTCATACGACCTCAATTCGGCGAGATTGGTGTTGCCGCTGGGGGATCGTCGTATGTGCAGATACAGATTCTCGGAAATTCGCTTTACGATCTTGCCCTTAGTGTCAGCGGGCTTCCATCGGGCACTTCAGCGACGATAAGTCCACAACTGGTTCAGGCCGGGGATTCGTTTACAGTAACTATCACAGCAATCGGCAGCGCGCCCGTGGCACAGAACGTTGAATGGACTATAACCGGAACGCCCGCCGCATCTGTACCGGCCTCTACCCTTACGCTGCTGCTTGATGTGACTCCACCATCCGGAATCGGGTGGGCGAATCGAACAACGTACGTGTCAACCCGTGCTACGCCCTTCAGCGCAGCGTATGACCCGGTCCATCAATTGATCTACTCCAGCGACCAGACGTGGAACCGGATCGATGTGATCTCAAACGGAACTCACTCTCTGGTGCGCAATTTGCCCATTCGCGATCCTCGAGGATTGGACATATCCATCGACCAAAAGACAGTCTGGGTGGCAACCGGAACCCAGGTGATGTATGGCATCGACACCACTACCTTCAAAGCAACGCGTTACCAACTACCTCGATTTTCTACAGCTCTCAATGCCTCCGGAAGCAGCTGGGAAGGGTGGCGCGTGCTGTCTTTGGCCGATGGCACTGTCATGCTTCTCTTTTCGACTGCGACTGGTGATGGCAGCCTCTATGCCGCCCTTTGGGACCCGACAACGAACACGTTGAACCAAATGCCGGTTCCGACCGGAGGACTCGCTCAATGGGAGGTTGTAGCCCGCTCAGGGGATGGCAAGCACTTGTTTTCTGTAGGTAGTGCCGCGGGGAGTTTTTCTTATGACGTCTTGACCGAGACTGTGAGCAATGTCGTGCAGCAGGTAGACGGGTTAAGTGCTGTGGCCAGTCCCGACGGATCCAGAATTGCGATCTCCGGCGGCGGCGGATTCAATCTCTACGACAGCAACTTCAATTGGCTCGGGCCATTGCCGGGCGATGGAGGGTACGGGCCGGGCTTCGGAACAGCCGATGGGTGGATTTTCGGAGGTTCTGTCTTTAGTCCGGATGGAACCACTTTGTACGAGGAGACTGGCGCGACTATTGTACCCGTCATTATTTCTATTGACGTCGCGAGCCTGCAGCCGACCGCACTTGCTCCGGCAATGCCGGTGATTCCCGTAATGGTGGAGCTTGTGCCGCCCTTCTACCTCCCGGTGCCTTTTGCGGTTGACAGTTCGGGCATGGTACTCGGAATTCAATATCACGGAATTGCCTTCGATGACGCGCTCGCCCATGCTAACTTCGTGAGCAATCAGCCTGGATCGCCGACCTTCTTGCAGCATATGTCGCCTTACAGTGGGCCAATGAGTGGCGCCACCACTTCTGGCGGTTTCGGGAACGCGTTCTCCCTTACCCCGGATGTTTACTATGGATCAAACAAGGGATCCGCGAAACTGTCTCAGAACAACCTGCAAATCACGTCACCCCCGGCGAGCGTGCCGGGCCCTGTAGATGTCAAGATGCTGTTCCCAGATGGTGTTGAGGTGTTTGATCCGCAGTTTTTTACGTACGGAACTTACCTTCAGGACATTATCTTGTCGGGTGGGCCACCTCAAGGAGATGTTGCCAGCAGACTCGATGGCTTCGGTTTACCTGACGATCCTAGTCAAGACGTCGTAGCAATCGGAGGCAACCGCGGAACTGTCACCTCCACGCAGACGCAATATCCACCTTTCACAGGCGAACAAACAGCCACGTTTCTCAACTACACAGTTCCTCCGGGATCACCGGGTTGGGCCGACGTTACGGTCACTACCACGAACGGAACAGGAACATTGCCGAAGGCCTTTTTCTATGCGAAGAGTGTGAGCGACTTCGCCACGAGTGATAATCCGTCTTTCATTCTCTACGATCGAAGTCGAAACCAGCTTTACTTGAGCGCGGGCGATCACGTTGACGTTTTCTCGCTAACTTCCAATTCATTCACGACGCCACTCCAGCCGCCTTCGTTAGGGTCAACGAAGCAATTCCAAGGGCTGGCTCTTACTCCAGACAAGAAGAACCTTCTGGCTGCTAATTTGCTTGATGGCTCTCTTTCCGTCATTAATCCGGACAACCCCTCCACCAGCTTCGCTGTGAACCTACCCGGGAGTTCGATGGGGGATACCTGTAGCACCGGGCCCCTGTTCGTCGCTGTAGACAACTTGGGAGAGGCCATTGTTCTGACGGGTGGAGTCGTTGGAACAAACTGCGGACCTGGCGGGGCTCTTTACGTGGTGAATCTCGTTTCTCGCACCGTAACGACCACCTTGCCCGCGTGTGGCGGTAGTGGCTACGTGAGTTCCACTGCAGATGGAAGTCTCGTAGCCTTTGGCAGCCCCTTTCAGTTGTATAGCACTGCACAAAATACCTGCCTTCCACCGCTGGGTGGCTACCAACAAGAAGGTGTCGCCGCTGCGGCCGATGGAAACGTATTCGCGACGCTTCGCGCTTTCGTCGACTCGAATGCCAACATGCAGGGACGCATGGGAACGCCGCCAGTGTTCTATCCTGGGCGAAATTCGGCAGTGTACTACAACTACAGCCCCTACCAGGACGGCGCGCTGCAGAACCCAGCTCTTAATGAAGCGGGTAGCCTCTACTTCTGGGCCTATCCAAACTACATCGACATCGTCGATGTGCAACACGGAATGCCCAGACTCCGTTTTTCACTTGCGGAGACCGTGAAGAACGTGGTCGCTCCCATGGCCGTCGACAGCGGGGGACAGCACATTTACCTTATCACTAGCTCCGGGCTCACCATCGTTGATCTTGGCCAGGCGCCCCTCTCAATTGGCCACTTAAGCCAAACCATCGCAGGGGTAGGCACACAAGTTCAGCTGAGGGGCAGTGGCTTGGAGAACGGCATTGCGGTTATTCTAGGGGGACAGTCAGCGGCCGTTACCTATATGGATCCGCAGACGCTCACTTTCACTGTTCCAGCCGTTAGTTCGGGGCTCCAAGACATCAAGCTGACTAACCCGGATGGAACAACCTATACACTCGAAAATGCTGTTACCGTTCAGTGACAGTGGATCCTCCGTTGCTCATTTCAACCATGGCCATTGAGAGGGCACAATTGGACTTGTTCGCTCCGGAAGTTGGCACGCGCTATCCACTATCTGCAAAACAAGAGCATGAAGAATTAACAGCACAGGGCAAAAAGAAGGACGCTACATATAGAGGGTCGCACTGGCGCCATTCGGTGCGTCATTGCTCGGGACACTTTACTGAGAAGTGGCTGACCTAGTGCAAATTTAGCGACGGGCAGCGGGGGCTTTGACGTGAAGTTCACGCTCAATCAAGCTTGACTCAGCTCAGCGTCAACGTTCACACACGATCAACCGGAACTCAACTCCACGTGCGCGCCAGCGCCCAGATTACAGCGTTTACTCGACTCGGCTCCAAGTCAGTGCCAGCGCCCTGCGCCTTTCGAAATTGAACATTCACCTAGATGTTTACTAGTTGGTCAAGCGCTCTAAGGGTACCCCGTTCCCTTCTCCCATCCCTTCCTTGACACCCTCGCCAGCGCTCCCTAGAATTCCAATAGGAGTGGTGGAATCTTAATCTAAGCCACTGCATCTAAAGAATTTAGAGGGGCGGTTCCGCTCCAGGACTCGGATCGATATCGATATGCCAGCAGGGCCAGCGGGCGGACGCGAACGGGAAATCCTGACCGCCATCGTCGAGACGTTCATTGCCAGCGGAGAGCCGGTGGGGTCGCGGACGCTTGCTCGCGCCAGCCGCGAAGGGCTGAGTGCGGCTACGATTCGCAATGTGATGGCGGATCTGGCGGATGCGGGATTTCTGGAGCAGCCTCACGCTTCGGCGGGGCGCGTGCCTACGGCGGAGGCTTATCGTTATTACGTCGAACAGCTTAGTGGGGAGGCGCATCTTTCGCACGAGAATCAGAGCATCATTCAAGACACTCTGACCGGCGTTACCGACGTGGAGGAGTTCATGGAGCGCACTTCGCATGTGCTCTCCCTGATCTCGCACAGCGTCGGCGTCACGGTGGCGACCAGCGGACAACGCAATGCGCTGGAGCATGTTTACTTTTCTCGCCTTGGCGATCAGAAGGTGCTGGCGGTGGTGGTCACGCGCTCGGGGGTGGTGCGCGACCGTGTGCTTCGGCTGGATATTCAGCAATCGGATCTTGATCTGGCCGCGCGCTACATCAATGAGAATTTTCGTGGCTGGACCATGGGCGACATGCGCGCCGAGCTCGCCCGGCGACTTGAAGAAGAGCGCAGCGACTACGACCGGTTGATGAAGTCCATCGAGCAGCTCTACCAGCAGGGCGCGCTGGCTTCCAGCGACGACACGCAGGCTGTGTTTGTGGAAGGTGCTGCGAATCTGGTAACGAACCACGTGACTGGCGAGGAAGATCGCACGCGGCTGCAAGAAATGCTGCGGACACTCGAGGAGAAGGAAAAAGTTGTAAAGCTGCTTGGGGCTTATCTTGACACGCGGCAGGAAGCGGTGCGGGTGGTGATCGGGCTCGACGAGGCCTTGCCTTCGATGCAGAATTTTGTGCTCATTGGGGCTCCGGCGCGGGTGGGCGGCGAAGTGATGGGATCGCTGGCGGTGATTGGGCCTACGCGGCTGGATTATCAACACACCATGTCGGCGGTGTCGTACATCGCGCGGCTGTTTGACAAACTCTTGAACGAATCGGAGTAATCGGCAGTATGGGTAAAGGAAATGGGAAGACCAACGTGAAACTCGATCTGGACCATGAGCTTCCGGCCGCGGAAGATGGAGAAGAATCCGCATCTGCGCCGATCGAGGCCCAACCGGGGGCGGGTGGTGCGACATCGGAAACGGAACAGCTCAAGGCCGAGCGCGACGCGCTGCTTGATCGACTGGCCCGTCTGCAGGCGGAGTTCGATAATGCCCGCAAGCGTGCGGTGCGTGAACAGCAGGATTTCCGCGAATTCGCTGCGGCCGATGTCATCAGGAACCTCCTGCTAACTCTCGACAGTTTCGAGCGCGCATTGAAAGCTGATGCCGACTCCACCGACTTCCGCAGCGGCATCGAGCTGATCTACCGTCAGTTTCAAGATGCGCTGCAGAAAATCGGGGTGCAGCCGATTGTTGCGATGGGGCAGCCTTTCGATCCCCGGGTTCACGAAGCGGTCGAAATGGTGGATACAACCGAGGTCCCGGATCACCATGTCCTCGACGAACTGCAGCGCGGGTACAAGTATAAGGAGCGGCTGCTGCGTCCCGCGATGGTCCGGGTCGCTCGCAATGGCCGCGGGTAATGTAAGGTTGCTAGTGGGCGTCTGGTAGCGAAACGAAGGGGCAACTGTGGGACCGTGATGTATGCCGCAGTGGCCCTCAGCGGCTGAAGCCGGGCACCTTCAAGACAAAGTCAAGATCAGAGTCTTTTTCGCAGCCCGTGATGCTGTGCGCTTCGCAAAACTTTGTATGAGATAGCCTGGGTTTAGCCAACTGATTAGTTCAACTAAAGAGGGGGGAGTTTCTGGCCGCAAATACAAAACGCGATTATTACGAGGTACTCGGTGTCACCCGTGCGGCCACCGACGTCGAAATCAAGAGCGCTTACCGCAAGCTCGCGATGACCTACCATCCCGACCGCAATCCGAATAATCCTGACGCGGAAGATAAGTTCAAGGAGATTACGGAAGCATACGCAATTCTTGCCGACAGCGAGAAGCGTTCTTTGTACGACCGTTTTGGTCATGCGGGCGTGGGCGGCAGCAGCGCAGGTCCGGCCGGATTCGATCCTGCTATTTTCCAGGATTTCGGCGACATTTTTGGCGATATCTTCGGCTTCGGCGATGCGTTTGGCCAGGGCGGCCGTCGTCGCAGCCGGGCCCAGCGCGGAGCCGACCTTCGCGAAGATTTGCATCTTGGATTTGAGGAAGCGGTTTTTGGCACCGAGAAGCAGGTGAACGTCCGCCGCCATGAGACCTGCGACGCTTGCCGCGGCGCCGGCGCAGCGCCCGGTAAAGCTCCGGTTAGCTGCCGGACGTGCAACGGCCGAGGCCAGGTGCGTTATCAGCAAGGCTTCTTCAGCATCGCTCGAACTTGTCCAACCTGCCAGGGCGCGGGCAGTGTGATCACCGATCCTTGCCCGAAGTGCAAAGGCGAAGGCCGGTTGCTGCGCGAACGCGTTGTCGAAGCGAACGTGCCCGCGGGGGTGGAGGACGGCACGCGCATTCGTTTCACGGGCCTCGGTGAAGCGGGCGCATTCGGCGGACCGGCCGGCGATTTGTACGTTGTGCTGCACGTCAAGGAGCACGCCTTCTTTGAGCGCGAGGGTAACGACCTCCACTGCGTGGTTCCGATTTCGTTTTCGCAAGCCGCCCTGGGCACCGAGATTATGGTTCCGACGCTGGAGGGAGAACACAAGCTGAGAGTCTCCGAAGGTACGCAGTCGGGAACCTCGTTTCGCATACGGAACAAAGGCGTGCCGGTACTCAACGGGCATGGCAAAGGCGATCTCTACGTCGAGGTGCGAATCCAAACGCCGGGGAAACTGAACAAACGCCAGCGCGAACTTTTGGCGGAACTGGGAGAATTGTCGCCCGTGGAAAACAAACCGCAGCATCGGTCGTTGTTGGGACGCGTGAAGGACATGTTTGCGTAGGGCAGTTCTCAGTTCTCCGTAAAACCGGCTTGCCCTTAGCATTCTGCGTTCCCTCATCGTTCAAATGATAGTGTTTTGACTGAGAACTGAGAACTGATTTATGACGCGACGCCGCTGGATCGCCGATGAGGTGACTGGAGATACCGCCGCTTTGCTGGGCGAGCACGCTGCGCATCTCTCGCGCGTTCTTCGCGCTCAAATTGGCCAAGAGTTCGACATCTCTACCGGCGACGAAGTTCGTCGCGGAACCATCACCTTTATCTCCGATGATCGCGTTGAGTTCGCGCTTGGCCTGGAGCGCGCGCTGAAGTCCATGCGGCGGAACTCCACCCCGCAGATCACGCTGGCCCTCTCCATCTTCAAGTTCGACCGCATGGAATGGGCGATCGAGAAGTGCACCGAGATCGGGGTGACGCGGATCATTCCTGTGATCGCACAGCGCAGCGACGCTCATCTGGCGACCGCCGCTGCAAAGCGTCACGAACGATGGCAGCGCATCGTTCGTCAGGCGGCGGAACAGTCGCGAAGGTCGGCACCGCCCGAGATGACCGCCCCGGTCAAACTGAAAGAACTTGCTGGCGCTGGTGTCTTGCCGGCGGGCGCAATGACCCGTGTCGTTCTTACTGAATCTCTGGCCGAGTCTGAAGAGGACACTCGGCTGGGAGAAATTGTGCAATCCCGGAGGACCGAAGGCGAAGTGGCGCTCGCCGTGGGCCCCGAGGGCGGGTGGGCCGACGATGAACTGGCGTGGTTTTACGAAACGGGATGGGTCGCGGCGTCGCTCGGTACCACAATTCTGCGAACGGAAACCGCGGCAATCGTTGCAACCGCGCTTGCTCTGGACGCGCTGCGGTGATTGTCGAACCGCTCTTCAAAGACGTGTGTGAGAACTGGACGGTCCCTCCGGAGTCTGTGTCGTAGCTCAGGCGCCGTCGCTTATGTTCGAAATGCGTGAGCCGAAGCAGGCACAGCGCAGTCGGAGTCTCCCCAGTTTGCGCACAGCATTCCCACGACTACCTCTGATATTCTCCGGCTAGAGAAACTTAAGTGACTTTGCCTGTTTCCCCTGCGACGAAGATCGTTCCGGATGAACGGCAGCAGCAAGCCATCGGACACGTTCTTGGCCCGATGCTGGTGATCGCCGGGGCTGGTACCGGGAAAACTACCGTCCTTACGCGGCGCGTGGCCAACCTTATCCGCGAAGGACACGCCCGTCCCGACGAGATTGTTGCGCTCACTTACACCGAAAATTCTGCGGCGGAAATGTTGGCGCGGGTACGAGGAGAACTGAAGGGTACCGCCAT
>Ga0066789_10000148_pt1 | contig 23187 bp, 23 predicted proteins | sample OrgsoiDNA2013049_FD_70960 | JGI IMG/M metagenome (GOLD analysis project Ga0066789, IMG submission 70960) | Permafrost soil microbial communities from the Arctic, to analyse light accelerated degradation of dissolved organic matter (DOM) -... | ecosystem: Environmental > Terrestrial > Soil >...
AAAGCTTGCCAGCTCTTTCACTCCGCCGTCCAGGATTGCCAGTGCGACGACATTCTCCTCCCGCACCTGCCGCTCGGCCGCCAATTGCAGGATGCTACGCAGGGTGGACGGCACGGCGACAATCGCCATTCGGCCCATAGCGCGCACCTCGGCCTTCGTCAGATAAACGGCCAGATTCTGCGTGCAGCTTGCGTCGAACACCAGGTCGTTCACTTTGTCTGCCGAGCGCACGAAAATCGGCCGCCGACATTCAGCCGTGCCTTTGCCGTAGCCAATGACGACCTTGATGGCGCCCGCGGCTAGCAGGTCTTTGGCTTTGTTACGCAGCTCTTCCATTATTCAACCCCCACCGCGGCGAGCTGCTCAATCTCTTTGTAGGGGCCAAGCTCGCGGACTGTGTTCGTGGCCTGATTGACCAGCTCGGCCCACTTGGCGCCTTCCGCAGCCGACACCCACGAAAAGGTCACGCGGCGCAGGTCGATGCCCACGAAGTCGAGCAAGTCGCGGAACACCATCCAGCGGCGGCGCGCGTGGTAATTCCCGGAGGTGTAGTGGCAATCGTTGGGGTGGCAGCCCGATACAATCACGCCGTCCGAGCCGCGCGTAAACGCCTTCATGACCATCATGAAGTCGATGCGCCCGGTGCACGGCAGGCGAATCACGCGCACGTTCGATTGGTACTTGATGCGGCTGGTGCCAGTGAGGTCGGCGCCCGCGTAAGTGCACCAGTTGCACACGAAGGCGGTCATTTTCGGTTCGAATTGCTCAGCCATGGTGATTCCCACGCTTAGATGGACATCAATTCAGCAAACACTTGCTCGTTGCTGAAACCTTGCAGGTCGATGGCCTTGGTCCGGCACGCCGACACGCACGTTCCGCAACCCTGGCAAAGGCCAGGATTCACTTTGGCGACGGTTTTCATGATGTCGCCCGCGCGATTCTTGATCGGTTCTTCTTCGATGGCCTGGTACGGGCACGCCGTCTTGCACAGGAAGCACCCGACACAGTTCGAAAACACCGGCGGCGCCTGGCGGTCGACCACGGCGACGATGGGCTCGCGGGTCAGCTCGGGCTGCGAGAACAGACCACACACTTTCACCGCAGCGCCGCTGGCTTGCGCGACCGTTTCGGGAATGTCGCGCGGCGCCTGGCACGTGCCCGCCAAAAAGATGCCGGCCGTGTTCGTCTCCACCGGCCGCAACTTGGGGTGCGCCTCGGCGAAGAACTTGTACGGGTCGTACGACACGTGCAGCGTCTGCGCCAGCTATTCGGCGCCGTCCTGTGCTTGCACGGCCGTGGCCAGTACGACCATGTCCGCGCGGATCTCGACTTGCTCGCCGCCTAGCAACGTGTCGACGCCTTTGACGACCAACTGGCCGCTTTCCTCGTACACGCGTGACACGCGGCCGCGCACGTATTTCACGCCGTCGTCTTCGACCGCGCGGCGGACGAACTCGTCATAGTTCTTCCCGGCCGCGCGCACATCCATATAGAAGATTGTGGCTTTTCCGCCGTGCACTTTGTGCTGGTAGAGCATCGCGTGCTTGGCGGTGTACATGCAGCAAATCTTCGAGCAATACGGCACGCCCTTGGCGCGGTCGCGGCTGCCGGCACAGGCGATGAACACGACATGCTCGGGTTGCTTGCCGTCGGACGGACGCTTGATGGCGCCGCCGGTCGGGCCGGACGCCGACGCCAGACGCTCGAACTTCATGCCGTCGATGACGTCTTTGAACTTGCCGTAGCCGTATTCTGCGAAGTTGGCGACCGGCATGGTCTTATAGCCGGTGGCGAGCACCACGGCGCCCACGTCGTGCACTTCGATCTGGTCTTCTTGATCGAAGCGAATCGCCTTGGTCGGGCACAGCTTCTCGCACGCCTTGCACTTGCCGGACTTGAAGAACGTGCAGTTCTCCAAATCGATGACCGGCTTGTTGGGAACGGCCTGCGGGAACGGAACGTAGATCGCGGATCGGTTCGAAAGTCCCTCGTTGAATTGATCCGGGATCTTCTTCACCGGGCATTTCTGTTGGCACACACCGCAGCCGTTGCACAGCTTCTCGTCGATCTTGCGGGCCTTCTTGCGGATGGTTGCCTTGAAGTTGCCGATGAAGCCTTCCAGCTTCTCCAGCTCGGAGTAGGTGTAAAGCGTGATGTTCGGGTGGCGCGCCACCTCGACCATGCGCGGGGTCAGAATGCACTGCGAGCAATCCAGCGTCGGGAACGTCTCCGAGAGCTGGCTCATGTGACCGCCGATGGATGGTGATTTCTCGACGAGCAACACCGGGTTGCCGGCATTCGCAATGTCGAGCGCTGCCTGAATGCCGGCGATGCCGCCGCCGAGCACGAGTGCCTTCTTGGTGATGGGAACGCGGATGGGCTTTAGCGGATGGTTGCGCTTCACCTTTTCCACTTGAATACGCACCAAACCGATGGCTTTGGCGGTGGTGGCGGGCGTCTTTTCGTGCACCCACGAGCAGTGCTCGCGCAGATTGGCCATCTCGCATTGGTACGGATTGATGCCGCCTTCTTCGGCCGTACGACGAAACGTCGGCTCGTGCATGCGCGGCGAACACGCGGCCACCACCACGCCGTCCAGCTTCTTTTCCTTGATGGCGTCCTTGAGCATGGTCTGCCCAGGATCGGAGCACATGTACTTGTACTCGATGGCGTGAACCACTCCGGGCATATCCAACGCCGCCTTGGCTACGCCAGCCACGTCGACGGTGCCGGCGATGTTCTCACCGCAGTGGCAAATGAAAACCCCGACCCTCGACATTAGGGCACCGCCTGCGTGACAAGGGCTTTGGCCGGGAATTTCACGGGAACCAAGTGGCGCCCGAGGCCCAGCTCGTTTGCCTTTAGTCCCAGCGCCATACCGATGACTTGCGTGATGAACAGTACCGGAATGTCGGTCTTCTGCTCCAGCCGCTGATTGATGTCGCTGCGGCGCAAATCCAGGTTCGAGTGGCACATGGGACAGGCGACGACGACGGCGTCTGCCTTCTTGGCGACGACGTCCTTCATGATTTTTGCGCCCAAGCGTGCGACCACGGAGGTCTGCGAGACCGAGAACGAGGCGCCACAACACTCGGTCTTGAAATTCCAGTCCACTGTCTTGCCTCCGACGGCAGCGACCAGCTTGTCCATCTCAATCGGATCTTCGGTCTTGTCGAAGCCGGTGATTTTCGCTGGCCGCACCAAGAGGCAGCCGTAGTAGCAGGCCACCGTCTGGTCGAACTTTTCCTTCACCTTGCTCGCGATGGTGTCGCTGACCTGCGCGAGCAGCTGCACGACGTTCAGCACGCGAGGCAAATTTTCGATTTTCGTCTGTAGGATCTTTTCGGCCTCGGCCTTGGTCTTCGCGCTGGTTTCGATCTCGTGTTTGGCCGTGGCCAGGCGGTTGTAGCAAGCCGCGCACGGGGCCATCACCTGATCGAAGCCAGCTCTTTGTGCCTTCAAGAGCACGTTGGCCGGCAACGCGATCGACACCAGCCGGTTGGTCATATGACCCGAGCTGGAGCCGCAGCAGGTCCACTCGGGAATTTCGCAAAGCTCGAGGCCGAGTGCCTTGGCCACGGCATGCATCGATTCACCGAAGTCGCGGCCGGTGCCCGACAGGGAGCACCCGGGGTAGTAGCCCACCCTCATTGCTGCGACTCCTTCTTTACCTGGCGAGCGCGCGCGAAAATCTCCGCCACTTCGCGCTTGTTGGCGCCGCCGTGGGGAAGCAATCCCATCTTGCCTTTGAAGAACATGCTGGGTGCCACGCCCAGGTCTTTGAAGAAGTGACCGGTGCGCAGCTTGTAGTCGCCGACCATGCCGAGCTCGTAGAGGCGCCCGGCCTTCTCGACCGACCTTAGGAACGCGTTGTGGAAAGCCACGATGTCGTCGGCGCCTTGGTTGGCCAGGTTGGTGGCCAGCGCTTCCTGGCGCAGGAAATCCATGGTGCGCGGCAGGTCGACTTCTTGCGGACAGCGGGTGACACACGTCTCGCAGCCGATGCACATCCAGATCGCCATCGAGGTGAGCGCGCGCTTCTCGTGCTGGGGCGACTCGGTTTGTAGCAGGCGCAAAAGCTGCGACGGGGCGATGTCCATTTCCTCGGCCGCAGGGCAACCCGCGGTGCACTTGCCACACTGGTAGCAGTCCGCGACGCTGACCTCGCCTTCTCGTTCAAGACGCGCGGCCAGGCTGCGGGCGACCGGCGATTCGTGATGGCTGCTCATGTGCTTCTCCCAGCCGACGCTGCGGACCGCTCGGCGGCCGGAGTATGCAACCATTCAGGCTCCGCTTTATAGGAATCTTCACAGCGAAAGGCGCACGACTCTGCCTTACGGCAGGTGCGCCTGAAGCCGGGACGTTTAGCGCCTACGCGTCGACCATTGCCAGGCCTGCTACTTCGCGAACGGCGGTCCACCGTTGCGTTGGCCGACAGCTGGCAACGCCGGGGCGCTGGTTCGATGCTATCGAATGATCGGATCTACTTCCGGAGCTACTTCGGTAGGCCGCGTTCGGGCCGGCCCCCGCGTGCACGCATCTCGGAAATGTACGACCGGATCGTTCCTTCGACCGATTCGTTGAAGCGAACCGAGCCTTGGGCGATTTCGCGAAGTGCCGTCACGCCAGGCTTGTTGTCGCACTTGACGAGCGGGATCGCCCGACCGGCAAGCGCGCGTGCCCGTTCCGCCGCTAAAATGCAGAGGGCAAAACGGTTCTGGACTTTCTCCAAACAATCTTCGACGGTTACGCGAGCCAAAGCAGCCTCCGGAATGAAGTGCGAGAGCGACGGATATTAGGGCTCAAACGGCCAATGTCAAGCCCGCGAGCTCGACAGTACTGCGGCACAAGGGCCGATTTTGCAAATAAAAATTTGTTTCGGCACCGTTACGACGTTGCAAAGTCGCTTTCTAGACTCTAGGCTAGGTCAATCAGTCTAATTTTCGGTCGTCCTTGTGGGAGGGGATTGCCGGAGGAGTTGAACCATGGCGCCAATCACTATCAACTGGAGCGACTTAGAAATAGCATTTGAGCGGAACTCTCCCGAGCAGGAAAGTTTCCTCGACCTCGAGAATGGAGACCTTCTTTCCATTGCCGAAGGTGAACCCGACGCTGCCGCTCGCCGGGCCAAGGTCGCAAATAATCCGGATCGCTATCTCCGGATAGATCCCGCTTCATCGCGTGAGCAATATCGATGGATGGAGCGGTTCGTAGGTGCAGTTCAGGACCTGCCGCTGCGTGAACGCTTGCTTGTCGCAATCGATGGCAAGGGCGCGTTCCGCCGATTCAAGGATGTTCTGCTGGCTTTCCCAGCAGAGCGCGAGCGCTGGTTCGCGTACCGGTCTGAGCTGCTTCACCTGCACATTCAAACGTGGATCGATCACCTGCAGATCGAAGCCGCGAACCCGCCTCCGTGGGGCCGCGTGGTGGCCCGGCCCGAAACGGCAGAGATCACGCACGTGATGCCGTCTGGCGAATCGCCCGGCGAGATCCTGCGCCGGCAGGCGCGAGAGCTCATCGACGAGATCCCGGCGGCTGAAATGCCGACCGCTATCGTCTTCCTTGAGTTCTTGCGCGAGCGCGGTGCTGCTTCTCTTTTAGGCGGTACCTCGGCCGACATGACGGCTCCGGACAGGACCTCCGAGGAGCTTCCGCGGCAATCGGTCGACCATGACGACCTACGGGACGAACAGCTGCAGCAAGAGCTCCACAAGGGCGCCGTCGCCAGCTGAGGTTCCTAAGTTGTGATTCGCGGCGGGCCCAGCTCGCCGCGGATCCACTTTACACTTTAGCGATCTGCTTTGATTGCCCGGCAGAGATTCGTGGTCCGGTCGGCTGGTGGCGACTGCGGTGAGGCTTCGCCCGCTGTTTCGGGCGGAACCCAAATCCATCCTTGCGGATCGAGAGCGTCACCGAAGGCGCGTTGGATCTGCCAGCCGTCCCGGCTACGCAAATAGCCGGTGTACGCACTGACAACGGCATCGAACATGTGATCGCTTTGACGGCACTCTTCGCGCCACACTCCTGGGCCGAAGGTTAGATCCGGCAGCGCCGCCAGGATGTCGATGCGACGGTCAACCCGTTTGCGGTACGGCTCGTGAAAGCCCAAAAGCTCGATGGTGGCGCGCGGGAATACTTCGATAAGGTTGTGGTTCAGGCGAAAATGGCCACCCAAGGCGCGCACCAAATGCGCGGCCCGCGCAGCGAGTGGTCCCATGGATTGGCCGAGTGTCTCGCGGGCGCGGATCCCTCGGCTGCGCAGGTAGAGATCAGTCGCACGCTGGGTGTACGGGGTGATGTCCGGCTTCCCCCGACGCTGGTCGCGATTCGGCGGATCAGGCGATTTTCCTAGGCTGCGCATGGTCAGCACTTCGGCGTCCACGCAGGCAACTTGGCCAGGACAGACCGGCTCGGCACAGCGAAGGCAGGGTGGCAGGGTCAGCGGTGCATCGACGCATACCACCGCGCCTTCCGCGTGCCGAAGCAGGGCCGCGACCAATGCCGCATCGTAAAGTGGAACTTCCTTCGGTCGCGGCGAAAGCCGAGTCACCGTCACGCCGTCGCTACTGCGCTCGAGCACGGCGAGTGCGGTGTTCTTGCCCTTTCCACCTCCCAGATCGACACCGAGGAAGCGCATGAACTTTTCCATAGTAGCGGTGTGGTCTCCTTCGATTCACCTTGGGCGACGCGGTGTCGGCGGTCAACGCCAATCCGGCCGGCCGGTCATTGACACGACGGCGCTTTCGGACAGGATAGGGGATGAAATAACTGCCTGGACCGGGCAACCGGCCGGGACGGAGATTCCAAATGAAACGTACGATGTTCAAGTCCAAAATCCACCGTGCCACCGTGACGCACGCTGATCTGGCGTACGAAGGGTCGGTGACCATCGACGAGGCGCTCATGCGCGCGGCGGACATTCTGGCCTACGAGAAGGTTGCCATCTGGGACGCCACCAACGGAGCGCGTATCGAGACCTACGCCATTCCCGGTGAGAGCGACTCGGGCGTGATTTGCGTGAATGGCGCGGCTGCTCGTCTCGTCCAGCCGGGCGACGTAGTGATTTTGGCAACGTTCGCCGACGCCGTGGACGATGCCGAGGCGAAGGCGTGGAAGCCCGTCGTGGTTCGTGTCGACCCCAACAATCGCATCTTGAGCGCTGCGCCCTCGGTCGAGATACCCGGCCCTGGCCGTCCCTGGGTGGTCTCCTGAACGACGACGCGAAAATAGGCGCAAAAACCGGCCCGAAAAGCGGCCGTCTGGCGATGCTGCGCTCGTTCGCCGAGCAGCGCCCGCAGGATCCGTTCCCGCATTACGCGCTGGCCATCGAGCTCAAGGGCGCAGGCCAGGGCGAGGACGCTTGCAAGGTCCTTCAAGCGCTCATCGCCCAGCATCCGGATTACATCGCATCCTACGGGCCGGCGGGCGAATTGTTGGTGCAGCTCGGGCGCCTCGACGAGGCGCGGTCGGTTTACGGCCAAGGCATCGAGGCTTGCGCTCGCGGCAACGACGCCCATACGCGGGGCAATTTGGAAGCCGCTCTCGACGCTCTCGACGGATGAGCCGCCAAGCGGTAGTCGCGAATGAGTTGCCGCTCGCGCGACGGCTGACTTTTGCAATTGCGTCTATAATCCCAAAGGGATGAAGGGACGCGACGCAGACAAGCAGCTTATCGCTGGCAAGTACGAGCGGATGGAACGAGCCGGTGAGGGTGGCATGGCCGTGGTTTGGCGCGGCGCCATGCATGGCGCGGCCGGGTTCTCTCGACCCGTGGCGCTTAAGCAGATGAAGGCCGAGCTGCGCGACCAGGATCGCGAGGTTGCCATGTTCGTCGAAGAGGCTCGGCTTGGTTCGTGTCTGCTTCACCCGAATATTCTGCAGGTGCTGGATTTTGTCGACGATGACCAGGGCCTCTACTGGCTGGTCACGGAATGGGTCGAGGGGGTGGACCTAGGTAGCTTGCTCCGCTACTACCACTCCCGCCACGAGCGCATTCCGTGGCCGTTCGCTGCGTTCATCGGCATCGGCTGCCTGCGCGGCCTCGCGGCAGCGCACGAGCGCCATGCACCGGACGGAACGCCCGTGCCGGTCATTCACCGGGACGTGTCGCCGCAGAACTTGCTCCTCGGCGTGGGCGGTGCCGTGAAGCTGGCGGATTTCGGCCTAGCACGCGCGCGCGACCGCACGAGCGTGCTGACCACGCCCGGTTTCATCAAAGGAAAGCTCGGCTATCTCGCGCCCGAGCTGGTGGGTGGCGTCGCGGCAAGCCCGCAGTCGGATCTTTTCTCCACGGCGTCGGTGTTGTGGGAAGCCTTGGCCGGCCATCCGCTTTTCACGGGCAAAAACGATCGCGAAGTTCTGCGGGCGATTCATCGGGGACAGGTGCCGCCGGTCAATACCGAACGACCGGGCTTGCCGAAGATGCTTGTCTACGCCATTGGCCGGGCTTTGTCGCGCGCGCCGTCGGATCGGTACCCCACGGCCAGCGCCATGGCACAAGATTTGGAGTCAGCGCTGGCGGGTGCGCTGGCCTCGACGGTGGAAACGCAAGTGCGACTGGGGCGCGCCGTGGTCGAGGCGCGCAAGGCGCTCGGCAAGGCCAGCAGGCGCCCGGAATCGCGCTCGACGTTGCGAATGTCGGTGCGCCGTTCGCGTATCAACCTTACCCGGCGCGCGCGAGACTGATAGATTTAGCTCATGCCGCTTCTCAATCTGTTTTCGTCGGCCAATCAGCCGGACGAGCCGGCGCTGGGCGAGATGCTCGCGTCGTTTTCATCGCTGCTGGCGCGTGAGCTTTCCAAGCCAGAGCGCTACGTGATGGTCTCGCTGGTTCCGCGTACGACCATGAGCTTCGCCGGTAGTCGCGAGCCGGCCTGCTACGCCGAGCTCAAGAACGTGGGCACGCTGTCGGCAGAGAAGGTGGAACAACTGTCGCAGGTGCTGTGCACGGCGATTGCCAAGGCGTTGGCCTTGCCCGAGGACCGCATCTACATCGAATTCACCAACGCTGACGGCGCTCTGTGGGGCTTCGACGGCAGTACCTTCGGCTGAGCACGCGTGACGACTCCTTCCGTTCGGCTTGTGCGCTTTTTCAAGCGATTCGTGCGCGGCTATTATCCGTTCATCGTCGCGGCGGCGGTTCTTGTGCCGCACGCGCGCCTGTTTGACTTCGTTACCGACGACGCGTACATCTCATTCCGCTACGCGCGCAACTTGGCGCTGCACGGACAGCTGGTCTTCAACCTTGGCGAGCAGGTTGAGGGCTACACCAACTTTCTGTGGACGGTGCTGCTTGCTCTCGGCATTAAGCTGGGTGTCGGTCCAGTGGCGCTTTCGCGTTTCTTGGGGGTAGGCTTCGGCATCGCGACGCTAGCCGTGGCGGTGCGCATGTCGCTCCGCTTGTCCGGTGAGCGGCGTTCGCGCTGGCATCTCGTGGCTCCGCTTCTGCTCGCCAGCATGGGTGCCTACGCCTGCTGGTGCAGCGGCGGCCTCGAAACGCAGCTCTTCACGTTTCTGGTCACGCTGGGCTTCGATCTCGTGCTCGGCGAGGTGACGCTCGGTCGTGGCTACGCCAGCGCGGCGGCTTTTGCGTTCGCCGCGCTGGCTCGTCCCGAGGGCGCGCTGTTTTTTGCGCTGGTCGCACTCTTTCGCATCATCACGAATTGGCGGCGCGAGCGGCGCGTGCTTCCGGAACGTTTCGAGTTCGCCTGGGTCACCCTGTTCGTCGCTCTTTTCGTGCCGTACTTTCTGTGGCGATGGCGCTATTACGGCTGGCCATTTCCGAACACGTTCTACGTCAAGTCATCGAGCTCGGGTGGAGCGTGGAAGCTGGGCGTCTTCTACCTGCGTCGCTTTTGTGAGGACTATGGCGTGCATTTCCTGTTGCTCGTGATTCTCTTCGCACGCGCCGCGCGCGACGACGAGCGTCGGCAGGATTTGCGGCTGCTGGCCGCCATCGTGTGGCTGGCATTCGCCGCCTACGTCGTGAAAGTGGGCGGAGATTTCATGGGCCTTTACCGCTTCATCTTGCCGGTGGTGCCGCTCGGCGCGGTCGTGCTGGCCGAGTCGGCGCGACGGCTTTACGCTCAAATTCGCTTGCGCGTGGGATCGAGAGTCGCGGCGGCAGCGCTGGGCGTGGTGGCGGCTGGCTTCCTCGTGGGCAGCGCGCACACGAGCCGCCAAGCCATGACGTACGTGGGCGCGGATAACGGCATCGACATGCCGGCCTATCTCAAGTCCTATGCGGAAGAGCGCATTCCCGTCGGGCAATGGCTGCGCCAGTATCGGCGAGAGGCGGATCTGATGACCGTCGGCGGTGCAGGCGTGATTCCCTACTACTCGGAAATCCCAGCCTACGACGTGTTCGGCTTGGTCGACGCGCGCATCGCCCACGATCCGCACATGACCGTGTCGAGTCGGCCAGGACACCAAAAGTGGGGCAGCGACGACTACATGCTGTCGCGCAAGCCCACGCTGATTACCCATCACTATTGCCTCGGCAGCGCGTGCGCTGTCGACAACGGTTGGACGCCGCCCGGCTACGAATGGGTCCGAGCGACGACGTCGCCGCCCGGACAAAAACCCTCGTACTACAGTTTTCTCAAGCGGCGTGATCGCGCGTTTGGCCCTTTTCCCGCTGTACCGTAGCGGGGCCTGTTAAGCCATGGCGGCGGCTAAATCCTTGGCCGGATCGTTGCCGGTCAAGCGCAGGTCGAATTTGTCCTGCAGCACCTTGAAAACCCCGGGCGAGATGAAGGCGGGCGGGTTGGGGCCGATGGCGATCTTCTTCACGCCGAGGGAAAGCAGCGTGAGCAGCACGGCGACAGCCTTTTGCTCGAACCACGACACGACAAGGGTCAGCGGTAGATCGTTGACCGTGCAGTTGAACGCGCCAGCTAGCGCGACGGCCACTTGGATGGCGCCGTAGGCGTCGTTGCACTGGCCCATGTCCATCAGGCGGGGCAAGCCGAGGTGCGTGCCGTAGTCGTGCTCGCGGATGCGGTACTTCCCACAGCCGAGCGTGAGGATGAACGAATCCTTCGGCGTGAGCTTGGCGTATTCGGTGAAGTAATTGCGGCCGACCTCGGCGCCGTCGCATCCACCGATGACGAAGAATCGGCTGATCTTGCCGGCCTTGACGGCCTCTACGATCGTGGGCGCCAGCTCTAAGATGGCCGAGTGATGGAATCCGACGCTGGACTTCTTGATCGCCGAAGCGGGCAGGGGCGGGCATTCCTTGGCCTTGGCAATGACTGCGGAGAAGTCGTTGCTGGTCAGGCACGTGCCGCCGGGAACCGCCGTGGCGCGCGTGGTGAACAGTCGACCCGCGTAGCTTGGCGGTGGGATGACCACGCAGTTGGTGGTGGCCAGCACCGGGCCTGCGAACGCCGCGAATTCGCTGCGCTGCTTTTGCCAAGCACCGCCGAAGTGGCCTGCCAAGTTGGGGTGATTGCGAAGGTTCGGGTACATGTGCGCGGGCAGCATCTCGCCGTGGGTGTAGACCTTGATATCCGTGCCCTTGCACTGGTCGAGCAGCTCCGCGAGATCCACGAGGTCGTGTCCGGTAATTAGAATGCCCGGCCCGGCCTGCGTGCCTTCGCTGACCTCGGTGGGCGACGGCTTGCCGAACCTTTGCACGTGGCCTTCGTCCAGCATCTGCATCACGCGCAGATTTTTCTGGCCGAGCTCCATGGCGTATTCGAGCAGCGCTCCGGCGTCGAAGTTGACGTTCGTCATTGTCGCGAACAAGGCCTCTTCGATGAATGCGTTCACGCTTTCATCGACCATGCCGAGGCGTCGCGCGTGGTGCGCGTACGCGGCCATGCCCTTGAGCCCGAAGAGAATGATCTCCTGCAGCGACTGAATGTCGGGATCCTTGCCGCATATGCCTGGACCCGTCGTCGCGCAGTTTCGACCGAATTGCTCACATTGATTGCAGAACATGGCTTGCTATCTCCTTGGTGGGTGAAAGTACCGACAGGATGACAAAGCGGGTTCGCCAGCGCCTTGATCTGGATCAAGCGAGCGCGCAATCTTCTCGCGCCATGGACAAGGCCTCGATCATTACCGCCTGCAACCTGTTTCAGGGCGTAAGCCCTGGCCACCACCGCCGGCTGGTCGAGATGGCGCGCAAGGTGGCCTTTCCAGCGGGCAGGCTAGTGTTCAAGCAAGGCGATCCGTGTCCGGGCATCTTCTGCGTGGGCAGCGGCGCCGTCCGCATCTACCGCATTGGCGTCGGTGGCAAGGAACACACGCTGCACATGGCTGGTCCGGGTCAAACCTTCGCCGAGGTCGCCGTCATTGGCAGCTTTCCGTGTCCGGCATTTGCCGAGGTCACCGAGCCCGCGCAATGCGTGCTCCTACCACGCGATGCGATCATGGCGATGCTTCGTCAGGAACATGCGTTCTGCCTGGAGCTGCTCGTCGGTCTGAGCCACTGGGTGCGCAGGCTGACCGGCTTTATCGAGGACATCACCTTGCGCGATGCCACCGGCCGCGTGGCGCGACATCTGCTGCTCGCCAAGGCGGACGCTCGCGGCACCGTCGGGCTGGCCGGGCTCAAGAAGCACATCGCCTCGCACCTGAATCTCACCAGCGAGACCTTTTCGCGCGTGCTGCGCAAGCTTGCGGATGTTGGAGCTGTCGAGATCGTCGACGAGCGACGGCTGCGGGTGGTGGATCGCAACGCGGTCGAAGCCATGAGTGAATAGCTCGCCGAGTCGGATAGGAAGGTGTCAGAGATTGGCCCAGGTCGTCGGCGTTAGTCGACATTGCTTGTCTAGAAGGCCTCGTCTCATGGCATATGATGGCTTCGATGGTTCGACCGGGAACATCAGCAAGCTCGCCATCGCCTGACAGGGAAGGCAAGGCTCTGCAGCGCACGCTCCTCGACGATCCGGCGGACGCCACGAACACGCGACTTTGGCTGACCATCGTCGAGCCGAACGAGTCGACCATGATGCCCATGCCCGAGCGGGGCGAGCTTCGCATCGGGCGCGCCGAGGACAATCACATCGTGCTCGATAGTCCGTCGGTGTCGCGCTACCACGCCGAGCTGAGCGTGGCGGAGGGCGCGATCGCCATCCGCGACTTGGGCAGCGCCAACGGCACCCGCATCGGTGGCCAGCGCATCGCCCCCAACGGACGCGTGACCGTGCTGCCGGGCGTGGCCGTGGTGATCGGCTCGGCCTCGCTGGTGGTGCATCAACTCGGCAGTACGTCGGCCGTCCACCTCGATCAGCCCCGCGAAGTGGTCATGGTGGGCGAGCACATTCGCGCGCTTCGCTCGGGCGGCCCTGCCGATACCTCGTCGGGGAAATCCGATCAACGCTTAGTCGTGCAGTCGACCGCCATGAGGAAGCTCTTCGAGCTGGTGGACCGGGTCGCCGCGGGCACCATTTCAGCCTTGGTGGTCGGCGAGACGGGCGCGGGCAAAGAGGTTGTGGCCGCCGCTATTCACGATCGCTCGCCTCGCCGGAAAAGGCCCTACCTGCAGCTGAACTGCTCCGCGTTTGCCGAGAACCTGCTGGAAAGCGAGCTGTTCGGCCATGAAGCTGGCGCCTTCAGCGGCGCCCGCACCGCCAAGCTCGGCCTTTTCGAGACCGCCAACGGCGGGACCGTGCTGCTCGACGAAATCGGCGAGATGCCTCTCGCGTTGCAGGCCAAGCTTTTAAGGGTCGTGGAAACGCGCGAGGTGATTCCCATCGGCGGAACGCGCGTGCGTCGGCTCGACGTGCGTTTCCTTGCGGCAACCAACCGCGATCTGCGCGAGCGCATTCGCAGTGGCCACTTTCGCGAAGATCTCTACTTCCGGCTGAGCGGCGTCACCATCGAAGTTCCGCCGCTGCGTGCGCGGCGGTCAGAAATCGCGCCGCTGGCTCGCTTGTTCGCGGCCGAGGCTGCGGTCGCCCTGGGCCGCAGTGGCGGCCCGGAGTTTTCACCGCAGGCTGTGCAGTTCTTGGAAGAGCAGCCGTGGCCAGGCAATGTGCGCGAGTTGCGCAACTGCGTGGAGCGCGCGGTGCTGCTTTCCAACTCGAACGTTCTGTCCGTGGATGACGTCGACCCCAATTGTGAGCGGTTGGTCCCGCGCGGTACGCAAAAAGGCATGCGCATCGTCGAGACGCATGGGAATGGCGACGGGGACGATGGGAATGACGACGAGCTCGGTTCGCAGTCGGAAGAGCGCACGCAAATTCAGGAAGCGCTTGCCCGTTGCGGCGGCAACCAGACGCGCGCGGCGGCTCTGCTTGGCATGGCTCGCCGAACGCTGGTCAAGAAGCTGTCGACCATGGGCCTTCCGCGCCCGCGCCGCTAGGGCGGTTAGGCGAGACGCCAGAGCGGCGTGCTCTCACAATGTGCTCAAGTTGAGCATGCCAAGTTGAGATCGCGCAGGCGTTCAGCGAGAGCGAAGTGCAGGGGTAATGCGGAGATCATGACTGGCACGGTGGCTGCAGTAGCCTCGACCCATGATTCCTTGTTGCTTTGCCATAATCCCTGACCGTTCTCATCAACCCTTAGCTTTGTTTGCCGACTTGCAAGACGCCATGGATTGGGGCCTCAGTCGGCTAGGCGGCAACGCGTTTCGCGTCAAGTACATGTCCATCGCTCAGATAGAAAGCGAAGAGTCGCCTTCGGATCACGTCGTAAAGGTCAGGGAACTGATGCATTCCTAGCTTAGACAAGCTTCCGCACCGTCTAGATTAGTATCGTGCAAAGCTCGTCAGGGACGAAGACAGCCGTCCCTGACGGGCTTTTGCTTGGTCGGGGTCATGAATTTATGCGGGCTCGCCCTTCGACTTCGGTTGCGCCCCCCGCCAGCTTGGGCATGATGGCCGCGCGTGATCCTGCTTCTGCTCTTGTTCGTGGCTGGGCGCTGCCTCGTCCCGATGGACGAGACGGATGTGTTCTTCAATATGCGCCTTGGCGAAATCATCCTCGGCACGCACCGGGTGCCGACGGAAAATTTGCTGTCCTTCACGTATCCGCACGCGACCGATGTAAATCTCGCGTGGCTTTTCCAAATCGTGCTCGCGCTCGCGTATCGAGCGGCGGGAATTCCGGGCACGGTGCTGCTCAAGACCGCGTTCGTCCTCGCCGCTTGGTCGCTGCTCTACCGCGTGGCCATTCGGCGAGGCGCGCATCCGGCCGTGGCCGCGATCGTGTTGGCGGTTGCCGCCTGGGCTGCCGAGCCGCGTTTCGTCGAGCGTCCGCATCTCGTGACCTTCGTCGGACTGGCCGCGCTGCTGCTCGCGATTGAGCACTCTGAGACTGGCCATCGACGCTTCCTGTGGTTACTCTTGCCTGGCGGCGTTCTGTGGGCGAACGCGAACTCCTGCTTCTTCCTCGCTCCGACGTTACTCATCCTCTACGCGCTCGGCGCTCTCCTCGACGGGCAGCAAGTGGACGCGCGTCGAGCGTGGAAGCTGGCCTTGGCGATGACGCCGCTCATCGTTGCCACGCCATCGGGCTGGCATGCCGTAAGTTATATTACCAACCACTTTCGCATGCCATACCTGCGACCGCTGCAGGAATACCGCCACGTCGAGTGGCCGCTCGACGGTCCCTACTTCTTCCTGCTCGTCGGCATTCTGGTTTGCGGCGCGCTTGGGTTCCGCAGGCGTGCCGAAAGCCCCACGCCGTGGCGCGTGCTCCTGCCGTGCCTGGCGCTCGCGTTGCTCGGCGCTTTGCGCATTCGTTTCGTGGCCGAGTTCGCCATGCTGACCGGGCCGGCACTGGCCGTCGGGCTCACGCATCTTTTGCCGAAGTGGAAAACCCGTTGGCCAACGATCGTCGCCGCTACCGTCCTAGTTGCGCTCACGGCAGCGCCGCGGGTGGCGGCTGTCGCCGAGGGGCGTCGCGCATTCGACATCGGCCTGGAAGCAGATTTGGTGCCCTTTCCCGCTATCGGCTTTGCCGAAACGAACGGCCTGCGCGAACGCATGTACAACGACTTGGAGGTCGGTTCGTACCTCACGTGGCACGGCTGGCCCCGCTATTCGGTGTTTCAAGACCCGCGCATCAACGGCTATCCCGAATCGTTTCACGCCGTCCTTCGTCGGGCTGATTTAACCCGCGTCGAGTGGCAAGCCTTCCTCGACGGGTTCGGTGTGACGTCGGCGCTCGTCACCTACCCAGATGTCAATCCGCGGGGCGCGCTCTTCGATCCCGAGCTATGGGCTCTGGTCTACCGAGCAAGCGACGGGTTGGTGTTTGCGCGTCGGCCATGGCGCTCGGATTTGCCCGAGCTTCCGCTTGGCTTCGTCTATTCGCCGACGAAGGGACTTACCGTCGTGCCCCTTGGCGAACCGCCAGCCTCGTCGCGGCAGTCCCGATGTGACTGGAAGCGAGCGCTCGGCGAGTACCATCGCGGGGCGGCCGCCAAGTCGACAGCGCTGGCCGAGTACGAAGAAGCGATGGTTTCGAACGGGGAAGCGGCCTGCGTCAAGGCAGCGCGCGCGGCTGCCGGCGAGCTCGCGCTGGATCTCGGCGATGCCGCCAAAGCTGCGCACTTGCTCGATGGCTTGGTCGATGCCGTGAGCCGGACTAATCACGGCTTCGCGCTTGTGGGGTCGGGCCAGGCAAGCGATGCGCTGATGGACTTCGATTCAGTGCTGGCGACCAATCCGGCCAGCGCCGAGGCGACCTTCGGCCGAGGCTTGGCGCTGGTTGCGGTTGGACGCACCGACGAGGCAGCGGATGCCTTCGAAGCCTTGCTTACGCTGTCGCCCAACCACGTGTCGGCGCCTGTGGCGCGCAAGCAGCTAGAACGGCTGCGCCCCGCCGCCGCGAAAAGGTAGACTCGGGGCGTGTCGCGCCTTCAAGCTCGACGTGCGCTGTGGCTTTTGGGCCTTGTCCTCGTGGTCGGCCTTGGGGCCGAGCGCGCGCTGACGCTGGCGCGGGCGGCGCCTACCGACTTTGACGATGCGTACGTGTACCTGCGCTACGCGAAGCACGTGCTCGCGGGGCAGGGTGTTTCGTGGAACCCAGGCGAGGGCGGCGTGTACGGCGTGACGAGCTTGCTGCACCTTGGAACCGTTGTCGTGGCGATGGTGCTGTTCCCGAACCTAGCCGCCGCTGGCACGCTGCAGGTTGCTTCGAGCGCGGCGGCGCTGGCGCTGCTCGCCGGCTTGATCGTTCTCGCTGCGCTTGTCTGCCGAGATCGCCGACTTCGCGGAAGCGGCATCTTGTGGGCGGTCGTGCTGATACCGCTCGTCGCTTTTCGTGACTCATTCGCCTTTCACGCCGGTACTGGCATGGACACCATGCTGTCGGCTTTGGCCAATACCGCGGTGGCGTTGGCGACGGTGCGTCTGGCGCGTGCGCCGAGCCTAACAGCGGCGTCGTGGAGCGCAATCGCGTCGCTGGCCGCAGTCCTCGCTCGTCCCGACAACGTTCTGTGCGCCATTCTCTGCCCGGCGTTGGCGCTGCTTCTGCTGGCACCCGCTCCGCGGCGAAATGCTGCCGTGACCTTCGGTGTGTTGCTCCTGGCAGGCCTGGCGATGCTGGTCCTTGCCACCACGTTCATGCTCGGCTCGCCCTTGCCGCTTTCGTTCTTCGCCAAACAGCCCGGCTACTACGGCGACTTCGCTGGCGAGTATTCGTGGAATCCGTATTTGTTCTTGAGAGTCTTCCTTGCCACGGCGTGGCCCTTTGTCGTGGCGGCGATCGTGTTCGCGGAACGGCAAAGCTGGCGGCAGCTCGTGGTGCTCCTCGCGCCGTCGCTTGCGAGCATCGGCATGCTTTTTCGCTTCAACCAAATCATGGGTCACCTCGGCCGCTTCTACTATCCGTTTCTCCCGTTTTTTGTGGCTGCCGGTATCGTCGAAGTCGACGGTTGGATGGCAGGGCACGAGCGTGCCACCAGCGTGGCCGCGTGGTTCGCTTCGAGAAAAACACTCGCGCGTGCGGCGGCAGCCGTGGTTATCGTCGCAGCCGGCAATGTTGCTCTTTCGCTCGCGGCCGACGCGTACAAAGCGCGCGGCCAAGAACATCCATCGGAATCCTTAGGACGCTACGCTGTTCCCGCTGCCGAATCCCTGCCTGACATTGATTCGTGGCAAGCGGCCACCGCCATCGCAGCCATGGCGGTGGCCGCCCCGGCGGGCGCCTCCTTCGCCATGTCCGAACACGGTCTGCCGGGCGCGCTAGCCCCCGACCTATGCATTATCGACGTGCTCGGCCTTCACGATCCGTACTTCGCTCACCACGGCTTTTCCGCCGACGAGCTCTTCAGGCGCAAGCCAGACGTCATTTGGCTTCCCCACGCCGACCACGGCGCGATGGTGCGCGCAATCCTCGGCAGCGAAGAGTTCTGGCGGCACTACGAGCTCTTCCCCGATGCCTTCTTTCACGGCATTGCATTGCGGACAGACAGTCCGCGATACGTGCAAGTGGCGGCCGCCTTTCGGCAACAGTGGCGCGTGCTCTATCCAGGATCGCAGCCGCAAGACTACCGTGCGCGAGCGCCGCTATAGCCCGAGCTGGAATCCCACGCAGAGAAGGACGCTGGAGAAGTCCAGGTGGTTGATAACTGGATTGCGGTCGGAGTAGCTCGACGGCTTGGTTGATACGTCGAGGTTGGCGGAGCGGAATACGAGGGCCACCGAAACGCCCTTGGAGCGTGCCGCGCCGAACGACAGCTCAGCTCCCATGGCCAGCGTGAGTCCAAGGCCCGTGGCTTCGTATCCTTCGAACCACGCCCATTGGTAGGCAATGCCCGGACTAATGAAAAACCGCGGGAGCTTGCCTTCGTCGTAGGCCAAGTCGACCGAGAGGCCGGGCGCCAGGGAATGAAGGTAGTACGTCGTGTACTCTCCGTTCACCGAGAACGCCTTGGGCGAAAACAGATAGCTCGCGCTCGGACGAATACCGACGTAGCGAATCGGGTAGTAGGCGCCCGAGGCCTCGAGTGCAAGAAGCATGGCCATCTCCGAGAAACCGGACTCCATCGTTGCGCCACTTGGCACGCGCGCCTTGAGCCAAGTGTTCACTTCTTTCGGGTCGAAGAAACCCATACCACCGCCGAGCCGAAGGCGACCGAAGCGATGGGGCGCATTGGCCGGAACAGGCGCCTCACTGACGGAGGTATCGTCGCCGGACACGTCCGCCGGATACCCGGCAGAGGGCGGGTAGCCAGCAGGTGGGTAGGCCTGCGGATAGTCTGGAGGAGGGTAGCCTGGAGGCAGATAGCCGGGCGGTGGGTACGCGGCAGGAGGGTAAGCGGGTGCTGGATAGCCCGTCGGAGCCGCGTAAGGTGCCGGCGGATACCCAGCAGGAGGTTGTTGATACCCGGGGGCCGGCTGACCTGGCGCCGCTGCAGCTGCAGACGTAGCTGCGGGAGGTGCCGCAGGCACCGTTGCAGAGTCGTTCGCCTCGGTCGCGAAGGCAGCATCGGAAGCAAGTGGAAGAGCAAAGGTTGCTGCGGCCAGACCGATGGAACGCAGGTGAGGAGCCAGCAGAGGTCTTATGACGCAGGCGCTAACGGCACAACTTGGGTCCGGTCAACCCAATTTCGATGTGCAGCGTTGGGAGCGCGACCTGGGGCTTGACGTTCTGCCGCGTCCGGGGCATACGTTTCGCCTTCCAACGGAGAGATGGCCGAGTGGCCGAAGGCGCCTGATTCGAAATCAGGTTTACCGCAAGGTAACGTGGGTTCGACTCCCACTCTCTCCTCAATCATCTTGGAAACCCTCAAAGGGTTCCCAAACCCTCCCGCGCTCTGGCTTCGGCAGGCAAAGCCCGCCTTCGCCAACGCGGTGCTGGGAACGAGAAGTGTTATAACGAAAAACTAAATAGGTTGCGTGAGTGACGACTGGCTTGCTTGGCGGCATTCAACGCGAAGGTTCTCAACCGGGTCCTTTTAACAAACGCGTGAGCGACGGCGGGCTTAGCCCGACGGCGCTCGTCGCGGGGGTTCTAAAGGACCCTCCCAGGGTCCTTTTTACAATTGGAGAGATGGCCGAGTGGCCGAAGGCGCATGATTGGAAATCATGTTTACCGCAAGGTAACGTGGGTTCGACTCCCACTCTCTCCTCAACTTGCTGGTTCGCGATCCCTATCCTGACCCAAGGAGGAAACATGCAACCGCGCATACCGGTGATGACCACGATGGATCCGCCGCCCGGATTCGTCGTCGAGAAAGTGCTGGGCTCTTGCTGGGGCATCACGGTCCGCTCCCGCAGCGTCGTTGGTACCATGTGCGCGGGCTGCCAGACTTTCTTTGGCGGTGAGATCACGGCGCTCACCGAGCTGGCAAACGATGCTCGCACGCAGGCCATGAAGCGCCTGGAAGAGCACGCGGTCGCCCTCGGTGCGGATGCCGTGCTCATGATGCGTTTCGATTCCGGCGAGCTGATGCAAAACACGAACGAGATCGTTGCTTATGGAACCGCAGTAAAGCTAGCGCCGAAGTCATCGTGAACGTTCCCCACCTTCCGTTGCCGCTCGCGCGGCGGATCGATCGGCTGGCTCGTCGGGCGCACACGTTTCACCGCTTCGCCCATCATCCGCTTTGCGAGCCCTATCGGGGTGAAGTGTTGCGCGTGGGCCGGCGCGGGCGTCTGTGCAAGGGATGCACGTTTCTCGCTGCAGGACTGATAACGGGCGCGCTCACGGGCGCCGCTTTTCATCCGTCCCTGCAGGTTGCGGCTGTGGCGTGGTCTTTTGCGGTTGTTCTTGGCGGGCTTTCGTTGCGCCTGCGCCTGGTGAAAGTCGTGGGCCGCTTCCTACCCGGTGTTGCTCTTGCGGTGGCGTGTTGGGCGGGCCTCATTCCGCTGCTGGTGTCGCTCTCCATGTTCGCCGCCGCGACTCTTCTTTACCGTCGCCGCGGCGTCGAGCGGAGCCTGTGCCATTCTTGTCCTGAGAGACGCTTGAGCCCCTGCTCGGGATTCGCGCCGCTCGTTCGTCGCGAACGCGCGTTTCGTCGGCGAGTCGCCCGCTGGCTTGATACATTCCCGACGCAACCGAGAGCTTGAGTAGCCAAGGAGATCCCATGCACGCAGTCGCCCGATTCGTCAGTTGACTGGCCCCACCGCCAAACTGCGGCAGAATCCCCGCATGCGTAGCTTTCTCGTTCATTGGATGATCACGGCCGGTGCCTTGGCGCTGGCGTCACGAATCGTGGGTGGCATTCACGTCGCTTCTCTTGGCACGCTGGCGCTTTCAGCCCTTGTGCTCGGGCTCGTCAATGCCATCGTGCGACCGATTTTGCTTGTGCTCACGCTGCCGATCACGATTCTGACCCTCGGGCTTTTCTATCTCATCGTGAACGGCGTTGCGTTCGCGCTCGCGGCAGCACTGGTGCCGGGTTTTCACGTGGCATCGTTTGGATCGGCGGTCTTGGGTGCGCTAGCGGTCAGCATCTTGTCGTGGATTCTGGGTTGGCTTCTGACTCCCCGGTCGGACCTGTAGTCGCCTAAGAAAGCAAAAGCCCGAGGCCGCATCTCTGCGAGCTCGGGCCTTTTACTCAGCGCTTCGGCTTACTTCTGGTCGAGCACCTTGATGGGCGGCATTTCCTTGCCCTCGAGGTATTCGAGGCTGGCGCCGCCACCCGTGGACACGTGGGTCATCTTGTCCGCTAGGCCCATCTTCTCGACGGCCGCTGCCGAGTCACCACCGCCGATGACGGTGACAGCGCCGCGTCCGGTTGCCGCCGCAATCGCCTGCGCGACGGCCAGCGTGCCGGCGGCGTAGTCGGCCGCTTCGAACACGCCCATGGGGCCGTTCCACACGATGGTGCCGGCTTTGCCGATGATGTCGCTGAACGCCTTGATGGTCTTGGGGCCGATATCCATACCCATGAGGCCGTCGGGAATGTTGGCATCGGCAACGACGGTCGGCTTGTCGCCGGTCAGTGCTTTGAAGTCGAAGCTCGCGGCGGCGGCGTGGTCGGACGGCAGCACGATCTTGCCGCCGGCTTGGCCGAGGAGCTTCTTCATCTCTTCGACCTGATCCTCTTCGACGCGGCTCTTGCCGACGGCGACGCCCTTGGCCTTGAGCAGCGTGTACGCCATGGCGCCACCGATAAGGATGTTGTCCACCTTGCCGAGCAGGGCGGAGATGAGCTTGATCTTGTCGCTGACCTTCGCGCCGCCGAGGATGGCGACGAACGGGCGCTTGGGCTGCGAGACGGCTTCGTGCAGGTAGCGGATTTCCTTTTCGACGAGGTAGCCGGCAACCGCCGCGCCGCCTTTGGCTTGAATGGCCTTAGCCACGCCGAACATGCTGGCGTGCTTGCGGTGGCAGGTGCCGAACGCATCGTTCACGTAGGTATCGCCCAGCTTGGCCAGGCCGGCCACGAACTCGTCGTGCTTGGCCTGTTGCTCGGCCGTGAGTTTCTTGTCGGGGTTCTTCTTGGCCTTGTCAGGCATGGTTTCCCCGGCGTGGAAGCGCACGTTTTCCAGCAACGCGACGTCGCCCGCCTTCATGCCAGCCACCAGAGCTTCGGCTTGCGGACCGATGACCTCTTGCGGGCCGAGCTTGACGGGCTTGCCCAGAAGCTCGCCCAAGCGATCTGCACACGGCTTGAGGCTGCCTTCCGGATCGTAGGCGCCGTCCGGGCGACCGAGGTGGCTCATCAGCACCAGCTTGCCGCCCTGGTCGAGGACCTGCTTGATGCTGGGCAGAGCGGCGCGAATGCGACGGTCGTCGGTGATCTTGCCGCCCTTGAGTGGAACGTTGAAATCGACGCGCATGAGAACGGTTTTGCCGCTGGCATTGATGTCGGAAATCGTCTTGGTAGCCATGGTCGCTGCCTCGTGAGATAGATGGTTGAAAGTCGCGCCCCGTCCTGCGGGACGCGCGCAGCATACTACTTTTGGGGCTGCGCTCTAAAGTCCCAGCAACTCTTCGCGCGATAGCACGCGCAGACCGCTTTGCACCAGTACGGCGCGTGCCTTTTCGATGTCGTGGGTTTCGACGATGACGATGGCCCGCTGGTTGGCCACGAAGCCGCTCGTGTTGTCGAGATTAATGGCATTCTTCGCCAGACACTCGGCGACTTTGCAAAGCGCCCCGGGCTGATCCGCTACCTCGACGGGAATGACTTCCAGAAAGCTCGCCATGATGCCACTTTGCTTGAGCACGTCGCAAGCGGCGTCGGGGTCGTTTACCAGGAATTTCATCACGCCGAACGGACCGCTGTTGGCGATGGTGACCCAACGAATATTCATGCGTGCCTCGGCCAGAAGG
>Ga0066789_10000149_pt1 | contig 23177 bp, 23 predicted proteins | sample OrgsoiDNA2013049_FD_70960 | JGI IMG/M metagenome (GOLD analysis project Ga0066789, IMG submission 70960) | Permafrost soil microbial communities from the Arctic, to analyse light accelerated degradation of dissolved organic matter (DOM) -... | ecosystem: Environmental > Terrestrial > Soil >...
CCTCACGGAAGCCGGCGTCGAGATCGACGGCGAACGCGTCGCCTCCATAGGCTCCGGGCTGTTGGTTCTAGTGGGGGTACGCCCGGCGGACGACGCCCCGAGCGCCCTGCGGCTACTTGATCGGCTGCTTCAGTACCGCGTGTTCGAGGACGAGGCCGGAAAGATGAATTTGAGCTTGCTTGAAACCCAGGGCGATTTGCTGCTGGTGCCGCAATTCACCTTGGCCGCGGATACGCACAAGGGCCTCCGGCCCGGATTCTCGACCGCGGCCGCTCCGGCACAGGGCCGACAATTGTTCGACACCTTGATCCAGGCCGCGCGGGCCCGGCACCCAAGGGTCGAAACCGGCGTTTTCGGCGCCCATATGCAGGTTTCGCTGACCAACGACGGGCCTGTCACCTTCTGGCTTGAGAGCTGATTTCTCCCGAAATCTCAAATGCGACCGAACACTCATCGATGCCGCGAGGTCCAATGTCATAATCTCTTTGGCGTATTATTGGCGCCTGACAGGTTTACCTTGGGATCGGAGAAGCGACATGTTCGATTCAAAAATGCTATTGGTCATTTTGCTCATAGCCCTGGTGATATTCGGCACCAAGCGATTGCGCAGCATCGGTTCGGACCTGGGCGCGGCGGTCAAGGGCTTCAAGCAGTCCATGAGTGACGGCGAAGCGGAAGAGAACCTGAAGCAGCTGAAGCAAGAGAAGGACGCGGACTTCGAAGCCGGCGCAGCCTCGCGCGAGGCCGAAGCCAAGACGCCCCCGAAAACCAACGCCTGATGCCGCATGCTTGATGTCGGGTTCTCGGAGATACTGCTCACCTCGGCCATAGCACTCATCGTGTTGGGTCCGGAGCGGCTGCCCAAGGTTGCGCGCCAGGTCGGCAACTGGATGGGCCGCGCGCGCGCCATGGCGCGCCAATTGAGCGAGCAGCTGGAGCGCGAGGTCAGCGCGGAAGAATTGCTGAAGACGCAAAACAAGATGAGCACCGGCTCGCCCGGCGCCGCTGCGCCGGGCTCTATTGCCCCCCCCGCGGCTGCGCCCGCCGCGCCGGAGCCGACGTACGGGCAGCCCGCCTCCGCGACCACCGCGGCGGCCATGCATGCATCCGATCCTCCGGCCGATTTAAAACCGCCCCATGAATGAGCCGGGTGATCCCGGCGACCTGGCCGAAGGCACGCTGATCTCGCACTTGTTGGAGTTGCGCGATCGCCTTCTCAAAGCGATGTTGGCGGTCGGGATTTGCTTCGTTCCCTGCGCCTATTACATGAACCAGTTGTTCACGTTCGTGGCCGATCCCTTGATCCACAAATTGCCGGCGGGCGCGACGCTGATTGCGACCAGCGTGGTGGCCCCCTTCACCGTGCCGTTCAAGATGGCGCTGTTACTTGCCGTCGGGGTCGCCATGCCCTTCGTGTTGTATCAAGCATGGGCGTTCGTCGCGCCCGGGCTGTACAAACATGAAAAAAAGCTCGCCGTGCCCCTGCTCATATCCAGCGTGCTGCTGTTTTACCTGGGCGCTGCCTTCGCCTACTACGTGGTGTTTCCCGTCATGCTGAGCTTTTTCGTCGCCACCACTCCCCATGGCGTGCAGATGATGACGGATATGGGCAGCTACCTGGATTTCGTGATGGTCCTGCTGCTCGCCTTCGGTTTGGCCTTCGAAGTGCCGGTGGCTACTGTATTATTGGTGTGGACGGGATTTGTAAAGCTCGCGACACTCAAGAAGAATCGCGGTTTCGTGTTGCTCGGGATATTCATCTTTGCCGCCTTCGTGACGCCGCCCGACGCGGTGTCGCAGAGTGCAATGGCGGTACCGATGTATTTTCTCTATGAAATAGGGATCATCATGGCGGCACTCCTGCTCAAGGACAAAATAGCGGCACGCGCCAAGGAAGAAGCGGAACTCAAGCGCGAGGCCGGGGTTTAGGAGCCTGTCTTGAGTGCCACGTTTTTCGGGCATCCGCGCGGCCTCGCCACGCTGTTCTTCACGGAAATGTGGGAGCGGTTCACCTACTACGGCATGCGCGCCATCTTGGTGCTGTTCCTGGTCGCCGCGGTCGCGGACGGCGGCTTCGGCATCGACGACAAGACGGCCACGGCGATCTACGGACTGTACACGGCGGGAGCGTATCTGGCGGCGCTGCCCGGCGGCTGGATTGCGGATCGGCTGATCGGCGCGCAGCGCGCCGTGCTCGCGGGTGGTTTGGCCATTGCCTTCGGCAATGCGCTGCTGGCTGCATCCACGAGCCCGCGCGGCTTCTATATCGGCTTGGTCGTGATCGTGCTCGGAGTGGGGATGCTGAAACCCAACGTCAGCGCCATTGTCGCGGACCTCTATCCGGAAGGCGGCGCCCGGCTCGATTCCGGATTCACGGTGTTTTATATGGGAATCAACGTAGGCGGGTTCTTGGGTCCTCTGGTCACCGGCTGGGCTCTGGTGCACTTCGGCGCCCGCGCCGGGTTCGCGGCGGCCGCGTTCTTCATGGGCGTCGGCGTGCTGCAGTTTTATTTGACGCGCCGGCATTTGGGCAATGCCGGCGCCTACACCGCACCCGGCTCCGCGCGCGGCAGGCAATGGGCCTACCTGTGGTCGGCGGCCGGCCTGTCGATGCTGCTGCTCGCTGGTCTAAGCGCCGGCTGGATTCCCGTGAATGCGCGCGCTCTGGCGCAATTTGCGACGTACGCCATCGTCGTCACGGCCGTTCTCTACTTTTTGTATTACTTCTTCGCGGCGGGGCTCACCGCCGAGGAGCGAAGGCGCGGAGTCGTGCTGCTGGTGTTGTTCGTCGGCTGCGCATTGTTTTTTTCCGGCTATGAGCAGGCCGGCTCGAGCTTGAATCTATTTGCGGCACGCTACACGGATCGGACGTTGGAGTGGCTGCATTTGACCGTTCCCGCCGGCTGGTTCCAATCCTTGAATTCGGCATTCATCTTCATTTTCGCGCCGTTCTTTGCGTGGTTGTGGATCGCGTTGGCCAGGCGCAATCTCAATCCGTCGGCGCCGGCGAAGTTCGCCATCGGCGTCATGTTGATGGGTTCGGGGTTTCTGGTCATGGCGGCGGCGTCCGCCGTCGTCGCGTCCGGGTCGAAAGTGCTCCCGTACTGGCTGGTATCCACCTATCTGCTGCACACCTTCGGCGAGCTTTGCTTGAGTCCCGTGGGCCTGAGTTACTACACGAAGCTGACTCCCAAGCGCTTCGTGGGGCAGATGATGGGAATGTGGTTCTTGGCGCTGTCCTTGGGTAATCTCGTGGCGGGATTGATCGCCGGCGAATTCGACGCCAACAACGTGGCTGCAATGCCAGGACAATATATGCATATCGTTTATTTCTCGGTGGGGTTGGGCGCCGTTCTCCTCGCTCTAAGCCGTCCGGTGAAGAACCTCATGGGGAACATACAGTGAGTACCCGAGCGGCGAGCGCCGCGACGGGCGCGGCAACCGCGCCGCAGCTGACGCTGAAGGCCATCCTGCTTTCCGTCATCCTCACGGTCATTCTCGCATCGGCCAATGCCTATGTGGGGTTGTTCGCCGGCATCACCGTGGCAACGGCGATTCCCGCCGCCGTCATTTCCATGGCGGTTCTGCCGCTGTTCGGACGCTCCAATATTCTCGAGAACAACATCGTGGCCACCGGCGCCTCCGCCGGCACGTCGATTTCCGCAGGCGCCATCTTTACCCTGCCGGCGCTCATTCTTCTGCACCACTGGACGACGTTCGATTACTGGTGGACGTTGGCCATCGTCGGCCTCGGCGGTCTGCTCGGAGTGCTTTTTTCGGTGCCGCTGCGCCGCACGCTGATCATCGAACAGAAGCTGCGGTTTCCGGAAGGCATCGCGGCCGCCGCGGTACTTAAAGTAGGTGCGAATCCGGGCGTGGGAGCAAAATTTCTCGCGCTGGCCGGCATCGTCGGCGGTATCTTCAAATTCATCACCTCGGGCTTGAGGGTTTTGCCGGAGACGTTCACGCTCAAGGGTTTCGTCGGCGAGCGCGGCATCGCGTTCTTCGGCTACGGCTTCTCGCCGGCGCTGCTGGGGGTCGGATACATCGTGGGGCTCAATGTCGCGATCCTGATCGCGGCCGGTGGCCTGTTCTCCTGGTGGCTGGCAATTCCCTTGTACAACAGCTATTTCTTCAACCAAGATCCGGTGCTGCTGCTCAAACTCGTCGGCCTCAATGCGGAAGATGCGGCCTTCGCGATTTGGCGCGCGCAAGTCCGGTACATCGGCGTCGGATGCATGTTGACGGGCGCGCTGTGGGCGCTCTGGTCGCTGCGCAATTCCCTGTGGTCGGCCGTCCGCAGCGGCCTTAAAGTGGGCGCGCGAGGCGCCGCCGATATTCCGCACACCGAGCGCGATCTGCCGATGGGCGCGGTGCTCATCTGTATTGCGCTGTTCGTCGTACCGCTATTTTTCCTGTACTACCTCGTGGTGGGCAGCATCGGCGTCGCGCTGGCCATGGCCGTCATCATGATCGTCGCGGGCTTCTTGTTTTCCTCGGTGAGCGGCTACATGGCCGGCCTCGTCGGATCGTCGAATAACCCGGTCTCCGGCATCACGATTTGCACCATCCTGTTCGCCTCCCTGGTGCTCATGTGGATGGTGGGCGGCAAGTCAGCGATCGGCGCGGTGGCGGTGGTATTCATCGGCGCGGTGGTATGCAATGCGGCGGCGGTGGCCGGAGATAATCTGCAGGATCTCAAGGCCGGACAACTGGTCGGCGCCACGCCCTGGCGTCAACAGGTGATGCTCTGCGTCGGCGTGGTGGCGAGCGCGGCGGTCATGGCCCCCGTGATGAATGTCCTGTTGTTTGCCTACGGTATCGGCGAACCCGCGCACGCCGGCGTTAAGGCGTTGCCGGCGCCGCAGGCCAACCTGGTCCGGTCGGTGGCCGAGGGCATGTTCGGCGGCACCTTGCCGGTCGGCATGATTGCCATCGGTGCGGCGATCGGCGCGCTGATCGTCATTTTCGATTTGTACCTCAAGCGTCGCGGGTCACGTTGGAGCGCGCCGGTCCTGGCGGTGGCCGTGGGAATCTATCTGCCGTTGGATGTATCTACCCCCATTTTGGCCGGGGGCCTGGTCGCGGAAATGGTGGCGCGCTGGCATGTCAAACACAGCGGCGGCGGCGACCATGAGTTGCTCAAGCAGAACGGCATGTTGTTTGCGGCGGGTCTCATCACGGGCGAGGCACTGGTGGGTATTTTCATCGCCATGTGCATCTGGATCAGCAAGAACCCGGACGTTCTTGCCGTGGCTTCGGAGCTACCCGGCGGGAAATGGTGGGCGGCGCTGCTGCTGGTCGGAATTTGCTACTGCATTTACAGGGCCGGCACCCCGCGCCGGGCCGCTTAAGACCGCTCAAGCGTTTTGCGCGACCCACGTCATTCGGCAAAGCTCATGCTTGCGCTGGGCACCATTTACCTCGTGTGGGGCTCGAGCTTTTTATTCACCAAGATTGCGGTCAGCAACCTGCCGCCGGCGCTGTTCTCCGGCATTCGCTTCGTCACGGCGGGCGTCTTGCTGGCGCTCATCGCGAGAATCTGGAACGGCAGCGCCTTCCCTAAGCATGGGATCGAGTGGCGCCATGTCATCGTCACGGGCTTCTTCATGGTGTTCGTCAGCAATGGTTTGAATACCTGGTCCATGCGATACCTGGCGTCCAATCAATCGGCGCTGCTCAACGGCACGGCGGCGTTTTGGATCGCCGGCCTCGGCGTCTTCGGGCGCCGCGGCCACTCGCTGACCCGTTGGGCGGTCCTTGGGTTGATCATTGGATTTCTGGGGGCCGCATTGATGCTGATACCGAAGGAACCCATGAGTACCAAGAGTTATTTGGCGCAAGCCGGAGCATTAACGGCATGCCTGTCGTGGTCGTTGGGTACCTTGTACTACCGCAGCATCGATACCGAGCTTGACTCGCTCATGTTCATGGCTCTGCAGATGTGCATGGGCGGATTGATGCTGCTCGCCGTCGGTATTGCCCATGGCGATGCGGCGCACTGGTCGCCGAACACCGCGGGATTGATATCGCTCCTCTATCTGACCTTCTTCAGCTCCTGCCTGGCGTACACCGCCTACGGCTGGCTGAGTCTGAACGCCGCTCCCGCCCTGATCGGGACTTACGCTTACGTGAACCCCGCGGTCGCTTCGTTCCTCGGCTGGCAATTTCTGCACGAGCATTTATCCGCGGCCCAACTCGTCGGCATGGTGGTCATCATCGTCGGAGTGAGCATCTTGACGCTTCCCGGCGGCAGCCTCACCGATCCGAAAACTCTCGCCGAACCCAAGACTCAGTAGCGGCCGGCCCTGCGGGCAATCCGCGCGCGAGTCAACGGCGCTTTACGTAGACCTCGACGTTGCCTTTGCCGCCCACGAACCATGAACCCACGAAACTGACCAAGCTCACGAGCACCGAAGTCCAAAATGCGGACCAAAAACCCGCCACATGCATGCCGGGCAGCATCCATGCGACCAGTGCCACCATGCCGGCGTTGATGACCAGCAGGAACAGGCCGAGAGTAATGATGGTCATCGGCAGTGTCAGCACGATGGCGATCGGCCGGACGATGGAATTGACCATCCCCAGCAGCACGCCCGCAAGAATCAAGGTGCCCGGCGTGTCGATCGAGACGCCGTCGACCCAAACGGTCGCCAGCCATAAACCGAGTGCAACGATGCTTGCGCGTATCAGAAACCCGAGCATGCTTGACTCCTGCGAACGTGACGTCGCACGAGCATACCAAGCGCGCGCCCAGATCAATAAGTCAATAGTCAAGCCCGGCCAGAGGCGGGTCCTTGGGAGGCATGGCTTTCGCCGTTTTGGGAACCGGCGGACTTTCGAGCGTCACTTTGATGCGCGCCATGAGGCGCTCCCAGCCCATACGCAGGCGCACGTAGGTTTTGTCCCAGGCGGCGGACTCCGGGACCCCTGACCCCAGCAATCGCAACGAGGCCGTGCCCTTGCGCACATCCAGGATGAAGTCGTCGACCACGGCGCAATCGCCGGGCGGCCAATTGCTGCCGCTGAGGTAGATCAACCTCAGCCGCCGATTCACCTCGAAAATATCGATATGCGCTTCACGGCTGTCGCCGTCGCGAAGGCCTAAGCGATACATGCCGCCCTTGCGGGGATCGATTTCCGCATCCTGGCCGGACCAGATGCGGATCAGGCCGGGATCGGTCAGGGCACGCCACACCCGGGCGACGGGCACGTCGACCTCGACCAGGTGGGCATAGCCACGAGTGCCTCTTCGGGCGGATTTACGGGGTAAACTCATTGTGGACGTCGAGTTGCATGGCGGTATCGATAGCCTGACTGAAAGGCGCCGGGGATGCAGTGCTAGAATCCCAAAACGGCGGAGGAACATCCATGGCTTATGTTGACATTGTGACCGCGCTCGCACTTCTGCAGTTCATGGTGTTCGCCTTCAAAGTCGGCGGGGCGCGCGGCCGCTACGGAGTGAAGGCGCCGGCCATTACCGGCAACGAGATTTTTGAACGGCATTTTCGCGTCCAGCAAAATACCCTGGAAATGCTCATCGCCTTCGTACCCGGCCTTTATCTCTTCTGCCGCTACTGGAGCCCCATGGTCGCGGCCGTGCTCGGAGTCATCTATCTCATCGGCCGCGAAGTCTACGCGGCCGGCTATGTCAAGGAGCCGGCCAAACGCAGCGCCGGGTACGGCATGAGCTTTCTGCCGACCGCTGTCCTGGTTCTCGGCGGTTTGTTCGGGGCGGCTCGACAACTCATCATGCACTGAGATTTCCGGTCCTTGCATTGGCCGGCCATTTAGTCGATATTTGCACACATAACCTTGGGGTGGCCTTCAGGCCTGAGACGTCGGTGAACCGGCGAACCCGTTGAACCTGATCCGGTTAGTACCGGCGTAGGGAGCAGGTGAATGAAGTTTCCGAGGGCTTGGACCCCACCATTTCTGTGTTTTTTATTGGCGCCGCCGGCGGTGGCGGCCGACGACACGCTGGACGAGATAGTCGTCACGGCTACCTTGCGCGCAACGAGCGTCACGGAGCTGCCCCAGAGCGTGACCGTGCTTAGGCTAGACACGCTGCGCGCTGCCGGCGTCCAGCACTTCGAGGATGTACTCGGCCTGATACCGGACCTCAACTGGGCCGCGGGAACTTCGCGGCCGCGCTTCTTCCAGCTCCGCGGCATCGGCGAGGTGGAGCAGTACCAAGGCGCGCCCAATCCGTCGGTCGGCTTTCTGATCGATGACATCGATTTCTCCGGTGTCGGCATGCCGGCGACATTATTCGACACCCGGCAGATCGAAGTCCTGCGCGGGCCGCAGGGCACGGCTTACGGCGCCAACGCGTTGGCGGGATTGATCAGCGTGCGCACGGTGGATCCCGGCAACGATTTCGAGCTCGTGAGCGAAGTCACCGGCGCCGATTACCATACGCGCGCCGCGAGCCTCGCCGTGGGCGACGGCTTCGCCGGAGGCAGCGCCGGGTGGCGTCTGGTTGCGCAGCGATACTTGAGCGACGGTTTCCGCCATGACGCCTATTTGAATGAAAATTCCACCAACGGCTACGACGAAGGTACGCTGCGCGGCAAGCTGCGCTGGCAGCTCACGGAGAACTTGCGGGCGGATCTGACGCTGATGCACGTGAATATCAATAACGGCTACGATGCCTGGTCGATCTACAACACCTATACGACCTATTCGAATCAGCCCGGCCGCGATGCGCAGCTTTCCAATGGCGCGGCGCTGCGTCTGGTCGATACGATCGACGGTGTCGGAGAACTGCGCAGCGTCACGGGCGCGGCCAACTCCAAGATCACGTATTCGTTCGACGGTGATTGGGGCAACGATCCCTACTGGGCCGCCACCACGGGCTTTGCGCCTTATGATTATTTTCAGAGCGACAATCGAAACCGGCGCACTCTCGCCGAGGATCTGCGCCTGAGCGGCGATCCATCACGTCCGCTGCTCGGCCGGCTGCGCTGGTTGGCGGGCGCGTATGTGCTGCGCTTGACCGAATCGGACCGCCAAACGTTCATCTGGAACGCCTTTGATGCCGGCCCGGGCGGCACCCCCGGTGCCGGCAACAGCGGACTCGACAGCAAGTACAGTGCGACGAACGTGGCGCTTTACGGCTCCTTGGACGCACATCTCGGTCCGCACGCAACGCTGTCGGGCGGCCTGCGACTGGAGCAGCGCCAGGCTCGGTACGCCGACAGCGCCGATGTCCAAACTCCGTTTCCGAACCAGACCAATCACATGATCGGCGGCAATCTCTCTTGGCAATTGAGGACCGGAGACGGAGAGCATGTTTATGTCACGCTCGCTCGGGGTTACAAGGGCGGCGGCTTCAACATCGGCTCGCAGATTCTGTCTGAACAGCGCAGCTTCGGCCCCGAGTCGCTCTGGAGTATCGAGACGGGCGTCAAGTATGCGCAGGCCGACAATCCGCTGCAGCTGCAAGCGGACGTGTTTTACATGCGGCGCCAGAACATGCAGGTGTATCTCTCCGAGCAGCTGCAGCAGAACAATCCATTGGACTACGTGTTCTACACGCAGAATGCCAGCAACGGCGAAAACTACGGGCTGGAGGGAGAAGCCGCTTGCCGCCTCGACAGCCGTTGGCAGATTTCCGGCAGCGTTTCTTTGTTGCACACGCGTTTTGTCGGGGTCAGCGGTTCATTCGCAGGCGTTGGGATAGACGGCCGCGCGCAGCCGTTCGCACCCAGCTATAAGTTCTCCGCGGCCGTCGAATACAACCACCCCGGCGGTTGGTTCGCGCGCCTGGATGCCTCCGCGATGGGCAGCTTCTACTATTACACGAGCGATGCGCAGTCCTCGAGCGCCTATAACTTGGAGAACCTTCGGGTCGGCTGGCGCCGGGGCTCCTGGACCACGAGTTTGTGGGTCCGCAATCTCTTCGATGCCCGCTACGCCCAGCAAGGTTTCTATTTCCAGCTGATTCCTCCGAACTTCCCGTACCAATCCTTTCTGCAACTCGGTGATCCGCGTCAAGTGGGTGTCACCGTGAATTACGAGCTGCAGCACAGCACCAAATAACCCGGCGAACCGACGACTACGGACCCGGAGACGTGTCCGCGGAAACGCTGTCCACCCTGCGGATGGCGCGTATAGCTAGGTAGTGGGGCTGCTTGCTTTCGGCATGCTCGGCGGGACGGGTTTTTGCGAATCCGCAGACGCGTCATTCCCGAGCAGGTATGCGTCCAAAACCTTGCGCGCAATGGGAGCCGCCGCGGACGCGCCGAAACCGCCGTTCTCCACCAAGACGGAAATGGCAATCCTCGCCTCGTCGGCAGGCGCGAAGGCGATGAACCAGGCATGGTCGCGCTTGCGCTCCTCGAGGATCTTGGCGCGGGTATTTTCGGTCTGTTTGATGGTAAATACCTGGGCGGTGCCGGTCTTGCCGGCAATTTTATACTTGGCGCCGAGGCCGGCAGCGTAGGCGGTGCCGCCCGGCATGGACGTGGCTCCCACCATGCCGTCGTAGACCACCTCCCATTGCGCAGGAGTGGCAATGTCGATCGGCGCCGTGAGCACCGGACTACGCGGCTTGATCGAAGTTGAGCCGGCCGCGCGGATTGCCGATACCAGCCGCGGCGTCGCGACGAGTTGTCCTCTCTCGGCAATTTCGGCGGCAAAGTGCGCCTGCTGCAGCGGGGTGACCGTAATCGGCCCCTGGCCGATGCCCATGCTGATGGTCTCTCCGGGAAACCAGACTTGCTCGGCCTTGCTCTTGAAAACACGCCGTTTCCATTCCGGCGACGCATAGAGCCCCGGCTTCTCGCCCGGAATATCGATGTCGGTCATGGCGCCATAGCCGAATGCGCTCATGAACTCATGCATCCGATCGATCCCGAGCTTCTCGGCGACCTTGTAGAAGTACACGTCGCAGGATTCGGCTATGGCGTGGCGCATGTCCAGAAAGCCGTGTTTTTTGTCGTCGCGATATTTGTTGCTGCTGCCCGGCAAGGTAAAGAAGCCGGGGCAGAACTGGGTCTGGAGAGGCGCAATGATATTGTATTTCTGGGCGGCCAGCGCATACAGCGGCTTGACGGTGGATCCCGGCGGATAAGCGCCGCGCAACGCCCGGTTGAGGAGCGGCTTGTCGATGTCGTTTTGGAGCGCCGCGTATTCGGCGACCGTGAGTCCGCGCACAAAATTATTCGGATCGAATCCCGGGGTGCTTGCGAGCGCAATGACATCGCCGGTTTTCGGGTCGAGCGCCACGACCGATCCTCGCTTGCCGGCCAAAGCCTCTTCAGCGACTTTCTGCACGCGCATATCCATCCCTAAGATCAAATCGTCGCCCGCCACCGGCCGACGGGTATTGAGCCGCGGTGCGAAATCGCCTTGCTTGTCCACCGGACGGCCCGCGGCATTCACGAGAATCTCCCTGGAGCCGCGCTTGCCGTGAAGTTGCTGCTCGTACGCGGCCTCGACGCCGAGCTTGCCGATGAGGCTGGTGCCCGCGTACTCATCGGTGTCGATCAGCTTCATGTCCTGTTCGTTGATGGCGCTCACGTAGCCGATGGCGTGAACGGCCATCTCGCGGAACGGGTAATGCCTGGCGAGCCGCGTGCGGATATCGACGCCCGAGAACTGGTAGCGATGCACGGCGAACAGCGCCATCTCCTCCTCGTTCAGCTGCAGTTTGATCGGCACGCTCTCGTAAACCTTGTGCAGCAGGATGGTGCGCCGGATGTTGGCGACCTCTTCTGCACGGAGCAGCCCGATATCGGCCAGCAACGCGAGTGTCGCATCGAGCGACTTGATATCGCCGATCTGTTCACGCACGAGTTCGATTTGATACGCCGGCAGATTGTCGGCGAGCACCACGCCGTGTCGATCCAGAATCAAGCCGCGGCTCGGCGGAATCGGCTCCGTGCGAATACGGTTGCCCTGCGACAGGGTCGCGTAGTATTCGTGCTTCAGGACTTGCAAGTAGAAGAGGCGGCCGGCGACAGCCATGAGCAGTGCACCGGCGATGAAGCCCGCGACGATGCTGCGGACGGCGAATAGCCGGTTCTCGGCAAAATAATTTTTGATCCGCGACTGGCGGCTTCTCACCATGGCCACACTTCCTCGCGCCCGCTCGGGGGTCAGCGCATCGACACCTGAACGCGCGCGTTCGAGCTCGCCTCCATCCATGTCTTGATCCGCTTGGCATCCGCAACCCGTGTGTACTTGCCGAGCGAATCCAGCAGCACGATGACGACGGAACGGCCTTCGATGACGGCCGCCATGACCAGGCACTTGCCGGCCTCGGTGATATAGCCGGTCTTCTGCACGATGATGTTCCAGGTGGGGTTCGCCACCAAGTTGTCGGTGTTGCGGAATTCGACCATGCGCCGGCGGACTTTCACTGCGTAGCGTCTATCGGTCGAATACTCGCGGATGCTGGGGTTACGCGAGGCGGCGATCACGAGCTTGGAGAGGTCCTCCGGACTCGCCACGTTCTGGCTCGACAAGCCCGTGGGGTCGACGAAATGCGCGCTGGTCATGCCGAGCGCCGCGGCTTTGGCATTCATGGCGGCGACCATCGCGGGCACTCCACCGGGGTAATTGTTCCCCAACGCGTGCGCGGCACGGTTTTCGGACGACATCAACGCCAGGTGCATCAGGTCGCCGCGGGTCAGAGTGGTGCCGACGATCAGGCGCGAAGGGCCGCCCTTGGGGAGATCGCGGTCGGTCTCGGTGATCTGAATCGGCTCATCGAGAGGCTGATTGGCATCGAGGACCACCAGAGCGGTCATCAGCTTGGTGATGGAGGCGATCGGCATCGGCACATCGGAATGGCGCGAATACAGCACCGAGGAGTCGCTCTGATCGATAATGAGCACCGAACTCGACTTGAGTTTCGGATCGCGGACCGGCTTGGCGTTGGCCTGAAATGCCAGAAGGGCAAGGACCAGGACAAGGCCAAAGCCGACTGCCGCGCGCACCGGCATGGACGGCTTTCTCGAGTTCAACGCCATTGACGATCTCTGTGTGCTGAGGAAGAAGCCAAGCTGACATATGTCAATCACGTCACGACGTGATGCAGCACTAACTTTGCCATTATTTTTTTGAAAGTCCAGCACATTCAGACATTTGCCCCGTTTACCTTAAGATCTTTACCGGACTCAGGCGCTCGCCTCGCTACCGGGAGCTCGCCGCAGCTCTTTGTCGCGGTACATCTTGCGATCGGCAATGCTGAGCAGCTCGCGCATGTCGCGCCCATCTTTGGGGTAATTGACGACACCGATGCTGACGCTGCAGCGGATCATGCGCGAGCGTAGGTCGAGCGTGGTCTTGAATACGTTGTGCCGCACGCGCTTGACCACGGCTTCGGCGATCTCCGGCGACGCGTCGGGCAGCAGCACCGCAAACTCGTCGCCGCCGAAGCGCGCGGCGTAATCGGAATTGCGGATGCTCCTTTGCAGACATTGTGCAACCAGCGTGATGGCGCTGTTCCCCGCCTCGTGGCCGAAGGCATCATTGATGTCCTTGAGCTTGTCCATGTCGATCATCAGCAGCGCGTATACGCCGCGATCACGCTCGGCGGAGTCGTGTGCGCGCTGCCACACTTCATTGAACATGCGCAAATTGTAGAGACCGGTCAACGCGTCGGTTTGCGCCAGATTCTCGATTCGTTCCCTGGCCTCCGTTATATCCGCCGACAGCGTCGTCGTCAGATAGGCAACCAATAAAAAGGGCGCCAATTGGCCCACTGCCTGGCTGGCGTAGACCAGCGACATGACATCGATTCCGGGGGTCGCAGAGGCAAGCAGAAGATGGCAAAACGCGACCACCGCCACTTGCAGCAGAGTCACCAGCCGTCCGAGCGTCAGGGCACTCAAGATGATCGGCAACAGGTATAGGTTGAGGAGGGGACTCGAGCTCTTCCCGGTGAACCACAGCACGCCGGTGATGAATATCACCATGGACCAGGATTCGATCAACAGCCGGGTCCGGGTGCGCCGCGGGAAGAATTGGCGTGCCCGAAACAGGATGATGGCGACCGCGAAGGCGGCCAACAGAGCGATGACCGGCCACAAGGGGGTCGCCGGCGCCCGGGACCAAACGAGCACCAGGGCCGCGAGGGCCAGGCACAATATTTCAATGGAACGGGTACTGCGCATGCCTACCTAAATCGAACCGCCGCGGATACCGAACCGCTCTGGCCGATGGTCGGTGCCTTCAATTCCTGAACCGCGCGCCACACCTCGGCGTCTCGCTGCAGCAGCGGCGCGTCGGCGGGCACCGGCTCAGCAAGCGGCTTCGGATCGCGCGGGAGCTCGATGTCGGGAGCGATGCCCCGGTGATTGATGGATATTCCCGACGGCGTGTAATAGAGCGATGTGGTCAGCTTGATGGCGCGGTCGCCGGAGAGGGGGATGACGGTCTGCACCGAGCCCTTGCCGAATGTCGTGCGGCCCATGAGCTTCGCGCGGTGGTTATCTTTGAGGGCACCGGCGACGATCTCCGCCGCCGACGCCGATCCACCATTGATCAGCACCACGATCGGCGCGCCGTAGAGTGCGTCGCCCGGCGTCGCATCCATTTCAAATTTGGACTCCGGCGTGCGTCCTTTCGCGGTCACGATGACCCCGGAGTCGAGAAAGGTATCGGAGACCGAGACAGCCGCCTCGAGCACACCCCCCGGATTGTTGCGCAGGTCGAGCACCAGCCCCTTGAGCGGCGCCGCGTTGCGTTTGCGCAGCTCTTTGAGTGCGGCGTTGAGGTCATCCCCGGTGGTTTCGCTGAATTGGGAAATCCGCACGTACCCCATGCCGGGTTCGAGCACTTCGGACCTTACGCTGCGCAATTCGACGCGCGAACGCTTGAGGGTGAATTGCAGCGGTTCGGCATTGCCTTCACGCAAAATGCCTATTTTGACCACTGTTCCTTCCTTGCCGCGCATGCGGCCGATCGTGTCCGTGAGGGTGGTCGTGTTCACCGGAATCCCGTCGATCGTCGCGATGACATCGCCGGTGCGAATCCCGGCCGCGGCCGCGGGCGAGCCCTCGAACGGCGACACCACCACGACCTGGTCGTCCTCCATCGACACTTCGATGCCCACGCCCGAGTATTGGCCCGAACTTGAGATCTTGACCTCGTCGTACTCGTCCCCGTCGAGATAGGCCGAATAGGGATCCAGCGATGAAACCATGCCGCGAATCGCCGCCTGCAGCAGCTGGTGATCGTCCACGGGATTCACGTACTCATGCTTCACTCGCTCCAGCACGTCGGCCAGCATCCGCGCGTCTTGCCATGGCAGGTCGGTCCGGATCGCCGCGGGCTTATCGGCGAGCACCCCGCTCGCGAGCCCAAGCGACACGCCGATGCCCATTCCTATGACGAGCAGCAGGACATTGCGGGATTTCGTAATCATCACTCAGCAGCATACGTGCGGCGGTGATCCGCCGCCAGCCGCCGCGGAGCGCCTCCGCCGGGCCGCGGTCGAGCCCCAATTGTGCGGCGCAGCCTCGCGGCGCAGGCGCCGACCCCGTTGCTCACGGATTCGTCTTCAGCCAAACCCTGGGGTCCACGGTTTTGCGTCCTTCGCGTATTTCAAAATACAGCTGCGGGGCGGCGCCGTTGGTGTCGCTCAAGGCCGCGATCACGTCGCCCGGAGCGACCCAGTCGCCCACCGATTTGTAGATAACCTCGGCGTGGCCGTACAGCGTCATGTAGCCGCCGCTGTGCCCGATGATGAGAAGGAGTCCCAAGCCCTGCAGCCAATCGGCGTACACGACGCGGCCAAAGTAGGGTGCGCGCACTTTGGCGCCGCGCGCCGTTTCTATCATTTCGCCGTTCCAGCGGATGCCGGGCGCGGAAATTGCGTGTTGCTCCTGATAGCGCGCCGTCACTCGCCCGGGCACCGGCCACGGCAGTTTGCCGCGCATCCGATCGAAACTCTGTGTCGCATCGACAGGAAAGTCCTGCATTACCCGCGCGAGATCCGCCACCAGCGATTCCACTGCCTGTTCTTCGCGCTTTAAATTGGCAAGCTCCTGGTTGCCGTTCGCCACCTGTTTGGCGAGTTCCGCCAGAGCGCCGGCGCGCTCGGTGCGGGCATGTTCCACGCCGGCCATTTCGCGGCTCGCGTCGTTTTCCAGAGCCTGCAGTCGTACGCTTTGCTGATCGATTTCCGCGACCAGCTGCTGCAGCCGCAATACTCGTCCCTGAATGATCTCGATTTTACTGCTGCGATCCTGCGCGAAATATCCATAGTAGGTGAGCGTACGCCCGAGGCCGGCTGGACTCTTCTGGTTCAACAACAGCTTGAGTTGTTCTTGCCGGCCGATCATGTACGCCGCCCGCACTTGCCGGCCCAAGGCGGCCCGCTCCGCCTGCAGCCCATTTATCGTCGCTGCCTGCTCGCCGCGCAGCTCCGTTCGGTGCCGCTCCGCCGCGGTCTTTTCCGCGCGCAACGCTTCCAACCTTTGGCGCTTGGCGGTGATGAGGAGTTCCGCCTCGCGCAGACGCGAGCTCAATGCGTCACGCTCCTTGAGTTCCTCGCCCAGGCGGTTCGTGAGCGCCGCGATCCTCGCGCGCACTGCCATGAGCTTTACCCTGGCCTGCTCGGAGTCCTTGGGCGCGGGGGCCCCCGCCCCGGCGCCGCCGCAAGACAGGGCGGTCAACGCGACGGCTACGCAGAAGCGTCTGAGGCGGCGGTTGCAGTTAAGGCTCATGGTGGTCGGCAAGCATACAAGCCTTGTGCCCGCTGCTATACTTATCGGCCCGAAAAACCCATATGTGCGAGCCGAATGCAGCGATTGTTCGAGTTCATTGGCCATCATCCTTACTTGTCGGCCGGAGCTGTGCTCGCGGCGGCCTTCGTGGCTTTTTACGAGATTCGCGAGCGGCTGCAGGCCTTTGCCGCGCTCTCCGCGATGCAGGCGGTGCGGCTGATGAATCAGGGCGCTCTCGTGATCGACCTTCGCGGCAAGGAATCGTACGACGCCGGCCACATAGGCGACGCCCGCAACGTGCCGGTGGCGGAACTCGAATCGCACGCCGATGGTTTGAAGAAATGGCGCGATAAAACCGTGATTACGTATTGTGACAGCGGCACCAGCGGCGCCGGGGCCGCACGGACGCTGATGAAGCTCGGCTTCACCAAAGTGTTCAATCTGCACGGCGGTTTGAATGCCTGGGTCAAGGACAACCTGCCGTTGGCGAAGACTTCGCCGGGCGGAAAGGGAGCCTCAAAGTGACCCGGCCCGTCGTGACGCTGTACGTGTCGGACTGGTGTCCGTACTGCGAGCGGGCGAAGGGGCTGTTGACTCAAAAAAACGTGGTGTTCAACGAGATCAACGTCGAGGAGCAGCCCATGTTCCGCGAAGATATGATCGCGCGCAGCAAACAGCGCACGGTCCCGCAAATATTCATCGGCGACCAGCACGTCGGCGGCTGCGACGATCTATTCGAACTCGATCGCAGTGGGGAACTCGATCGATTAATTCAGGGGGTTTGATGAACGAGGTTAGAACTCCGGGGCCGGAGGCCAATATCGGCGGCGTGCAAGTGAGCCTGCAAAGCGTCTACTTGAAGGATTGCTCCTATGAATCCCCGAACGGACCGCGGCTGCCGAACAATCAAACGTGGGAGCCGAAGTTTCAGCTCAACATGAATACCTCCGCCGAGGAAATTGCGGCTGACGTCCGCGAGGTACTGTTGACCATCACGCTCGAGGCGAAGCAAGGCGAGGCGACGCTGTACCTCGTCGAAGTGAAGCAGGCGGGTGTGTTCTCGATCGTCGGAGCGTCGGTGGAGGACTTGAAACGCCTGATCGGCAGCTTTTGCCCCGCCGTCCTGTTTCCTTACGCCCGCGAAGTGATTTCGGACCTGATCGTGAAGGGTGGCTTCCCGAATTTTCTCCTCCCCTTGGTCAACTTCGACGCCTTGTTTGCGCAGGCGTCGGAAATGCCGCAGCAGCAACAGGGTCTGGTCAACTAGACCGGATCCGGTCGCCAGGTAAGAATCACCGATGCAGTACCGGCGCGCAGAACCGATCACGGTCATTGGCGCCGGTTCCTGGGGTACGGCGCTCGCCATTCAACTGGCTCGTGAAGGACATGCCACGCAGTTGTGGGGACGCGATGGCGCCCAACTCGATGCGATGCGCCGTGCGCGGTGCAACGAGCGCTATCTGCCGGACGCCGCCTTCCCCGGTACTTTGCGTGTCGTAAACGAACTGACTGAAGCGCTTGACGCGGCAGGCGATGCGCTGATCGCCGTGCCATCGCACGCCTTTCGCGCAACCTTGGAAAGCATCAAACCGCACCTGGGTCCGGACACGCGCGTCGCCTGGGCAACCAAGGGATTCGAGATCGAGACCGGACTATTGCCGCACCAGGTTGCCCATCAGATTTTGGGTTCCCGGCCGGGGGCGGTGTTATCCGGCCCTACGTTCGCGAAGGAAGTCGGTGCCGGCCTGCCGACCGCAATGACGGTTGCCTCTCGGGATGAGCGCTTCGCCAAGGAACTCGCATTGAGCCTGTCGGGACCGAACTTCCGCGCATATACGCAAACCGATATCACCGGTGTCGAGGTCGGAGGCGCGGTCAAAAATGTCATAGCGATCGGATCGGGCATCGCCGACGGCATGGGCTTCGGCGCCAACACTCGGGTGGCGCTCATCGCGCGCGGGCTCGCCGAGATGATGCGTCTCGGCGTGAAACTCGGCGCCGTGCGCGAAACCTTCATGGGGCTCGCCGGTTTGGGCGATCTCGTCTTGACCTGCACCGACGATCAATCGCGCAATCGCCGGTTCGGCATCGCACTCGGCCAAGGTCAATCCACGAGCGAAGCACAGGCAAGGATTCATCAAGTCGTCGAAGGGGTGCCCGCCGCCGGCGCGATCCATGCCGTTGCGCAGCGCCTGGCCGTCGACATGCCGATATGCCGGGAAATATACCGGGTCATGCATGAGGGAAAGCCGGTCCGAGCCGCCGTGCAAGCGCTGATGGAGCGGGAAGTGCGCTCGGAGACGGAATGAATCGCGGCGCAGAGAGAGGAGAGCGCTGAAAGCTGGCTAAGCTAGGAGCGCGCATTATCCGGTTGCGCGGTCGCGGCACCGACAAAGCCGATCTGCCGCCACGCCTCGTAGGCGACCAGTGCCACGGAATTGGATAGATTGACGCTCCGGTTGTTGCCCCGCATCGGAATGTATACGCTCTGGTCGCGCCCGACCCGGGTAAGAACGGCGTCCGGCAACCCACGCGTTTCGGGTCCGAACAAGAACGCATCACCGGCACGGTACTCAACGTCGCTGTAGCAGCGGCGCCCTCCGGTCTCCACCGCGAATAGGCGTGCGTGGCCAAGTTCGAGCAAACAATCGCCGAGATTCGCATGAACTTTGACGGATGCGAGATCGTGATAGTCGAGCCCCGATCGCTGCAGGCTCTTGTCATCCAGGCGGAAGCCCAACGGCCTGACCAAGTGCAGAGTCGCGCCGGTATTCGCGCACAGGCGTATGGCGTTACCGGTATTCGGAGGAATCTCAGGCTCGAATAGCACGACATGAAACATGCGGGTGGCAGGAGCCTGTCTGAGTATTCCACGTGAGCCGCGTGGAATACTCAGACAGGCTCCTATGCGACGTCCTCCATCCCCAGCTCCTTCATTTTTCGAGACAAGGTGTTGCGGCCCCAGCCGAGAAGCTTGGCCGCATCCTGCTTGAGGCCGTCGGCCTTGCGCAAGGCAACGCGGATAAGGATGCGTTCGACCTCGGGTACGGCTTGATCCAGCAGCCGCTGCGTGCCCGCGTCCAATTCCTGCTCGGCCCAATGCGAAAGCTTCGCCATCCAATCATGATTCGCGGCGTGGCCGGCCGGGACGCCGCCGAGATCGGGCGGGATGTCCTCGGCGCGAATCTCTCGCCCGGGCGCGGTTACAGTCAGACGCCGGCAGGCATTGACGAGTTGGCGGACATTGCCGGGCCAATCGAAGGTCACGAGTGCGGTCTCCGCCGGCGACGTCAGCAATTTCGGCTCGACGCCGAGCTCCTGTCCGGCAACCGCCAGGTAATGCCGCAATAGTTCGGGGATATCCTCGCGACGCTCGCGCAAGGGCGGGATTTCGATGCGAATCACGTTGAGCCGGTGCAGCAGGTCCTCGCGAAAGTGGCCGGAATTGACGCGCGCCTCCAAGTCTTGATGGGTCGCCGCGATGACGCGCACATCGACCTTGACCGGCGTTTGGCCGCCGACTCGATAGAACTCGCCTTCCGCCAGCACGCGCAGCAGCCGCGTCTGCAACGCCGGAGACATGTCGCCGATTTCGTCGAGGAACAGGGTGCCGCCGTCGGCTTGCTCGAAGCGTCCGCGGCGCAGGGCATCGGCGCCGGTGAATGCGCCCTTCTCGTGGCCGAACAGCTCCGACTCCAAGAGATCCGCAGTGAAGGCCGCCGTATTGAGGGCGACGAAGGCTTTGCTGGAGCGCGGACTGTGGCGATGCAGAGCACGCGCCACGAGCTCCTTGCCCGTGCCCGATTCGCCGGTGATCAACACCGTCATGCTCGAGCGCGACAGCCTGCCCACCGCACGAAACACTTGTTGCATCGCTGCCGCCTGGCCGAGCAATTCCGGGATGCTGCGCCGTGCGGCTTCGGCATCGATGGAGACGGTGGCCTGCTGCGCGGCGCGGCGCACCAGGTCCACGGCCTTGTCGATGTCGAAGGGCTTCGGCAGGTACTCGAATGCGCCGCCTTGATAGGCCGCGACCGCCGCGTCCAAGTCGGAGTGTGCGGTCATCACGATGACGGGCAAGCCGGGCCGCGACGCTTGAATTTCCTTGAGCAGGTCGAGACCGCTGCGTCCCGGCATCCGGATGTCGGTCATCAGTACGTCGGGCGCGCCCGAGCGCAGGGCCGTCAAGACATTGTCGGCCTGATCGAAACACTTGGCGGCCATACCGCTGCCTTTCAGCGCCTTCTCGAGCACCCACCGGATGGAGGCATCGTCGTCGACCAACCAGACTTGCAGCGGCTTTGGGTTCATGCGGAGTCCATGGGCAGAGAAATGGCGAATATGGTTCTACCCGGCGCGCTGTCGAATTCGATCAGCCCGCCGTGGCGGCTGACCAGGTCTTGAGCAATCCCGAGCCCCAAGCCCGTGCCGTCGGCGCGTCCGGACACCAACGGGTAAAAAATCGTTTCGCGAATTTCCGAGAGCACGCCCGGGCCGTTGTCTTCGAATTGAATGGAAGCAACCAGCCGATGGCGCTGCGCGCCGACGCTCGCATTGCTCGCGGCGCGGGTTCGAAGGACCAGCCGCGGCGACTGCACGTGGCCGCCCGACAGGGCCTGGATGGCGTTGCGGCCCAGATTCAGCATGGCCTGAATGATATGGTTCGGATCGACTGTGAGAGGCGGCAGGCTCGGGTCGTAGTCGCGATCGACCGTGACGCCTTCGGGCGCTTCACTGCGCAGCAAATGATAGACCCGCTCCAGCAACTCGTGCACGTTGATCAGTTGCTTCGCGGGCGGGCGCCCTGGCCCCAGCATGGAATCCAGCAGATTGGTGAGCCGGTCTGCTTCGCTGATGATGACGCGCGTGTATTCGCGCAAGGCCGGATCCAGGAGTTCCCGTTCGAGCAGCTGTGCCGCGCCGCGTAAGCCGCCAAGCGGGTTTTTGATTTCGTGCGCGAGCTGGCGGACCATCAACCGGCTCCCGCCCAATTGTGCCAGCAGCGCGTTCTCGCGGGTCAGGCGCCGATGCTGCGTGATGTCCTCGATTTCCAGGAGCAGCCGGACATTGTCGACCCCAAGCGTTATTTGAGTGACGGCGCAGTCGAGGATGCGATCGACGCCGCCCGGCGCCGGCCACGCGAGTTCGCGCTGCACCACTCCCTCGTTGCCCTGACGCGCGCGGTCGAACAGGGGCAGCAAGGTCTCTGCACCCCTCGCCAATTCCGTGATGCTTCGGCCGAGCGCTTGGTTGGGACCCAAACCCAGCAGCGTTTGCGCAGCCGAGTTCAAATAGCCGACATGCAGGTCGTGATCCAGCAGAAACACGCTGGTCACCAAGCCATCGAGGAGTTCCGTGCCCTCGATGTGAATTACGTCCAACTTGAATTCAGCGGCCAATCGGCGCATCCGGTTGGCGGAGAAGATGCGGTAGGAGCCTGGCTCCTAGGGCTTCTGGTGCTGGGGCGCCAAAGCGGAAGGCTGCCGAACGAAAAAGTTGACGCTGCCGGTGCTCTGAGATTCGCCCGTCTCTTGATCCGTGATGGTCGCGGCGATGGAGTAACTGCCGCGATCCAAGCGCGGCAGACTGAATTGCGTCGAGGTCGGCCCCAGATCGCCGAGTTGTTTGCCGTTCAGATGCCAGGTGATGGTCTGAGCCGGCTTGAAGCCTGGACTCAGCGCCAGACTCACGTTGATGGCCTCGTCGCCGAAGAAAGTCTGGTCGGGGGCCGGCGAAGTAATGGAAAACTCGGTGAAGCCGAGCCCCGGCGTCGGCTTCTTGACGCCCGTCTCTTCCGAGTCCGTTGTCGCGCGGGCGGATGAAGCCGCGTCGCCGGTGGCGCTGCTGGATGATGTGTATATCTTCTGGGCGCCCGGCACCGGTTGATCCGAATAATGGATTACCCCATCGGGGTCGGTCCATTTGTAGACCACGGCTGCCTGTCCCGCAAACGCTGCGAGTGTGGCCAGCACGAACCATGGTCTCCAGGGGTGCATAAGTCGAAAGCATAAACCTATCGTCTCCCGGCCACAAAACAAGGTGACGGCGGCGTGACCGCCGTCACCTTACGGCTGCACCTAAGCAATAAGTCACAGGCTGTAATACATCTCGATCTCGATCGGATGCGTGGTCATCCGCACGCGTGTCACTTCCTTCATCTTCAAATCGATGTAGGCGTCGATCAGGTCGTCGGTGAACACGCCCCCAGCCTTGAGGAACCCACGATCCTTGTCCAGACAGTCGAGCGCCATGTCGAGGGAATGGCAAACCGTCGGTATCTTCTTGTCCTCTTCCGGCTCCAGGTCATAGAGATCCTTGTCGCCGGGTTCGCCGGGATGGATCTTGTTTTGGATGCCATCGATTCCCGCCAGCAACATCGAGGCAAACGCGAAATACGGATTGGCGGTCGCATCGGGAAAGCGCACCTCGATGCGCCGGCCCTTGGGATTGGAAATCCAGGGGATGCGAATCGACGCGGAGCGGTTGCGCGCGGAA